>Ga0134126_10009132_pt1 | contig 12494 bp, 8 predicted proteins | sample KB31752_FD_96881 | JGI IMG/M metagenome (GOLD analysis project Ga0134126, IMG submission 96881) | Terrestrial soil microbial communities with excess Nitrogen fertilizer from Kellogg Biological Station, Michigan, USA - KB3-175-2 | ecosystem: Environmental > Terrestrial > Soil > Unclassified ...
CGCTCATGACGATTTCGCCGCCGCGCTTGAGAACTTCACCACCGAGACCGAAGAGGCCGTGGATGATGACAACATTCTCAAAGGCACGGTGCTAAAGGTCACAGCCACGCACGTTGTGGTGGACATTGGTGCGAAATCGGAAGGCATGTTGCCATTGTCTGAGGTTCTGGACCACGAGGGCAATTCCAAGGTCAAACCCGGCGACGAAATTGACGTAATGCGCGAAAAAGGCATGAGCGAAGAGGGCTACATCAACCTCTCGCACCAAAAGGCGCAGAAGCTCCGCGCGTGGGATGAGATTGAAAAGGCCTATCACGAGAAGAAGTCCATCTCGGCGCGCGTGATTGAACGCATTAAAGGCGGCCTGACGGTTGATATTTTCGGCGCAAAGGCGTTTCTGCCTGGATCGCAGGCCGATCTTCGCCAAGTGCATAACCTCGATGGCCTCAAAGGTCAGATGTTGGATGTTGCCATCGTCAAGCTGAACAAGAAGCGCGGTAACATCGTCGTCTCGCGCAAACAGATTCTGGAAGAAGTGCAGAACGAGAAAAAAGCCAAGACGCTCGAGCATCTGGAAGAAGGATCCATACTCACTGGCGTGGTCAAGAACCTCACCGAGTACGGTGCGTTCGTGGACCTGGGTGGCATTGACGGTCTGCTGCACATTACCGATATGTCCTGGGGACGTTTGACGCATCCTCGTGACTTGGTGAATGTGGGCGACCAGATCCAGGTGAAGGTACTGAAGTTTGATTCTGAAAAGCAACGCGTGTCTTTGGGATTCAAGCAACTCACGCCTGATCCCTGGCTGGACGCCAGCCAGCGTTATCCCGTGGGCGCGCACGTCAACGGACGGGTTATCAGCGTGACCGACTACGGCGCGTTCGTGGAACTGGAACAGGGCATTGAAGGCCTTGTCCACGTGAGCGAAATGACGTGGTCAAAGCGCATGAAGCATCCCTCCAAGCTCGTGAATGTTGGCGACCAGGTGGAGTGCGTGGTGATCAACGTCAATCCGCAGGAGCGGCGCATTTCGCTCGGCATGCGCCAACTGGCCGCGAACCCATGGGATGCTCTTCATGAGAAATTCCCGGTAGGAACCACCGTGGAAGGCAAAGTCCGCAATATGACCGACTTCGGCGCCTTCATTGAAATCGAAGATGGAATTGACGGCCTAGTCCACGTCAGCAACCTGAGCTGGACCAAGCGCGTAAAGCATCCTTCCGAAGTGCTCAAAAAGGGCGACCGCGTAAAAGCCATTGTTCTGGCGATTGAGCCCGATAAGCGGCGGCTTTCGCTGGGCGTAAAGCAGCTTCAGCCCGATGCCTGGGAATCGTTTTTCGAGCAGCATCACATTGGCGACGTTCTCCACGGCAAGGTGCTGCGCGTGGCCAGCTTCGGCGCGTTTGTGGAGATCGCGGATGGAATCGAAGGTCTCTGCCACAACTCTGAGGCCCAGGACGCCAACGGCCAGCCAATTCATCTGGAAGTTGGTCTGGAGCACGACTTCAAGATCATCAAGATGAACCCCGAAGAAAAGAAGGTTGGCTTAAGCATCAAAGCGGTGGGCGAGGAAGCCTCCCGTGCCGATGTGGAAGCCTACAAGCATCCTGCTTCCAGCACCGGCGGTTCCACTATCGGCGATCTCATCACCTGGAAGCGCGCCGGGAACGACAACAGCTAATAACTTTCCGCGGAAAAGCTGTTTCAGGAAACCCAAAAAGGCCGCCATTGAATATCCATCAATGACGGCCTCTTTTATTCGCCCGTATGAATCAAGCCGGGCTGGTTCTCAATAATTTATCTCATGTCAATTTTCAGATTAATGCTTACCACAGGGCGATCATCAAACTGGCTGAGCGTTTTGGTCTCGCTCTTTAGCCCTTTGTATTGCGCGTAAACTTCATAGTCAACATTCGGTGTGAGCGCTGGGAAATGATATGCACCGTCCGCACTGACAATGTAGCTTTTGACCACCCTGGTGCGCATATTCGTCAGGTAAACCACCGAGTCAGCCAGTGGTGTCCCGTTGTGGTTCACAACTTGACCGTTTAATAAGCGGCCCGAATCGTTTCGACGTTTAGGCTCGGCATTTGCAGCGACTACGAACACTGCCAGAAAGAAAACAATAAAAGCAATACGGCTATTTTTCATGTCGTTGTCTCATTAAAAGATTGGGCTTCATTGCAAATCGAAGGAAGCTTACCGGCTAAGATGGACGCCCGTATCTTCGCGTTCGTCATTATAAACGTGCACGTTGACCTGGGGACCGGCTTTCAGCTTCAGGTGGCGGGGAAGCTGGGAACTTTTCAGGTCCGCCCATAACACATAGTCTGCCTGGCCAGCGGGCACACGCTGGGAGAATTCGCCGCTGTGGTCTGAAAACACCTGCCAGCGCGCTTTCTTTTCAGTTGCGCGCCGGATCTTCACGTTCACGCCATACACCGGCTGATTGTCAGGGCCCCAGACCGTCCCGTAAATCAGCGCATAGTCAGCTTCTTCGTGAGCACGGGCATTTACAGACGACACCGGCTGTACAACCGCGGACAGCAACAAAATTAAAATCGCCGCGGACGATACGCGAAGAACAGAGGCAGACCGGAACCTCCGCGCGACAGTGACGATGGACGCCATGCTAAGCATTGTCCTCGTCTTCCCCGTCCTCGTCTTCTTCGTCGTCGTCCACGTACCCTTCTTCTTCGAGCACCTTCAATTCCAAGGGATTGACCGTGATGACTTCAAAATCCGTTCCGCACTCTGGGCAGGAAACAACTTCGCCCTCGTCAATCTCGTCCTCTTCGATATCGAGGTCCGTTTCGCATTCCGGACAGTTAACCATGAAAGCCTCCGTTAGATTATCGCGCCTCTTGATAATATTTATTGCGACCGGGTTTGAGTCAAGTGCTCCGGCAATCTTTTGTGTCGTTCCAAAGAGAGTGTTCGAGATGAAACAGTTGCCTTCTCTAAGATTTTACTTATTTTTTTCTCTACTCATCATAGCGGTGCCCTGTCTCACGGTTCGCTGCGCTGCTCAAACAATTTTCAAGCCTGACCCGCGAATCGCCAATGCCCTAGAACAGATTTCCTCGCAACGTATTCAATCGAACATTGAAAAATTAGTGCAATTCCACACACGGTCAACAATCTCAGCCCAAGACAGTGCATCCATCGCCTCCGGCAAAGGAATTGGCGCGGCACGGGAATGGATCAAGAGCGAGTTTGAGCGCTACTCCCGCGAGTGCGGGGGCTGCCTGGAAGTAAAAATAGACAGCTTTACCCTTGGCCCCGCCGCACGCATCCCAGACCCAACCGTCATTACCAACGTTTATGCCGTCCTGAAGGGTACTGATTCCAGTAACGCAAACCGGGTTGTTCTGGTTACCGGACATTATGACTCGCGCGACACCGACGTCCTCGACACCGGCGGTTTTGCTCCCGGCGCCAACGACGATGGCAGCGGGACAGCCGTAAGCCTGGAATGCGCCCGTGTTTTAAGCAAGATAAAGTTCCCCGCCACGATTATTTTTCTAACCGTTGCCGGCGAGGAACAGGGACTCGACGGGAGCCATCATTTCGCGGAGTTGGCGAAAAGCTCCGGATGGCAGGTCGAAGCGGTCCTGAACAATGATATTGTGGGCGGGGACCGCAACCCCGGCCAGAATCCGCGCGTGGTGCGCGTTTTCTCCGAAGGAGTGCCTCTCACGATCAATCCGACCGCGCTGCGCACGATGCAGGATATTGGCGGCGAAAGCGATTCCCCGTCGCGCGAACTCGCGCGCTACGTTTCAGAAGCCGCGCGCACCTACTCTACCCAGGTAAAACCTATGCTTGTGTTCCGCCTCGACCGCTATCATCGCGGCGGTGATCATATCCCTTTTCTGGAACAAGGTTTTCCTGCGGTACGCTTTACCGAATTCAGCGAGAACTTTGACCATCAGCATCAGAATGTGCGCACCGAGCACGGCGTGGAATATGGGGACCTGCCCAAATTCGTCAATTTCGATTATGTCGCGAACGTGGCACGCGTCAATGCGGCGACTTTAGCATTATTGGCCGCAGCTCCCGCGCCGCCCCAAAAGGTGCGTTTGCTGGTAAATTCTCTGGAAAATAGTTCAACGCTTACCTGGGAACCGCCCGCCGATTCGGAGCATCCGCACTACGAGGTGGTGTGGCGGCTAACGACCAGTCCGGAATGGGAACATCATAAGAACGTAGGAAATGAAACCAGAGTCACCCTCCCGTTATCCAAAGACAATGTAATCTTTGGCGTTTTAGCGTCCGATGAAAAAGGTCACCGGAGTTTGCCGGTTGTCCCCGCGCCAGAGCGATGATGCTTAAAGCAATGGCCTTCAAACTGGTAGGATAGAATTTTCAGGCCAGGGCCGGGTTGGTCGAGCTTATGCCCAGAAACGTTTCTTTCGACATGGGATTTCCACCGCTGCGCGGCGCAGTGCGGCAAATCATCCTTGCCAGCATTGCTATCTATGTCGTCATTCTTCTGCTGGTCTCATTTGCGCCGCCCGCCACAGGTCAGCAACTTCTTACTTATGGCGTACTGAACCCTGAATACATCCGTCACGGCTGGTTATGGCAGTTCGTGACCTATGCGTTCATGTATGTTGATCCTCTCGATTTTGTATTGTCGCTTGTAGGAGTTTACTTCCTTGGCGCGGCGGTGGAAGACCAGATCGGCTATGGGCGTTTCTACAATTTATTTTTCAGCACCACGATTCTTTCCGGTGCGGCAGGATACGCGCTCTCTCTTACCCATGTCGTCGCCCAGGGAAGCGCGCTGGGTTCAGGCGCGGCAGTCAATGCCATCCTGATGGTTTTTTATCTCCTCAACCGCAACGCGCCCATCATGCTCTTTCCGATTCCTATCCAGATACCCGCAAAGTGGATTGTCATCGGAATCGGAGCGATTGAAACAGCCTATTTGCTGCTCTATCACTTTCATATCCTCTATTGCATCCTGCTGCTGGGTCTGGGCGCTGGTTATCTCTGGTATCTGGTATTTGCAGGACGCAGAACATCACTCGGCATTTCCGAACGCTTTTACGGTCTCCGCAACTCCTATTACCGCTGGAAGCGCCGCCGCGCCGCGCGCAAATTTGAAGTTTACATGCGCAAGCATGACCGCACCGTCACCTTCGACGAGCACGGCAACTACGTCCCTCCTGACGAAGACACGAAGAAGAACGGTGGATCGAAATCTGGCTGGGTGAATTAATTTTTAGTCAGATCTGGAAAAAATCCCGGAATTTCCGGGTCACGTCTTTCGCCAACCCTGGGACTTGCTCTTTCTTGATAAATCCCAGGTCGTGCCCGGCGCCTTCTCTGCTCAACAAATCCGTCTTTGCCGGAACTAGCTTCAACGCTGCTTCCATTTCTTCAATCGAACCGAGCGGATCACGGGTTCCATGAATGAACAAAGACTTGGTGCGCAGATTCGGAAAATGCTGCGTGCGCAATTGCTCCGGCTTGCGCGGCGGATGCAGCGGATAGGAAAGAATCAGCAAGCCGTCCACGAGGTCCGGTTCTTCGGCACAAAGCATCGTAGCCTGGCGTCCACCGTAGGAATGACCTCCAAGAAACATTCTCCCGGAAACTTTCTTACGGACTATTTCGACCGCGCGCTTCAATCCCTCGCGATCGCGTGCCGCTTGGATGGGATGGGGTGGGCCAAACGGCCGTGCCTGGCGAAAGGGCAAATCGCAGCGAAGCACCGTAAATCCATCGCCGGCGAAACCTTCGCTTACGGCGATCAGCAATGCAGAGCCGCAGTTAACTCCTGCGCCATGAGTCAATATCAATCCACTTCCGTTAGGATTTGCAGGGGAGTGAAGAAAACCGCGGACCGGCGGCTCACTCGCGGAATCTACAAAAGCTTCGACCCTGCTGGCGTCTTCCATACCTGCTTCACAAGCTCACGCCTTGGCTTCTTTGACGTCTTCTTTGGCAATCACATGCAGGCGCATGAAATTGGTTGAGCCCGTGGACATTTTTGTCCCACCAACCACGCCCACTACGTCCCCCGGTTTAAGCAGGCCGCGCTTTGCCAGTGATTTCTCCGCAGCGGTGACCATGGCTTCCACCGTGGGGGCCGGAGGATGCTGCAACGGATACACACCCCACAAAAGGTTCATGCGATTGCACACTGCGCTCGAGTGGCTGAAGCCATAGATCGCGGCCTTGGGACGGTATTTTGAAATGAGCCGGACGGTTGTGCCCGTGTCGGTAAACGACGCAATAGCCTCCATGTGGAGTTCTTCCGCCGCGTGGGCCACCGATTCGCAGATGGTCTCGGCGATCGAAAGCACTCGGGCATCACGCCGTCTCTTCGGCTGCTCGGTTTCAGCCATGCTGGCCTCCGCCTGCACCACGATTTTCACCATCATGGCCACAGCTTCGCGCGGATAGCGGCCACTGGCAGTCTCTCCGGAAAGCATCACGGCGTCGGTCCCGTCAAAAATCGCGTTGGCCACATCACTGGCTTCAGCCCGCGTGGGGCGCGGGTTTTCAATCATAGACTCCAACATTTGCGTGGCAATAATGACCGGCTTGCGCCACTCGGCCGCGCGCTGGATTACATGCTTCTGAATGACCGGCACCTGCTCGGGAGGCATCTCCACACCCAAATCGCCGCGCGCCACCATCACGCCGTCGGAGGCATCCAGGATTTCTTCCAGGTGCTCGAGCGCCTGCGGCTTTTCCAGCTTGGCGATCACCGGAACGTGTACGCCATGCGCCGTCATGATCTGCTTGACCTCGCGAATGTCCTCCGCCGACCGGACGAAGGAAAGCGCCACCGCATCCACGCCGCTCTTCAGCCCAAACTCCAGGTCTTCCTTGTCTTTCGGAGTAAGCGCGGGAATGGAAAGCGCGGCCCCGGGCAAATTGATTCCCTGGTGTTCGCCCAGCGTCCCACCGTTCACTACTACACATTCAATCTCTTCGGAGCCCACGGATATGACCCGCAGCTCAATCAGTCCATCACAAAGAAGGATACGTCCGCCCGCATGGATCTCCTTGGGCAGGTCTTGGAATGTGGTGGAAATCAACTCTTCGGTCCCCTCGACGTCGCGAATTGTGATCCTGACCACCGACCCGGCCTTCAGGAGCACGGGCTTGTGGTCCCGGAGAGACCCGGTTCGTATCTTCGGACCCTGGAGGTCCTGCAGGATGCAGATGGTCCGTTGTTCGCTTTCGGCGATTTCACGGATACGCCGGATGTTTGCCGCGTGCTTTTCGTGCGTGCCGTGGGAAAAATTCAGCCGCGCCACATCCATTCCCGCCCGCATCAGGGCGCACAGCATCTCTTCATCGTGAGAGGAAGGACCAATGGTACAAATGATTTTGGCGCGGCGGTTCTTAGGGTTGCCGGAAGGAAGGGTAAGGCTTCCCTCCGCGGGATCAGGCTTGCTGGTTTTCAAAATTGGACCACTCAATGGATTTTCCACGCTTGCCGTTATTCTACACAGCCCGGAAGATTTTGAAGGCAGGAAGACTTGAAGACGCCGCTCGCGTCACCTTGATGAGATCATCCCGGAGCTCCCCAGAGCATTGAGTTCCTTCCCCAGCATGGCGCGCGGAAAAATCAGCGCATTGAATTCTGCGCCTATCAGAATGACCAGGGAAATTAGGTACATCCACACCAGCAGCGCAATGCCAACACCCAGCGACCCATAAAGAATGCTGTAATCCGCATACCGTTGCAAATACCACCCGAATATCGTCGTGGATGCAAACCATAGCGCGGTCGCAAGCACCGCACCTGGCAGTACGCTGTGCCAGGGCTGCGTGCGCGGTACGGCATTGTGATAGATGAGCGCGATCACGGCGATGCTGGTGAGCATCGCGATGAACCAGCGGATCGCCGCCCACATCAAAAAAATCAGCGCGCTGAATTCATGGCTCAGGTGAAGCAGAACTGATGTTTCAATCCGGCTGCCAAATACAACCAGCGCGGTGGCGAACGTCAGCGGGATCCCCGCCAGAATGACCAGGGAAAACGAGATCATCCGTTCTTTGAATAATCCCCAGGTTTTGGGAAGCTCGTAGGCCCGGCGAAATCCGTCCATCCACGAAACCATCACGCCGGAAGCCAGCCACAGAGTCAACAGTGAAGTCGTGAACAACAGGCCCGCAGAGTGCTGCGCCGTGCCCCGCAAATAAGCGAGCGCGGTGCCGCGTCCCGCTGGCATGATGCGCCCGAGCGTGTCAGAAATTTCGCGCAAATAGACTTTAGACGTGCGCGTGGTGGCAAGCACCGAGCCCACCACTAGCAAGCCGGGGAAAAAAGTGAGAATAGCGGAATAGGCGGAGGCCTTCGCAATAGCGAGCGCGTCATGCTTGAAAGCACGCAGGGCTGCATCCCGGAATAGATATAACAACCGTAACATCAATGTTTTCAGAGTATTACGCGGATGCGGATTAAAACGCAACAGGGAAATCTTGCCGCGTTCCTGATTAGGTAATCGCTGGGGAGAGGCGTTCATAGGTCGGAGCAAATTAAAAAGGGCGGAATTTCTTCCGCCCTTCATTGAATGGAGCAATTACTCCGCTGTCAGTTCCTCGGTTTCGCCTTCCTGCCGCATCATCTCCAGCGCGCGCTCGGCTTCCTCGTACGCCTGGGAGACTTCCTCTTGCACCTTGGCGGCGGCCTCTTCCATCTCTGGCGAGAGGCGCACGTTGCGGTAGTACTCCATGCCGGTTCCGGCAGGGATAAGGCGTCCCACGATGACGTTCTCTTTCAGCCCGCGCAGGTGGTCCACCGCTCCATTAATGGAGGCTTCAGTGAGCACGCGCGTGGTCTCCTGGAACGATGCCGCGGAGATGAACGAATCCGTGGAGAGCGACGCTTTAGTGATGCCCAGGAGCAACGGACGGCCCGTGGCCGGTTTGCCGCCCTGCGCAATCACTCGCTCGTTCTCTTCGCGGAAGCGGAACTTATCAATCTGCTGCTCGAGCAGGAACGTAGTGTCGCCCACGTCCTCGACCTTCACCCAACGCATCATCTGGCGGACGATCACTTCAATGTGCTTATCCGAGATGTTCACGCCCTGCAGGCGATAGACTTCCTGGATTTCATTCACCAGATAAGCCTGGAGTTCCTTTTCGCCCAGCACGGCGAGAATGTCATGCGGGTTGAGCGGGCCATCCATAAGAGGCTCGCCGGCCTTGACGCGTTCGCCTTCCTGCACGTTGATGTGTACGCCGCGCGGCACTGAGTATTCTTTTTCGGTGCCGTTGTCAGCCTGCACGTAAAGTTTGCGTTGACCCTTGGAAACTTCGCCGAACTTCACGGTGCCATCAATCTCGCTGATGACGGCCGTCTCGTGCGGTTTGCGGGCCTCGAACAATTCGACCACGCGCGGCAGACCACCCGTGATGTCTTTAGTCTTGGTGGTTTCACGCGGAATCTTCGCCAGCACATCTCCGGGGTGAACCGTGTCGCCATCGGAGATCATCAAGTGAGCGCGGGAAGGCATCAGGTAACGCTTGCTGCTCTTGCCCTTGATCACCAAAGCCGGCTGCCGCTTCTCGTCGGGAGAATCTCCAACGACGTGGCGCGACAATCCGGTGACTTCGTCCACTTCTTCGTGCAGGGTAATGCCTTCCTGCAGGTCTTTGAACTGGACGGTGCCGCCGATCTCGGTAACGATGGAGAAGGTATACGGGTCCCACTCGACCATCACCTGGCCAAGCTGCACTGCATCGCCGTCGTTGACCTTTACTTTGGCGCCGTAAACCACGGCATAACGTTCGCGCTCGCGGCCCTTGTCGTCAACCACCGCGATGGAACCTTGCCGGTTCATGACCACCAGATCGCCCGCTTTTGCTTTCACGGTCTGCAATCCGATGAAGCGGACCAGGCCGTTGTTTTTCGCATCAAGCCGCGACTGTTCGGAAACTCGCGATGCCGTACCACCGATGTGGAAGGTACGCATCGTAAGCTGCGTTCCCGGTTCGCCGATGGACTGCGCCGCGATCACACCGGTTGCCTCGCCCAATTCCACAAGACGCCCGGAAGCCAGGTTGCGGCCGTAGCACATGACGCAAACGCCGCGTTTGGATTCGCAGGTGAGCACGGAACGGATCTTCACCCGCTCAATGCCCGCCGCCTGCACCGCTACGGCGAGTTCCTCGGTGATTTCCTGGTTGATGTCAACGACTACCTTGCCGTCGTAGTCTTTGAGTTTTTCCAGCGATACGCGGCCCACAATGCGGTCGCGCAGCGGCTCGATGATTTCGCCCGCTTCCACGATGCCAGAGACGAAAATTCCATCCACCGTGCCGCAGTCGTATTCGCTGATGATCACGTCCTGCGCAACGTCCACCAGGCGGCGAGTAAGGTAGCCGGAGTCTGCGGTCTTAAGAGCGGTGTCCGCCAATCCTTTACGCGCGCCGTGGGTTGAGATGAAGTACTGCAACACCGTCAACCCTTCGCGGAAGTTCGCCGTGATCGGTGTTTCAATGATTTCGCCGGACGGCTTTGCCATCAAGCCGCGCATGCCGGAGAGCTGGCGAATCTGCTGTTTCGATCCGCGGGCGCCGGAGTCGGCCATGACGTAAATCGGGTTGATCGCGCCTTCTTTGTCCTGCCTCTGCATCTCTCCGAACATTTCGTCGGCCACTTTTTCCGTGATGCCCGACCAGATTTCGATGACCTTGTTGTAACGTTCGCCGTTGGTGATGGCGCCGTCCAGGTATTGCTGCTGGACTGCGACCACCTGCTTTTCGGCTTCCTTCACAACGATCTTTTTGTTGTCAGGAATGACCATGTCATCAATGCCGATGGAAAGACCCGCGCGCGTCGCGAAACGGAAGCCGAGTTCCTTGATTCCGTCGAGCATCTTGACGGTGGTTTCCAGGCCAAAACGCAAGTAGCTGTAATTCACCAACTGCCCAATGCCTTTTTTCTTCAACAGGCCATTGATGAATGGCATGCCCTCAGCCAGGTGATCGTTCAGGATCGCGCGGCCCACGGTCGTGTTCAGGTATCCGCGGTCGAGGTTTATCGGTTCGGTATGTGTAATGTCCTGATCGTCGTAGGCCTGGGTCAGGTCAATCACTTCACCGGTATAGCGCAGCCGGATCGGCGTGAGCGTTTCCACTTCGCCCATTTCAAGCGCCAGCAGCACTTCTTCAATGTTGGCGAATGCGCGGCCCTCACCCTTCGCGGCAGGCTTCGCCTTGGTCAGGTAGTAAAGACCAAGCACCATGTCCTGCGTGGGAACGGTGATCGGATGTCCCGACGCCGGCGACAGAATGTTGTGCGATGAAAGCATCAACACGCTGGCTTCCACCTGCGCTTCCGGTGACAACGGAATGTGTACCGCCATCTGGTCGCCGTCAAAGTCGGCATTGAACGCCGTGCAAACCAGCGGATGGATCTTGATGGCCTTGCCTTCCACCAGCACCGGCTCGAAAGCCTGAATGCCCAAACGGTGAAGAGTTGGCGCGCGGTTCAGCATCACCGGATGGTCTTTGATGACCTCTTCCAGAATGTCCCAAACCACCGGCTCCTGCTGCTCGACCATTTCCTTGGCTTGCTTGATGGTCGTGCACTGTCCGGTCTGTTCCAGGCGGTGATAGATGAAGGGCTTGAAGAGTTCCAACGCCATCTTCTTCGGCAAACCGCACTGGTGCAGCTTTAGTTCCGGGCCGACCACGATAACGGAGCGTCCTGAGTAATCCACGCGCTTGCCGAGCAGGTTCTGGCGGAAGCGTCCCTGCTTGCCTTTGAGCGTATCGGACAAAGACTTCAGCGGACGATTGTTGGCGCCACGCAACACGCGGCCACGGCGTCCGTTGTCGAACAGGGCATCCACTGCTTCCTGCAGCATGCGCTTTTCGTTGCGCACAATGACTTCAGGAGCGTGCAGGTCCATCAGCTTCTTCAACCGGTTGTTGCGGTTGATGACGCGGCGATACAGGTCGTTCAGGTCAGATGTGGCAAAGCGGCCGCCATCCAGTGGAACCAGAGGACGAAGCTCCGGTGGAATGACCGGTATAACGTCCAGGATCATCCAGTTCGGCTTGTTGCCGCTCTTGCGGAACGCCTCGACTACTTTCAACCGCTTCGCATATTTCAGGCGCTTCTGAAGCGAATTCTCCGTGCGCATCTTCTCGCGCAACTCAACAGAAAGCGTATCCACGTCGACGCGCTTCAGCAGATCTTTAATTGCTTCCGCGCCCATCATCGCCTTGAAGCCCGCCGGACGATACTGCTGGTCCAGCTCGCGGAACTTCGCTTCGTCCTTGATGACCTCGTGGTCTTTTACCGGAGCGTCGCCCGGTTCCACGACCACATACGCTTCGAAGTACAGAACGGATTCCAGGTCGCGCAGCGAAATATCGAGCAGATGCCCAATACGGCTGGGCAGCCCTTTGAAGAACCACACGTGCGAGCAGGGCGACGCCAGCTCAATGTGGCCGAGGCGTTCGCGCCGGACCTTCGACAAGGTGACTTCCACACCGCACTTGTCGCA
>Ga0134126_10009133_pt1 | contig 12493 bp, 9 predicted proteins | sample KB31752_FD_96881 | JGI IMG/M metagenome (GOLD analysis project Ga0134126, IMG submission 96881) | Terrestrial soil microbial communities with excess Nitrogen fertilizer from Kellogg Biological Station, Michigan, USA - KB3-175-2 | ecosystem: Environmental > Terrestrial > Soil > Unclassified ...
GACGATCACGTAATCTGCTTGCATGTTCTGTCCTTCCTACCCTCACCCTCCCGCAAGCGGGAGAGGGGTCTCCTTTTCTTCCCCGCCCACTTGCGGGAGAGGGTGCCACGCGAAGTGAAACGCGTAAGGGTCACGCCGCCAGCCGCTCCCGCGCCGCCGCCCGGATCATCGCCGCGCCCTTTTCGGCGATCATGATCGTCGGGGCGTTGGTGTTGGTCGAGGTCACCGACGGCATCACCGAGGCGTCGATCACCCTGAGCCCGTCGAGTCCGTGCACCCGGAGCTGGTCGTCGACGACGGCCATCGGGTCCTGGCCCATCTTGCAGGTGCAGGTGGCGTGGAACACGGTCGAGCCGGTCTCGCGCGCGTAGTGCAGCAGCTCGTCGTCGCTTTCGAGATTGGCGCCGGGCAGGATCTCGTCGACGAAATAGGGGGCGAGCGCCGGCGCGTGGAACAGCCGTCGCGCCGCGCGTAGCCCGCCGATCGCGGCGCGGCGGTCGGTGTCGTGCGACAGGTAGCGCGGGTTGATCGCCGGGGCGTCGTGCGGGTCCGCGGTCTTGGCCTCGACATACCCGGTCGATAGCGGCCGCATCTGCCACATCCCTCCGGTCATCCCCGGCCTCGTATCGAGCTTGCGGACCGGTCCCGGCGCGAAGCTGGCATTGGCGAAGAGGATCTGCACGTCCGGCGTCGCCGCTTCCGGCAGCACCTTGATCGAGGCGCAGACCAATGACGCCGCGTAGGTCAACAGCCCCTGCCCCGCGAACACATAGCGCATCAACTCGCCGACAAACGGCATCCCGCGCGACTTTTCGTTGGCGGTCGGGATGCCCTTGACCTCGGCGGTGACGCGGGCGAGAAAATGGTCCTGCAGGTTCTTGCCGACGCCGGGCAGCGCGTGGTTGACCGCGACCCCGATCTTGCCCAGATGCGCCGGGTCGCCGATCCCCGATAGTTGCAGCACATGCGGCGATCCGATCGAGCCGCCGCTGAGGATGATCTCGCGGCTGGCGTCGACCCGCTCGGCGACGCCGCCGCGCGAGAACTCGACCGCCACCGCGCGCTTGCCGTCGAGCACCACCCGATGCACCAGCGCGCCGGTGATGACCGACAGATTCTGCCGCTTCAGCGCCGGGCGCAGATAGGTCCGCGCCGCGCTTTGCCGGCGGCGGCCGCGGCGGGTCTGCTGGACCCAGCCGATATTGTCGCCGGAGCCGGGCGGCAGGTGGTTTACGTCCTCGTGGTATTCGCAGCCGATCTCGACGCCCGCCTCGATGATCTTCTGGCACAGCTCGGGCTTGTCGGAGGTGCGCGAGGTCAAGAGCGGCCCCTCGCGCCCGTGGAAATCGTCGGACCCGCCTTCCCAGCTTTCGGCGTGCTTGAAATACGGCAGCACCGAATCCCAATCCCAGCCGCGATTTCCGAGCTGCGCCCAATGGTCGAAATCCTCGGGCTGGCCGCGCACGTAGATCATGCCGTTGATCGACGACGACCCTCCCAGCACCTTGCCGCGCGGGTAGAGGATCGAGCGGCCGTTGACCCCTTCGTCGGGCTCGGCGTGAAAGCCCCAGGTCAGCGTCTTGTGGTCGAGCAGCTTGATATACCCGGCCGGGACGTGGATCAGCGGGTTCCAGTCGCGCCCGCCGGCTTCGAGCAGCACCACCCGCGCGCCGTCCTCGCTCAGCCGGTTGGCCAAGACGCACCCGGCCGACCCGGCCCCGACGATCACATAATCCGCCTGCATCGCGTTCCTCCCCCCTTCGCTGTCATTGCTTCGCTGCACTCGCAATGACACGCGTGTACTCTACCGCACTCGACCGCCGATGCCAGCCAAGGGGACGAGAGTCGGGGCCGTCATGCAATATTCCGCACTGACCGAACGGGTCGCCGGGCGCGGCGCCGGGGCGTGGGAAATCCACCGCCAGGCGCAGCTGTTGCGCGAGGCCGGGCACGACGTGATCGCACTGACCGTCGGCGACCCCGACCAGGCCCCACCCGAACCGCTGATAGAGGCGACGATCGCGGCGCTGCGCGAGCACCGCACCGGCTATGCCCGGATGATCGGCGGCGACCGCCTGCGGGAGCTGATCGCCGCCCGCCACCAGCGCCGCACCGGCCAGACCTGCACCGCCGCCAACGTCACCGTCGTCCCCGGGGCGCAAGGCGGGCTCTTCTGCGCCTTGCAGTGCATCGCCGGGGCGGGCGACGAGGTCATCGTGCTGGAACCGGTCTACGCCACCTACGAGGCGGTGATCGGCGCGGCCGGCGCGACGATGGTGATGGTGCCCTTGGTGCCCGACCGCGGTTTCCACCCCGACCTCGCCGCGCTCGCCGCCGCGGTCACCCCGCGCACCAAGGCGATCTGGATCAACAGCCCGCACAACCCGACCGGCGCCGTTTTCACCGCCGCCGAGATCGCGGCGATCGCCGGTCTGTGTCGACAGCACGATCTCTGGCTCGTCTCCGACGAAGTCTACGAAGACCTCGCCTTCGCCCGCCCGCATGTCAGCGCCTGGTCATTGCCCGGCATGCAGGACCGCACGATCGTCGTCTCCAGCCTGTCGAAATCGCACGCCGTCCCCGGTTTCCGCTTCGGCTGGATCATCGGCCCGCCGGCCTTGCAAGGGCATTTGTTCAACCTGCTCCTGTGCATGACCTACGGCAGCCCCGGATTTATCCAGGCCGGCGCGCTCGCGGCGTTCGAACGCGAGCTGCCCGAAGTCGCGCGCCTGCACGCCGAATACGCGGCCCGCGCGACAATGCTCTCCACCCGGCTCGCCGATGCCCCAAACTGCCGCGCCAACCCGCCCGAGGGCGGGATGTTCGTCCTTCTCGACATCCGCCCGACCGGTCTCTCCGCCTACGAGTTCGCCCTTGCGCTGTTGGAGCAGGAACACGTCGCGATCCTCCCCTGCGACGGCTTCGGCCCCAGCGCCGCCGGGCATCTGCGCATCGCGCTGTCCGCGCCCGACGAGCGGCTGGCGGAGGCGGGGGACCGGATCGTGCGGTTTGCGCAGAGGCTGGCTCAGCGGCCGTAGGACTGGACCGCGGGCGTCCCGCCCGCATCTCGATCAAAAGTGCGGGCGAGACGCCCGCGGTCCAATACTCCTAAGCCGCCAGCCGCTCCCTCGCGCTGGCTTTGATCATCGCGGCGCCCTTCTCCGCGATCATGATCGTCGGCGCGTTGGTGTTGGTCGAGGTGACGGCCGGCATCACCGAGGCGTCGATCACGCGGATGCCTTCGAGCCCGTGTATGCGGAGCTCCTCGTCGACGACGCAATTCGCGTTCGGGCCCATCATGCAGGTGCAGGTCGCGTGGTAGACCGTGTTGCCGTTGGCGCGCGCGTAATCGAGGATGTCGGCGTCGCTTTGCACCGCCCTGCCGGGCAGCTTTTCCTCGCCGACGTATTTCTGCAGCGCCGGTGCCGCGAAGATCTTGCGGACGAAGCGGATGCCGCCGACGACGGCACGGCGGTCGGTTTCCTCGCTCAGATAACGTGGGTTGATCGCCGGCTGGTCCTCGGGCCGGTTTGACCTGGCCCGGACATAACCGCGCGACACCGGCCGCATCTGCCACATCCCGCCGGTCAGCCCGGGTTCGCTTTCGAGCTGCCCGACCTGGCCGCCCTTGAAGCTGCCCGGCGCGAACGAAGCCTGGATATCCGGGGTCGCCGACTCCTCCAGCACCTTAACCGAGGCGGCGCAGAGCGAGGCGCTGTAGGTGAGCATCCCCTTGCCGGTGACGAGATAGCGGATGACCTCCCCGACCAGCGGCAGGCCACGCGATTTCTCGTTGGCGGTGGCGATGCCGTGGACCGGATAGGTCAGGCGCACGACGTAATGGTCCTGCATGTTGGCGCCGACACCGGGCAGGGCATGCACGACCGGCACGCCGATCTCGGCGAGATGCGCCGGGTCGCCGACGCCGGATAGCTGCAAGAGATGTGGCGAATTGACCGCGCCGGCGCTGAGCAGGATTTCGCGCTCGGCCTCGGCCCGCTCGGTGCGGCCGCCGCGGGTGAACTCGACCGCGACGGCGCGCTTGCCCTCGAACACGACGCGGCGCACCAGCGCCTTGGTCACCAGCTCGAGGTTGGGGCGATTGAGCACCGGCTTGAGGTAAGTGCGCGCGGTGCTGGCGCGGGTGCGGCCGCCACGTGTCTGCTGGCACCAGCCGATGCAGTCGGTGTGGCTGCGCGCGAGGTCGTTGACGTCGGCCTTGTATTCGAGCCCGATCTGTTTGCCGGCCTCGATCACCGCCTCGCACAGCGGCGGCCGGTCCATCTCAGAGGTGAAGAGCGGCCCCTGCCGCCCGCGCACCTCGCCGCCCTCGTCGCCCGACCAGCGCTCGGCCTGCTTGAAATAGGGCAGCACGCCCTCCCAGTCCCACCCGCGATTGCCGATCTGGGCCCAGTGGTCGTAATCCTCGGGTTGCCCACGGATGTAGATGAGGCCGTTGATCGAGCTCGACCCGCCGATGACGCGCCCGCGCGGATAAAGGATCGCGCGCCCGGCGGTGCCGGGATCGGCCTCGGCGTGGTAGTTCCACGTCAAGGTCTTGTGGTCGAGCATCTTCATAAAGCCGGCGGGGATATGAATAAGCGGGTTCCAGTCGCGCCCGCCCGCCTCGATCAGCAGCACCTTAACGCTGGGGTCTTCGCTGAGCCGCCGGGCGAGCACGCACCCGGCCGAGCCGGCGCCGACGATCACATAATCCGCCTTCATACTTTCCTCCCCGTTTTTCTCTGTCGTTGCGAGCGCAGCGAAGCAAATCCCGAGCCGAGAAGCCGTCTTCCGATCGAGATTGCCGCGTCGCCTACGGCTCCTCGCAATGACGGCGCTACTGTAACGCAGCGCCGCGGGATGAAAATCGGCTTCTTCCTCACTACTCTTATGCGAGAGCGAGGAGCCGACGCATGACCGCCGCCATCGAGAAACTCTACCGCTATCCGGTCAAGGGGCTGAGCGCCGAGGCGCTCGGCCGCATCACCCTGTCGCCCGGCCAATGCCTGCCCCAGGACCGCCGTTTCGCGATCGCGCTCGGCACCACCGAATTCGACGCCGCCGAGCCGAAATGGCTATCGAAGACGCATTTCATCATGCTGATGCGCGACGAGGCGCTGGCCCGGCTGCACACCCGGTTCGAGCCAGACGGCGCGGTGCTGACGATCGCCGAGGACGGGCGCACACTGTTGCAAGCCTCGCTGACCGAACCCGATGGCGGCCGGCGCGTCGCCGACTTCTTCGACCGCTTTTTGGGCGGCGCCGTCGCCGGCCCGCTGCGCGTCGTCGAGGCGCCCGGCCACGCCTTCGCCGACGCGCGGCCCAAGCCGAACGCGACCACCGACAAATACGTCTCGCTGATCAATCTCAACAGCATCCGCTCGCTCGAACAAACGATCGGGGCGCCGGTCGACCCGGTTCGCTTTCGCGCCAATGTCTATTTCGACGGCCCACCCGCGTGGCAGGAGCAGGAGTGGATCGAGCGGCACATCACCGCCGGCGGCGCGCGGCTCCGGGTCATCTCGCCGATCACCCGCTGCGCCGCGACCCAGGTCAACCCCGACACGGCCGAGCGCGACCTCGACATCGTCGGCACGCTGATGCGCGGGTTCGGCCACAACATCATGGGAATCTATGCCGAAGTGATCGAGGGCGGCGATCTCGCGATCGGTGACAGGATAAGCGAGGCTCAATGAACCCGATGACCGAAGAGGCCGAAGCCCTGTTCGCGGTGCTTCGGCAATCGAGCGACGCCGAGACGGTCGCCGCCATCGAGGGGCTGGTGCGCGACGCGCCTGACCATGCGCTGTGCCGTATCAACGTGCTTACCTTTGCGACGGCTTGCCGCCTCGATGAAGAACGGGTGATTGCGGCGTTCCTCCACGCGGCGCGGCTCGGCCTGTTTGAATTGTCGTGGAACGTGGTCTGCCCGGGATGTGGTGGCGTGCTCGGCGAGGGTACGGCGCTGACCAGCGTGCGCCACGACGACTATGTCTGCGTATTGTGCGCGAGCGGCTATGAGGCCTCGCTCGACACGATGGTCGAAGTAACCTTCACGGTCAGCCGCCGGGCGCGCCGGATCGCCGCCCACGACCCGCACGAGCTCCCGTTTGTCGAGTATTTCCGCCAGATTTTCTGGGCCTCGGCGATGAATCTGCCGGAGGACCTCGACCGCGTGGTCGAAAACGTGACGCTCGACACGCTCGAATTGCCCGCGCACGAGAAGGCGCAATTGTCGCTGCAGCTTCCGCCCGAGTTCCTGATCGTCTTCGAGCCGATAACCCACGTGGCCCAGTTTATCGAGGTCAAAGGCGAACCCACGCGCGAACGGCAGAACCTATCGCTCTCCTTCACCGGCGTGAGGGCGCCGACGACGACGATCGAGATGCGGCCGGGGCCGCTCCGTCTCAGCTTCGAGAACCGCACCGACGAGCGGCTCTTGCCCGGGTTGTGGATAGCTGGCGACGACCTGCACCACCTGCTCGATTTGCGCCATCCCTTTCTCTCGGCAAAACGGATGCTGACCAACCAGGTATTCCGCGACCTCTATGGCACTGAGACGCTCGATCCGGAGCAGCGCCTCAAAATCACCAGCCTCACCTTCCTGTTCACCGATCTGAAGGGATCGACCCCGCTTTATCAGCGGGTCGGCGATCTCGCCGCGTTCGACCTGGTGCGCCAGCATTTCCACGTGCTGCACGAAATCGTCGCGGGCGAGAGCGGCGCGATCGTCAAGACGATCGGCGACGCCGTGATGGCGACTTTCCACTCCCCGGACCGGGCGATGGCCGCGGCGTTGAAGATGCGCGAGGCGATGCAGAAGCTCAACGCCGAGCGCGGCAGCGAGGACCTCACCTTGAAAATCGGCATCCACGAGGGACCGTGCCTCGCGGTGGTGCTCAACGACCGACAGGATTTTTTTGGTCAGACGGTCAACATCGCCGCGCGCGTGCAGGGATTGGCGACATCGCGGGCGATTTTCGCGACCAGCCCGGTGGTCGAGAACGCCCAGACCAGCACGCTGCTCGCGGCCCGGGGCCTTGCTCCGGTCGCCCAGCAACGCGCGCTGCGCGGCGTCGCGGAGAATTACGCGGTCTACGAGATTCCGTGACCCCGGCCCCGCCGCGGGGTATTGTTGGATCAAGCTCATTTTCTTCTGCTGGGAGGCATGCGATGGCCGCGGATTCGAACACGCCGGTGGGTGTCAATCATGTCGTGCTCAACGTCCGCGACATGGAAGCCTCGCACAAATTCTGGACCGAGATCGTCGGACTGAAGCAGGTCGGCGCGCTGCATCCGCGCGCCGAGATGGGCAAGACGCCGAAGATGCAGTTCTACAGCGGTGACCACGGCGGCAGGTACACGCATCACGACGTCGCGCTGGTCGAGAACCCAAACCTGCCGCCGCCGGGCGATTGGGGCCTCTTCGACAAGCCGGTCGCGATCAACCACATCGCGATCGCGATGCCGAGCCGCGAAGCCTTTGTCGAAAAGCTCGCCGACCTCCAGGCGAAGGGCGTCAAGTTTAACATGCGGGTCAACCACGGCGTCACCCACAGCGTCTACATCAGCGACCCCAACGGCTACGGCGTCGAGCTGCTTTACGAATTGCCGCGCGAGATGTGGGAACGCGACATCGACGCCGGCATCAACTATTTCGAGCCGCTGCCGACCGAAGGCCCGGCCGCCCTCGTCGACGACCTCGAAAACGCCCCGAGCTTCGGCAAGGCGGCGGAGTAGCTAGCCCGCAGTCCCCCTAAACCTGTCATTCTCGCGCAGGCGGGAACGCAGGGTCGCCTTTTCCGCGCGGATTGGTGATCCTTTCTTCACGCCGAGCGTTGGCACCCGGAAGCATTTTCCGGAGGGGTCCATGCTCAAGCTCGCGCTGTTCTTTCTGCTGATCTCGTTGATCGCCGCGCTGTTCGGCTATACGGGGCTCGCAGTGGCGTCGGCCGGGATCGCGAAGATCCTGTTCTTCATCTTCATCGTGATCTTCCTCGTCTTGCTCATCGGCGGCCTCGCCCTCGGCTCCAGATTGTGGTGACGGGCGCGCGCAGAGGTCTATAGTTTCCTCCTGATAAGGCCGACCGGCCCTACGCAGGAGGAAACACGATGGCCTACGATGTTCTAATAAAGAACGGCCGCGTCGTCGACGGGTCGGGAATGCCGTCATTCCACGGCGACGTCGCGGTCAAGGACGGCAAGATCGCCGAGATCGGCAAATTGTCGGGCGCCGCCGCGCAGACGGTCGATGTCGGCGGGCAAGTCATCGCGCCCGGCTTTATCGACAATCATTGCCACTACGACGCGCAGGTCACCTGGGACCCGCTCTGCTCGTTCTCCTGCGACCACGGCGCGACCAGCGTCGTCATCGGCAACTGCTCGCTCAGCCTCGCGCCGGTGCGCAAGGGCAACGAGAAGCGGATGGCCGAGTATCTGAGCTATGTCGAAGCGATCCCGATGGACGTGCTCAGCACGATCGAGGTCGACTGGGAATCGTTCCCGCAATACATGGACCGGCTCGACCGCAACCTCGGCGTCAATGTCGGCACGCTGATCGGCCACACCGCTGTCCGGTATTACGTGATGGGCGACGAGTGCCAGAAGGGCACGGCCAACGAGGCCGAAATCAAGGAAATGCAGGCGGTCGTGCGCGACGGCATGGAGGGCGGCGCGCTCGGCCTCTCGGTGTCGCGCAACCGCGGCCACTATGACCCGCAAGGCGTCCACATTCCGGCGCTGTGGGCGGACGAGAAGGAGATCTTCGCGATCGCAGACGTGCTGCGCGAGATGGGCACCGGCATCATCCAGTCCGGTGGCGGCCGCGACGCCGAGATGAAGGACGGGCTGATGGCGCGGCTGAGCGAAGCCTCTGGCCGGCCGGTCGTCTACAACAATCTCGGCCAGTCGGTGCGCCGCCCGGGCGAATGGCAGAAGCACATGGACAGGGTCAACGAGACCTCGGCCCAGGGCATCCGCGCCTATCCGCTCGCCTCGCCGAACACGACGACGCAGATCTTCAACATGTCGAACACCCAGGTCTTCCGCGGCTCGCCGACCTGGCACCCGATCCTCCTCGCCTCGGACGAAGAAAAGCTGCGCGCCTACGCCGATCCGGCGGTGCGCGACAAGCTCCACGAAGAGATGGTCGAGTGGAAGGTCGAGATCCCCGGCAACACGATCTCGCGCGAGTGGTACAACTACATCTGGGTTGAAGAGGTCAAGCTCGACAAGAACAAGGGCTTCGTCGGCAAGACCTTGAAGCAGGTCGCCGAGATGAAGGGGCAGCGGATCATCGACGCCTTCCTCGACCTCGTCGTCGAGGAAAAGCTCGAAACCACCTTCATGCAAGCCGAGAACAACATCGATGTCGAAGCGATGAAGGCGATCCTCAACTACCCGAACGCCCTCATCGGCCTCAGCGACGGCGGGGCCCACGTGCAGTACCACGGCGGCTACGGCTTCTCGACCCGGCTCCTCGGCGAGTGGGTGCGTGAAAAGCAGATCATGAGCCTCGAAAACGCGGTGCGGCGCCTGACCTTCGACTCGGCCTCGACCTTCGGCCTCTACGACCGCGGCCTCCTGCGCCCCGGCATGGTCGCCGACATCACCGTCTTCGACGCCGACACGGTAAAGCCGCTCCCCGAATACATCGTCCACGACTTCCCGGCCGGCGGCTGGCGCTTCAAGGAACCGGCGGCCGGCATATACGCCACCTTCGTCAACGGCTCGATGCTGATGAAAGAAGGCAGCCACACCGGCAACCTCCCCGGGCGCGTGCTGCGGAATTCACGGTACCAGGCGACGCGCCGGTAGCTGCGAAAACCCAAAACCCCTCCGGCGCAAGGCGGAGGGGTTTTGTCTTCTGCCGCTCTTTTTTCGTCGTCATCCCGGCGAAGCTTCGCCGGGGTCCGCCCCGATGTCGCGGTCCCACCGCTCGACGAGCGCGGTGAAGGATTCCCCTTCCTTGCGGTCCGACGGATCACCCCCTGGCGCGCAAAAATCGCGAGCGCCGGCGAAACCACGGTCTGGGGGCCCGAGGACATGTCCTGCGCCCACTCGCGCCACAGGCCTCGGGGCGGAATAAGTAGTTTCCGAACCTGCACGCGAGCGGAGGGCAGCGGTACTTTCCAGCGTTAGTGGGCTCGCGCAGCATGGGTTCGCGCGGGGGATCTCACATGATCGACGCAAAGCAGCTGCATCTCGATTCGGAGCGGGCGCTCCGTCTCGCCGGCGGATGGAGGTACCGCAGCTTTTCGAGGATACGCACAGGCTGGTCTTCGACATGGTCGAGCGCGGCGAGGTCCAGGGTCTGCGGATCGATCATATTGACGGGTTGTTCGATCCGGGATTGGTTCCCGAGGATGCCGTCGGTATGCGCGGCTTGGCCGATCGTGTGGAGGCCTGCATGATCAAGGCGATCCGCGAAGGCCAGGAGGTTTCAAGCTGGACCAATCCCAACGCACAATATGAAGGTGCGTTGCAGCGCTTTGTCGGTGGCGTCCTCGACGGGTCGCGGGGGAACCCATTCCTCGCCAATTTTCACACATTTGTGACGCTGCTTGCGCGTCCCGGCGCCATCGCCTCGCTGGCGCAACTGGTCGTGAAGCTGACCGCGCCGGGCGTCCCGGACATCTACCAGGGCGGCGAACTCTGGGATTTCAGCCTGGTCGATCCCGATAATCGCCGGCCCGTCGATTGGACATTGCGGCGAGCCATGCTGCGGAAAGTTGGCGCCGTGGATTACGTCGAGCGCGGCGACGATTGGGGCGATGCCGAGCTTACCCTTCCGGGCCACCCAAGGTGGCGCGATGTGCTGACCGGCCGTGAGTGGGCGGGATGCGAACGCATGCCCGTCTCCGATCTCCTGGCAGATTTTCCGGTTGCTGTTTGATGGGAGTCTCCCAGTCATGACCAACATGCGGTCCGCCCTTCCGGAATCGGTTCGACGCCTGCCGGTCGGTGCCGAACCTGACCCTGGCGGCGGCGTAGACTTCCGCCTCTGGGCGCCGCTCTGTCACGAGGTCGCGGTAGAGATTGAAGGTCTCGACCCGGCTCCGATGACCGCTGCGGCCGACGGATATTTCTCGTGCCGGGTCAGCTCGGCACGGGCCGGCATGCGCTATCGGTTCCGCGTCGATCGCGACAAGGCGCTCCCCGATCCGGCATCGCGGTTTCAACCGGACGGACCGCACGGCGCGAGCCAAATCGTCGACCCGGACAGTTTCGTCTGGAGCGATCGAGCGTGGCGGGGGATCGCCCGCGAGCAATTGATCGTCTACGAATTGCACATAGGCACTTTCACGCCGGCCGGCGATTGGCAGTCCGCCGCGCGCGAACTGCCTGCCCTCGCCGAGCTCGGCATCACCTGCATCGAGCTGATGCCGGTGGCGGATTTTTCCGGCCGCTTCGGCTGGGGCTATGACGGCGTAAACCTGTTCGCGCCGACGCGCCTCTATGGTCCGCCTGACGATTTCCGCCGCTTTGTCGATCAGGCGCATGCACTCGGGATCGCGGTCATCCTCGACGTCGTCTACAACCACTTCGGCCCGGACGGGAACTATCTCAACTCGTTCTCGGCCGCTTATGTCACCGACCGCTACCTCAACGAGTGGGGCGAAGCGGTCAATTTCGACGGTGCCGATTCGGGCCCGGTGCGCGAGTTCTTCGTCGCCAACGCCGGTTACTGGGTCGACGAGTACCACCTCGACGGGCTGCGCCTCGACGCGACGCAGCAGATCTTCGACCGGACGCAGGACCACATCCTCGCCGCGATCGTTCGGCGCGTACGCGAGGCGGGCGCGGGCCGCGCGACTATCGTCATTGGCGAGAACGAGCGGCAGGAGGCACGGTTGCTGCGGTCGCCCGAACAGGGCGGGTATGGGCTCGATGCCCTGTGGAACGATGATTTCCACCACAGCGCCATCGTCGCGCTGACGGGCCACCACGAGGCCTATTACAACGACTATCGCGGCCGGCCAGGCGAGTTCATCGCCGCTGCAAAGCACGGTTTCCTCTATCAGGGGCAGCGCTACCAGTGGCAAAAGAACCCGCGCGGCACCCCGAGCCTCGACCTCGCGGCGGAGTGCTTTGTCGTCTTTCTGCAGAACCACGACCAAATCGCCAACTCGGGTGGCGGGCAGCGGTGCCACGCGCTCGCCAGCCCCGGGCGCTTGCGCGCGATGACGGCCTATACCTTATTGATGCCGGGCATTCCGATGCTGTTTCAGGGCCAGGAATTCGGCGCTTCGACGCCGTTCTTTTATTTCGCCGACCACGAAGCCGAGCTGGCCCGTGCCGTCCGCGAGGGGCGCGGCATCTTCCTCGCCCAGTTTCCCAGCCTCGCGAGCAGCGAGATGCAGGCGGCGCTGACCGACCCCGGCGAAATGGATACCTTCCGTCGGTCGGTGCTCGATCATGGCGAGCGGCAGCGAAACGCCGCGACCTACGCGCTCCACCGCGATCTCCTTGCGCTGCGCCGCGAGGATCC
>Ga0134126_10009134_pt1 | contig 12491 bp, 7 predicted proteins | sample KB31752_FD_96881 | JGI IMG/M metagenome (GOLD analysis project Ga0134126, IMG submission 96881) | Terrestrial soil microbial communities with excess Nitrogen fertilizer from Kellogg Biological Station, Michigan, USA - KB3-175-2 | ecosystem: Environmental > Terrestrial > Soil > Unclassified ...
AAAAGGCAAAAGTTATCTCCAGCTGATGGCGATTGCAGAGGGCAAACAACGCTCCCAGGTAAAAATCGGTGATACTTATTCATTATTCTGCTGGAACGGTGGTTGGAAATTCCTTAACACACTTAAGGTCAAAAGTAAAATATTGATGTTCTCAAAAATGCCGTCACGTGGGCTATATATTCTTTCCGCCGGTGCAAAAGAACCGGGCAAAGAGGAGCGGCCATTTATGATTGTCAACAGTACAATGAAATGGTTATAGAAACTAAAATTCCGCTTTAATATGAACTTACAATTGCCGGTTTCCAGTTGGTTTTTGTCATTGCCTAAAAATATCGATTCGATTATTTTCGCAATTATGGGTTTTATTGCGCTGTGGCTATCTTTCAGGTATAATGGCGTCGGCATTTCTCCTGATTCGGTTGAATATGCCAGCATTGCGCGGAACTTTAGAGATCATATGGTTCTCAATGACCTAAGTGCCCAGCCCGTAGTAAATTTCCCCTGTCTATATCCCTCGTTTATCGCGGCTGTATTAATTTTGACCGGAGCTGATCCGTTTATAGCCGCTCCTTTGATAAATGCTTTTCTTTTTTTCGTTGTGATCTATTTATCGGGAGAATTGACTTATCGCGCTACTAATGATCGGTTGTGTAAATGGGTAATTCTGGTGACTGTGCTATTAAGTGGAGTATTGCTGCAAGTGTATACCATGCTTTGGTCTGAGACACTGTTTATTATGTTTGTTTTACTCTTCTTTCAAATCTATCAGAATTATAAAGTCAAAAGCTCCTTCAGGAATCTTATTATTTTAGCAATAGTTACAGCCATGGCTTCAATTACACGCTACGCGGGTATTACATTAATTGCTACTGGGTTATTGATGATCTTTATTGACCCCAACCTGGATAAAAGAAAAAAAAGAAATCATTTTATCTGTTTTGGATTTCTGGCTTCATCGCTTTTGATTACTAATTTAATCAGAAACTATCTATTAATTAACAGTTTCACAGGCTGGCGAGACCACAGTTATATATCAGTAACTGAAAATATCAGTCATTATGGAAGCACTTTGCTTTCCTGGTTAATGCTTCCAGGCGACACTTATTATTTGACTTTGGGGATCGGTTGCTTGGTATTAGCATCCGCTCTAACTATACTGCTATGTACGGCGATTCTCAAAAACAATCAGCAGCCTGGTTTTCTGGTAATTTTGGCTTTCCTTCTTATTTATTCTCTTTTTATTATTTTGATGGCATCCATTCGGCAATTTGAGCAAATAGATGACCGGCTATTGTCGCCATTATATGTTCCTTTAGCTATAATTCTTGTGAGCGGTCTATATTCAACTAACAGAAACAAAAAATCAAAAAAAATAATCTATGCTTTGATTATATCATTTGCATTGTATATAAACTACAATCAGTATCAGGATTATGTCGACTGGCACAATCTGGCATCTGAGTACGGAATTCCAGGGTTCACTAATCTTTATTGGCAGCATTCAGATATGGCAATCTTTCTCCGTTCCAATAAAATCGGTAAATTTAATAATATTCCTTTTTATTCGAACTGGAACGAGCCGGTATATTTTTTTTCAGGTAAAAACTGCAAGCTTATTCCTCATTTCTTTTCTGCTGACCAAAAGAACACATTTTATAATTCAAAAGACTTTTATTTGTTCTGGTTCGATCATTTGAACAATGTCGACCAGGCAAAGCTAATTTCCCTGGAAGACATAAAGAAAATAAAAAAACTCACGAAGATTCTACAGCTCTCAGATGGAAGCATTTATTTGTGCAGTCAATAAAACCGATGTTTAAAAATCATTTTTGAACCACCGCCATAATTTTAAGCGCATAATAAACTTCTTTTATGTTTGCTTTAATAATCACCAGCTTAGTATGCAGCCCAAAATCCTGGTGCTTGCTGAATTGAACTTTAATTTGCCCCATTTTACCTGGGAGAACAGGTTTATTAGTCCATTGTGCTACGGTGCAACCACAGCCTGTTGAAATATCATATATGATAAGTGGAACCTTGCCAACATTGGTAAATTCAAAGGTGTGGGTTACTGTATCACCATCTTTGATCTTGCCAAAATTATATTCATCATCGTCAAATTTAAATATTCCCATTTGTCCAGTATTTAAGGAATTACTTTTTTTTCTATTGCTTTGATGACATGACGCGAATAAAAAAAGAATAAGAAAACACGATAAGATTGCTTTTAGACATATTCTATCTTTCATAGATTTAGGATTTAAGTACATAAGCAGTCAAGATATAATTTAATCGTAATAGTTACAATTTTTTGTTAACAATTGCACAGCCTGTTGTTTTATTGCAAGCTCATCTTCTGAATAACTAACCGGAGTCGATTTGATAATTTTTTCCGCAAAAATATTAGCCTTATTATAATCCTTGATCTCTTGATAGTATTGCATCAGCGCATATTGAGGTAAAAGTTTTTTGGGTACCATATAGTATGCTGTCAAATACTCTTCTTCAGCGTGTTTGTAGTCTTTTAAACCTAAAAAGCAGTCACCTGAATAAATCAGAATATCAGAGTCTACAAAATATTTTTTTGCCTGTGAAAGAATGTACCTGCCGTTCCCATAATGTTTATTAAAGGCCATTTCAGAGCCGTAATTGTATAAAAAATAACCATTATTTTTAAGGACCGGATATAGCTCGCTGTATTGTTGCAACGAAGCCTCAGGTTCCAGGTTATCATATACGTTTGCCTCCCACTTTAACTGATTTTTACTTAAACTAAACAAAATACTTATTAGCGTTCCCGCCCACAAAAAACCAAAAAAGGCATACACATTTCGATTAAGTGTGATAGGGCGGAATACCTTCCATGGCGCGATGGCTTTGCTTAATAAGCTGATCAAAATCACGAGATAAAGTAAGATAATGAAATTTTGTAATGGATAAGAAAACAGAGACGCTATCAGTATTGAGAGTACCCCAGAAATTATGCCGACCATGTGCAGGCTATTTTTCTCGAAATTACTATTTCTATAAATTTTCACAAGAACAACAGCGCTGGTTACCACGCAAATAAAGCCAATGAGTCCGGTCTCACAAAATAATTGCAGAAAGTCATTAAACGCCACGTCTGTATTATCTGCCACCTGATTTCCATAAGCCGATACTTGGTGAATATTAAAATATCGTGATTGATAAAGATTATAAATTGACTCAAATTTTCCCGGCCCTATTCCCAAAAAGGGGTGGTCGCCGATGATTCGCAATGTGTTTTCGTAAATAAACAGTCTTCCAAAAAATGATTGAGGTCTTATAGAATAAAGGAAATAGGAACCGCCTGCTATAACAACTACCAATAAACAAAGAATATAATATTTAACATTATTAGTTTTGAGAAAATTATTAAGTGATTTTGCTAATACGTATTTTTTATTCAACACCAGTAATAGTCCGGCGCCGAACGCCAGGAATGCCGCTCTTTCATTTCCCAAAAAGACGGTAACTATCATTAAATAAACGCCAATTAATGACAATCTCTTAATCCACTTATTATTGCAAGGCGCCCAAAAACCAGCCAAAACAATTGGAAATATCAGCGAGAGGAAATTGGTAAATACACTTGGATTATTAAATAATCCCGTCATTTTGAAAAATAAATTATATGAAGGGAGTATATTTAAGTACTGCAGTATACCTAAGGTGCACATCAATATTGAAAATATTGGCAAAAACACGAATAATAGCTTAATAGCTTCTTCCGCGTTGACAACATTCGATCTAAATGACAGATACAATAAAATACAAATAGACGACCGTATAAAAATTTCATTCTGAAATGAAAAGATATCGGTAAAATAAAACCGGATGAAAAAATATAAAGCGAATATCAAAATAAGACAATCTATGATATTCAGTCTTATAATAAATCTTTCTTTTGATAATATTTTATCGATACAGGTTATTATAAAAAGCATTAAAGAAGTGCCCCATACATAGTATTCCTGCCAATCGATAAAGCGTTTGTCAAAATCAACAATATTTACAAAAGGACTTAATAACAATAAAACTATTAAGCTAAATGTTACAATTTTCATTTTTCGAAATGCTGCTCGATACTTCGTTTCCTCACACCCGCACCTCCACCTTCCCCCCCGTCTTGCACGCCAGATAAATCGCATCGATCAACTTCAAATCTTTCACCGCCTCCTCACCATCTATTGCCACTACAGGTTTTTTGCCATCGAAGATAATACGGGCCATTTCGTCCATTTGTACAGTTTGGTGGGTGGTGATGGGCTGGTTTAGTTCGCCTTTGTGGGTGCGGCCACGGATGGGGCCATAGCCTGTGGAGGGCTGCATCTCGGCAAAGCCGTCTTCGCCATCCAGGAAAAAGCGGTCGAGGTTATTCATGGCGTAGGTGGAGAGGCATGAGGCTACCGCCCCGCTGGGGAAGCCGAATTGGAACTGGATAGTTTCGTCGACGCCTTCTTTAAATTTTATGTGATCGGTTTTGGTTTCCTGGGCGGTAACCCAAATGGGGTCCTCGCCGGTCATATAGCGGGAACCGTTAATGGCATAAATGCCGATGTCCATTAAGGAGCCGCCGCCGGCTAATTGTTTGTTTAAGCGCCATTGGGTAGGATCGCCGATGGTAAAGCCGCACTGCCCCTGGAAGAATTTTATCTTGCCAAACTCGCCCGCGTTTCGCATCCTGATCACTTCGAGCGTATGGGGTTCAAAGTGCATGCGGTAGCCAACCAGCAGCTTCACGCCGGCGGCCTTGCAGGCATCCACCATTTCCTGCCCTTCTTTTGCGTTAATAGCCATCGGCTTTTCGCAGATGACATGTTTGCCGGCTTTTGCTACGCGTATTACCTCGTCGTGGTGCAGGCCGTTCGGGGTGATCACGTACACGGCATCGATGTCGGGGTTGTTTTTTATGTTGTCGAAATTCTCATAGTTATAGCAGTTTTTGGCTGGTATGCCATACCGGCTTTGCCAGTCGGTAATTTTTGAAGGCGTGCCGCTGATGACTCCGACCAGTTTGGCCCACGTGCATGCGCGCATCGCTTCGGCAACGCGGGTGCCGTAGCTGCCGAGGCCCATGATGGCTACCCGCAATACCGGCCCGTCGTAGGCTCCATGACGGGCATTTATGCAGCTTGCCCATCCCGAAACAGGGGCGAGGTGCAGGGCCAGGGCTGATACCCCTAATTTCTGTAAAAAATCGCGGCGTGAATTCATAGTTGAGTGCTTTTGGTTTGATTTACGGATACAAAATACATATTTCCTGAGCAAATTAATTCTTATCTTTGATAAATAATAAATGGAGGGCAGAATTAACTATAGTCGTCACACAACCAACAAAGGCACATTCAGAACGCATACTACAGTTTCCCCGGAAGAAATTTTAGCCGCCGGGGGTACAACAGCTTTTGGACTAAAAACGGGTAAAAATAATGAAACGCTGAAAAGAGCGCTTAAAAATTCTCCTAAACCTGAGCCTTTTACTGAAGAAGAGTGGGCCAGTTTGATGGAGCAAATGGCGAACGACAAATAATGAATCGCTCCCGCGGGTTTAGCGCAGCGTAACTCGTGGTTGCGCGTGTCCCCGGTTTTCAACTGGCAACCGCAAGTAATCACCACACTATCAAAGCCCCGCAATCTATTTCAGCCCCAACGGTATTTCACGCACACGCCCGTAAATATCCGTAATCTTTACCGATGCCATCGTACCATCAATATTCATAAACCTGCCAGACTGCGACAGGAATGAACTACCATGATAAAACTCCTGCCTGCTTATCTTGCCATTTTTATATTTTATAATGGCATACATATCCAGCGGCTGTAACTTAATGGTTTGCACCGGGCGTTTTAGTTCAAATATTTTCAACGCGTCCCTGTTCTGGCTGGCGGCCAGCAGGTAGTTGCCTTTGGCGCCTTTTAACTTTACCAGCGCTTTGCCGTCGCCGGGAATATAAATACCGCTTTGCTGTATGGTAAGCGGTTTAAAATTGCCTTTGCCATCGCCTTTAAGCAGCAAGCCATTAAAAGCATCATACCGGCCGGTCATCACCTCTGTTCCGTAATCATTACCGCTGATGGCGACGTCAAGGTTTCCGTCGCCGTCAAAATCATCCACCACCATGCCATCAAGCTGTGATATTTGCGCCTCAAGGGGTAAGGGAATCATCGTAAACTTGCCGTTGCCATTATTCCGCAAATAACAGGACTGCATGGTATTCGCCTTTAGCCTTACTGCCCCATCACGCATTTCGGGCGTGATCACTTCATCCATCGTGGCCGTAGCGAACGATTTGTAATTCTGAAATTTCCTCCGCATGCTTATCATTTGCTTCACCATATCATCACGTGTATTCGCCGGGAACTCCTGCATCCGGCCGGCCTGGTCTTTGATAAACAGTGAGGGAATAGCATCAAAATTCCCGAGCTTATCAAAGTCCTTTGCGGTAATATAAACCGGGTACTGGTCGGTACCTTTGTAAAAGGTGTTTAGACCGACATTGCCTACTATATAATCAGTTCGTCCATTGTGTTCAAAATCACCGGCGGTGATAGTATTCCACCAGCCCAATTTGTTGGCGAGGCCTGTGCCGGCGGTTACGTTTTTGAATACGCCGTGCTCATTTTTTAAAAATGTTACCGGCATCCATTCGCCGGTAAGTACCAGGTCAGGCCAGCCGTCGTTATCAAAATCGGTGAAAATTGCATCGCAAACCAGGCCGATATTTTTAAGGTCTTTAGCAACGGTGGCGGTTACATCAGTAAATTTTACGTGCCCGTCTTTGCTGTCATTCCGCAAGATCATGCTGGAAACCGGCTTGGGGTAATTCCATGGTTCAACACGGCCCGAAACAAAAAGGTCAAGCTTGCCATCTTTATTATAATCGACGGCTTTTACACACAGCTTGCTGGTATAGTTTTTTGGCAGGGCATCAACCGCCTGGGTGAAGTTACCTTTGCCGTCGTTTATATAAAGCCGGTCCTGGTAAAAGGAGGTGCCGGGGGCTTGCTCATAACCGCCGCTTGCAACATAAAGATCGGGGTAGCCGTCGCCGTTGGCATCAAACAGCAATAAGCCTTCGTCTTTAAAATGACTGTAAGGGTCGTTTAAAGCTTTTGGCAGCAGGTCCCTTTGAATAAACTTGCCGTCCGGCTGCTGCAACAGCAATTGCGCCGGATATTTTGATGTGCCGCCAATTACCATATCGTCATAACCATTGCCATCAACGTCGCCTACAGCTACCCCCGGGGTATATTGCGACAATTTATGCGGCATTAGTTTTTGGATGTTGAAGTCCTCAAAGTCATCCTCCCGGTGTTTATAGCTCACGCCGACTGACCGGGTAACTTCGCGGAATAAGGATTGTTTATTGATAATTGGCTGACTAAAACTATAAGTATCCTTAGCATTTGCTATGTTTACCTTAAGCGTTTGGTCGGCTTTTACGTTTTTCAATACCTGTTTTTTGCCCGTTTGCCAGCGGATCACCACCGAATCGAGCAAACTATCTTTACCTAAGCCAAAATGAGCGATATTTTGTATGGTTGATAAATAACCCCTGAAAGGCGTGTTTTCATATACCTGGTGTTTGCCATGGTTATAATAAATATCCGCCCAGGCGCCAATCCCGTTCCTGTTCTGCGGGCCGCCGGTAAATTGTATGTGCAGATAATGGCTGTTGCTTTTATTTTGTTCCCTGGCTGTATTTTTATAGATGAGCGCTTCATCATCGATATTATTGATCACCATATCCATATCGCCGTCGTTGTCGAGGTCGGCATACGCGGCGCCGTTTGAAAATGAGGGCATACTTAAGCCCCAAGTATTGGTAACATCGGCAAATTGCAGGTTACCATTGTTTTTGAACGCGTAGTTCGGGATTTTTACGGTCGGTATCTGGCTGAGTACCTGCTGCGTAGGAACATTGGCGTAAGCATTGTCCCTGAATACCTTAAAATCGTGGTCGTTAATATCGCGGGGATAGCCGTTGGTTACCACGATATCGCGAAAGCCATCGTTATCAAAATCCGTAATTAAGGGGCACCAGCTCCAGTCGGTTTGCGAAACCCCGCTTAAAAAAGCCGTTTCGCTAAAGACCGGGTCGCCAACCGAATCGTTTTGGCCCATGCGCGGCCCCTGGTTAATTTGCAGGGTGTTTCGGTTATATTGATACTGGTAAGCGTAATAATCAAAATTCAGGTTAAGATCGGAAAAGTTTGCGTTGAGGAACATCTTTTGCCTGTAATTATTCTCAGGAAACATATCCAGCTCAAAAATATCGGCAAGGCCGTCATTGTTCAGGTCCTCAATGTCCTGCCCCATGGCGCTGGTTGAGGTATGTTTAAAATACTCCTTTGATCTGTCGGTAAATGTGCCGTCGTGGTTATTGATATAGAGGATATTGCTCAGTAAGAAATCATTGGTTACATAAATATCTTTCCAGCCATCGCGGTTAATATCTACGGTGCTGGCTGCGTGGCCATAACCTTCGATCAATATGCCCGCCTGTTTTGATACATCATGAAACACCGGGTGTTTTAAAACAGGGTCCCAATCGTTGCGGTAGAGGCGACCGGTACTGCTCCTCGAGCCATCTTTGACAACGGGCCTGAAATGGGTGGTATGATCGTCGGGTTTTATTTCGTTGACGGTTAGGTACATGTCGAGATCGCCGTCATTATCATAATCAAAAAATGAGGCCATTGTTGAATGTACATTTATATCAAGGCCGTATTCCTTAGCCATTTCCTTAAAATGCGGCACTCCGTTTTTATCCCGCCCCTGGTTGATATAAAGTAAATTTCGCCTTTTTGCTGAATCGTCCAACAGCGTGTTGCAAACATAAATATCCATTAAACCATCGTTATTTATATCCACAACCGCTACGCCCCTGCCCCAGCCGCCTAAGCCACCAACGCCCGCTTCTTTGGTAACATCCACAAACTTCATATTGCCTTTATTTAGGTATAACCTGTTAGGCACCTGGTTGCCAACGAGGTAAATATCCTGCAGGCCATCGTTATTGAAATCGCCTATGCCCACGCCGCCGCCATTGTAGATATTAACTTTATTAAATGGGTTTACGCTATCGTTCTCGGTGATCTGGTTGTTAAAATGCACGCCGGAATACGAAGAAGGGACCAGTTCAAAAAGCGTGTCTTTCTTTTTGCAGGAGATAATAAAAAGCGGGATAAAAAAGCATAACAGGAATTGAATATTTTTCATCGGGAGTTTATAAATCTCGTTTTCTTAATTTTATTCCTGCAGCCGGTTATTCGCCTCACCCCAGCCCTCTCCAAAGGAGAGGGAGTTAAAAATAGACACCTAAAACTATATCGGACGCGCATCCACTTAAGAGTACTAACTTAGAACTCAAGACTTTTGACTCAAGACTTCCCTTATTTCACCCCCGAAGCCTGGTCCATCTGCCCCATCTTATCAAACATTGCCCTGAAAGTATTCCACGGGGTTTCATCGCCGGCTTTTGGATTGGTTATTTTGCCATAATAACCGTTAAAAAACTGGAATGGCGGCGACCAAACTGTTTCAGCAATCCCATAAAAGCGCCCCTTTATTTCCTTGCTTGATAAAGCCCGGGAGCGGTACAGGTCTTCCACCTGGCTTACAGCTACCTGCGGGCGGTTCCAGGTGCAGGTTACTACGCGCAGGCCCTTCAATGCGAAATAAACGGCGGTATTATTGTCCTGGTCGTATTGCCAGTCGCAGATCACTACATCGCGTGGGATCATGTCGATGGCCCGGTAAGTGTCGTTGTAGCTGGCCGCCCACTCGCCGATGCCTGTAGCGCGGCCGTCAATCAGGCGGTCGCCCCATATCCATAGCTCCTTGTTATTTTCGGCGAGGTGGTCGCGTATGGTTTGTACCTCGTTGGCGAAAAGAACAGCTTTATCGCGGCCGGCGCAGCGGGCGCATTTATCCTCGCCAAGGTAAAATACCTCGTCCATGCCCGCATGGAAAGCTTTAGCCTCAAACACGTCTGTTATCTCGTCAATCAGGTCGAATACTACTTTGTGTACGCCGGGGCTAAGGGGGCAATAACTTTTGCAGTACAAGCCATCGGGGTTGGGCCATTTATAATCGGATGGCAGGGCAGGCATTTTCACCCAGGGCGTTTCATCAAATTCAGGGTATACTTTCAGCAGCATCCCAACTTTACCGGCCCAGGACTGGTGCCCCAGCAGGTTAATTTGCGGGATAATGCTGATGCCGTTTTTTTTACATGCTTCCACTATCTTTTTAACATCGCCCTTTGATAAGGCCGCCGAATCGCGAAGTTCGGGATGGCTCTTGTACTGGTAATTAAAATCTATCCGCAGTATCAGCGTATTGATCTTGCGCGGCGGAAGCTCTTCATTAATAAACTTCACGAAATCTGCCAGGCCGCTGGGTTTTGGCGCCGCTATGATGAACCCGCGTACCATGTAATTACTATCCGGGGCTTGCTGTGCAAATGCGTTGCCGGTTAATAAACCAGCCAGTAGTGTCAGTAAATATTTAATTTTTCTCATCGAGCTAAATAGCTTGGTTAATAATGGTTTTCCCGGTCAATTGGTTAACCGGATGATGTACAAGTTTAACAAAAGTTTGAGTTTTATTAATGACGCAGATGTAACAATTTTGGCCGCAAAATTTAAGTTTATTTTTTATGTGAACGCGCAGATTGCCGCTGTGCCTCATATTCTTTGGCGGCAAGCAGGTACACCAGGCTTGCAGTGCCATCCATGGTTGGCTCGTTGGTGCTGAAATCGCCAAAATCATCGTGATATACAGCCAAACCGGACTGAAAATCGGCATATTGATCGGGGCCGTGCATTTCAACGCCTTTGAGCGCCTTGAAAATCGTTGTATAAACCGGCCCGTCGACCAAGGCGCCGTCCAATGGATAATTATATAGATGTGAAAATGAAGAATGCGGGTTTTTAGGCGTGTCGCCGTTTGCAGGCAGGCCATATACCATGCTTTTGCCCCATGGGTTGCAACCGAACAACCAGTCGAAACAAGCCTGTTCCAGTTGCCGGTAGGATTGGTCGCCGCTGAGCTTGCGGTACAGGTAACATTGGATGGCAAATGAAACCGTTAAATTATTTGAGCACCAGATAAAAGGGATACCCCTGTAGAATGCGTTTTTGCCCGCCTTTCTCCAACCCCTTTCGATCCCCTCTTTATAATAGCCGGCCAAAATACTTCTCTCATCATCTTTTATGCTATTCGCGATTTCATAATGCCCGAAATTGTGAAAAGGGTACCACTGGTAGTGCCTTGCGGTATCGGCCCCCATCCAGGGCGTCACCTTTTCTTTTTCGCTATAATTGATGGCTTGTTTCAGGTAGACGGGATTATTGGTTAGCTCATAAATCGCCGCCGAAGCCAGTTCCATATCGTCAACCCAGTTATCTTCTTCATAAAAATAGGACGCCTTATTCGGCGCTGTTTGGGCCACGCCTGGTTTTGCCAGGCCGTACCGGTAGGCCGAGAGGGCTTTCTGTTTTAAGAGCTCTGAAAAAGCATTGTCTTTTTTACTATAGATGCGGGCGCCGAGTGCAAATGCGCTTGCAAATTTTCCGGCGGTAGAGGCCGTGCCGGTTGTGCGGTTTTTGTATTTGCCCAGGCCCTGAATTTCGCCGGAAAGAAAATACACGGGCCTGCCGTTTCCCTTGCCGTAACCATAATCTACCGAATCTCTATCCGGTAGCCGGAAGCCCGCATGATCGCGGTCGTCGGCTATCTGGTTAAACATCAGGTTGCTTTTGGGATGCATTTTGACGAGCCAGCTTAGCCCCCAGCGGGCTTCATCCAGCACATCGGCAACACCATTCCGCCCGTCAAGACCGTTTGCCTGGTGGGTATCCGCAAAAAACGTTTTAAAATCGCGGTAAGCAGCTAACAGATGGTAGGTAGCATTTGCAGAGGTAGTGGCATATTGCAGATAATCGGTTGCATCGTGCCAGCCGCCGGACACGTCGATGTGGGTCAATCCGGGATCGGGCCCGTAAATAATATAGCCATCTTTGGTATGGCACGAGTCTTTCAAAAACGGGTTAAAGCCGCTTCTTTGCTGCCTTAGGTACTTTAAAGAAAAATCGGCAGCCCCTTTGTAAATATCAGTCGCTATGTTAAACTTGGGTGAGGTAACGACCCCCGCTTTAACGTAAAATATGCCCGGTTTTCGAAATGCGGTAAAATCCAGCCGGAAGCTTGCCGCAAACGGGCCGTAGGCGCCGAAGTCTTTGCCGGGCTTCCCTTTGTACACTACTTTTGCGCTGGCTGCCTCGATAATTTCGAAACCGGCGGCGTTTGTGATCGCCTGTTTTGAAACCAATACCGCAACCTTAACGCCCCCTGGCGTATATCCAAGTTGGTTTATCCTTATCCAGCTATTTGCATTTTGCATTGCAGTTGCCGTTTGCTGCGTAAATATAAATGCCGCGGCAAGCGCAATTAACCTTTT
>Ga0134126_10009137_pt1 | contig 12489 bp, 11 predicted proteins | sample KB31752_FD_96881 | JGI IMG/M metagenome (GOLD analysis project Ga0134126, IMG submission 96881) | Terrestrial soil microbial communities with excess Nitrogen fertilizer from Kellogg Biological Station, Michigan, USA - KB3-175-2 | ecosystem: Environmental > Terrestrial > Soil > Unclassified ...
CCCACCAGTGCTTCCCCAACCGCGCCGGTGATACACCGTGCCACGCCGCGCACGCGCGATCTGAGCCAGAATCACCAGAATTATGATAAACCAGAAGAATCCAACCCCGAGGCCTTTGTTGGTTCTGCGTCCTTGGTTGACGGTCCGGCCCGTCCCTTTGTATTCTCCTCGCGCGGCCTGCAGCATGGCATTCACACCCGCGGCGAGCCCCTGATCGTATTTGCCCTGCTTGAAAAACGGCGCGATCTCGTCATCCACGATCCGTTTCGCCAGCGCATCCGGCAGCGCGCCTTCAAGTCCGTAACCGACCTCGATCCGCATCCGCCGGTCCTGAACGAACACGAACAGCACGGCGCCGTTATTCTCCTTCTTTTGTCCGACGCCCCATGATTCAGCGACCCTTCGCGTGTAATCCTCGATCGACGAACCGCTTTGCATCTTCGGGAAGACAGCGACGAGGATCTGGCTTGAGGTGGACTTCTCAAAATCCTCCAGGGTCCGATTCAACTGCTGCGCGGTTGAAGAGGATACCACACCGGCGTAGTCGTTGAAATAGTTCGCCGGCTTGGACGGAATCACTTCGCCGGCGAGACAACGGGCCGCGAGCAACCCTGAGAAAGTGAGCAAAACCCACCCGCGTGTTGCTCCCGCCCGGATGACGCGACTGATATTCCGCTGCGAGGCCACTGGTTACTTGGCGGGCGAGGGATTTGGCGTGCCGAAATTGAACTCCACTTTCGGCGGAACGTCGGAGCCTTCCTTGGCGGCGAAATACGGCTTCGCGGTAAAGCCAAACATCCGCGCGAAAAACAGGCCGGGGAAGGATTTGACCTTCGTGTTGTAACCCTGAACGGCCTCGTTGAATTTCTGGCGCTCGACAGTAATCCGGTTTTCCGTCCCTTCGAGCTGGGCCTGTAAATCGCGAAAGCTCGTCGTCGCCTTCAAATCAGGATACCGTTCCGCGACGACCAGCAATCGGGACAGCGCCGACGAAAGACGTTCCTGCGACTTTTGAAATTCGGCCAGCTTTGCCGGATCGTTCGGCGCCTGATTCGGGTCGACCCGGACCTGCCCCACCGACGCGCGCGCCTCGGTGATTTCGGTCAGCGTGGATTTTTCGAAGTTGGCCGCGCCGGAAACGGTCGCCACCAGGTTCGGAATCAAATCCGAGCGCCGTTGGTAAACGTTCTGGACCTGCGCCCATTGCTTGTCCACCTCCTGCGACCGGCCGACCAGTGAGTTGTAGCTTCCCCAGACAATCAGCGCGATCAACAGGACTCCAACCGCGACGATGCCGAGACAACCAAAACCGAAGAACCATGATTTTTTCATTGCGGGGTTAAACTGTCAGAGTCCGGTGGAATTGGGAGTATAATTTGACCGAGGATTTGTAACTTCGTCTCAAACCTTCGGTTCCCAGCCCTTCCGATATTCGCGGCTCCACAGCTTGTCCGCTTCCTTGTCCCCGGCGATTCTTCCGCTGGCCGGATCGATGTTGAGCGCGTGTCCGGTGCGCCAGGCGATGTTGCCCAGGTGGCACCAGAGCGTGCTTTTTACGCCTTCCTCGATCTCCGAGTTCAACCGTGTACCGTTGCGGATGCCGTCGAGAAAATTCGCAAAATGGTCCGCGTCATTCCATCTGCCCTTGATCGAGTTCAGTTCCTTGCCGTTGATGTCATAAATCTTGCAGCCGTTGCCGGCGATGACGAGGTAACCCTTGTCTCCATAAAACGCGATCCCGAACTGCTCTCCTTCAAAGCCGCGCGGATGGCAACTGTGGCTCTCCCATGTGGCCGCCTTGCCGTCGAATTCATAAGCGGTGACGTACGCGTCAGGCGTTTCCTGGTCGTCGTTGAACTGGTAGCGGCCGCCGGCGCACGTCACGCGGCGCGGGTAATCGACACCGAGTCCCCAGCGCGCGACATCCAAAGCGTGAATGCCGTTGTTGCCCAGTTCGCCGTTGCCCCAGTGCCAGCGCCAGTGCCAGTTGTAATGAACCAGGTTGTCCACATACGGCTGCTCCGGCGCCGGACCCTGCCAGAGCGAATAATCGAGCCAGTCGGGCACCGGCGTTTGTTTGCCGCGACCGATGGTGCCGCGGGCGCTGTTATACCAGGTGCGGGCGAAGGTGACGCGGCCGATCTCGCCGCTGCGCACCTTCGCGATGGCCTCGATGACCCATGGCCAGCTCCGGCGTTGATTGCCCATTTGCACGACGCGTTTGTGCTTTCGCGCGGCGGCAACCATGAGTTCCCCCTCGTGCGGAGCGTAACAGCAGGGCTTTTCCACATAAACGTTCTTGCCGGCGGCGCACGCCAGGATCGTCGCCGGCGCGTGCCAGTGGTTCGGCGTGGCGATGGAGAGCACATCCACCGCCTTGTCGTCCAAAACCGTGCGAAAATCCTTCACTCCTTTGGGTGTCTTCTCCTGCTTTTTGACGACTGCGGCGATGCCCTTCTCAACGGCGCGGCTGTCCACGTCGCAAATGTAACCAATCTCAACATTGGGCTGGGCCAGATAACTCTGGATGTGGTCCATGCCACGTCCGTTGGTGCCCATGACCGCAACGACGATCTTGTTGTTCGCGCCACCGCCCGCCCGCAGCGACGCAATGTTTCCCATGGTCGCGAGGCTGGTTCCGATGACGGTGGATTGCTTGAGAAACTGACGCCGATTGACAGGTGGATTCATAGCAATCGAGAAATTAGAGAGTCACCCCGAAATAAACAAGCGGCAGATATCCGCTCTGTCCAAAGGTCAGGGTCCGGCGGCGGGTTTCGCGATTCACAGACGGGCGCGTCCACGGCTCGCGAGAGTTCCGCCTTGTGGCGTCGGCGGTTTAAGGCAATAATAGCGGAAAGGCAGCGTCCGCCGGTCGTGGTTGTCGTGACTCGTTGCAAATGACCAAAAAGTCTCCTTTGGATTCTGTGCCGCATGTCGAAAAGGTTCTGAGGGCCCTCGGCGAAGCCGACCCGGCGCGTCCCGCGATCCGTGCCGTGGTCCGTCGCGAACTTGCGGCGTTGCGTGCAAAAAACATCGCTCCCGGTTTCGACGAGCTGCTCGCGGCCAGCCGTTCGGCACTCGACTCATTGCGCGCCTCGCGCATCCAGCCGGTTATCAACGGCACCGGCGTTCTCATCCACCCTGACGTGGACACCCGCCCCTCGGGGGTGAGGTCGCGGAAACGCTCCAGAGCGTCGCGGCGAACTACACGAATCTGGAATTCGACGCCGCTGACGACGGTCAAGCCGGCTGCGCCGCGTTTCTGGAACACAATCTGGCCCTGCTCTGCGGCGCGGAAGCGGCAGCCGTGGTGAACAACTCCGCCGCTGCGCTGCTGCTTGTCCTGCGCCACTTCAATGCTCGCGCGCGAAAAGAGGTCGTTGTCTCGCGCGGCGAATTGATCCAGACGGATGCCTCTCGCGTCGCGGAAATCATCAAAGCCAGCGGCGCCACACTGCGCAAAGCCGGCACGGCAACCCGGACTTCGCCGGATCATTATCACAAAGTGATCGGCAACCAAACGGCGGTGATTTTGCGGGCGCACGGCAGCGGCGTTGCCGTGGGTGATCCGCTGAACTCGCCTTCGTCAGGTGAAATCGCGGCGCTGGCGAGAAACCATCGTGTGCCGCTGGTCGTTTACCTCTTCAACGGCGGCGCGGAAATGCTGGGACTCGCTTCCAGCGGGCAGGCACCGGCGGCCGCCGAAGCGTTGAAGCACGGCGCGGATGTGGCTTGTTTCAGCGGCGGCGCATTGCTCGGCGGCCCGCAAGCCGGGATCATCGCGAGCACATCGAAACGGGTTGCTGCCCTGAAAAAGGATTCCCTGTTTCCTGCGCTTCGCTGCGACAAACTTCTCCTCTCTGCGTTGCAGACAACCATTGATCTCCACTTGACGGGCCAGGGATCCATTCCTGTGCTGGCGATGCTGCGAGTTTCCCTTGAAGAATTGCACGCGCGCGCCCGGAGGATTCTGACTGCAATCGAAGCGCTGCCGATGAAGATCACGGTCAACGAAGGCAGGTCGCAGATGGGTGGCGGTGCAACGCCGCGCTCCGCGGCTCCATCCGTCACGATTGAGCTTCAGCCTCTCGTCATGTCATTGGAGGAATTTGCGGCGCGGCTGCGTGCCGGTACACCTCCCGTCATTGGTCGTATCGAAGACGAACGGCTGAAGCTCGATCTGCGGACGATTTTTCCCCGCCAGGACGAAACGTTGTTCCGCGCCATTCATCAGGCATTCGCGAAAAGCGCGTAAGCTCCGGGAGCCGGACTGCACACGGACATTTTCAGGACTCTCTTTTGACGTTCATAACGTCGCCGGTATCTCCACTCTCACGAATTCACCCGGCTTGATTTTGCCCAGCGCAGCCTGGACCCGCGCCACTTGGCTCTTCAACGTTGGCCAGTGGTTCGTGGATAAAAGAAATATGGCGATCTTCCTCCCTTTGAGGTTTTGCTGATACTCGAGGTTAGTGTCACAAGTGAAAAACAGATCGAATTCCGGCTCTGCCAACGCGAGAAGCCGCCCGTTTTTGAAGCCACCCCATCCCTTGTCCAGCGCGGTCGTGAACGTGTGGCCCGTCAGGAGGCGCACCAGTTTCAATGGTACGCACTCATCGACCAACACCCTCACTCGCGCGCCCTTTCAAGCGTCAACTCCTGCGCGCCCATGAGCACCGCCACTGCGGCATCACGGCTCACTGACGGAAAGTTTTCCAAAAACTCGTCGAGCGGGCAGCCGCTCTCCAGATGCTCGAACAACGACGAAACCGGGACGCGCGTGTTCCGGAACACCGGCTCGCCGCCCAGGATTTCCCGGTCGGTCACGATGTAATCGTTCAATGCCACGCGCTTGCTTTGTTCGCTCAAGTTCGCTTTCATTCAGTCAAGTTCTATAGTGCGCTGTCCAAGGTGAGATTGCAAGCCGCCAGACCATGACTCGAATCCGGGCGTCATGAACGAATCCGACAACTTTGCGCTGGTGCCGATGGCGCCGGGTGCGATCGAAAAGGCGCAGCTGGGCGCGAAGCGAATCTTGTCCGGCATGGTTGCGGATACGCTCGCGCTGGCAAAGAAGGAGCCGTCAGCCAAACCCGTCTTTACCGCCCTATTGGGCAAGGATCATTTTGCAGACTTGTATAGGCTGCTGCTCAAAAGCCAACTGGGCGAGCAGTACGACCTGAACATAATTCAATTTGAAAGCGCCACAGAACTGTTGAAACTCGCGGAAGAACACGCGTTCGATTTTGTCGCGGTTTACCTCTTGAACATCGTTTGGGACGCCGGTGTTTATTCGGACATGGTGTGCGCGGACGCGGCATGGGGAAAGTGGAATTTCAGTCGAGCCCATGAAGTTTTGGGGCGATTATACTCAAGTTACGGCAAGCCAATCTTTGCCACTCAGGGCTTGGAGTTGACCAAAGAATTCGAGGGGACAGGTGTCGCCTTTGTTACCGCCCCGTTCGAGATCGAGGCGTTTCGGAATGTCATAAAGGCGAGCTTGGCGCTAAGACAGCCCCGCAAAATCGTACTCGTGGACGACGACCGCACACTCTTGGAAATAGTTGAGGCTGTGATCCGCCGTTGGCTCAACGAGGTCACACTTCGCGTGTTCGACAACGGCGAGGAAGCTTGGCGGGAACTGTTGCGAGCAGCCCCCGATCTTCTCATCACAGACATGAACCGCCCCGGTCTGAATGGTTGGAAGATGCTTCCGCTTTTGACGGAACGTAAAGCCAAGTATCCGATTCTCGTAACGTCAGGCTCCAAGTCGGAGGAGCTAGTGCTGGAGTACGCGAATAAGGGTTTGAACGTCACGTTTTTGCCGAAGCCTTTTGCGTGGCGAAAATTCCGCCAAATACTCTCATCAAAACTCGGTCTTGGCGACCAGCCTGACACCGTGGTACGGAAGAACAACCGGTGAACAAAAATAACGATATTGCACTGTTACCAAGGCCGGCAAGCGCACTTGAAAAGGCGGAGCCGGGCGCACAGCGCATCCTGTCCGGCATGGTCGCCGACACACTGGCGCTGGTGAAAAAGAAGCCACTTAGAATCGTACTCGTTAACGACGACGAATGCGTCTTGCGCGTTACCGAAACCGTCATACGATGTTTGTTCAAGGATATAGAGGTGCTCACTTTCGATCATCCCAGAGAGGCGATGCAAGAGCTTGGACAGCGGAGCCCGGACTTACTCATCACGGACACCCAGATGCCGTACATGACCGGGATGGAAATGATCCAACGTTTGTTGGACAAGAAAGCAAATTATCCGATGCTGTTGACCGGAGGGAACGATTCGAATGAAAAGGGGGTCGGCGAACTCGCGAATCCGAATGTAAGTTTCTTGCGGCAGCCCTTCACGACTACACAACTCTTGGAAATCGTCGCGAAGCGGCTCCGTCTCAGTCCCGAAAGAGTTGCCGAGATTGCGCCACAGCCACTCGCCGCGCGACCGCTCCGGATCGTCATGCTCGACGATGACTCAATGCTGCTGTCTGTTTTTGAGGCCGCCGTACGGATCTGGTTCAAGGATGCCATCGTGCTGACGTTTGGAGATGCCGAAGAAGCGATGAAGGAACTGGAGCGGGAGAATCCCGATATTTTCACGACAGACTGGGTACATCCTAAGATAGGCGGAAGCGAATTACTCCGTCTTTTGGCAGCGAGAAAGGCGACGTTCCCAGTCTTGGTAATGTCAGGAAATGCAACGGAAGAACTTGTGCGCAAACACACGCCTCCAAATCTGAATGTCAGTTTCTTGCCGAAGCCGTCCTCGGTTCCACAACTCACGGAGATAATCGCAACGAAACTCGGCCTCAGCCCCGAAAGACTTGCTGGAATCGCACGGCAACCTCGCGGGACGCGACCGCTCCGGATCGTCATGCTCGACGACGAACCAATGACGTTGGACGTTCTTGAGGCTATCATACGGGCACGGTTCAGAGATGCCACGGTGTTGAAATTCGATGACGCTGAGGAAGCCTTGAACGAACTGGCACGGGAAGCACCGGATGTTTTTACCACGGACTGGCAGCACTCCAAAATCAACGGGCGTGAAATGCTCCATCTTTTGGCACAGCGGGGAGTTCGGTATCCGGTCTTTGTAATCTCGGGTTTGGCTCAAGTCAGGGACACTTTGCTCCGTATGCCACCCAAAAATCTGAACGTCACGTACCTGCGGAAGCCTTGCACTCCTGCAAAATTGGTGGAAGCGTTGGAGGTCGCACTGAAAATTCCACACGCGCCCTTGCCGACAAAGGGAATTTCGTCGCCCGATAAACCATGAATAAAGAGGACAACTTCGCGCTGGTGCCAATGCCGCCGGGCGCGCTTGAAAAGGCGGAGCCGGGCGCGAAGCGCATCCTGTCGGGAATAGTTACTGACGCGCTGGCCCTCGCGAAGAAGGAGCCGCCTGCCAAACCTCCTTTTACAGTCCTGTTACAACAACCAGAAACGCCGTTTAAGACGTGGCTTGAATCGAAACTGAACGAGAAGCACGACGTTCGGATTATCCTGTTTAAACGAGCGAGTGAATTGCTTGCCCTGATGAATCAGCAGCCATTCGATGTCGCTGTTGTCTGCGGAATAGAGTGGGACACACTCACTCACTTGGAGTATAAGTATCGTACCCCTGAAGCTTTCAAGGTGCTGGCCGGTTTGAACGCGCGGTACGGCAAACCGATTATCACCATGAAAGGATTAGCGACGCAGGAGCTTGTCGAGAGGTTGGAAGGCGAGAATGAACTCGACTTTTGGTACGGTCGGTTCTCGACGCGGGAGTTCTGGGACACCTTAGAAAGCTGTTTGCCGATCCGACGTGACTCCGCGCATGACGCTGCTAACGCGGCGCCTCAACCTCCGAGGGCGCGGCCTCCTCGAATTGTAGTGAATGACGACGAGGAAATGCAGCGGGAGATCATTCGTATTCTCGTCAAGACATCCTATAAGGATGCGACCGTGCTGTTGTTCGATGATGCTGAGGAAGCCTTAAAGGAACTAAAAAGAGAACCCCCTGACCTTTTCACGACCGACGTGCAGCACGCCAAGATAGATGGCTTTCAGATGCTAGGGCAGCTCGCGAAAATGGAACCGAAGTGTCCCGCCTTTGTAATCTCTGGCGCTGTAAGTAGTGAGAAGGTACTGCGCTATACAGACCCTAAATTGGACGTTACGTTTTTCTCCAAGCCCTTCAAGATTCCAGAGTTCAGAAGGGAACTGGAAAAATACTTTGGCCCCACTGAGCTACCGGATAGACCAGTTCCAAAGCACGAAGCATGAACAGCCAGCCCTGGATTCTCCTCGACACCGAAACGACGGGCTTCGCCGCACCGATCTTCGTTGTTGAACTGGCGGCCCAACGGATGCGTGGTTGGGAACCGGACGGCGTGCCGTTCCGCAAGTTGCTGAATCAAAATGCGGACATTCCGGCCGAAGCCTCGCGCGTCCACGGTTATACTCGCGAAATTCTTGAGCGCGATGGCGAGCCGCCCCGCGAGGTCTATCGGGAGTTTTCAGAATACGCGGGCAATCTGCCGCTCGTTTCATTCAACCTCGCATACGATCTGGACGAAGTGCTGACGCCGGAATGGAAGCGGCTGGCCGTTGCGCCAATTGGTTTGCCGGGCCTCTGCGCTCTGCGTCTGGCCCAGCGTCTTCTTGATCCCGTGCCCGCCGGCAACTGCAAGCTGCAAACGCTCCGCCAGTATTACCGTCTGCCCGAACGCGGCGCGCACACAGCGCTGGGCGATGTTCAAACGGTCGCGGATTTATTCGCGCAAGTGCTCCATCCAATCGCCGAACATCGCGGCCTGGACACCTGGGAAAAGCTCACCCACTATGCAGTGGAGGAATGGTATCCGTCCCGCATCGCCTTTGGAAAACACAAGGGCAGGTTGGTTCACGAATCCCGGAAAGACGCGGAATTGCGCCGCTGGCTCGACTCGCTGGCCAGTTCGAGCAATGCCCGCAACGCTCAGATGGGTCGCTGGTATCTGCGCCAACTGACTGTCACGAAGGAAGCGGACACGACGGTATTCTCCGCCTCCGAAGTCGAACGCAAAGGCAAACGAGCCGAAACACCACGCGCCGGCACCGTCGCCGCGCTGGTCATCTACGCAAATCCCGAATTGGAAGAACTCCGTCAGCTTGTCGCCGGCGCGCGGGCGCGTCTGGCGGAACTGGAAACGGACTACACGACAGAGAAGGCGCGCGTGGACGCCATGCAAGCCGCCCTGTTCCGGCGCTTGCGCGAGCACTACCAGAAACGCGACCGGCTGCGGCTCATCGTTGACTATCGCAAAAAGTATCTGGACTCGTTGATTCGTGGCGGCGAGGAGGAGGCGAAACAAGCGGAAGAGAATTACGAGCGGGCCAGGGCGCAATCCGAAAAGGATTACGAGGAAACAGCGGCAGCCGTAGCGAAGAAGAAACAACTCACGCCTGACGAGGAAGCCGAATTGACCCGGCTGTGGAAGAAGCTGGTCAAGTTGTATCACCCCGACCGCTTCGCCGACCAGCCCGACAAGTTGGAGACTTATCACAAACTGACCAGCGCCATCAACCGCGCGAAGGACACCGGCGATATCAAGACGCTCCGTGAAATCGCCGAAGACCCGCACGGATACATTTTGCGACAGGGCTGGACGAGTCTGGACTTCAGCGACGGCGCGGAACTATCGCAATTGCGCAAGCTCTACGAAAGCCTGCAACTGGAAATCATCGAGGTCCTCGAAACGTTGAACCGGCTGCGGGAAAGTCCCGACTTCGAGCTTTGCCGGTTCACCGAGAAGAAACCGGGCGTGCTGGACGAACTCGCGGCAGAACGAAAGAAGATGCTCGAAAAGGAAAGCGCCGACCTGGAAAAGCAGGCCGGACAACTCGCAACGGAGATCGAAGAATTGTCTGGAGAGACGCCCGATCACATCGTATAGCCCGCTCGCCGCCTCCTTTGAGCGACATCGGGCTTGAGCGGCCTGATAACCAACAGCGCCATGAAACGAACCGAAGAAGGAGGCGGGTCCCGCGGCAGGGAAATGTTGTGGTCGTCCCTCCTCTGGGCGGTCGGCGGTTTCGCGGTCTATGTGCTGAGCTACGGACCGATTGTTTGGATCGAGCCCAAAATTGGGAGCAAACACGTTCGCTCCATCATTGAAGGAACCTACGTGCCCGCCAACTACGTGCTGTTCGAGACGCCGCTGCGCCCTTTCGGAGACTGGTACGTCAGCATGTGGGTTGACCTTTCTCCGGTTGCACAATGAAATTGCGAACGCGGCTTGCAGCCGGTGGCCCGGTCCGTAAACTTCCGTCTCGTCCGATGCGCAAAATGTCCATCGTCCTCCTCCCGCTGCTTGTTGTCTTCTGCGCCTGGTGCGCCCCGGCCTCGCTCACTGCCGCGCTCCCGCCCGCGGGTTCGCCTTATTCCGCGTTCCACACGGAAAAGCTCGCCGAAATGGACGCCGCCATCGAACGCGCCCTCGCGGACCATGATTGCCCCGGCGTTGTGTTGTGGCTGGAGCGGAATGACGCCGCGTATCACAAGGCCTACGGCAAACGCGCCCTCGTGCCCGCCGGGGAACCAATGACCGAGGACACGATCTTCGACGCGGCATCTCTGACCAAGGTGATCGCCACCACACCGGCGGTGATGCTGTTGATCGAACGCGGCAAGGTCCGCCTCGACGAGCGCGTCCAGGCGTACATCCCGGAATTCACCGGCGAGGGCAAGGAAGCCGTCACCATCCGGCAGCTCATGACGCACACGTCCGGACTGCGGCCCGACATCAGCACACAGCCGCCCTGGTCGGGTTACGACACCGCCATCCGAATGGCCTGCGCCGAAAAACTTCTCTCGGCGCCCGGCGCAGTTTTTCGGTACAGCGACATCAATTTTTTCATGCTCGGCGAAGTCGTACGGCGCGTCAGCGGACTGAACCTGAACGAATTCGTCGCGCGAGAAATCTACGGACCGCTCAAAATGGCGGACACCGGTTTCCTTCCGCCAGCCTCGAAGCTTCCCCGCATCGCGCCGACGGAAAAAGTCAACGGCCGGGTTTTGCGCGGCACGGTGCATGATCCGACCGCGCGGTTCATGGGGGGTGTGGCGGGTCACGCGGGACTGTTCACGACCGCCGCCGATCTGGCGCGCTATGCCCGGATGCTGCTCAACCTCGGGGAACTTGACGGCGTCCGCATCTTCAAACCGGAGACCGTCCGATTGATGACCAGCGTGCAGTCGCCGGAGGGCGTCCCGGCGCGGCGCGGGCTGGGCTGGGACATTGATTCAGGCTACAGCCGTCCGCGCGGGAAGATTTTTCCGCCCGGTTCCTACGGCCACACCGGCTTCACCGGCACCGCGCTCTGGATTGATCCCTTCTCGAAAACCTTCTGGATTTTTCTGTCGAACCGCGTCCATCCAGACGGCAAGGGCAACGTGCTCGGGTTGGAAGGCGAGCTGGCCAGTCTCGCGGGGCAGGCTGTCATCGGCTTCAACTTCTCCTACGTGCCGGGTTCGCTAACGCCGCGTCCAGCCGAGGAAAACGCGATTCCGGCAAAAAAGGCAGCTTCGTTAAAAACGGTCGAGGTTCACAACGGGATTGACGGGCTGGCGAAGCGGCATTTCGCGCCGCTCAAGGGATTACGGGTCGGTCTCATCACCAACCACACCGGCCAAGATCGCGAACGCAATCCAACCATCGACCTGTTGAAGAACGCCCCGGACGTGCGACTCAGGGCGTTGTTCAGCCCGGAGCACGGCATTCGCGGCGCGCTCGACGAAAAAGTCGGCGACAGCACGGATGAAAAAACCGGTCTGCCGGTTTTCAGCCTTTACGGCGCGCGACGGGCGCCGTCACCGGAACAATTGAAGGACCTCGACGCGCTCGTGTTCGACATACAGGACATTGGCTGCCGCTTCTACACCTACATCGCCACGCTGGGCAACTGCCTGGAGGCGGCCGGCCAAGCGAGGTTGAAATTTTTAGTGCTCGACCGCGTGAACCCGATCAACGGCACGCGCATCGAAGGGCCGGTTTATCGGGGTGAAAGCAGTTTCACAGCATTTCACTCCCTTCCGCTGCGCACCGGCATGACCATGGGAGAGCTGGCCAAAATGTTCAACGCCGAGCGCGGCTTTGACGCGGACCTCACCGTCGTTCCGATCGAGGGCTGGACGCGCGACCTTTGGTTCGACCAGACCCGTCTGCCGTGGACGAATCCATCGCCGAACATGCGCAACCTGACCGAGGCGATCCTGTATCCGGGCGTCGGTTTGCTGGAGACGGCGGTCTCCGTCGGCCGCGGCACGGATACGCCGTTTGAGGTCGTCGGCGCGCCGTACGTGGACGACGTGAAGCTCGCTGCGGAGTTGAATCGCGCGAACCTGCCGGGCATCCGCTTCGTGCCGGTTCGCTTTGAGCCCACGGCGAGAGTGTTCAAGGATAAGTCGTGCGGCGGCGTTTACCTGATGGTGACCGATCGCGACGCG
>Ga0134126_10009140_pt1 | contig 12488 bp, 11 predicted proteins | sample KB31752_FD_96881 | JGI IMG/M metagenome (GOLD analysis project Ga0134126, IMG submission 96881) | Terrestrial soil microbial communities with excess Nitrogen fertilizer from Kellogg Biological Station, Michigan, USA - KB3-175-2 | ecosystem: Environmental > Terrestrial > Soil > Unclassified ...
GCCAGCGAGTCTTCTTGGTTCTTGCCTTCATTGGCGATCCCGTTGATGAGTTCTTGTAATAGCCGGCTTCGGCCGGGCTTCTTGGGAAGCAATGATCTCATTGAACCGCGAGCACCGCAAATCTCGCTAGCGTTTATACATAATCGGCAAGCGCGAGCGGCAATGCGCCTGCAGCCCATCAGCTCGCGTCGTGGAAAATGACACCGAGTGTGTGCCGGCGGCCCGAGCGTACGCGGCTGACACCGTGGCGCAGGTTGACGCGGTAATCGCCGCGCGTGCCGTGCACCGGACGATGATGAACCGCGAACACGACGCCATCCCCTTGCGCCAGCGGCACCACCTCCGCACGCGACTGCATGCGCGGACGCTGCTCGGTCAACACGAATTCCCCGCCGGTGAAGTCATGCCGCGGCTGCGAGAGGAGCACTGTCAGCTGCAGCGGGAACACCCACTCGCCATAGAGATCCTGATGCAGGCAGTTGTAGTCTTCGGGACCGTACTGCAGTAGGAGCGGTGTCGGCTTCGTTTGCCCCGCGGCGTGGCAGCGCTCGAGAAATTCCTGCAGGCTCGCCGGATAGCGCCGGTCCGCGCCCAGGCGCCCGCTCCACTCGTTCGCGATGGGAGCCAGGCGCGGATAAAGTGCACGGCGCAGGTCCGCCACGAGCGGAGGCAGAGGGTAGGCGAAGTACTTGTACTCGCCCTGGCCGAAGCCGTGGCGGCCCATGATCACGCGGTTGCGAAAGCGGCTGTCGTCGGAGTAGAGCGCCGCGAGCTCCCTGCAGAGAGCGGGAGACAGAAGGCCCGGCAGGACCGCGCAGCCCCGGGAGTCCAGCTGCGCCGCCACAGAAGGCCAATCCATGCCTTCGATATCTTTTATTTTCATGAGCGACACGGTACTGCCGTAATCGCCATCAGACTCGCCATTTTCGGCCGCCAACCCATCTGCGGGTGCTACAGCGCTTTCCGCATTGTCAGATTCAAACGCATTCGACCGACGGTCGGGTGGCATCCGTCCGGCACTGGGGCGACTCCGTGAAAGCTAAGCCGCTTCGCTCCGCCCCAGACCAATACATCCCCGTGCAGCAACGGCAGCCGATGTGCTCTGTCCGAGCGCTTCGAACCACCGAACAGGAAAGTTGCCTCTAATCCCAGCGACACCGAGACGATGGGCCATGAATAGTCGCGCTCGTCCCGGTCCTGGTGCAGAGACATGCGCGCACCCGGCTCGTAGCGGTTGATGAGGCAGACGTCCGGCCGGAAGGAGCCGAGCCCGGCCTCCGTGGCTGCGCGCTCCGCCAGCTGCGCAATGGACTGTGGCAAAAGTGGCCACGGCCGCCCCGTCTCAGGGTCGAGCCGGTCGTAGCGGTAGCCCTTGCGATCGGTGACCCAACCGACCTCGCCGCAGTTGGTCATTGCGACCGACATGCGCTGACCGCCCGGAGTGAGCATGTGGCGGAAGGGCGCCGCGGCCACGATCTTCCCGACGTCGGCCAGCAGCTCCCGCTCGACCGGCAGGGCGAACCCAGGGAGATAGGTCAGGCCCAGCTGCCCCGCACGGTCGGCTCCTGACCGATCGAAAAGGTCGTCGGCGACGGTCAATTCCGTGAGCGAAGCGCGAAGCCCAGTCTGATCTCAGCCGGGAGCAGCTTCACCACCAGATGGATGAGGAGGGGGACGAGAACGAGATCGTCTATCACGCCCGCAAACGGCAGGGCGAAGTTCACCGGGTCGAGCGCGTAGAGCCCCAGGACGACGGCGGCGGGCCAGAGCCAGATCGGCCGGCGCTGATGCCACAGAGCAAACCAGAGCAGGCGCAGGTCGCTCGCGACCAGTCGCCAGAGCCTGAACAATCGAACCATGGGCGGGCCCTCCCGCGTGCGGATGGGGCCTATGATGAAGATCACACGCGCCGAATCAAGCTTTGCCTTGACCATGGAAGAGCCGCTAAGCTCCGCACGCAGGGATTTTGGGGAGACACCAAAACGAATGCGGAGAATTCTCATGGGGGCAGCCACAGCTCGGCCTGCCGGCACACGCCTGATTGCACTCTCCCTGCTTGCGTTGCTGGGCGCGTTCGCTGCGCCGAGCTCCCGCGCAGTGCCGCTCACGGTCTACGGCGGGCTACCCGATATCGAGGACGTCAGGATCTCGCCCGATGGTGCGCGGTTGGCGTATGTACGTACGCAGGGGGAGCAACGGATCGTCGTCATAGCCAATGTCGCCGACCGCAAAATGATCGCTTGGGTCAAAGCGGGCGACACAAAGCTGCGGAACATCGAATGGGTCGACCACGACGACCTGCTGATCGAGCCATCCCTCACTGCAGCCATGTACGGCTTCGCGGGCGAGCGGTTCCTTCTCAGGATGTACAACGTGCCGCGAAATGAGCTTCGTACCCTGCCGGGCAACACGATCGGAGAAAAAAACGACGTCATGAACATCGTCGTTGGCAGAGTAGAGGTGAGAAGCATAGCCGGGCATACCGTGGTCTTCGTGCCGGGCCTCTATATTCAAGCGCCCGACGACAGCATGGAAGATATGCAGAACGTCGTCGCGCTGTTCCGCTGCGACCTCACCTCCGGGCGCACGATCCTCCTGCGGAAGGGGTCTCCCTTTACGTCATGGTGGATCGATGGCCAGGGACAGCTTGCGGCCGAGAGCGATTACGACTGGCAAACACAGCGCTGGTCGATCGGCGTGACTTCCCAGGGCGGCGATCCTTCCACAGCGGCCTCGGGTAACGCTCCGATCGATATCCCCGAGATTCTTTCGTTCGGGCCGACGGGTGATACCGTGCTCGTGGAGTCGATCGAAAACGGCCGGCGCGTCTGGCGACTGCTATCGATCAAGGACAAGAAGTTCTCCTCCATGCCCGAAGGAGAGATGTTCGAGAGGCCGCTCCGGGATCCCCTCACCGATCGGATGATCGGCGGCGTAAATATCGTCGATCTGCCGCAGTATGTGTTCTTCGATCACGCCCGAGAGGTTCGCTGGCAAGCCGTCGTCAAAGCCTTCGAGCCGGACGCGGTCCGTTTCGTCTCCAGCTCGAGCGACTTTTCGAAGGTCGTCGTGCTGGTGCAGGGTCAGAATTACGGTTACCGCTACATACTCGTCGAGCTGGACAAGAACGACGCCGCGCCGATCGGCGACGTCTATAAGGGCATCGACAAGCCGCACGAGGTGCGGGCCGTCACTTATGCCGCTGGCGATGGCCTGCAGATTCACGCCTATCTGACTCTGCCCGATCGGCCGGCACACGATCTCCCGCTGGTCGTATTGCCCCATGGCGGTCCCGCTGTGCGGGACACGGCTGAATTCGACTGGTGGTCGCAGGCTCTCGCCGACCAGGGCTATGCTGTCCTGCGGCCGAATTATCGCGGCTCCGATGTCAATGAGCCTCTCCTCGAGGCCGGTTACGGCCAGTGGGGCCGCAAGATGCAGACGGACCTGTCCGATGGGGTCAGCTATCTCACCAAGCAGGGCATCATCGACCCGGCCAAGGTGTGCATCGTAGGTGCGAGTTATGGCGGCTACGCGGCGCTTGCCGGCGTAACGCTGCAGCCGAACGTATATCGTTGCGCCGTCTCCGTCGCCGGAATCTCCGATCTGGCGCGCATGCTGGAGTGGGAAAACAGGGGCGGCGCCGACTCCAGGTATGTCGACCGTTACTGGGAGCGCTACTGGGGCGTTTCGAGGAGCACTGATCCGGCGCTGGATGCCATCTCCCCGATCAAGCATGTGGATGCGATCAAGGCACCCGTCCTGCTCATCCACGGCCGCGACGACACCGTGGTGCCTTACGAGCAGAGTCAGATCATGTTCGATGCGCTGCACCGCCAGGGCAAAGACGTCGAGCTGGTAACCCTGAAGCACGAGGACCACTGGCTGTCCCACGGCGACACGCGGCTGCAGATGCTACAGGCGACTGTCGACTTCCTGCGGGCGCACGACCCGCCGAATTGATCAATGGGTGGCGTAGGTCGCTGTGGATACCAGATGGTCCGCCTCGAGGATGGTGTACGCCGTGTCATGGCCGAACGAGGCGTACCAATAGGCGTGCTTCTCACGAGCATAGGGGAGCAGAGTCGCAGGGTCGACGACGATGCGGACCTCGATGGAGGCATCGTAGTCCGCGAAGCGAGTGTTGGGGAACGGGCTGGCGAGATCGCCGATCAGCGCATGGAGCGCCGCCTTATCGGGCCTCGCACGAATCAAAATCTCCACACAGCTCTGCGCCGCTGCATCGGCGGTGCAGGGCACCATGCGCGTGAAGGCGAACTCGATATGCTGCTGAACCGCGATTTGCGATACCCCCGGAAGGGAGAGCGGGGCTGAAGTCTCGTACCAGACACCCTGCTCGAGGGTCGCGCCGATCCACATTGCGGTCTCGAGCTGGTAATTCTCCGCCGTCGCGGCCTCGAGCATCCCCGGCGAGAGATTGATCTCCGCAATACTGATGGCGTCGTCCATCGTGTCGCGCCCGCGAACCCCGGACGGCGCCCCCACCCGGATGCGCCCCTCGGTCTTGGCGGTGAGCCGGGCCGAGAAGGGCGTGGCGTCGCTGACGCCTTCGAACTCTCCCGAGGCGCTCACCTTGAAGTTCAGCGCAGGCAGCCGGCCAGGAGGGAAGAACAGCTGCGGTGCAGTGGCATCCGGCTCGATCGGCCACACGCCCGGCTCGTATCCGTTGAGGCGATTCGCGTGCGAAACGCTCCAGCCGCCTTTCGGGTCAGGGGCGATGTGACGCTCATAAACAGCAGTCGCCAGGCCGTGGAGGAGCCGGCCGTCCTCGAGGCAGTCCCGGCGAAAATTGAGCGTCATATGAGCATTGTTGGGGGTCCACCGAAACTCGAAGAGCGCCTTGCGCTTCGGGAAGTCCTGCATGAGTCGCGTGACCTGTGCGACCTGCGCGGCGCCGGCTGGTACGCCGCGCCAAGTGAGAAGCAGCTTGTAGTTGTCCCGCGCGTCGTCCTGGAAACCGTACTCCCGATCCATGTCGAGAGCCGTCTCGAGTGCTGCCATCGACTCCGCGTTGTCGCCGAGCTGGCGCAGGACGGTAGCCGCATCGAACTGCATGATGACCATCGAGCGGTAATCGAGCTCTTTGCGGTAGAGATCGACGGCGCGGCGCGCAGCTGCGGCTGCTGCCAGCAGGTCATCCTTGCGATCCGCCTGGCTGCCGCATTCGGCACGGGCCAGTTGCACGCGATACTCGAGGTCCGCTGCGCCGGCCCAGCCCTCCGGGAAAAAGACCCGGGCCTTGGGGCTCGCCTCCGCGCTGCCGAGCTGCTCCTGCGCCATTACCACCCGCTGAGCGCACGGCCCCGGCGCTCCGTTCAGAAGGAACTGCCCATAGGCGAGGCGCAAGTTCAGCAGAGCGGGCGACCCGGGCTCCGTCCGTTCCAGGCGCGCGATGGTCGCCTGGAAATAGTCGCCCTCGGATTCAGTCGCCGGCACTCGCGGCCTCGGCGCCGAGCAGGAGGAGGCGAGGAGGGTGGTCAGGACACAGACAAGAAGTCGGCGCGCGTTCATCCGTACTGGACGGACGCTTCCATATCGCACGGCATCGAGATGCGACTATTCAGTTGCCCACGACGACTTTGCGCTTGACCGGTGTCAGGCAACCCCAGACTGAGCTCTTCCCGGGAGGGAACACCGTAAAGTCGCAGCCTAGCGGCTGGAAATGCTGGGATTCGAAAGGGTAGGCCGTCGTGGCCGCGTAATACCGGTGATGCTTCGGGTGATACCCGGGCCGCCCGGGATGTCCAGGGTGTCCAGGACGCGGGTGCATTCGGTCTGCCCGGTCCAGGCGAGCCGTACGCTCCGGGCGACCCATGCGCTCCGGGCGTGCCGTATGCTGCAGGCGGGCCGTGCCGTCCAGCCGCGCCGCGGTCGCGGCGCTTCCCATCCGAGGCCCGAGCGCGAGCCGCCCGCCACGGTTGCCTTGCAGCCCGGTCACATGAGCTGGACCGGCGGACTGGTAACCTACGACGCGATACCCGGAGCTACCGTGAACAACGTAGCCGCCGCGCGCCATGAAGCTGGCGTGGGCAGCATAGCCAGCGCTGCCGCCGTTCGAGCCGCCACCACCTCTGAAGCCGCCACCCCTATAACCGCCGGCCTCGAAACGCCCGCCCCCGAAGCGGCCACCCGCGTAGCCACCACCGCCGTGGCCGTAGCCACCACCACCGTGGGCGCCGCCTCCTCCACCTCCGCCTCCACCGTGCACACCTCCGCCGCCTGCCGGCGCGCCACCGCCTCCGGAACCACCACCGCCGGAGGGAACGGTAGCTAACGCCAGGGACGCGGCGGCAAGGCCAGCAATGCCGAAGGTAGCAGCGAGTGCGACGAGGCGAGTACGCATGGCTCTGTCTCCAGGAGGGACGGTGCTACACGGTTCTACGGACCATTATCATAGGCGCGGCTAGCCCCCCACGGCATTAACAATTGATTAATGTTTGTTAATCGCAGTCCCGCAGTACCCGGCCGGCTACGCCGACATGGCACCCCTGGCTCGAGCCGGGATCGACGAGGCGCTGAGACAGGAGCGCTCCCATTCGGGCAGCGTTGAGTAAAAAATGTCCAGCTACGACGTTCCCTTCGTGGACCGTCGTCGACGCGCTTCGCGCAGCACGGCCAAACCACCCAGCAGAACTGTAAGCGCCGCGTAGGCGGATGCCTCGTCGATCTCGGGTACGGACGAGACTTCTGCCTTCCAGACACCCGGCGTGGAATTGGACTCACTCACGTTGAAGCACGGTGTAAGCCCGCCGGGAGGAGGAGAGCACCCGAAGCCCGATTCACCAACGGAGAATGAGTCGCCGCTCCCCGTAATGATGGCAGTGGCGAACGATGGGGTGTTCGTACTGCCGAAATCGTTGCCACCGGCATTGACGTTCCACGCCGTCAGATTTCCCTGAGCGTTCGTCGAGGCAGTGAAGGATAACGTATTGCTCGGAAGTTCAGACGTCAGGTAAAAGCTGCCCAACGACGTGCTGTCGTCGAAACTCCATGAGAGCGGGGCGACCGGCGCGTTGTTCAGGTTATCGCCCAGTGGCGCCGCCAGCACTATCTCGCCGGTATTCTCCGGCGGAGTATCCATCGCCAATGCATTCGCGATGTTTCCGGTGATCGTGAGGCTCGTGAACGGACTGCCTATGTATTGGAGGGTTTCCTCCGCGCCTGCAAGTACAGGCGAGGCAGCCAAGATTACGCTTACGATGGCGATCTTGCCGGCGTTCATATGCAAGCTCCCCTATGTTGTGAAGCGCCTGCCGAACTTCCCCTGAAGTGTGAACCCGGAAGGGCGGGTTCGTCAATTCAGTCAATGGTGCTCACGGTTTGGTGGCTACGAATACCTTCTCGCCCCGCTGCAGGCCGTAATCGACGCACTCCCGCGGCGTCGCCATATATGCGGTGACATCAAACCCCGCAGCCTCGAGCCGCCGCGGGAAGTCACGTCCGTAGAAGCGCACGTGATCGTACTGACCGAAGTGCAGATCGCGCTCCGACTCGCTTGTAACCTCCGAATTCTCGTAAGTCTCCTCCCAGGCTTCGATGATCGGGACCATTGCGATGACCTTGCCACCCGGCTTGAGGATGCGAAACAGCTCGGCGATCGCCCTACGGTCATCGACGTGCTCGAGAATATGACTGGCGAACACGGCATCGATGCTATTCGGCGGCAGTAGCGTGTCTTCGATGTTGCAATTGAAATCCACGTCGGCGCGCACCAGGTCCACTGCCCGATATTCCGGAAAGCGCTGACTGAACTTCTTTCTCAGGATGTCCTCGGGCGCGAAGTGCAGCATCGACTTCACGCCGCTCAGGATCTGGTGCCGATCGTCCATCAGCGCGAACAGGCGATGCCGATCGAGCGAATCGCATCTGGCGCACATCACATCCAGCACCAGCGGGACGCCGAAGGCGTGGAATTTACCGTGGTAGCCACATACCGGGCACGTTCGCGGGTGTACCCCCGGCAGGCGCATGAACATTTGTACGGCGTGCCATCGATGTCGGAAGATGCGCCGCACGCCGTACGGTACGCGCTGTCGGGTCCTGGAAACCCATGTTGACTGGATAGCCATCACGCCGCCCCATATCCCATACTTTTCTCCTATGTCGCCATCCGTAAACAACTCCGCTTGAAATCAGCAGGGGCATTATTCGTGCCCGGGGGAGCTTCGTACTGGGCGGACTGAGCGTCACTACCACGCGGGTAGGGTCGCGAGCGCGGCTCGTGCCATGGAATTGCGTCCCAAGCGGGAAAAGTGCTCCAATGAGTGGATGCTGGAATATCCACTTTTTTACACAATCAAATAGCCACTTTCCGGGCGTGCCAATGAAGCGTCTCTCCTCAGGCTTCGTGCCTCTCGTCAGAATCGATCCTCGCGGTCCGGTCACGTTGCGACGTCAGCTTTATGAATGTTTTCGGCGCTCCATCGCAGAAGGGCACCTGCGGCCGGGTCAGCGCGTGCCCTCCACGCGCAGCCTCGCCAAGGAGCTCAAGGTCTCACGGACTCCGGTGATCTGTGCCTATGAACAGCTGCAGGCGGAAGGTTATCTTCGGACCATTCGGGGCGCGGGCACCTGCATCGCCACATCCATCTCAGGATCGATCGCGAACCGAGGGTTGAACGGTAGGGCACTCGGCCGTCGCACCGAGGCCCGCCGCCCGTCGCGGCGAGTGATGCAGCTGATGGCGCTTCCCGATGAGTCGCAACGTCCGATTGCAGGTCCTTTTCGCGTCAGCCTGCCCGCGCTCGACTCGTTTCCGCAGCGGCCATGGGCGCGTTGGGTGTCGCGGCACGCACGCCACGCGTCCCTCGAGGATATGGCGTACGGCGATCCAATGGGCTATCCGCAATTGCGCGAATCGATTTCCGAGTACTTGGGCGCCGTCCGCGGCGTCCGCTGCGACGCCGATCAGATCATGGTCACCTCCGGCTCGCAGCAAGGGCTCCTCACCGCTCTGCGCGCTCTGCTGGAGCCCGGTGATGCCGTATGGGTCGAAGATCCCGGTTATCCCGGCGCACACCGCGCCCTAGCTCTCGAGGGCTGCGAGGCCGTCCCGGTGCCGATCGACCACGAAGGGTTGATCGTGGAGGCGGGCATGGCCCGAAATCCCTCGGCTCGAGCGGCCTATGTCACCCCTTCTCACCAGTATCCGATGGGCATGAGCTTGAGCGCCAACCGCCGAATTCAGCTGCTCAACTGGGCACAGCGCAGCGACGCCTGGATTCTCGAGGATGACTACGACAGCGAATACCGCTTCGGACCACAACCCATCGCCTCACTTCAGGGCCTCGATACCACTGATCGGGTCATCTATATCGGAACGTTCAGCAAGGTCCTGTTACCGGCTCTGCGCATGGGATATCTGGTCGTCCCGAAGGACCTCCTCGGAGCATTCCGCGCCACGCGCGACGCCATGGACATCTTTGCACCGACGCTCTATCAACGGGTACTCACAGACATGCTCCGCGAGGGTCACTTCGCCAGGCATATCCGCCGGATGCGCGTCATATACGCCGAGAGAAGGGAGCGGTTTATCGCAGCGCTCGAGCGCCAGTTTCGCAATGAGATCGAGATCGTCAGCGCCGAAGCCGGACTGCATCTGGTCCTGCTACTTCCGGCCGGGATCGACGACAAGCTGCTGGCCCGACGCTTGAACGACTCGAACATTGCCTGTGTTGCGCTCTCCGCATGCTGTCTCCAGCGGCCCGAGCGCGGCGGATTGATTCTGGGCTACGGAGGCGTGCCACCGCACGGCATCGACGGAGCCGTACGGCGGCTCGGCAAGCTCCTGCGGGAATTCGACCAGAGTTGAAAGTGGTCGCATCACTTTGACCAATGCGAGCATTGCCCGTAGCCCGTCCATTGCGCAGCCTGACCGGGCCCGATGTGCGCCAACAGGTAATCCCACGGTGGCTTGCGCCAACAGGTAATCCTGAGGTCGCACCCGGGCGAAGATTTCCCGGAGTGCGACGCTATGTGGACGCAGCCGCAAGTGGTGAAGTCCGTCCGGCGGAGGCCGGCGGAGGCCGGCGGAGGCCGACGGAGACCGACGGAGACCGACGGAGTCACCTTGCGGACCGATCTGGTCAGATCGGGCTGGCGGCTGAACGGCGGCTTTCTTTACCCAGTGAACAACCTGAATGCTGTTCACTCGCGGGTCATTCGCCAGTATGGACACGCCAGAATCGCTCAGTCCTTTGAGAACAGCGATCTCTCGCTTACCAATGTGCAGTACGCCGATATTCGTCGCCCCTACTTTGTCCGCCAGGCACGTCGCGAGCTCCTGCGCTAGTTGTGGTTCGGTAGGACGAAGGATTGGGACAGATGGATGTTGCCAACCGCTCGGGCGAGATCGCTGTGAGCTCTTGTGATGTTATAAATGAAACAAAGTATTGACCTGGGACACGAGAGGGGTCTTTGAGCCCATATACAGGCGCGCTACCCAATGATAGTGCGGGCAAGACCGTAAGCGTGATCCCGATCAGGAGAGACCGGCGGTGCGGAATCATACTCAGAGCCTTTCCGGATCAGCCCGTACTGTGCAGCTGCCAGCGGTTAGGTAGCAGCTCCTCGAGGCGGCTCGCGGGCCGCGTCGGCAGTCGCTCGAGAACATCTTTGAGATATCGATACGGATCGTGTCCGTTGAGCTTGGCGGATTGAATCAGGCTCACGATGATGTCGGCACGCTGGCCGGCGACTGGACTGATGCGGTTCTCCAGCCAGCTGTTATCGATGGGCAGATCGCCATCCTCGATGTAGCGTGTGAGGGCCTCTTAGCGACCCAAATTGTACTCGATCGCCTTCGCCGCTGCGGAGCCGTCGGGCACTTTCGCGGCGAGGGCTCCCCGGCGTCCTCTGCTTTGGTGCTTTGTGATGTTGTAGGACGGGTAGGGAAGGTTAGGTATCACCTTCCAGAATGCCCGGGGCCGGACTCGAACCGGCATGGGGTTGCCCCCGAGGGATTTTCTTACCACTACAGCTTTCGCTGCTGCGCAGTCGGGCGGTCGACGTCGCCGCGCCTCCACGCATTTGTGGTCTGGACTTTACCTTCACCCTGCCACACGGCCGTGAGGTCGAGCGGTTTAGGCGGGGGCCGTCAAGTCTCTACACTTTCCGCGAAAGCGATCGCCGATCGCGGCTTAGCTCGGTATTGCAGCCACCCTGACGTGCTGCTGGTCCACCGAATTTGACCCCATTCACGCCGGGCGTTTCCGCACCGGGTGCTCAAAGCTCTTCAAGTCCCTTGCGTCTACCGATTTCGCCACCCGGGCATTGGGTGCGGGGCGATTCTACCGAAGTTGCGATGGGCGAGCCGGTGCCTTCGGCGAGGACACTCAACGTGTCCTCGCTCCGAAGAGCGCCCGCGCACGCATGTGCGGGCTGGGGGCCCGCTGCCATGGACCGCCAGTGGCACGGCTCAACGTTTGTCGACGGCTATGGTGATAAGCTCCTGAATTAATGACGCTTCTCGGCGACAATTAGGCATGACCGACCTCTGTCTCAAGGGGGAGAACGTGCACCTCTGGCGCGGGGACCATCATGTCCTGCGGGGGGTACGGTTTCAGGTCGAGGGAGGGGAATGCCTGCAACTCACGGGGGCGAATGGCGCGGGCAAGACGACGCTGCTGCGGACCGCCTGCGGGCTCGCGTACCCGGAAGGGGGAGAGATCACCTGGTGCGGGGAGAACATCCGCAAGGACATGCATGCCTTCCACGCCCAGCTTGCTTATTTGGGGCACGAGCCGCCGCTCAAGGCGGAGTTGACCGCGCGGGAGAACCTCTACTACTGGGTCGGCGTCCGACGCCGGGTTGAGCGGCAAGAGCTCGACCGCGCACTGGAGCGCGTCGGTGGAGATCATTGGGCGGATCGTCCGGTCCGAACTCTTTCCGCGGGACAGAAACGCCGTGCGGCTCTCGCGGGACTCACTTTGATGCGCGTACCGCTCTGGTTGCTGGATGAGCCGACGACGAACCTCGATGTCGAGGGTCAGAAGCTCGTGGGCGCGCTGATCGACGAGCACTTGCAGGCGGGAGGTGTTGCGCTGGCGGCGGTGCATCACGAGCTCGCAGTGTCGACGGGACAGGGGCTTCGGCGCATGGAGCTGACAGTTGAATAACTCGGGCGCGATGGGCCGTGACTCCGCGGAGCCGCTTCGTGAGAGCGAGGCGGCCGGGAGTCGCGGTAACGCCTCCGCGGTCCCGCACGCGTGGAGCCCGGGCGAGGGCGCCGTGGCCCCTCTAACCGCCGCCCGCCTGGTCCTCGCGCGCGATCTCAAGCTCGCCTTCCGCAAGCGCAGCCAGCTGGTCCAGCCGCTCGCGTTCTTCGCCATCGTCACCATGCTGTTTCCGCTCGGCGTGAGCCCGGAGCTGACGCGCCTCAGGCCCATGGCGGCGGGTGTGCTCTGGGCGGCCGCCTTGTTATCCTCGCTGCTCGCACTCGAGATGCTCTTCCGGGATGATGCGCAGGA
>Ga0134126_10009141_pt1 | contig 12487 bp, 12 predicted proteins | sample KB31752_FD_96881 | JGI IMG/M metagenome (GOLD analysis project Ga0134126, IMG submission 96881) | Terrestrial soil microbial communities with excess Nitrogen fertilizer from Kellogg Biological Station, Michigan, USA - KB3-175-2 | ecosystem: Environmental > Terrestrial > Soil > Unclassified ...
GTGATGCCCGGCTCGTCGCCCACAATGGCGCGACGCGATCCCGTCAGCCGGTTGAAAAGCGTAGATTTGCCCACATTGGGCCGGCCGACGATAGCCACCAGCGGTGGTTTCAATTTACTTTTAGTCTCTGCCAAATACTGCTCCACATCCTATAAAAACTTTTGTCGGGCCTTTGCGGATCAACCAGCTCCATTTGCTAACCCATAAAGGCCGTTCCCAGCTATTATAAAAACACGCTCGCCATGGCCTCTCCCTACCAGCCCGAAACCGCCGCTGCCACTCGACGGTTCCCCACTTTGCACGAATTCTTTGCCCCCGGAGGGCTTTTGAGCAAGGCGCACCCCAATTACGAGTTCCGTCGCGGCCAGTTGCAAATGGCGGAAGCCGTAGAAAAAGCATTGGTGGAGCGCCGCCACCTGATCGTGGAGGCTGGAACAGGCACGGGCAAGACGCTGGCTTACCTTCTACCGGTGATCCGCAGCGGCAAACGCGTGATTATTTCCACCGGTACCAAGAACCTGCAGGAACAACTCTTCTTCAAGGATATCCCATTCCTTGAGCAACTGCTTTTTTCTCAAAACTCAGGCAAACTCCGCGTCTGCTATATGAAAGGCCGCAATAACTACCTTTGCCGACAGAAACTTTACGATCTTACGAACCAGCCGGTCCTGAGCGGACTACAGGAAATTGAGCAGTACCGTCACATCGCCGAATGGGAGCAAACGACCGAGAGCGGCGACCGCGCCGAGTTGAAGGGCCTTCCGGAGAGCGCGCAGTTGTGGCAAAAGCTCGACGCGCGCACAGAGCGCTGCACGGGACAGAAGTGCCAGCAGTGGGACCGCTGCTTTATCACGGAAATGCACCGCCGCGCCGCGGAGAGTGACATCATCATCGTCAATCACCATCTCTTTTTTGCCGACCTGTCACTCCGGCAGTCTGGAGGGCCCGATGCAGGCGTTCTGCCGGATTTCTCGGCAGTGATTTTTGACGAAGCGCACGAACTGGAAGACGTAGCGGGAAGCTATTTTGGCGTGAGCGTCAGCAACCTGCGCTTTGAGGAATTGGCGCGTGACATTGAAGCCACATTGCAGCAGAAAAAAGCCATTTCGCCAGGAGTGATTCAGGCATTAGCCAAACTGCGGGAACGCTCGCGATTTTTCTTTGGTCTGCTGCCGTCGGGAGAAGGCCGGTCGGCCTTTACCGATCGCGATGGGTTTCTGGAAAAGCACGGCGACGACTATAACTCCGTGATGCAGTCACTGGCCCGTGTTCTTGCCGAGCTCGAATTGCTGCCGCAAAAGCCTGAAGAGGTCTTTGGTTTTTCGCGTCGCACGCAAGAATTGCAGGCCCAGCTCGCGTTCATCCTGGAATCGAATGACAAGAACACGGTTTTCTGGATCGAGTATCGCGGTGAAGGCCGCCGCACGCGCGGCGGGCAGACCCACATCGTGCTGCAAGCCACGCCGATCGATGTTTCGCAAATCCTGAAGCAAACGCTGTTTGAGAATCTGGAAACCGCTGTCTTGACCTCCGCCACGCTGGCTGTGGCCGGCAACCCTGATCGCGGCAGCTTTGACTATGTCCGCCAGCGCGTGGGACTGGAGCATGCGCGTGAAATGGTGGTGACCTCGCACTTTAATTACTCCAAGCAAGCGATCCTTTACGTGCCTCCGGACATGCCTGATCCGCGATCCACGCAGTTCGGTCGCGCCGCCGCGGAGAAAATCCGCCGCCTCCTGGATATCACGCAAGGCCGCGCTTTCTGTCTCTTTACCAGCTACGCGCAGATGAATGACATCCATGACCGCCTGCTCGGCGAGCTGCCGTTCCCAATGTTATTGCAGGGCTCGGCGCCGAAGAACGCGTTGCTGGAAGAATTTCGTCTCACGCCCAATGCCGTGTTGTTTGCTACATCGTCATTCTGGCAGGGGGTTGACGTACAAGGTGAACAGCTAAGCTGCGTGATAATCGATCGTCTGCCGTTTGCGGTTCCCAATGATCCGGTTGTCGCGGCGCGCATCAGCGCCATCAACTCTGCCGGGGGCAATGCATTTTTTGAATATCAGGTTCCAGCGGCGGTTATATCTCTTAAACAGGGTTTTGGCCGCCTTATTCGCTCAGTAAAAGATCGTGGCGTGCTCGCTCTGCTGGACAACCGTCTCTTGAAGCAGCGCTACGGAAAGACTTTTATCAACAGCCTGCCCGCCTACAAGAAGACCAAAGACATTGCGGACGTGGACGAATTTTTTTCCGTCGCTCCGAGCAATATATCGGATCAGCAATAAGGCGGGAGCTAGGAGACACCAAGTCTGTGATTTTGTAACCGTGCGGCCCTGGCGGTTTTGACGCAGACCTACGATAAGCTTGCACATTCGTTGAGGGTTGGTATTCATGAGTATGTTGTCAAAAACTCCTAAATGCTTACAGAGTTCATCAAATAATTTGGTTCATTGCGAGTAACAATGTAAACTCTATTCTCTATGGCATTGCCGCCACACTCAGCTCGTCCGCGCTACAAGGTAGTGTTTGGAAAAGACGCCCAGGATCTGGAGGCCAAACTCAACGATCCTGTTTTCACTCCCGCCGGGTATGCCGTCACCCACCTTGCTTTCAACTCGGCCAGGGTGGAATATCTTCTCATTTTGGAAGATGAACGAAACGACGGGCGCTAAAACCTTGCCTTCATCGCAATCCCTGCAACCGGTGTGACCCTTGCGACAATCAGGACTTTTCGCCCCGCGTGGTGGCCGAGAGCTATGGCACATGGCTACATATTGCTGGTAAGCGGACTCGCGCTCTGCGCCTGGGCCATGTGGCTTTTCAATGATCGCCCGTCATTGTCCGGGACCGTTATCGGTTTTCCGCTGATGGCGTTGGGTCTTTATTTGCCAACCCGTCTATCTTCCTGTAAAATTTACCTTTAACCACAAGACCTGAAGCTTATAAAGCCCTTCGGCGTCAGATATCTGGAGTCAATCGAATGGCACAAGTTTGCGACATCTGCGGCAAAGGCCCGCAATTTGGAAACAAGATCAGCCACGCTCACAACGTGAGCCGCCGCCGCTGGAACGTGAACCTGCGTCCTGTGCGCGCACGCGTAAACGGCGCCAACAAGCGCGTCCGCGTGTGCACCACCTGCCTCAAATCCGGCAAGGTCGTGAAAGCGTCCGTCAGCAGCAAGACGGCCTAGCACCGGCCATCCTTCAAGCGAACCAGTCCAGCGATTTTGAAAATCCAAAGGCCTCCCGGAAACGGAAGGCCTTTTCATGTTGAGATCACCAGGACCTTGCGAACTTTCATCCGTGCCGCGCGCGAAAAGTTCAGCCCTGATCCGCGCTGGTCGACTGCTGAGTGCTGACTGCTGACTGCTTTCTTCAGAACCGAAGCACGATTCCTCCGCCAGCCAGGATATTGTGATGGTGCAGGCCGCTGCTGTTCGTGGCGATCGCGCTGCCGACTGAGCCATTGAGAAAATCTTCAGTTACAAAATCGCGCACTTCAGCCCGGAAGCCCAGCAGAGGAAGCCCGCTCTTGAAATCCAGACCGCCGCCGTACTCAATAGCGGCTTTGTTCGTGTTGAATCCGTTTTGCGAATAGCGCGCCCATCCGCCGCCAACCGTTACCCATGGTGATATGGGGGAGATGGGAAGCAGTTTCAGCCTCAGACCGGGCGTGATGAACAATGTTGAAAGATTTCCGATCACCGTACCCGGCGTGCTGGCAAATGTGATTTTCTGCGAAGGAATGCCCGCAAAAGGTACATCCAGGCTCAAAGAAGCCACATGGGCATTCAACAATCGTACTCCCAATGCGCCTTCCAGAAAAAGATGGTGGTCGGTCTTGATCGTGTCGAAGGGCGTGGGAGAACCAAACGATTCTTTCGTATCGGAAACAAAAGACCCTCCCACCACAAATGCTGCGTCGGCCTTTTGCGCCAAGGCAAACGTAGAGGCACATAAAAAGGCAATCAAAATAGAAAAGCGCTTCATTGAAGCTCCTTTACACAAAATTCAAGATTTATTGGTTGGCTCTCCAACGTGAGATGCAGATTTCCGGCGGGTGGAACTAGATTTGGCAGACAAACTTCCCCTCAATTACCCAAAAATTACTCAATTACAATTGTTTTCAGTCTCCCGCCACGTTCACGGTCTTGGGGCAGGACGGCACTTCTCCAGCCGGCGAGGGCTCCGTTGGCTGCCCTTTCAGCCTTGACGTATTTACCAGCGCCACTGACGCGATAATAATCGCCGTCCCTAACAGCATGAACAAATCGACCTGCTCGCGGAGAATGATCCAGCCAAGGAAAACAGCCACAATCGGATTGACGTAAGCATAGGTCGCCACCTTTGGCGTCGGTACATGCTCCAGCAGATAAATGTAAGCTGAATAGCCAACCCATGACCCGAAGACCACCAGATATGCAATTCCTGTAAGCGCTGGCCGTGTCCAGTGTGTTCTCTGGAACTGGCCGGTCACCAGTGCGATAACGCCATTTACGCAGCCCGCCAGTGTCATTTGCCAGGCAGCGGATGCGAATACGTCCACGGTCAGATTGAAGCGATGGGAAAACACAGATCCCAGCGCCCAGAAAAAGGATGCCCCAGCCAGAATCCCAGAGCCTAAAAGTTCCAGTCGCCCTAAATGCGTGCCGGAGGCGATCCGCGGCCATAGCAACACCAGCAGACCGCCAATCCCGATCGCCAGCCCAATCAACCCTTTGGCGGTCATACGGCCTGCACGGAAGACCCATGCTTCAATCATCACCACCCAGATTGGCACCAAAGCCACAATTAAAGACGCCAGTCCGCTGGAAACATATTCTTCCCCCCACAGCACGCCAATATTGCCTATGGAGAGCAGCAAAATAGAGATCACAAGAAGCCGGCGCAGGTCGCGGCGTGTCAGGCTGATCTTCCGGCCCATGAGCGCGCAGGCCACCAGCATGATTGGCCCTGCGCTCAGGTAGCGGACCGTCCCCGCCACGTAAGGAGGCATGTCCCGGACGATGACCCGCATTGCCAGATAAGTGGAGCCCCACAGAATGTACAGCAGGGTAAAAGCCACGATAATTCGCGACCGATTGTGAGGGGCTGCATTCATGAGTTATGTATTTATAATCTGACACTTCTGCCGATCGTGTCGATGCGAAATAACTGGAAGGCACGAATCAAGCATGGAAATGCACTCTGGTAACCGTCAACCGCGCGCGATTTTCCGGTTGTTTTCAGGCTATAATAGAGATGTATATGGCCTCACGCAGCACATCCTGGTTCGCAACGCGCACGCCCAAGCGCTCTCTCGTTTGCTGGGTGGATTTTCTCGTCTGCCCGCGCCGTTATCTGGCCGTGCTGCCATCGCATGCGCGCGCCAACCTTTTCGCCGGCGACTAATCTTCCCACGTCCTCACTCCTTCATCGGCCTGAATGCTGTTCATTGGCTCTGGGCCGAAGGCATCAACACGCAACAAATTTTGAAAAGAGGATGAACATGGCAATGCAGACTATTTCCGCCGCCGGTCCCAATATCCGCACCAAGCTGCCCGGCCCTAAGGCGCAGGCCGTCCTGCAGGGCGACGCGCAGTATATTTCCCCGTCGTACACACGTTCGTATCCGTTGGTCGCCAAGCGCGGCCATGGCGTAATTGTGGAAGACGTGGACGGCAACGAATTTCTGGATTTCTCCGCCGGGATTGCCGTAGTTTCCACAGGACACTGCCACCCCAAGGTCGTGGCGTCGATCCAGAAGCAGGCCGCCGAACTGATCCACATGTCCGGCACCGATTTTTATTACGAGAGCATGATCACGCTGGCGAAGCGCCTGAACAAAATCGCGCCTATGTCCGGCCCGATCCGTGCTTACTACGGCAATTCCGGCACTGAAGCCGTAGAAGCTGCCATGAAGCTGGCGCGCTACCACACCCAACGCCAGGGCATCATCGCCTTTTACGGCGCGTTCCACGGACGCACCATGGGCGCGCTCTCACTCACCGCTTCCAAAGCGCAGCAGCGCCGCCGATTTTTCCCAGTGGTTCCCGGCGTCGCGCACGTGCCGTATCCCAATGTCTATCGCAAGCCTGAAGGCATGACTGCGGAAGAGCACATCGCCGAGTGCGTACGCTTTATTGAAGACCGCGTTTTTAAGACCATTATGCCGCCGGAAGAATGCGCTGCGATCTTTATTGAACCCATCCAGGGTGAAGGCGGATATCTGCCGGCTCCCACGGAGTTCATGCGCGAACTGCGCCGCATCTGCGATCAGCACGGCATCCTGCTGGTGGCCGATGAAGTTCAGAGCGGCGCGGGACGCAGCGGCAAATGGTGGGCCATCCAGCACACCGGCGTTGAGCCGGACATCATCACCATTGCCAAAGGCATCGCCTCTGGTATGCCGCTGGGCGTGATGCTGGCCCGCGCGGAGCTTATGGACTGGGTCCCCGGATCACATGCCTCGACTTTTGGCGGCAATCCTGTGTGCATTGAAGCTGCCATGGCGACCATGGACGTTCTGGAAAGCGAAGCAATCAAGAACGCCGAAATCGTCGGCGCGCACATGATGAAGCGCCTAAGCGGCTGGGTGAAGACTCATTCCATGGTGGGCGACGTGCGCGGCCGCGGTCTGATGATCGGCGTGGAAATCGTGAAGGACAAAAAGACCAAGGCCATTGCCCATGACGAGCGTGACCGTATTGTTGAACTGGCGTTTGAGCGCGGGCTGCTGTTCCTGGGCGCCGGTGAAAACTCCATTCGCATTGCCCCACCGCTAATTGTGACTCAGGAGCAAGCGGACATTGCCATGGATGTCCTGGAAGAGTGTACTGGCATCGTGGAGCAAGAAAACAAGTAACAACTGAGCCGCGAATTAGCGCAAAAAAACGCGAATCCGAAATTAGATTTGGTATGATTCGTGTTGATTTGCGTAGATTCGCGGCTATCTTTATGTCTTCTTCAGGCACGCTAACCCGCCTCACGCTCCGCGCTCTTGATTCCTTTGCCCGGTTCCTGCCGCGCAAAGATTCAACTCCGCAGCATCTCCATACCGGACGCCGAGGCGAAGAAGCCGCATACTTTCATTTGCGAGAGCAGGGCTACGTGATCATTGCCCGTAATTACCGCAGCCCGCGCAGCCGCAGCGAGCTTGATCTTGTGGGCTGGGACGGCGCGACACTGTGTTTTATCGAAGTAAAGACACGCACCACACGCAACATCATGCCCGCGGAATTTGCTGTGGATGCGGAAAAACAGCGCGACCTCTCGCACGTGGCACGGGAATTCCTGCGCAAGGTCAAATCCGATGCGCCATTTCGTTTTGACATTGTAAGCGTCTATTTCGAGCCAGGCCTTGCGCCGGATATTAAGCTTTTCAGGGACGCGTTTATGATTGCCTAGTGTCCGTGACCATTCAACGGCCAATAAAAATTATTCTTGTTCCACCTTGTTCCCTGCAGAGCGCAGGTCCAGCGCCAGGCGCAGCACATAGTGGACGCCGGAAATCGTAGTCAGGGCGATGGTCGCGCCAATGCCCAATAACATAGCCTGGCGTGCCCAACTGGCTTCACTGATCTTTGAAATCAAAACTAATGGCACGGTAATAATCTGGGCCGCAGTGTTGGCTTTGCCAATCCATGTCGGACGAAACACCTTCATAGTGCCGGTGGCATAGAGCAGTGTGCAGATAATCAGGATGATGATGTCACGGCTGAAGACCATGATGGTAACCGGCCAGCGGATAATATGCGCTATTGAGAGCATTAGAAACATCGTGCTCAACAGCAGCTTGTCGGCAATGGGATCCAGGTATTGGCCTAGCGTGGTTTTCTGTTTCAACACGCGCGCCAGCAGGCCGTCCAGAAGGTCGGTGATTCCCGCCACCACGAATATCCCCAGCGCCCATGCATATTTCTGTTGCTGGATGGCCACCACCACGAACGGTACAAAGATCAACCGCAGCAGCGTGAGCAAATTTGGCGCGGACTTCAGTTGGCGCAGCATCACTGCGGGTCCTGAAAGAATTTATTCACGTCGAATCCGGTCTTTGCCGCGAACTGATCGGCCAGCGATGGCAATCCGCCATTCCGTGCGTCAACTTCCATACGTTGCACACGATGCATGGGAAAGAAAACCGTGCTGGCCGAGGTGGCTTCGCCTGCCTTCACCATCTGCATAAAATCGTCAAACGACTGCAGGTCCACGCCGCGCAAGCTGGCCCCTGCGGGCGTCAACGCTAATAACATGCCCCAGAATTTTTCTCGCGGATTTTGCAGCGTAACCAGGACGAGCTGTCCGGAATTCATCGTGTTTGCAGGCCTCTGCTGGCTCTTGGTGGCATTTCTTGAAAGAGCATTAAGGTTATCACGCAATTCGATTTAGGACCGCTCGGCGCGCGCTAGTCCCTCAAACGGTCGCCTCCATCTTGCATGCGGCAACGGCCTTCACGCACTGCTCTGCCATTCTTGCGGCGCCGGCAATATTCGGGTGTCCCACGGCCGAAAGCAATACCTGATTTTTCTGTAGGTCGTCTCCACCCACCAGTTCATACGCCACGCGCCGTTCCGGCACGGCCTCGTCCGGCGCTCTGTTCGGATCGTTGCTTTCGCACTCCCACAATAATGACTGTGGCGCATATGCCGCGTTCGCTTCTTCCATGCCGGAATCGACAAAGATAGCTCGCTGCGAGCCTGCCTCGCGATTCACGCTTACCACCGCGCTCCGAAAAAGGCCGGTAGAAAGTTTCCAGAACCGCAGGCAGTGCTCCACCAGTTCATTGCGGAAGAGATCAGCATCAAACAGCGGCGCAAACCTGACTCCATGCACCAGAGAATAAAGGCTCTCCACTCCTTCAGGACGGCTCAGGTGGCTCAACGCCGGATAATAACCCAAAACCAACGTCCGGGCATTCCGGAATTTCTGGGTCGCTTGTTGCAAGATTGCCAGCAGGTCGCGCCCACAATAATTGCGTATGTGCAGTTCAAGCTCGTACTGCGGGATCATGGGATTGAAAACCCGCTGGATCTCAACGTCATTGATTCCGCCATTCATCAGCACCCATTGCACGCTCGCAGGATCGCCATTGAATTCCTGCAGTTGTTGCAGGATCGTGGGGAAAAAACAGGGGACCTCGGCGGATGGCATGGTGACGGTATACGAATCGCGAATGCCGATTTTGGCCCCGGAGTGGGCCAGCATCTTTATTTCCGTGCCCAAATGTTTCGCCAGGATGCTGGCGGTCTTGTGCTCATACGCCAGACCCTGGCCCCAAACCACCGAGTCGCCAATAACCAGAAGATTTTTCATTCGATGGGCAAGTCTACCAAGGTTTTGTGATGTAAGGCGGCGTTGCGGGGAATCTGGCCGAACTCTCGGCAAGAGGTGTTAAAATGAATGACGCCATCCTGTATCTCTAGGCCCGTAGCTCAGTTGGTTAGAGCGCTTCCTTGACACGGAAGAGGTCGATCGTTCGAGTCCATTCGGGCCTACCAGTCTTTTTGCGATTAGCAGCAAAGAGCGCAAAACTCCAACCCACAATTCAACCCACAGCTCACGCAATTATGATAAGCGGCGGCGCTCGGGATGGCAGGTTCAGGAGGAAGGGTCATGCAAGAACCTGACGTAGCGGTGCTACGTCTCTACGTCCAGACTCTTGGCGTTTCGAGCGTGGCTCCGGGCATACTCAGCGCTTTCCCGGACGGTGTGCTCAAGCCAGCGGGCACGGGTTTCGGGATAGCGGCTGCGGAAAATGGCGATGAGGTATTGGCGCCGGTGGGATTGCGGCATGAGTTCCCATCCCTGTCGGGCCTGGGCGTTGCGGCGGAATGCGGCTTTCATCAGAGGCGGCGGATCGACTTCGGCTTCCATGGCTTCCATTAGATATTCAGCGGCATGCTGGGCGCGGCGCAGGCGCGTCTCTTCTTTTTTAACTTCGCGGACCTCGCGGTCGATCTGGTGGCGCGAGGATTCGGGAAGGGAGTTGAAGAAGTTCTGGAGGCGTTTGGACTGGCGAAGTTCGCGCGCGAGGACGGGGTGGATGGGCATGGGGAAGGAAAACCTTACCACGGATGGGAAGGATGAGCGGATTATGCTCCGCTGCGAGGTCGCCGCCACGGCAATATCTTTATTCGAGTCATGGTGTCGGCAGCGGAGCCGACTCTGCTTCAGCTAACGCTCTGAGATGGGCGATGTAGTTGATCCGAATGTTTTCCAGCCAGTTCGCGAACCCATATACGAGTCCTAGCGCATGTGTGAGCTGATCTCTTCCCACTTTGATCTTGCCGCCCAACCCAAAAAGCTTCGCCCATACCTCGTCCGCATTCGCCGTATCCGTGAACAGGCCTTTTGGAAACCGCTTTGCGTGTTTCTCGGTCTGGTAAACGGCATGACTGGTGACGCTCACATTGTGAGTTAGGTCATCCCGAGTCAAATTCATGTGCTCCAAATCTTCGATGTTCACCGGCCCACGTAGCCAGTCAATACGAAAATAATTCAAGAAGAACAAACGGTATCTCTCGAACCAATTAGTCGCTTTTGTTTTAGCGAGTTCCGCCTTTGCTGCAGACAGCGGCCGATGGTAACTCGCCATGTCATTAACATATTCCTCCAAGAATGCCTTGAGCGATGCTTGGACCATATTCAAGCACCAATAACCGACAACCTCAACTGCCTCGTTCGCGTCCTGCCACTCTTCAAGAAACGCTGGTTCACTGACATCGTCGCATTCCGGATGGCGATGATCCACGTATGGTGGTTCCCCGGCCTCTATTTTGAGCATTTTCTCGCGGGAAGGAGCCGTCGAATTGTTATACAAGCGGTCAACAAACTCAAGACGTTGTTTGAAGAACCAAAGAATATCCATAAATGTAAAATGGCCTCAGATTTCGAGGAGATGATGATGAAGGAGGAGAACAGGCTCAATCTGACCTGAAGATTTCTCGCTAACTATTCCCTTCACGGCCTGAGCTAAATTGCCATCGATCATTCCGTCAGGCGTGTCAATATTGATTACCAATATCTTGCGCCTGGAGTTGGCGGTCGATAGTTGGCGCACCGCATCCTCGGTCTTGTCCGAAATTTTCTTCAACAATCCTGCTTCGTTCAGTTCCGGCTCAGGAGAAGTGCCGCCCATGCCTCGCGTCATAATGACATCTCCTTTGCCCTCAATCAAAGAAACTTTCACGAGGACATCTTGCGCCAACATCAGCGTACCAACATAGCCGGAGGGCCGTTTGCTTAGTTCCTTTACAAATCGCTTAATCTGGCGAGATTGCTCCGGAGTGACCGTGTTGTCCCAATAATAAGTGAGGACCGCGCGCAACCGCGCGACTTCTGTATATTGCACAAATTCAGATGCAAATACATCGACTATCGTAATTGGCGCTCTTGCATTTTTTACTTCAATTGCCACCGACTCGCCGATGAGATCGACGGCATCATAGTCATAAGTCTTGCCTTCTGATGGCAAGATGGGATGGAACTGCTTGAATTTCTTGTGTTTTTTAAGTTCGTTGACAGCAGAAACTTCAGTATAGAAGTCCCCCCAATAGGAATCAAATTCAGCTTGTGGACAGGACTCCGCTCGGCTAAGAAGATCCTCTTCTGCCTTTTGCCGACCTAGGTCAGGGTCACCAATTGCTGAAATATACTCATTAAAGTCGCTATTCCAGCGAGGAAGCATATTGCGCGTATCGGAAACGAGGGTGCTCAAAATTCGGCTTTGTGGGTTTGGCCCAAGGTAGCGTTGGCGTATTATATTTCCAAATATCTGGTTTAGCGCTTGATTACGTTGGTCATTTTCGAGAATAGAAATAGGTGTCTTTTCGGAATCCGTGGTTTGGCTTTTCATTGTTTTGACGTCCAGATAATTTGATGCTCAGCACTATGTAGATGATGAGAATTTTATAGGACAAAAACCTAAGTGGGGCCCTTTAGATTTAATGCCGCGACAACCTACTCTCCCACACACTTTCGCACGGCTGCCAGTTCTCCCGTGAGAACTCCCTGAATCAGCATTTATGGTATGAAACATTCTCGGGGTGTTTCGACTCACCCTCGCGGGCGCTCGTGCTTCGCTCAACATGACAAGGGATTGAGGGATTCGCCGAACTAATGGCAGCGGCGGAGCAGATCCCTCGCGCAACAGCGGCGCTCGGGTGGTGGGAAATGGGGTTTTAGTGAGAACTCCCCGAACCGCATTTTAAGACCTGAGTATTCTCGGGATCCTTCGACTCGCCTTCAGTCCCCTTCGCTCTTGCTCAGGGTCCTTCATACTCGCTCAGGAAGACAGAAGGGTCAGGATATCGCTTACGCGGCCCTAAAGGGCCGCTCTTCCACCAGCAACACAAAAGGCCCCATCATTTCTGATGGAGCCTTTTTAGATTTAATGCGGCGACGACCTACTCTCCCACACACTTTCGCGTACAGTACAATCGGCCCTGCGGGGCTTAACTTCCGTGTTCGGGATGGGAACGGGTGGAACCCCCGCGGTAAGATCACCGCAA
>Ga0134126_10009142_pt1 | contig 12486 bp, 15 predicted proteins | sample KB31752_FD_96881 | JGI IMG/M metagenome (GOLD analysis project Ga0134126, IMG submission 96881) | Terrestrial soil microbial communities with excess Nitrogen fertilizer from Kellogg Biological Station, Michigan, USA - KB3-175-2 | ecosystem: Environmental > Terrestrial > Soil > Unclassified ...
GAGCGAGCACTCGAACGGTTTTCCGCTTCAATCGCCGGATTATTCGGCAAGCGCAAATCGGAGCCCTGATGCTTATGCCGGAAAACAATCTAAAACGCGTATTACAAATCAAGATGCGGATACTTGGCGACCCGGAGCAAGTGCTCGCGCTCGTCCGTGGCGCCGCGCCGTTCTATAGGACGCTTGGCGGCACGGGGTTTCGCGTGTTGCAAAACGTCGATGACCCAGCCCAATTCACGATCGAGATAGAATACACCGCTGCCGCCGCGCTCGAGCTCAACCGCCAAAAAGTGGCAAGCGATCCGATGGTGCGCACTTTTCTGCAAGGCTGGCGCGCGATCTTGGCGGGCAACGCCGATATGGATGTTTATGAGGATGTGACGGCCTAGAGGCCGCGTCTTGCACGGCCGCGCATTCCGCCTATAGTCCCCGCGCTTTCAATGATTTAAGGACGGTCAGACGAAACGACCGGCAGCGCATGGCAAAGGCTAACCCCAAGAAGGTTGTGCTCGCCTATTCGGGCGGGCTCGATACCTCGATTATCCTGAAGTGGCTGCAAACCACCTATGGCTGCGAGGTTATCACCTTCACCGCCGATCTCGGCCAGGGCGAGGAGCTCGAGCCGGCGCGCAAGAAGGCGTTGCTGCTCGGCATCAAGCCGGAAAATATTTTCGTCGAAGACCTGCGCGAGGAATTCGTGCGCGACTACGTGTTCCCGATGTTCCGGGCCAACGCGCTCTATGAGGGGCAGTATCTGCTCGGCACCTCGATCGCGCGTCCGCTGATCGCCAAGAAGCAGATCGAGATCGCCGAGAAAGTCGGCGCTGACGCTGTCGCGCATGGCGCCACCGGCAAGGGCAACGACCAGGTACGCTTCGAGCTCGCTTATTATGCCCTCAAACCGGACGTGATCGTAATCGCGCCCTGGCGGGAATGGAATCTGACTTCGCGCAGCAAATTGATCGAATTTGCCGAGAAGCACCAAATTCCGATCGCCAAGGACAAACGCGGCGACGCGCCGTTCTCGGTCGACGCCAATCTGTTACATGCCTCCTCGGAAGGCAAAGTGCTGGAAGACCCGGCGCAGGAAGTGCCGGACTATGTCTATTCGCGTACCATCGATCCGGAAAAAGCACCGGACAAGCCGACCACGATCAGCGTCGATTTCGAGCGTGGCGATGCGGTCGCGATCGACGGCCGGAAATTGTCGCCAGCCATGCTGCTGGCCAGGCTCAACGAACTCGGCAAAGCCAACGGCATCGGCCGGCTCGATCTGGTGGAAAACCGTTTCGTCGGCATGAAGTCGCGCGGCATGTACGAGACGCCGGGCGGCACGATCTTACTTGCCGCCCATCGCGGCATCGAGCAGATCACGCTCGACCGCGGCGCCGCGCATCTCAAAGATGAACTGATGCCGAAATATGCCGAGCTGGTCTATTATGGATTCTGGTTCGCGCCGGAGCGTGAAATGCTGCAAGTGGCAATCGACAAAAGCCAAGAATTCGTCACCGGCCGCGTCAAGCTCAAGCTCTATAAGGGGAATGTTGCCGTGGTCGGACGCGAGAGCAAATATTCGCTCTACGATCAGGATCTAGTGACTTTCGAAGAGGGCGCGGTGGCCTACGATCACCGCGATGCTGAGGGCTTCATCAAGCTCAATGCGTTGCGGCTGCGCACGCTCGCGCAGCGGCGCAAGAAACTCAAGCTCGATTGAGCGTCCGATGGGTAGCTCCAGAACCCGCTTATGTTTGATGGTGGCGATTGGTTTGGCGCTCGCCGCCTGCGGCGCCGGTAAAGCGCCGGACGAGGTGAATCCCAATATCCTCCCCGCCGCGTACAAACAAGAAATTCTGGATGCGCTCCAGCGCACGCTCGCGTATCCGACCAATGTGCGCGACGCCTATATTTCCGATCCCGTGCTTACGCCGATCGGCACCGACCAGCGCTATATGGCGTGCGTGCGCTACAACGCCAGGGACGGCGAGCATCGGTACGCCGGCAGCAAGGACCGCATCGCTTATTTCTATGGCGGTCATCTCAACCAGTTGGTCGAACCCGGCAAGGAAGAGTGCGCCAGGGCCGCCTACAAGCCGTTCCCTGAATTGGAAAAGCTTTGCCTCGCTGCCAAGTGTCTTTAACCGTCCTTTAGTCTTGCGATCAGGCCGTAAATATCGCCCAGCACATAAAGATTACGCACTTTTGCGCCTTCGAAGGTGAAGATAGGCATGCCGGTCCACCATACATGGCGGCCGCTGGGCGGCACGCCGAACAGCGTCTTCCGGTGAAGTCCATGAAAGCGCATCTTGCCGCTGACTCGGTTGCCTTCCTCGATCAGCGCTAGGATGTCGGTGGTATATTGGCCGAACGCGCCGGTCACCTCGTCAACATAACCGGCGAATTGTTCGTAGCCGACCAGCGTCGGCCCAAGCGAGCCGCGGAAGGTGAAATCGGGATGGAAGATCGCCGGAATCAGGCGCTTGTCGGCGTGGTCCCACATCTCCTTGTAGAACACACGCACCGTTTCCTTTTGCGGTGACAGTGCGACACCGGACAGATCGAGCGCGGGCTCGTCCATTGAATTCCCGTCATTCCCGGGCGCGAGTGAAGCGAGCAACCCCGGAATCCAGAAGGTGGTAGCGAGAGTTGTATATGGAATCCGGGCCCAGCGCCAACGCGCTGCCCCCGAAGGACCGCTAAGTTTGTCGATCCACCATCGCTTTCTTCAATACGGCGATTTCCTTGGCCGGGTTGAGCCCCTTCGGGCAGGCCTTCGTACAATTCATGATAGTGTGGCAGCGATAGAGCCGGAACGGGTCCTCAAGATTGTCGAGCCGTTCGCCGGTCGTCTCGTCGCGGCTGTCCTGCACCCAGCGGTTGGCCTGCAGCAGCGCCGCCGGGCCGAGATAGCGGTCCGAATTCCACCAGTAGCTCGGGCATGAGGTCGAGCAACAGGCGCACAGAATGCATTCATACATGCCGTCGAGCTTCGCGCGGTCGTGGTGGCTCTGCACCCATTCCTTCTCGGGCGTTGGCGACACTGTCTTGAGCCAGGGCTCGATCGAGGCATATTGCGCGTAGAAATTCTTGAGATCCGGCACCAGGTCCTTGACCACCGGCTGGTGCGGCAGCGGATAGATTTTTACCGGCGCTTTTTCATCGTCGATCGCCTTGGTGCAAGCGAGCGTATTAGTGCCGTCGATATTCATGGCGCAGGAACCGCAGACGCCTTCACGGCAGGACCGGCGGAAGGTGAGCGTCGGATCGATGGTGTTCTTGATCCAGATCAGCGCATCGAGAACCATCGGCCCGCAGTCGTGGCGGTTGACGTAATAGGTGTCGATGCTCGGATTGGCGTCGTCGTCCGGATTCCAGCGATAGATGCGGAATTCGGTCTCGTGGGTGGCGCCGGGCGCGTGTGGCCAGGTTTGCCCTTGCGTGATCTTGGAGTTTTTCGGCAGCGTAAATTCGACCATGGCAACCTCTTTTGCGTCTTTAGCGTCTAGGCGGCCCGTCGCGTGCGGCCGACCGGCGTGATAAGCGGCATTTGCATCGGCCGTTTCTCGATCACGGCCAGCGCCGGATAGAAATGCAGGCCATGCATCGAGCGGGCGAACGCGTTTTTCTCTATTTCTTCGTCCTTGCGCCAGAACCAGGCATTGGTTTCATCGATCAGTTCTTTGAGGAACTCGACGAAAGTGCCGGGCTTGCGCACGCCGCCGTCGTATTCGTCCTTCCAGTACGAGGTGCACAGGTCTTCGCAGGCATAGACGCCGTCTTCCTTGATGTGCGGAAACAGCGCGCGGAACGTGACAAGCTGGTGTTCATAGGTATGACTGCCGTCGTCGATAACGATATCGAAGGGGCCGGTTTCCGCCGCGACGCGTTCGAGGAAGACGGGATCGCCCTGGCTGCCGATGAAGACTTCGGTGCCGGGCGATTCGAATCGCTTGCAACCCGGATTGATGTCGATGCCGACGATGCGCGCCTTTGGTCCGAGATACTTGCGCCAGATTTCCAGCGAGCCGCCACCGGCGACGCCGATTTCCACCAGCGTGATGTCGTGGTCGCGGAAGCGCGAGAGGTGTCGGTCGTAGATCTCGAAATAATGCTTCCACTTGTTGACGACGTGGCCAGTATGCGTGGCGATGATGCGGTCGAGCTCGGACGACGCCGACCACAGCGCCGCGACGCGTCGCAGTCCCTTCACCGTCTTTGAATGCATGCCGAGGTGCATGGCGGTCGGCTCTCTTAGTACACGCGCGCTTTTGGTTCGATATAGGCGATGTCGTTGGTGAGCGTGTAGGCGTGCACCGGGCGGTAATCGATTTTCACTTTGCCCTTGTCGTCCATCCAGGCCAGCGTGTGTTTCATCCAGTTCTTGTCGTCGCGATTGGGATAATCCTCGCGCGCGTGCGCGCCACGGCTTTCGGTGCGGTTCTCAGCCGAATCCATGGTGACGACCGCCTGCGCGATCAGATTGTCTAGCTCCATTGTCTCGATCAGATCGGAATTCCAGATCAGCGAGCGGTCCGAGATGCGCACGTCGGCGAGACCGTCGTGCACTTCGTGGATGCGCTTGTGGCCCTGCTCAAGCACTTCGCCGGTACGGAACACGGCGCAGTCTTCCTGCATCACGCGCTGCATCTTGACCCGCAGGTGCGCGGTCGGCGTGCCGCCTGCGGCATGGCGGTATTTGTCGAGCCGCGCCAGCGACATATCGGCGGAGTTTTTTGGCAGCGGGGGCCGCTTGTCGCCGGGTGACAGCAGTTCGGCGCAGCGATGCGCGGCGGCGCGGCCGAACACCACCAGATCAATCAACGAATTCGAGCCCAGGCGGTTGGCGCCGTGCACCGACACGCAGGCCGCCTCGCCCAGTGCCATCAACCCCGGCACCACGGTGTCGGCATTGCCATTCTGCTTGGTCAACGCCTCGCCATGATAGTTCGTAGGAATTCCACCCATATTGTAGTGCACAGTCGGCAGCACTGGAATCGGCTCGCGCGAAATGTCGACATTGGCGAAGATCCGCGCCAGCTCTGCGATGCCGGGCAGCCGCTCATGCAGCACCGCCGGGTCGAGATGGTCGAGGTGCAGGAATAGATGATCCTTGTCCTTGCCGACGCCGCGGCCTTCGCGCATCTCGATAGTCATGGCGCGTGACACCACATCGCGTGACGCCAGGTCCTTCGCTGACGGCGCATAGCGCTCCATGAAGCGCTCGCCCTCGGAATTGACCAGATAGCCGCCTTCGCCGCGCGCGCCCTCGGTGATCAGGCAGCCCGCCGGGTAAATGCCGGTCGGGTGGAATTGCACGAATTCCATATCCTGCAGCGGTAAGCCGGCGCGCAAAACCATCGCATTGCCATCACCGGTGCAGATATGTGCCGAGGTGCAGGAGAAATAGGTCCGGCCATATCCGCCGGTGGCGACGATCACCATGTTGGCGCTGAACCGATGGATGGTGCCGTCGTCGAGATTGAGCGCCACCACGCCGCGACAGCGGCCATCTTCCATGATTAGATCGATGGCGAAATATTCGATGTAGAATTCGGTTTGGTGCTTGAGCGCCTGGCCATACATGGTGTGCAGCATCGCGTGGCCGGTGCGGTCGGCGGCGGCGCAGGTGCGTTGCGCGGTGCCCTTGCCGTAATGCGTGGTCATGCCGCCAAATGGGCGCTGATAGATCTTGCCGTCTTCCTCGCGGCGTGAAAACGGCAAGCCCCAGTGCTCCAGCTCGTACACCGCGGCCGGCGCGTTGCGGCAAAGATATTCGATCGCGTCCTGGTCGCCGAGCCAGTCGGCACCCTTGACGGTGTCGTACATGTGCCAGCGCCAGTCGTCCTCGCCCATATTACCGAGCGCGGCGGCGATGCCGCCTTGCGCCGACACAGTATGTGAGCGCGTTGGAAACACTTTGGAGATGCAGGCGGTGCGCAGGCCGGCTTCGCTGCAGCCGACCACCGCGCGCAGGCCGGAGCCGCCGGCGCCGATCACCACCACGTCGTAGCTGTGATCTTCAATCGGATAGGCCATGCCATTGGCGGCAGGCGCGCCGTTGGTTTTTCCATTCGCGGCCATGCCTAAACTCCGAACGACAGCTTGAGGATCGCGTAGGCGGAAACAAAGCCGACGGCGAAAACGAAGAACGTATTCGCCATCAGGCTGAGCAGCTTCAATTTATCGTCGTGCACATAATCGAGGATGATTTCCTGCATACCGATCCACATGTGATAGGCGGTGTTGATGATGAACAACAACATAATGATGGCGACCAGGGGCGATCCGAGAATTTGCACGACCGCGGCGTGGGTGCGGCCAAGCAGGGCGATGATAATGATCACCAGCGCCAGCGACAGCGGAATGCCGGCCACCGAAGTCACGCGTTGATGCCAGAAATGTCGGGTGCCTGTATGGGCGGCGCCAAATCCGCGGACGCGACCGAGCGGCGTGCGCATCTGTGGCTCGTTCATAGCGGGCCTCCCATGGCGAGATACCCGACGACCCAGAGGATCAACGTGAGCGAGACCGAACCGACCAGCGTCGCCATGGTCAGCATCTCGCGCTCGGCCGGCTCGAAACCATGCCCGGTGTCCCAGATCAGATGACGGATGCCGCCCAGCATGTGATGCAGCAGTGCCCAAGTGTAGCCGAACAGCACCAACCGTCCGATCAGGCTGCCCATGTACCATTCGACATTGGCGTAAGCGTTTGGGCCGGAGGCTGCCGCGATCAGCCACCAAGCGATGAGCATCATTCCAAAATAAAGCGCGGCGCCGGTGATGCGATGAACGATCGACATCATCATCGTCAGCATCGGCTTGTAAATCTGCAGATGCGGAGAGAGCGGACGGGGGCGTCGCGGTCCGGCCGCCGATCCCGCCTCAAGCTCGGCCATCGTCATTCTCCAGAATGCGCGGCAGGTGCCGCTTGATTATGCTGCCAGAACCGGCTACTTTATGAATTGCGAAGCTTGAACTTATAAATCTCACGCTGCAATATGTGTTTTATGTAGCCTTCCTTCGCGAAATAAGAAGGATAGGATCCCGTGCGCTTCGATTTCACCGACCTCAACCTGTTCCGCCATATCGTCGAAGCGGGCAGCATTACCCATGGCGCGGTACGTGCCAATCTGGCGCTGGCCGCTGCCAGCACCCGTATCCGCAAGATGGAACTCGCATTTGGCACCGAATTGCTGGTGCGTGGCCGCCAAGGCGTGGTGCCGACCCAGGCGGGGCGTACCTTGCTTCAGCACGCACGCGGGATTCTGGCGCAAAGCGAACGCATGCAGGAAGATCTCACCCCTTACGCGCGCGGCCTCGCCGGCCAGGTGCGGGTGCTCTCCAATACCAATGCACTCACCGAATTCCTGCCGGAGACTCTAAGCTCGTTCCTGATGGCCTATCCCGATATCAGCGTCGACCTTGAGGAGCGGCTTTCCGACGAGATTGTCGGTCTGATGGCGGAGGGCGCCGCCGATATCGGCATCGTCGCCGGCACCGTCGATTACGGCGGCTTGCACACGTTTCCGTTCCGCAGCGACCGCTTCGTGCTGGTGGTGTCGCAAAACCACCCGCTCGCCGGCCGCTCGCGCATCGGTTTTGCCGAAGTGCTCGACTACGATATGGTCGGTCTCGATCGTGCCAGCGCGATTCAAAGATTTCTGGCCGACAAGGCGAACCGCATCGGCCGTCCGCTGCGGCTGCGCGTGCAGTTGCGCAGCTTCGACGCCATCTGTCGCCTTGTCGAATGTAAGGTCGGCGTCGGTATCGTGCCGGAGACGACCGTCAAACGGACCGAGCGCAACATGGCGATCAGTTCGGTTCGTCTCACCGATGCCTGGGCACTGCGCGAGCTTTCGATCTGCGTGCGCGACATCGACACGCTGCCGCCCTATGCACGGCAACTGGTGGATCACTTGCGGGCGAGCGCGTAGCGAGTTTCTAAGCGGCGGAACCCGGCGTGATATTGGCCCTACTCAGCAGCGCGGTGAGTTGCTTCACCGACTCGGTAAGACTTAAAACTTCTTTCTCGCGCAGCTCGTCGATTTTCTGGTGCAGTAACTCGATCTCGAGCTCGGCCTTGATGTTGATTTCGTAATCATGCTCGGCCGCCTTACGATCGATATCCTGCTGCCGGTTCTGGCTCATCATGATGAACGGCGCCGCATAGGCGGCCTGGAACGATAGAGCCAAGTTGAGCAGGATGAACGGATAGGGGTCCCATTGCTGCACGAAGGCGGTGATGTTGAGTATGACCCAGACTAAGAGGATGGCGGACTGGATAATGATGAATTTCCATGAGCCCATCGTGGCGGCGACATCGTCTGCGATTCTCTGTCCGAGGGTGAGTTGTGATTCGGCACGCGCAGATTTCTTCTGCTGCTTGCGGTGCCCGCGGCGTAAGTCGCGAAGCTCGGTGAGGAGCCGCTCTTCATCATCGCGAAGTGTGTGAATCAAGCCTGTCGCGCTGCTATTCATATTTCCCGCTCCCATCCTGGAATGCCATCGCCGGCTATTCTGGGCAATCTTAACGGTTCAAAGGCTTGTTACGATCGCTTCACCTCGGCAGCACTACCCAATAGTCGAGATCGAGAATCACCGCCGGGTCGTAGTCGCCGCCGCTCTTATATGGAAAATCCGTACACGATTTATCTTTGGTGGCGATGGTACGCAGGCGCAAAGCGCCGACATCCCGGCGATCGGGTATTTCGGCGCTCGACAGCACCTCGGACCAAGCGAACACGGTGCAGCCAGCGAATAGCGGCGCCACATGCCGTCCGCCGTTGATCGCCGCTACATGGAACGCGTTACCAAGCCCGTTGAAGCTGAGCGAGCGGGCCAATGAAATGGCGTGGCCGCCATAAATCAGGCGGTGGCCGAAACGGCCTTTGCTTTCTGTGAAATGGTCAAAATGGATGCGCGCGGTATTTTGATAAAGCCGCGTCGCGATCATGTGTTCGGCGTCTTCAACCGTAACGCCGGCGACGTGATCGATCTTTTCGCCGGCGTTGTAGTCGCCGAAGCGGTGCGGACTTCCCGCCAGCGCCATGTCGTAGGCCGCGGCATTTATCGGCGGACAGGCGGCGCCGAGCTGGGAGGGTTCGACGCTCTTGGGCAGTTGTGGCACCTCGTCAGTAGGCGCTGCCGCAGCTTCGTCGCGTTTGCGCACCATGACCCAGCGCGCATAGTCCAGTACCGTCTCACCATTCTGGTTGAACCCGCGTGAGCGCACATAGACGATGCCGGTCTTTTTGTTGGAGTTCTCCTTCAGCCCGATCACCTCCGACACCGCGTTGAGAGTGTCGCCCGGATAGACGGCTTTGAGAAAGCGGCAATCGGCATAGCCCAGATTGGCGACGGCATTGAGCGAGACATCGGGCACGGTCTTGCCGAATACCAGGTGAAACACCAAGAAATCGTCAACCGGCGAGCGCGGATAGCCGATTTTGGCCGCGAAAATATCGGACGACTGAACCGCAAAACGCGGCCCGAACAGACCATTATAGACCGCCACGTCGCCGAGCGTGACGGTGCGCGGCGTGGCATGACGAATTTGCTGGCCGAGCCGGAAATCCTCGAAGAAATTTCCGGGGTTGGTCTTAGGCATGCCTGAGTGGCTCAACGCGGTAGCTCCTTCACCCGATCCGGCTCGGCCCGTCATTCTCACAAAAGCGTGAGCCAAACGCTAGGTTTGGACAACGGGAAACTGATGAGGACGTGTTTAGGCCCTGTGATAGCGAGTTGATTGCCAAGTTTAATCCTCAGGAGGACACGTCATGAAGAAGGGCATTCTGCTTTCGGCGTTGATCGCGGCCGGTTTGGCCATGATGCCACTGGCGTCGGCGGCCTTCGCCGACGATATGAAGAAAGATTCGATGACCAAGGACAGCATGTCCAAGGATTCGATGAAAAAAGACAGCATGGCCAAAGACAACATGCCGAAAGATGCGATGAAGAAGGACGACGGCATGGCCAAGGACAACATGGCCAAGGACAACATGAAAAAGTAAATCCGGCAGCCGGTCGGGCACGTACATCCGCGGGCCCGGCCGCGCCGTACTACTCATTACTGTTTAGGATGCCAGGACCGATGATCGCCGAGACCATCACTACCGTTCCCACCGACAAGACCATTCATCCCGCCTGGGTGCGAATCTGCCACTGGATCAACGCGATCGCGATCCTGGTGATGATCGGTTCTGGCTGGCAGATCTACGACGCCTCCCCGCTGTTCAATTTCACGTTCCCGCGACAGATTGCCCTCGGCAACTGGCTCGCCGGCGCGCTGCTCTGGCATTTCGCCGCGATGTGGGTGCTGGTGATCAACGGCGTCGTCTATGTGACACTTGGGCTTGCCACCGGCCGTTTCCGGCGCAAGCTTCTGCCGATCTATCCTTCCGAAGTGTTTGCCGACGCCAGGGCCGCGCTTACCTTCAAGCTCGCGCATGACGATCTGTCGCATTACAATGCAGTGCAGAAGGTGCTCTATGCTGGCGTCATCCTGTGCGGCGTCCTGATCGTGCTGTCCGGCCTCTCGATCTGGAAGCCGGTGCAATTCCAGGAGTTGACTGCGCTGTTCGGCGGTTATGATTTTGCGCGCTACGTGCATTTCTTCGCCATGGCGGCAATCGTCGGATTTTTGACCGTGCATGTGCTGCTCGCGCTGCTGGTGCCTTGGAGCCTGCGCGCCATGGTCACGGGAAGGTAGGGAGACGCCCATGCGCCAACGCAAAATCATTCCGGGTGTCGATCCCAAGCTGCTGATCAAGGACGCCGCTAAACTGATGCCCGATCCGGCACGGCGCGGCTTCCTGCGCGGCGCGGCCAGCCTCGGTGCGCTCGCCTTTCTTACCGGCTGCGACATCATCGACGGCAATACCGCCGAAGGCGTATTGCGCAAGATTTCCGCCTTCAACGATGGCGCGCAGGCGGCGTTATTCAGCCGCACCAAACTGGCGCCGACATTCCCCGACAGCGCCATCACCCGCCCATTTCCGTTCAATGCCTATTACGACGAGGACGAAGCGCCAGAGGTGAACGGAGATGACTATAAGCTCGAGATAGCCGGCATGGTCGAGAACAAGAAGCCGTGGACGCTGGCCGAGCTACATGCGCTGCCTGAGGTCTCACAGGTCACGCGCCATGTCTGCGTCGAGGGCTGGAGTGCCATCGGCTCCTGGCAGGGTGCGCCGCTGTCGGAATTCTTGACGCGCATCGGCGCCGACACCCGCGCCAAATATGTGTGGTTCAAATGCGCCGACGGCTACACCAATACCGTCGACATGCCGACAGCGCTGCATCCGCAGACGCAGATGTCGTTCAAATTCGATCACAAGATATTGCCGCGCGCCTACGGTTTCCCGATGAAAATCCGTATTCCCACCAAACTCGGTTTCAAGAATCCGAAATACGTTGTGGCGATGGAAGTCACCAACACCGACAAGGGCGGATATTGGGAAAACCAGGGCTACAACTGGTTCTCCGGGCTCTAGCGTTACTTATTCAACTGATCGATGCACATAAATGGCGTCGTGGGCGCCGGCTACTTCTTCGGATCGTCGGGATCGGTGATCAGCCGCGCGCCGCGCTGAAACGTCAAATAGTCCCAGAACCAGATGAAGGCGACGACAAAGCGGTTACGCAATCCGATGAGGAAGTAGATGTGCGCCACGCTCCAGAACACCCAGCCGATGAACCCATGCAATTGCAGGCGGCCGAGTTTCACCACCGCGGCGCGGCGTCCTATGGTAGCCAGTTCACCCAGGTGCACGTAGCGAAACGGCGCGGGGGCGGGGCGGGCGGCGATCCGCGCCGCGATCAGTGTGCCGACATATTGCCCCATCTGCTTAGCTGCCGGTGCGATGCCGGGAACTGGATCGCCGTTGGCGTCCGCCACCGCTGCGGTGTCGCCGATGACGAAAATATCGCGGCGCCCGGGGAGCGACAGGTCGGCGCCGACCTTCACCCTTCCGGCTCGGTCGGCTTCGGCGTTAAGCCATCGCGCGGCCGGCGAAGCGATAACGCCCGCGGCCCAAATGACGGTGCTGGCGTCAATGCGACCACCGTCGGTATCGACACCCCGTGCATCGCACAGGGTGACGCGTGTCGTGGTCTGCACCTCGACACCGCTACGTGTCAGCGCTGCGCGCACATAATCCGATTGCGCGGGCGTGAAGGCCGGTAGCACGCGCGGCCCTGCTTCGATCAGTACGATACGCGCCGTCCGCGGATTTATCCGCCGGAAGTCCATCGCCAGCGTCTGTCGCGCGATTTCGGAGATGGCGCCGGCCATTTCGACGCCGGTCGCGCCGCCGCCGATGATGACGAAAGTGAGCAGGCGTCGCTGTTCGGCCACGTCGGACGTCACTTCGGCCCGCTCGAATGCGATCAGTATGCTGCGGCGGATGCGGGTGGCATCCTCGATGCGCTTGAGGCCGGGCGCGAAATCGGCCCAGTCGTCGTGTCCGAAATAGGCATGCGCGGCACC
>Ga0134126_10009143_pt1 | contig 12486 bp, 10 predicted proteins | sample KB31752_FD_96881 | JGI IMG/M metagenome (GOLD analysis project Ga0134126, IMG submission 96881) | Terrestrial soil microbial communities with excess Nitrogen fertilizer from Kellogg Biological Station, Michigan, USA - KB3-175-2 | ecosystem: Environmental > Terrestrial > Soil > Unclassified ...
ATACCGGCGTGTACGAGAGCGACGCGCACGGCCTCTATGACGCGCTCGCCGCTCCGGACAAGCGGATCGAGACCATCGAGGCCGACCACTACCTGCTCGAGCCAGCCACCGCCCGCAGCGACGCCGCCGACCTCATCGCATCCTGGGTAGCGGTTCACGGCTGACTTGCGGGGTAAGTAGCGGCGACGCGGATAGTATGGCGTTTGCAAGCGGGCGTGCCGACCGGAAGAGGGACGGTATGAGCTTTCAGAAAACTCCGAGCGGTACTCGCGGCGGCAAAGGCATCCCGTCGAATCCCGTGACCCGCTTTATCAGCAAGACCATGACGAACTGGCACAGGAGATCGGGCGACAAGTTCCAGGGCATGGAGCTGCTCTACCTGACCACGGTGGGCGCCAAGAGCGGCGAGAAGCGGCAGTCGACCGTCACCAGGTTCGCTGACGGAGACGATGCCTGGCTGATCGTGGCGTCAGCGGGCGGGGCGGTTAAGAACCCGGCCTGGTACCACAACATCGCGGCCCATCCCGATCAGGTGTGGGTCGAGTTCGGCGGGAAGCAGCAGCGGGTGACACCAAGCCAACTGGCCGGTGAGGCGCGCGAGCAGGCGTGGCAGCGGATCACGCAGGCCCAGCCGCGCTACGCCGGCTACGAGAAGAAGACTGACCGCGAGATCCCGGTCATCAGGCTGGCGCGCGCCGAGTAACCGGGCGGCGACTGCCGCGGGCATGCTGGAAGCTGTGACGGGCGCGCTGGTAGATGTCGCCGCTGAGCTTCGCCTGTTCCTGCGGCCGAGATACCGGCACGGGCCGGTGCGTGTGGCGTGCGACGGGATCTCATCACTCGGTCACGTAGTGCAGTCACTCGGGGTGCCGCTGACCGAGGTGGGCAGCCTGATCGTCAACGACGTGACAGCGGAGCCTAGATACCGGCCGGCGGACGGTGACCGGGTGCGGGTTGACGCGATACGGCGGCCTGAGCGGCTGCCTGACCCGCGATTCGTGCTCGATGTGCACCTGGGAACGTTGGCAAGGCGCCTTCGGCTGCTCGGCGTCGACTCGGCCTACGCCAACGATGCCGACGACGACGCCCTGGTCGAGCGGGCGAACGCGGAGCGGCGGGCGCTGCTCACCCAGGATCGTGGACTGCTGTTTCGGCGCACGCTCTGGGCTGGCGGCTACGTCAGGGGCGCGAAGCCCCACGATCAGCTCGCCGACGTGCTCGACCGCTTCGCGCCGCCGCTTGCGCCGTGGACCAGATGCGTGGCCTGCAACGGGATGCTGTCCCCGGTCAGAAAGGCCGATGTCGAATCGGTCTTGCTTCCTGGTACGAAGCGCACCTACCGCTCGTTCTCCCGCTGCGCTGACTGCGGTCAGGTGTATTGGCGCGGCGCGCACAGCGATCGGCTACAGGCGATCATCGACTCAGCCACAGGCGGCTAAATGGCGGCGCCGTTTGGGGGCGGCCGCCTTGGCGGCCAGCGCGCCGACGCCGGTCAGCCACGCGATGATCGCGTTCGCTGTCTCGGCTGGCGCCTCAAGCTGCGGCACGTGACCCAGGTCGGGCAGCACGACGAACGTCCACTTGGGATGCGCCTTGGCGGCCATCCGGGCGGCTGAGACTGGAACCAGCCGGTCGCGTTCACCGTGGATGAGCAATACCGGGCTGGTGACCCCGCGGATCGCGCGACGGTAGGCCTGACTGCGAAGGAACCCAGCGGTATCGATGACCGACCTAGCCGCGTGCGCGAAGTCCTTGCCGACTCCGTTCATCCTGGCTCGCCGCCTGGCAACCTCAAGGTGCATGGCGATGATGTCGGGAGTCACCCGGCTCGCGTCAGCGCAGCAGAGCGCGAGCGTGGACGCGACCACCGACTCGATCGGCATCAGCGGCCGCATGCGGGCCAGCATCGGCCCGAGCACAGGTGCCGTCGACAGCGCGAAAACGGCGGTGACCAGCGGATCAGGACGTACCGGCTGGAACGGGAGCGCCGGATCGAGCAAGATGAGGCCCGCCACGGTCTCGGCCGAGGCGTTGGCTTCGAGCAGCGCGATCATGCCGCCCATGGAGTTGCCCATCAAGATGACAGGACCGTCGGCCACGGACTCGACGAACTTGTGCAAGAGCACCCGGTTAGATTGCACGTCGCTGCCACGACCGCCGGACTCGGTGAGGCCGTGCCCGGCGAGATCGGGAGCGAGCAGCCGGTAGCTGCCGGTCAGCAGCGGAGCGACCGCCGACCAGTTCACCGCCGTGCCGCCGAGGCCGTGCACGGCTACGATCAGCGCGCCGTTCGCCGGACCGCCAAAATCCAGGTAGTGCACCGGGCCGTCGATGTCGGCCCACCGCGATGTGCCACCGAGCCCGCCTGCGGGATCGCCAGCGACACGGTCGGTAGTTGTCATGACCCGCCGTGCCGGCCGGGGAGGGCGCCGGGCGCCATCGCCTGGACGCCGGCGATGAACAGGTCGACACCGAACTGGTAGTGGAAACTCGCGTCGTCGCTGCATGCCGTCAGCGGCACAGCGGCTTCGACCAGCCGCGGGTAACGCTGCGGCGGCAGTGATGCGAGCTCTACCTGCTTACGGCGCAGCCGCTCGGCTCGCTCTTCCTCGGTAATTCCCGGGTCGAATCCAGCTTCGCTCATCACAAGCATCAGCCCTGTCCACAACGCCGATCTGGCGATCTCGCTGGCATGCATCGCGTCGAACCCGGCCTTGTGCAGCACCTCAAGCGTTACCTCGGTGACCTGCCAATGCGATGACCCGAGCTTCTCGCTATCGATCAGCAGCGCCGATGCCGATGAGTGCGAGCGCAGCACGTCGATCAGCGATTCAAGCAGGCTGCGAAGCTGGCGGGGCCAGGCGGCCGCCGGATCGACATCGCCTCTTGTCTCGCCCCAGATCCGGTCGGCGAGTCCGGCGATGAGCTCTTCCTTGTTGCGGAAGTGCCAGTACAGCGCCATCGGCGTGACTCCGAGCTCGGTCGCGAGCCGCCTGATTGTCAAGGCGTCGATGCCCTCGGCGTCGGCAAGCTGCAGCGCGCGGTCCACCACGGCCGACCTGCTCAGCCTGGTCCGCTCGACCTGTGCAGCCTTGGCCGGGGCCATAGCAGCCTTCGTCGGTGCCATCACTCAACAACTATACGCCGTACAGTCTATGCTGTGAAGCGTGCGACGCGTGGGAACAAAGTACAGGATCTTTGTACGGGAGCGCTGTGCGGGAAGGTTCCGTGATCATGGCGGGCGGCGTGATCGTGGAAGAAAACCGCAGCATTTGCGGTCAAGTCTCCAGGATCATGGGGCGGTACATGATCACGGAAAGTCGCCGCGGCGCGAGGGCCGGCGCGAGGGCGAGGGCGGGAGCGGGGGCGGGGGTGAGGGCTGCGCCGGGTTGCTGGCATTGAGCGGGAGCGACAGCAACGGACCAACGCCGTAGTCCGGCAAGCCCCCGGAGTCGGCTAGGCGGTCATACTGGGACAGGTAGCGCGTCCAGGCGCTGCCGCGACGCGCATACGGGGTCGGGGTGTAGTGGCTGAGCTTGCGACGGCTGTGGAAGAGCCGAGCCAGCCGTCGCGGCGGCTGACTCGGCTGGTCAAGTCGCCTTCGGCCGCGGTCACCGTGGCGTTCTTCGTCAACGGGTTCCTGTTCGCGTCGTGGACCGCGCACATCCCGCACGTCAAGGAGTACCTGCGGCTCACCGACGGCACGCTCGGTCTCGCCTTGCTCGGCGTCCCGGTCGGGTCTGTGCTGGCGATGCTGATCGCCGCGAGGCTGCTGCCCAGGCTCGGCAGCAGGCTGATCGTCAGGGTGACGCTGGTCGGGTACTGCGCAGCCGGTCCGCTGGTCGGGCTCATAAGATCGGCCACCGGACTGTTCCTCGCGCTGGCGCTGTGGGGCGCGTTCATGGCCACTCTCGACGTGTCGATGAACACCCAGGCGATCACCGTTGAGCGGCGAGCCCGCCGGACCCTGATGCCGGGCTTTCACGGCGCCTGGAGCGTGGGCTCGTTCGCCGGTGCCGCGCTCGGCGCCGCCGGAGTCGCTATCGGACTGTCGCTGAGCAGCCAGTTGCTGCTGCTTGCGAGCCCCTGCGTGGTCATCGCTGGCTGGCTGAGCCTCGCGATGATCCCAGACGAGAATCCGACCGCCGGCCACCCAGCCCATCACGGGGTCGGCACAAGTCGACGGACGGTGTGGCTGACGATCGGCATACTCGGCGCGATCGCCGTCGCCGATTTGCTCTGCGAAGGGGCCGCCGCCGACTGGGCAGCCGTGTACCTGCACAGCTCGCTCGGCGCGGCACCGGCGATCGCCGCGCTCGGCTTCGCGGCTTACTCGCTGGCGATGGTGGCCGTCAGGCTGGCTGGCAACCGGCTGCTCGATCGCTTCGCCGCGAACCTCCTGCTGCCCGTACTCGCTAGCCTGGCCACCGTTGCCTTCGGAATCGGACTCGCCGTCCAGTCCGTCGCCGCGGTGCTGATCGGTTTCGCCGCGCTCGGCGCTGGCGTAAGCGCTGTCATTCCCGTCATTTTCAGCGCCGCTGGCCGGGTACCAGGCATCAATTCGGGAACGGCGGTCGCTCTCGTATCCGCGTTCGGCTGGATCGGGCTCGTCTGCGGCCCTGTGCTGATCGGCCAGCTTGCCGACGTGACATCGCTGCGGCTCGCGCTGATCGCCATACCCGTGCTCACCACCCTGATCGCGGTGTCGACCGCGACCTGCCGGGCCTTGCGCTACCGCCCTGATCCGCCGCCGCTGGCTTAGCCTAGAGCCAGGAGCGATAACCGTATTGGAGTGGGCCAGTGGTTGCCTTCGCCTCGTCGGCTGACGTCGACGACAAGGAGCAGACGCTTGAGATACTCGGCGACGGCGTTTTCGCGCTGACCGCCGAGGGCGACCCTAACGTCGGCGCGATCGAAGGCGACGACTTCGTCGTCTGCATCGAGGCGATGGCCACACCCGCCGCCGCGAGCGGCTGGCTTGACCGGTTGCGCGAGCACACAGGGAAACCGGTGAAGTACCTGGTGCTCTCGCACTACCACGCGGTGCGCGTACTCGGCGCGAGCGCATTCGACGCCCAGGTGATCATCGCCCACGACAACACCAGGGCGCTGATCGCCGAGCGCGGCCGCCAGGACTGGGAATCCGAGCTTGGGCGGATGCCGAGGTTGTTCAAGAATCCGTCGTCGATTCCCGGCTTGACCTGGCCAACGCTCACGTTCTCTGACCGGCTGACGATCCAGCTCGGCGGCGGCAGGGGTGAGCTCGTGCTCGCCTACTGCGGGCGCGGCCACACTGAGGGCGACATCGTCGCCTGGCTGCCCGGGCAGCGGATCTTGTTCGCCGGCGATCTGGTCGAGGCGCAGGCGGCGCTCTACACCGGCGACGCGTTCCACCGCGAGTGGGCGAACGGCACACTCGACTCGATCGCCGCGCTCGGCGCGCAGGCGCTGGTTGGCGGCCGAGGCGCGGTCGCGCACGGGTCAGACGCGGTCGCGGGCGCGATCGAGCAGACCAGGGACTTCCTCGCGGTGATGCTCAAGCAGGTGGGCACCGTGCACTCTGCGGGCGGCACGCTACGCGACGCGTTCAGCGCCGCGCATCAGGCGCTGGCGCCAAGGTACGGACGCTGGCCAATCTTCGAGCACTGCATGCCGTTCAACGTCAGCAGGCTGTGGGATGAGCTATCCGGGGTCGAGCGCCCGGTGATCTGGACCGCGGAACGCGACCGCCACGTCTGGGATCAACTACAGGGCTGATCGGTATGGAACCGGTGCTGATCGCCGGGGCTGGGCCGGTCGGTCTGCTGACCGCGTTGCTGCTTGCCAGGTGGCAGGTGCCGACCGTGGTGCTCGAGGCGGCCCAAGCGGGGGCGGCCGCAGCCGGCTCGCGGGCAATCTGCTTCCAGCGTGATGTGCTCGACATCTTCGACCGGGTTGGCTGCGCCGATGACATGGTCAGCGAGGGCGTGACGTGGACCACGGGCCGGACTTTCTACCGCGAGCACGAGTTGTTCACCGTGACGTTCCCCGATCCAGGTGCGAGCGTTCTGCCGCCTTGGATTAATTTGTCGCAGGATCGCGCGGAACGCCTGCTGCACGCCAAGGCGTCCGCCGAACCGCTGATCGACCTGCGTTTCGGCCACCAGGTCGTCGGGGTCAAAGCCGATGGACGCGGCGTCGTCGTCACCGCGCGAGCCGGTCAGCGCCGGGCCGATGTCGGTGGCAGTCACCTCGTCGGCGCCGACGGGGCGCGGAGCGCGGTCAGGCAGTTGCTGGGGATCGGGTTCCCCGGCGAGTCGTACGAAGATCAGTTCCTTATCTGCGACATCAAGGCCTCGCTCCCTTTTCCAAATGAGAGAAGATTTTTCTTTGACCCGTCCTGGAATCCGGGTCGGCAGGTGCTTGTGCACCAGTGCCCCGGCGGGGTGTGGCGGATCGACTGGCAGGTCCCGTCCGGCTTCAACCTGGCCGCCGAGCGCGGCGACGGCGGACTCGACGCTCGGGTGCGGCAGATCACCGGCGGTGTCCCCTACGAGATCGTCTGGGCGACCGCCTACCGGTTCCACGAGCGGGTGGCGGATTCGTTCGGAGCCGGACGGGTGTTCCTGGCCGGGGACGCGGCGCACCTGTACGCTCCGTTCGGCGCGCGCGGGCTCAACTCGGGCGCGCAGGATGCCGAGAACCTGGCCTGGAAGCTCGCCTTCGTCAAGCGTGGCTGGTCGCCCCCTGACCTGCTCGATAGCTATCACGCCGAGCGGGCGGCCGCTGCGGCAGAGAACCTCAAGGTCACGACCACGACCATGGATTTCCTTGTGCCGCGGACCGACGAGCGGCGCCGATGGCGCACCGAGGTACTCGACCGCGCCGTGACCGATCAGGCGGCAAGGAAGCTCATCGACTCCGGCAAGCTGGCCGAGCCCTTCTGGTACACCGCGAGCCCGCTGACCACTCCGGGTCCGCCGCTCACCGGGTTCCCCATCGCGCCCGGTGCGATCCGCCCGCCAGTGCCAGGCGTGCTATGCCCAGACGGTCCGCTAAACGGGGGGATTGGGAGGTTGCGCCGGCTGTTCGGCGACGGCTTCGTGATCTTGACTCAGCGGGCCGCCGACGGGGTGGCCGTCGCCGAAATCGCGTCGAGTGAGATCGCCGCCCCGGTCCGCTGCTACCCGCTGGCCGACATCGACGCCACCGGCGCGGCGCGGCAGTCACTAGAAGCGACAGGCGACAGCATCCACATCATCAGGCCCGATGGCCACCTGGCGGCGGTACTCCCCCGACTCGACCCAGCCCCGATCATCGCCGCGCTCCGCCGGGCCGCTGGGATGCGCGCGACCCCTACCAGCATGCGGCCGGTATCCTGATTGAGCTAGACCGCAACAACGCGACCCCCAGCCTGCTCATCGCTGCTTCTGTCCAGCCAGGTTGCCTCATCAGGACAACTAAAGAATCATGAGCCAAATCATACAATCAGACCAGATTTCTACTAAAACAATATACAACTTCAGCGCCGGGCCGAGCGTACTGCCGGCACCTGTGCTGCGCCAGGCTCAGGAAGAGCTGACTGACTGGCGCGGCACCGGCATGAGCGTGATGGAGCTGAGTCATCGCGGCAAGGACTTCATCTCAATCGCCGAGGACTCCGAGGCCAGGTTGCGCGCGCTGATGCCGATACCCGACAGCTATAAAGTGCTGTTCCTGCAGGGCGGTGCTACCGGCCAGTTCGTCGGGGTGCCCGCGAACTTGTCCACCGCTTCGGGTGTCGCAGACTATGTGATCACCGGTCAGTGGGGCCAGAAGGCGTACGCCGAGGCGAGCAAGTACCTCGACAAGCTCAACGTCGCGGCGCGCACCGACCCGCACACCTACGTTCCGCCCCAAGGCGAGTGGCGGCTGAGCCGCAACGCCGCGTACGTGCACATCACGCTTAACGAGACGGTGAACGGCGTGGTATTCGACCAGGTGCCGGACACCGGCGACGTTCCGCTTGTCGCCGACGTGAGCTCGATCATCTTGAGCGAGCCGATCGACGTCACCAAGTTCGGCGCGCTCTACGCCGGCGCTCAGAAGAACATCGGCCCGGCCGGGCTCACCGTGGTGATAGTGCGCGAAGACCTGCTCGCCAGGACCAGGCCGCGCACGCCGCAGGTGTGGGACTGGTACGCGATGGCCAAGGCCGGCTCGATGCTGAACACGCCGCCCACCTACGCCTGGTACATCGCCGGGCTGGTGTTCGCCTGGCTGCAAGACGAGGGCGGAGTGCCGGGGATCGCGGAGGTCAACCGGCGCAAGGCAGAGAAGCTCTACGCGGCGATCGACGGTTCGAGCCTGTTCGCCAACCCTGTCGCCCTAGCCAACCGGTCGCGCATGAACGTGCCGTTCACAGTCGCCACCGACGAACTCGAGCGCGAGTTCCTTGCCAAGGCCAAGGACGCCGGACTGGTCAATCTCGAGGGGCACCGGAGTGTCGGCGGCGCGCGGGCCAGCCTCTACAACGCGATGCCTGAGGCGGGCGTCGACGCGCTAGTCGCCTTTATGAAGGAGTTCGAGAACGCCCATGGGTAAGTTCAACGTCAGGACCTACGACGCGATCTCGCCCGTCGGGCTTGACCGATTCGGTCCTGACTACCGGGTAGGACCGGATGCGGATAGGCCCGACGCCCTCATGCTCCGCTCTCATAATTTGCATAACGAAACCATTGACGACAGTGTCCTTGCCATAGGCCGGGCTGGGGCCGGAGTCAACAACATTCCGGTCGCTGAGCTGGCCGACCGCGGCGTGGTGGTGTTCAACGCGCCTGGCGCCAACGCCAATTCGGTCAAGGAGCTCGTCGTCGCTGGGCTGCTGCTCGCCGCGCGGAACCTGCCGGCCGCACTCTCCTACGCCAAGGACCTGCCGGCCGACGACATCGCCAAGGCCGCCGAGCGCGGTAAGAAGCGGTTCGCCGGACTCGAGCTTGCCGGGAGCACGCTCGGCGTGATCGGGCTTGGTGCCATCGGTCACCGGGTCGCCAACACGGCGATCGACCTTGGCATGCGTGTGCTCGGCTACGACCCAGCGGTCTCCGCTCAGAACGAATCGGAACTGTCCGCGCAGGTGCACCGGGTCAACAACCTCGACCGGCTGCTCGGCGAGAGCGACTACGTGACCCTCCACGTGCCGCTGACCGACGCCACCGCCGGCCTGCTCGACGCCGGACGGATCGCCGCGCTGCGGCGGGGCGCCGTGCTGCTCAACTTCGCGCGCGACGAACTCGTCGACGAGCGTGCGCTGATCGCCGCGCTCGACGCCGACGACGTGCGCGGCTACGTGACCGACTTCCCGAACGAGGTGACCTACCGGCACGAGGCGGTCATCGTGCTGCCACACCTCGGCGCGAGCACGAGCAGCGCGGAAGACAACTGCGCGGTCATGATCGCGGACGAGCTTACCGATTTCCTGGAGAACGGCAACATCAAGTACTCGGTAAATTTCCCCGCCGTGTCACTGCCGCGGCGCGGCTTTACCAGGCTGACGCTGGCCCACAGGAACTCCCCCGGCGTGATCGCCCAGTTCTCCCGCCTTGTCAGCGGCGCGGGGATCAACATCATCGAGCTGATCAACGACTGCCGCGGCGACTACGCCTACAGCATCATGGAAGTCGATACCCGCGAGCTGCCGGAGTCCGTTGTCGAGCAGTTGAAGCGTATGCCAGAGTTGCTGCGGCTCCGGATATTCAGTGAGGGCAGTTGACAAAGTCGGTAGACGCGCGCAGGCGCATGGTCGGGCTGGTGCGCACGCACTGGATCGCCTCGGTGGTGATCGCGGCTGGGCTGGTGCTCAGGCTGCTCGCACTGGTCGCCTATCACCCGGCGCTCCTCTACGTCGACACGCTGAAGTACCTGTACAACGCGTGGCCTGCCGCCGATCCGCTCGGGTACAAGCTGATACTCAAGCCGATCCTGCTGTTCGGGGACCTCGGCACGGTCGCGGTGATCCAGCACCTAGTCGGGCTCGCGATCGCGATCGCCATCTACGCGCTGCTCGTCCGCGGAGTGCATGGCTCGGGTGGGCTTGGCCTGCCGCGCTGGCTTGGCGCTCTGGCGATCGCGCCGATACTGCTCGACGCTTACCAGATCCAGATCGAGCAGACGATCATGCCGGACGTCTGGTTCGAGGCGTTCGTCGTCGCTGGACTGGTGCTGCTGCTCTGGCGCCCTGAGCCAACCGTCGGCGTGGTCATCGGCTGCGGACTGATACTCGGTGCGTCGGCGACGATCAGGCAGGCCGGTGAGATCCTTTTCCTGCCCGCACTGTTGTACCTGGCTGCCGCCACCAAGGCCAGGCGTCAGGCGATGCGCAACGCGCTGGCGCTGATCTTGTCGTTCGGCATCCCGATCGTGGCCTACAGCGGCGTCTGGTATGCCCGCTATGGTCATTTTCAGCTTTCTGACGAGGGAAGCATCGCCGGGCGGGTCGCCGCGTCGGCCGACTGCGCGACGTTGGTGCTGCCGAGGGACGAGCGGCCGATCTGCCCGACGCCCGCCGAGCAGGCGCGGGGCATCGACTGGCTCGAACACAACCACCTGTCGCCGCTCAAGCACTTCGTTGTCCCGGCCGGCCCGACGCGGGTAAGCCTGCTCTCCGGCTTTGACTCGGCGGTCGAATCTCAGCAGGCTGTGCGGATCGTCGGCGGCATACTTGGCGACTCGCTCAAGCTGTTCGCTCCGACTAAGTCGGCCCTGCCCGGTGTGACCCCGATCTCGCGGTGGCGGTTCCAAAGTCACTACCCGAAGTACCTGCCGGAGATCAACGTCAACGCGAACGGGCAGATCATTCTGGGACTTCCGAACACCGGTCCTGGATTCCGGTTCCAGCCGCTCAACCCGGCCTACGGCGGCCGAGCTCAGGTGAACCGCCCGATCGCCGAGTTCTTGCGCGGCTACCAACTCGGCGGCGGATACACACCGGGCCCGCTGCTCGCGATCTTCGCGCTCGCCGGCCTGGCCGGATCGGCGGTCGCGTTCGCCGGGCGACGCATCGCGACCCGACGTGGCGGCGAGACCAGGGAACTGGAGGTCGCCGCGCTCGCGCTCGGTTGCCTGCTGTTCTTCGGCTCTGCGGTTGTCCTGCTACTTGTATCTGATATGTACCAGTTCTCCTGGAGATATCAGCTACCCGCGCTCGTCACCCTGCCGCCGGCCGGGGCGCTCGGCATCTGGGCGGTGCGCCGGCTGCTGGCCAGGCGCGAAGTCCCGTCAGCAGAAGCCGCTCCCGTTTCACCGGCAGCCGCCGAGCCGTCACCGGTCTGATTGCCCCAGGCTCCCGCCCACCACGCTTGTGGTCCCCCTTTATCGGAGCCTTCATGGGTATTAGTGTGGAGTGCTCATGCTCGTCGCCAGCCGGAGGATCTCGATGCCGCGATCACGTCCTGTATGCGAGATACCGGAATTCGCCTGGTGACCCGACCAGACGGGGCGGGAATTCGAGGTGAGGCACGCACCAAGTTTCCTCCGGAGCTTGCCGATCTCATCAGGCCGGAACTACCGAGCCTGACCGAAGAGATCATTTCCGAGGTCCGGCGCGCGATTCCCGAGTTCGCGCGCCCGATGGACGGGCCATACGGCCGGGTGCTCAGGATGGGCGTCGGTCAGGCGTTGTCGACATTCGTCGAGCTGATCATCAATCCGAGCGCTCCGCACGACAGCAGAGACGAGGTCTGCCGCAAGCTCGGCGAGTACGAAGCGGCCGAGGGCCGCAGCCTGGATAGCTTGCAAGCGGCATACCGGATCGGGGCCCACGTGGCCTGGCGGCGGGCTGTCGGGCTCGGCGCAAGGCACAACATTTCCTCCGAGATCATGTCGCAGCTCGCCGACGCGGTGTTCGGCTACATAGACGACCTCGCCTCGCTGTCGACCGATGGCTACCAAAGGGCCAAAGCGAGGTCGTCGGCATCGCAGGATGAATGGCGGCAGCGCATGCTGCGGCTGATACTCGAACAGCCGGCCGTGCCGCGCCGCGCCATCGGGGACCTGGCCGAGCTGGTCGGCTGGACGTTGCCGCAGCAGGTCAGGATGGTGGCGATCCAGCCGCCGGTAATTTCAGGCCTCGCGCTGCCTGCCAACGCGCTCGCTGACCTCAAGGCCGCGGAGCCGCACCTGCTGCTCCCCGGTGACGTCGAAGGTCATCAGCGAACCGCTCTTGAAGCTTGCCTGGCCGGGCGCCCCGCCGCTCTCGGCATCAAGGTACCGCTATCGGAAGCGGCCGATTCACTGCACTGGGCCCGGCAGGCACTCGCGCTCAGCAGATCGGGTGTTATCACGGCGGGCAAGCTGATCATCTGCGACGACCATCTGCTGACACTCTGGCTGTCCGAGGGACGGCTGCTTGAGCTGCTCGCCCGGCAGGTGTTCGCCTCGCTCGGCGGTCTGTCGGAACGGCAGCATCAGCGGCTCACCGACACACTCGACGTCTGGCTGGAGACCGGCGGCAAAGCGGCCGAAGTCGCC
>Ga0134126_10009145_pt1 | contig 12485 bp, 8 predicted proteins | sample KB31752_FD_96881 | JGI IMG/M metagenome (GOLD analysis project Ga0134126, IMG submission 96881) | Terrestrial soil microbial communities with excess Nitrogen fertilizer from Kellogg Biological Station, Michigan, USA - KB3-175-2 | ecosystem: Environmental > Terrestrial > Soil > Unclassified ...
CAAAGCCGCCGTTCGCGAACGGCGCATAGGCACCGACAAGTTCCAGCATCGAGACTTCCGAGGTACCCAGCGCGATTGAAGCATTGGGCTCGAGCTTGGATGCAATGCCGAGCCTGTAGGCGGTTCGAATGACTGCCATGGGCGTGAACTCGAGAGTCAAACGTACCGACACCGTATTGAGAGACAGTGCCAGCGCTTTGGTCAGCGTGACCGGCCCAAAATACTCATGGCCGTAATTCTCGGGCTGCCATCCTTTGACATTGATGGGGCGGTCTTCGCGCACGCTATCGGGGGTTAACCCGTGCTCAAGCGCGGTGAGATAGATGAATGGCTTGAAAGCCGACCCCGGCTGGCGCTTGGCGGCCACCGCCCGGTTGAACTGGCTGTCGGCATAGTGGCGTCCGCCGACCAGCGCGCGCACCGCCCCGTCAGGTGTCATTGCCACCAGCGCGCCCTGCGCGACGCCGTTCTTGTCGCCCTTCTGCGCGAGTTCCTCGTCGAGCGATTTTTCGGCATTCGCCTGCAGGCCCGCATCGATCGTGGTCTGGACTACAATATCGTCGTCAACGTGGCCCAACGTGTCGTTGAGCGCATCCATGACCCAATCGGCCACGTAGTTGACCGAGCCGGTATTGGCCTGCGCAACGATGCGCGGCGGCCGTGCCATTGCCGCGTGTTCGGTTGTTACCGAAATGTATTTAAGCTCGGCCATGGCCGCGAGCACCACCTTGGCGCGCCGTTCTGCGCCATCGAAATTTCGCGTGGGAGCAAGCCGCGACGGTGATTTTACCAATCCGGCCAGCAGCGCGGCTTCGGCGACCGTAATGGTGCGCGCGGACTTCCCGAAATAGTGTTGCGATGCCTGCTCGATGCCGTACGCACCCGCTCCGAAATAGACCCTGTTGAGATAAAGCTCGAGAATCTGGGTCTTGGTGAATTTACGTTCCAGCCAGAGCGCCAGCAGCGCTTCCTGAAGCTTGCGCGTGATCGTGCGTTCCTGGGTGAGGAACAGATTTTTTGCCAGCTGTTGCGAGATCGTGGAGCCGCCTTGCGCGACGCCGCGATGCATGACATTTGCCAGTAGCGCGCGCCCGATGCCGTAGGGATCGACGCCGGAATGCTTGTAGAAGCGCCGGTCTTCGATCGCGATGAAAGCTTTTGGTACATAACCCGGCATCTCTCTTAACGGCATCGGCGCTCCGGCAAGATCGCCGCGCCGCGCCAATGCGCGGCCTTGATAGTCGACGATCTGGATCGAGGGCGCCCGCTTGGGAATTTCCAGCGACTGGATCGGCGGCAGATGCGCGCCGACCCATCCGACGAAGCCGGCTACGCCGATCGCGAACCAAAGACCGACCACGAGGCCCCAATAGGCGATGCGGGCGATGAGAGAGCGCCCGCTGTGACCGGAGGCTTTGTTGCGCGCGCGCCGCTTGCGGCGTCTGGCGGGAGGTTTGTTTTCCGTTGCCGGACGGTCCGCGGCTGGCGCCGGGCGGTCACCGGGGGAAACGCGCAATTCGGCGCTCTTGTCGAACGCCGGCTCCCGGCGCGCGCCTGTTTGTTTCCGTTTCGACGCCATCAACCGACCCGTTCCGCCGGCGGGTACAAACCGCCGGTCCCCAAGCACACGCTAAGCGGGTCGATTTAAGGGGTCGTTAAGGGGTATTTCACGCGACGTTCGCCGCAAGGCCCGATCGGCCGCCGGGCATGATTTTGATCAATCGGTGGCTTCCGGCGATTTGCTATGCAATTTCACGATGTTATTTGCGGATAAGGAAATGCCTGACCCTCAATCGCGCCCACAGCTCAAAGTCCGGCGGGTGAATCTTGATACCGGCCGAGAGAACGTTGTGGTGATGTCGCGCCGGTCCAAGGCGCTGCGCCCCGAAGTATTCCGCGGCTTCAGCCGCGTCGAACTGTCGTGCAAATCGAAGGTTCTGCTCGCCACATTGCTGATCACCGATGACGGCCTCGTCGCCGCCGATGAGATCGGGCTTGCCGAGCCGGCGTTTCGCCGTTTCGGCGAGGCCGCCGGATGTTTGGTCACGGTCTCGCCTGCCGCCCCGCCCGATAGCCTGGATGCCGTCCGCGCGAAGATCCAAGGTCACGCGCTCAGCGCCGCCGAGATCGGCGCGATCATCGATGACATAAGCCACTATCGCTATTCGGACATGGAGGTTGCGGCGTTCCTGATCAGCTCGGCAAGTTTCATGACGAGCGATGAACTGCTCGCGCTATCGCGCGCCATGGCACAAGCCGGCACGCAACTGAAGTGGGACAGGCCGATCATCGTCGACAAGCACTGCATCGGCGGCATTCCCGGCAATCGCACATCAATGATTGTGGTGCCGATCGTTGCCGCCTATGGGCTGACCATCCCCAAGACATCATCGCGCGCCATCACATCGCCGGCCGGCACCGCCGACACGATGGAGGTGCTGGCGCGGGTCGACCTTGGCGTCGACGAGATGAAAGAAGTGGTGAACGCGTGTCGCGGATGTCTGGTTTGGGGCGGGCATGTCAATCTGGCGCCGGCCGACGACATTCTCATTTCAGTTGAACGCCCGCTCAGCATCGATACGCGCGAGCAGATGGTGGCATCGATCATGTCGAAGAAACTTGCCGCCGGCTCGACGCATTTGCTGATCGATCTTCCGGTTGGCCCCGCGGCGAAACTCACGACGGCCATGGAGGCAATACGGCTGCGCAAACTGTTCGAATTCGTGGGCGACCGTTTCGGCATCGCCGTGGAAGTCGTCACCACGGACGGTCGCCAGCCGATCGGCAACGGGATCGGTCCCGTGCTCGAAGCCCACGACGTTATGGCCGTGCTTTCGAATGCGCCCGATGCCCCCGCCGATTTACGCGAGAAGTCATTGCGGCTCGCCGCCCATCTCCTCGAATTCGACCCCGACCTGCGCGGCGGCAGCGGCTACACGCGGGCGCGCGAGTTGCTCGACAGCGGCAAAGCGCTCAAGCAAATGCAAAAAATCATCGATGCGCAGGGGCCATCGAGGTGCCGTACCGATCTCGGCAATCTCACCGCCGATATTGCCGCGCCCCGCGACGGTTTAGTCGAGGCGATTGATTGTCTGCGCCTCAACCGGCTGGGGCGTACCGCCGGAGCGCCGATCGACAAGGGCGCCGGGATCAAGGTGTTCAAGAAAATTGGCGATGCGGTCCAGGCGGGCGAGCCGCTTTACCGCATCCATGCCTATGATCCGTCCGGATTTGATCTCGCGGTAGCGGCGGCGAAAGCCGATAACGGTTACGTCGTCGACTCGCGGTTGAATGATCGTGAGAAGAAGCAGTGAACAAGGCTGCCATTCACGCACTGCAGCCGGCTGTCGATGACGCCGGTCGGCTTGCATCGCATCTGGGACTGCCCCTGCATGTCATCGACGTGCACCGGTTTCCGGATGGCGAGCTGCGTGTCACGATCGGAGCGGCGACAGAAACCGCTATCGTCTACGCGCCGCTCGACCAACCCAACGACAAATTGCTGGCGTTGCTGTTTGCCGCGGAGGCATTTCGTCGCGAGGGCGTAGCTCGGCTTTTGCTCGTTGCGCCTTACCTTTGCTACATGCGCCAAGACATTGCCTTTCGGAAGGGTGAGGCGATCAGCCAAAAGGTTGTCGGCGCGCTGATAGCGAACAGTTTCGATCGCGTCGTCACGGTGGATGCGCATCTTCACCGCACGAAAAACATTGAAGACGTATTCCCGCACATCGAAGCGCAAGATATTTCGGCAATGGCGGCTATTGCCGATGCGTTGCGAGGTGAGGGCATCAATGGTGCCACGGTTATCGTCGGGCCCGACGAGGAGTCCCGACCCTGGATCAGTGATCTTGCCGGACGCCTTGGGCTCATGCACGCGGCCGCCCGCAAGAGTCGTCGCGGCGACCGGTCCGTCGGTATTGTCTTTCCCGAACCGGGTCTGTTTGCCGGCCGGCCGGCATTGATCGTCGATGATATTGTGTCTTCGGGGGGTACTTTGATCGCCTGCGCAAAAGCGCTGCTTGCGGCCGGCGCCAGCACGGTTGATGCCGTCATCATCCACGCGCTGTTTCCGCCCGAAATGATGCAGTCCTTCCTGAATGCGGGCATTCGCTCGGTTCGCTCGACGACCAGCGTTACACATCCGAGTAATTCATTTCGGCTCGACAGGCTCTTGGCCGATGCCGTGCGCAAGGAGAAGGGCCGATGAGCGTTAGCCTACGCTTTTGCGGCGCCACACGCACCGTGACCGGCTCCTGTTACCTGTTCGAAACAAAAGCCGGCCGCCTGCTGGTCGACTGCGGTCTGTTTCAGGGGTCAAAGACATTAAAGGCGCTCAACTACGGCGCCTTTCCTTTCAAGCCGGCCGATATATCCGCCGTGCTCCTCACCCACGCCCATATCGATCACAGCGGATTGTTGCCGAAACTCACGCGCGAATGTTTCCGCGGAAATATCCTGGCCACGCGCGGCACAATCGATTTGTGCTCCTATATGCTGCCGGACGCAGGCAGCATTCAGGAATCGGAAGTCGCGGCACTCAACCGGCGCAATACGGCGCGCGGCCGGCCGGAAGTAACCCCGATTTACACCCAGGCCGATGCCGTTGCCGCGCTCGATGCGTTCCGTGCAATCGACTACGAAAAATGGATCGACGTCATTCCGGGCGTGCGCGCACGCTACTGGAATGCCGGTCATCTGCTCGGCTCGGCTTCAATCGAGCTCGCGTTTTCCGGCGAGGGGCAATCCGGCCAGGCCTTGCGGGTACTGGTGTCGGGGGACATTGGTCCCGATGCAAAACTGTTCCAGACCGATCCCGAAGCGACGACGGGCCTGGATTACGTCATTACGGAATCCACCTACGGCGACGCTGACCGGCCGCCCGTCACCCGGGAAACGCGGCGCCAGCATCTCGCGGCGGAGGTCCGCGACGCACATGCTGCCGGGGGCGCGCTGCTCATTCCCGCCTTCGCCGTCGAGCGCACGCAGGAACTGATTTTCGATTTGGTGGATCTCATGGAGAGCGGCGAGGTTCCCAAAGCCCCGATCTTCCTTGACTCGCCGCTGGCCATTCGCGCGACGGAAGTGTTTCGGCAGCATGCCGGAACGCTCGCGCCCGGCGCCGAAGTCAGCCGTTTTTTGGCCTCGCCGTATCTGCGCAGCACTGAGACGGTGGAGGAAAGCAAATCGATCGCTAAGATCGCCGGATTTCACATCATCGTCTCTGCCAGCGGCATGTGCGACGCCGGCCGCATTCGGCACCATCTCAAGCGTTGGCTGTGGCACGCGAACGCCACGGTGTTGCTGGCCGGCTTCCAGGCGCGCGGCACGCTGGGGCGATTTCTCGTCGATGGCGTCAAAATGGTTCGGATTCAGGGTGAAGAGGTCAAGGTGGCGGCGCGCATCCGCCAGTTCGATGAATATTCCGGCCACGCGGACGGCCCGGAGCTGGCGCGCTGGATCGCGGCACGACGGCCAATTCAGCGGGGTGTCTTTCTGGTCCACGGCGAGGAGCCGGCGCTGGCCGGGCTTTCCGAGCGTATCGCCGAGCGTACTGTTCCGGCGGCAAAGGTTTTCGTCCCAATTCTCGACGACGTCTACGAGCTCACAACCGTCGCGCCGACCCCTGTCGATGGCTCGCGCCGGCGGAGACTCGCGCCCGAAGCGGTGGTCGCGCTCGACTGGCACAACGATATGTCGAAGCTCATTCTTGACATCAATGCCGGGATCGAGGCGGCGGCCGACGATCGTGCGCGCGGCGTCATCATCCGGCGCCTGCGTCGTGCGCTTGAGACGGAGCAGCCGGACTAGGCGGAGGCCGTGCTCTTGGTTGCCTTGGCGGCCTTGCCGTCTTCGCCGTCCGCGAACAGAGCAATCAGGGCTCGCTTGATCGCGGCTTGGCGCGTCGGTGAGGTGATCTGGGCGCCCATCAGGTCGGTCACGTAGAAGACGTCCACCACACGTTCACCGAAAGTGGCGACGTGGGCCGATGCGATATTGAGATTGAGCTTCGAAAGCGTCGCCGTCAGCTCGTAAAGCAATCCCGTGCGGTCGAGGCCCGTGACCTCGACCATCGTGTAGCGGTGAGACCACTGGTTGTTGATGGTGACGTTCGGCTCCACCGCGAAAGCGCGGATGCGTCCTTTGGGCGGCGCGCGCTTGGCAACAACATCGGGGAGGCGAAGTTCGCCGCGCAGCGCCTTTTCGATCGAATCGGCGATGCGATTGGCGCGCCGCTCTTCGTCTTCGTCGCGATCGAATTCGCGCGACAGCGAAATCGTGTCGAGGGCGCGCCCGTCGGTGGTCGTGTAGATCTGCGCGTCGACGATGTTGGCACCGGCCATCGCGCAGGCCCCTGCGATGATCGACAGCAGCCACGGGTGGTCGGGCGCGAGCAAAGTGAGTTCGGTCACCGCCCGCTCGGCATCGAACGCGATCGACGTCGCCAGCCGCTTTTCGGCGTCCTCGGTGGCGCGCACAAAGTTGGCGTGTTCGATCTTGTGCGGAAGATCGACTTTGAGCCAATAGGCGGGATAAAGCTTGCCGATATAGGCCTCGAGGCGGTCCTGCGGCCAGTCCTTCATCGCTTCGCGGAACTCGTTCTGCGCGATGGTTACGCGCTGGGCGCGATTGACCTCCGAGAAGCCGCCGGTAAGCACCGGCTCGGTCTCATAGTAAAGCGTCCGGATCAGCTGTGCCTTCCAGCCGTTCCACACGCCGGGGCCGACTGCGCGGATGTCGGCGGTGGTGAGGATCGTCAGCAGCTTCAGCCGCTCCGCGGACTGCACCGTTGCGGCGAAATTTTCGATGGTCTTGCGGTCGGACAGGTCGCGCGACTGCGCGATGCTCGACATCACCAGATGATTTTCGATCAGCCACGCCACCGTATCGGTATCGGCGGCCGAAAATCCCATGCGCGGACAGAACCGTCTGGCCACGCGCGCGCCCGCGATCGAATGGTCCTCGGGACGGCCCTTGGCGATGTCGTGCAGGAACATCGTGACGTAGATCAGACGGCGGTGCTCGGGCAGAATTTTGTGAATGAGCTCGTTCGCGAGCGGCGACTCGGTACTGGTGCCGCGTTCGATTTCGGCGAGAACGCCGATGCACCGCAACAGGTGCTCGTCCACCGTGTAGTGGTGGTACATATTGAACTGCATCATCGCGACGATTTTGCCGAAGGCCGGCACGAAACGGCCAAGCACGCCCGCCTCGTTCATTCGCCGCAGCACCGTTTCCGGGTCGTTCCGGGAGGTGAGAATTTCCAGGAACAGCTCGTTTGCTTCATCGCTTTCACGCAGTTTGGCGTCAATTAAGTTGAGCGAGCGGGTGATCGCTCGCATGGCATCCGGGTGGAAGGCGAGATTGTGCTTCTGCGCCAGATGGAAAATGCGGATCAGATTCACCCGGTCGCGCTTGAGCGCATTGGGCTGCGCAAGCCGGATGCGATTTTTGTCGACGATAAAATCGTCGCTCTCGGCGAGCTTACGCCGCTTGACCGGCCGCAACCGGGCCATCATGCGGCTGAGCACCGGCACGCTTTTGGCGTGGCTGTCTTCCAGCTCGGCACACAGAATCGCGGTCAGGTCGCCGACATCCTTGGCGATCAGGAAGTAGTGCTTCATGAAACGCTCGACGTCCTGCAATCCCGGATGCTCGGTGTAACCGAGCCGGACCGCGATTTCGCGCTGGATATCGAATGAAAGCCGTTCCTCGGCGCGGCCCATGAGAAAGTGCATGTGACAGCGCACCGACCAGAGGAAATCCTCGCAGCGGCGGAACAGCTGATATTCCTGCTTGTCGAAGACGCCGCGCTTGATCAATTCGTCCGGCTCGCGCACGCGATAGACGTATTTGGCGATCCAGAACAAGGTGTGGAGGTCGCGCAGGCCGCCCTTGCCGTCCTTCACATTCGGCTCGACCAGATAACGGGATTGCCCGCTGCGCCGGACGCGGTCTTCGCGTTCGGCGAGCTTGGCGGCAACGAATTCCGCGCCGGTGTTGCGGACGACGTCATTGTCGAAGCGCGTCACCAGCTCGTCGAACAATTTTTGATCCCCGAGCAGAAACCGCGACTCGAGAATGGCGGTGCGAATCGTCATATCCGCCTTGGCCTGGCGAATGCATTCATCGACGGAACGGGTGGCATGGCCGACCTTGAGGCCGGTGTCCCAAAGGCAATAGAGAACGGCTTCGGCGATCGACTCGCCCCATGCGGTTTGCTTGTAAGGCAGCAGAAACAGCAGGTCGATATCGGAGCCCGGCGCCTGCAGCCCGCGGCCATAGCCGCCGGTGGCGACAATGGCCATTCGTTCGGCTTCGGTCGGATTTTGCGACGGGTAGAGATGCTTGCGCGCAAACTCGAAGAGGATGCGGATGATTTCGTCTTCCATCCGGCATAGCCGTTCCGCGCAGCGCCGGCCGTGCTTGTCCTTGAGCAGCAGCTGCTCGGCCTTGGCGCGGCCCTCGGCGAGGGCCGCCTTCAGGCGTTGCGCCACCAAGGTGCGCAATTCGCGCTCGCCGCCGGCATGGCCCTTGATGAGCTTTTCGAGTTCGGCGGCAAGTCCGCGGGCGTCGATCAGGTCCCCCGCGCCGCGGGCGGCGTGTTCGGCGGGTGGGCGTGTACCGCGGTCGAGCGCAAGTGAGGCCATGGGCTCAATCGGATAGCGGAGGCGGGCCGGCAAGTCACGAACAAGTCACGTTCAAGTGACGGTCAAGTCACCGTCTCGCCTAAAGATATTCAGCCGTGGGCCAAAAGTGCCTAGAATTCCGTCCGAAGATTATGGTCTTTTGTCATGACCGGGCGTCGGGGAGGAGTTCGAAATGCGCATGTTCCAGGTTTGCGTCTGCGGCCAGCCGCTGCAGCTTCGGGAGCAACCCACGCCGAAACCCACCGGCAGCGAAGTGCTGCTCAAGGTTTTGGCAGCCGGCGTTTGCCACAGTGATCTCCATCTGGCCGACGGCTGGTTCGATCTGGGCGGCGGCAAGCGAATGAGTCTGGCGGACCGGGGCATGAAACTGCCGGTGACGCTTGGCCACGAGAATGTCGGCGAGGTCGTGGCCTTCGGGCCCGACGCCAAGGGCGTCAAGGTCGGCGATCGCCGGCTCGCCCATCCCTGGATCGGCTGCGGCACCTGCGGCCCGTGCCAGCGCGGCGAGGAAAATCTCTGCCGCGCCATGCGCAGTCTCGGCGTGTTCTCGAACGGCGGTTACGCCGACTATTTGATGGTTCCACATCCGCGCTATCTTTTCGATATCGGCGACCTGCCGCCCGAACGCGCGGCGCCGCTCGCATGCTCGGGCGTGACCACCTTTGGCGCGCTGAAGAAGATCCCGACGCTGAAGAGTGAACCGACCGTTATCATCGGCGCGGGCGGTCTCGGTTTGATGTGCCTTGCTTTGCATAAGGCGATGGGCGGGCAGGGTGCGATCGTTGTCGACATCGACCCCGTCAAACGCGATGCCGCGAAAAAAGCGGGCGCCGTTGCCGTTGTCGACGGCGGCGCGACTGACGCGTCGCAACAGATCATCGACATGACGAAGGGCGGCGCCTGGGGCGTGATCGATCTCGTGGGCTCATCGCAGAGCGCGCGCCTGGGCTATGACAGCCTGATCAAGGGCGGCAAATACGTGATCGTCGGGCTTTACGGCGGCGATCTGACCGTGTCATTGCCGCCGATCCCGATGCGGGCGCTGACGATCCAGGGCTCCTACGTCGGCAGCCTGCCGGAGACGAAGGAGATGATGGAGCTCGTGCGCCGCACGGGGATTCCGCCCGTTCCCGTTGCAACGCGCCCGCTGACGGACGTGAACGCCGTGATGGATGAACTTCGCGCGGGCAAGATCGTCGGCCGCGTGGTGCTCCAGCCGGCATCGTGAACTTCGCGGCTCAATGGGGAAAAATAATGGACGCCAACGCGCTTCGCGCCATGCAGGCACCGATCAAGGAACGCTACAAGGGCGATCCGAAGGCCGCCGTCGTCACGCTCAGGGCCAGGGGCACGCTCGACGATGTCAATATCGCCTGCAAGGTACAAACGGCACGCGCGCTTGCAGTCGCGGGCCTGCATCCGGCAACCGGAGGCTCGGGCCTCGAGCTTTGCTCAGGCGATATGTTGCTGGAGGCGCTGGTTGCCTGTGCGGGCGTGACAATGAAAGCGGTCGCGACAGCGCTGGAGATTCCGTTGCGATCGGCAACGGTATCGGCCGAAGGCGATCTCGATTTTCGCGGCACGCTTGGCGTTGCCAGGGATGCGCCCGTCGGCTTTGCGCAGATCCGGCTGCGCTTCGATCTCGACACCGATGCCGGCCAGGACAAGCTGGATCAGCTGCTCAAGCTCACGGAACGCTATTGCGTCGTCTACCAGACGATCAGGAGCGGCCCGCCGGTTGATGTGAAACTGACGAGGGTATAGGACCATCTTATGGCCGGGCATAACGGCGCGCGTTCGCGCAACGATGTGCCGGCCATCTCGCTCAGAAGGGCAAGTCGCCGCCCGCCTGGTCGGGATCGCAGGGCGAAGTCCTGCGATGACAATGGATAGTCAATGCCCGCCGAACTTTATTTCGTCCTCACCCTCATCCTGAAAATGGCGATCACCGCCGGTTTCGTGCTGGCGGCGACGATCACGGCCGAGCGCGCCGGCCCCCTGGTGGGAGGGCTGGTTTCGACCCTGCCGATTGGGGCCGGGCCGGTTTACGTCATCCTTGCGCTCGACCACGACGCGCATTTCATCGCGCAAAGCGCGGTCGGCAGCCTTGGGGTCAATGCGATCAATGTCGTCTTCGCTGTCGTCTACTGCGTCCTGGCGCAGAAGCGATCGCTTGCCGTGAGCCTCGGCGGCACCTACGCGATATGGATCGTGCTCACTCTGATTGCGACGCAGAGCCAATGGTCTCTTGTCACGGCGCTGCTGTTGAATGCCGCTGCGATCGTGGGCGGCCTCTGGATCGTGCGCCCCTTCCGCCACACCGTGATGCCGCCGCTCAATCCGCGCTGGTACGACTACGCCTTGCGCGCGCTGATGGTCGCGATTCTGGTCGGCGTTGCCGTCACGTTCAGTTTCCGCATCGGTTCATATGGCGGCGGATTCCTGGCGGTGTTTCCCGTCGTGCTCACCAGCATCATCCTCATATTCCACCGTCGCGCCGGCGGAAAACCGACCGCGGCGGTGCTCGCCAATGCTCCCCTCGGCCTGCTCGGCTTTGGCATCGCTTGCACGGCCTTGCACTTCACCGCCGAGCCGCTGGGCGTTGCGGCCGGTCTTGCGCTCGCGCTTGCCATCTCGGTCGGTTGGAGTCTCGCCGTGCTCGCGGCGCGCCGCCACGGATTTCCGGTCTAGCGCATGTCATTGTTCATGTTCGGCCTGCTGCTGAAGATCGCGATGACCGCATCGATTGTGGTCGCCGCCTCGATCGTGGTCGAGCGAAGCGGACCGTTCATCGGATCGCTGATCGCCTCGCTGCCGACAGCAGGCGGCGCGGCCATGATCATACTGGCGCTGGAGCACCCGCCGGACTTCATTGCGAAGGCCGCGGTCGGCAGTGTTGTCGCCAATGCCATCGTCGCGATTTTCGCGCTGAGCTATGCGCTGCTCGCCCAGCGCCGGTCATTGTTGATCAGCCTGGGGTTTGCATATGCTGTGTGGCTCGCATGTGTGGCGCTGTCGCGCCTGGTGGATTGGAACGCGACGAGCGCCGTGCTTCTCGATGGCGTGGTCTTTCCGCTGACGATTTTCGCCGGACGGCAATTCCGCTCCGAGGGCGTGATCCGCCGGGTGAAGTTCGGTGCCGCCGATCTTGTCTGGCGCGCCGCGGTTGTCACGGTGTGCGTGATCATTGTGACCACCGCCAGCGATTCGATCGGATCCTACTTCTCCGGCCTCTTCGCCTTTTTTCCCGTGGCGATGGGTTCATTCTTCGTGATCCTGCATCCGCGAATCGGCGGGCCGGCGTCGGCCAGCGTGGCCGCGCACGTGCAGGCGCCGCTGATCGGATTGGGGTTGAGCCTGCTGGCCGTGCATCTTTTGGCGGAAACGGTCGGCGTCTGGTGGTCCTACGCCATCGGCCTTGGCATCGGACTTTGCTGGAACGCATTGCTGTGGGTGGGCCGGCACTGGCGGCAGAATTGAATTCCGCTCGTGCCCAGCCCGGCCATGACGTTTTCCGCTCCGTCATTCCGGGACGGTCCGAAGGACCGGACCCGGAATCCGGCGCGAAGGACGATGCTCGCATCTGGATTCCGGGTTCGCTCGCCAAAGCGCGTAAACGCGCTTATGGCTCGCGCCCCGGAATGACGCGGCAGGGTTGAGCTGGTAGGGTGGGCAAAGGCGCGGATGTGCCGTGCCCACCAGAAAATGTGCACAATGCGAAATACTGCCGGTGGGCACGCGTCGCCTTGCGCTTCGCGCTACGGCGGACGCTTTGCCCACCCTACGGCAGTAATGAACGGGAGGAGCGCACTACCGCAGCAGCCCTTCTTCCAGCGC
>Ga0134126_10009147_pt1 | contig 12484 bp, 9 predicted proteins | sample KB31752_FD_96881 | JGI IMG/M metagenome (GOLD analysis project Ga0134126, IMG submission 96881) | Terrestrial soil microbial communities with excess Nitrogen fertilizer from Kellogg Biological Station, Michigan, USA - KB3-175-2 | ecosystem: Environmental > Terrestrial > Soil > Unclassified ...
CGTCTCCGCAATGCAGGTAACGATGCTGCCGACTGAAGGCCGGGATAATGCACCATCGATAAGCCGCCGCATAATGCCGGTCCGATCCGCCAGTCATCCGGCTGGCTAACAAGCCGCATCATTTGCAGCTTGCATTTGGTTACTGCCGCCGACAAAAATAATTCGGGATATAGCGTTTCAAAATCCGCCCCGCTGCAAACAAATATTTCATCGGCCTGCCAGCTGCGGCTGCCTGACTGTACTTTCGGATATTCTATCCTGCTGATAGCCGTATTCCAATAAAACTCAACGCCGTATTTTTCAGTAAGATATTTTGCTATTTGCCCTATTGCAACCCTCGCTTCCACAATCATTTCTTCGCCGCTCCATAAAGCGCCTTTTAAGCCATCGGCGTTTATGGCAGGGGATTTTTGCGCGGCCTGTTTTGGCGTAAGCAGCGCACAGTCGCGGGATTGATGGTTGGCCTCCGCATATTCCGTTATCACCTGCAGCTCATCATCCGCGTATGCCAGGTGCATCGAGCCGACTTCATCATGCCAGATGCGGGCTTCGGTACAAATTTCTTTCCAGATGCTGCGCGACAGCATGGCCCTTTCATACATCGGCCCGGTTGCCTGGCCGATTGGCCATATCATCCCAAAGTTGCGGATAGACGCCCCTACCGCCATTTCGTTGCGCTCAAAAACGGTCACTTTATAACCGCGAACCGCCAGTGCGCGCGCGGTGGCAAGGCCAACGATGCCAGCGCCAATAATTATTACAGCATTTCCGGAAGATGATTTCATGCAGGTTGTATATTTAGGCCGGGCTGCGGATTTTCCCTTTTATTGTCCCGCCGTGCGTTTTGAAGAAAATAAAGCAGCGAAAGTACAGCGCAAATACCGCCTACTATGCCGACCACTAAAACGCCTTCTTTAAAAAATGCCGCCCAGCTAATGGAGGGCCGGCCTAGTTCTTTAACCAATAGTACCGTAACACTGCCGAGATAGCCCATGGAATCGGCTACATAAATAAGAAAGCCTACATTGCTGCGGTAATGAAAAGTTGCAATCATCCTTTCAAAGAAAATAGCGTTATACGGAACATAACCCAGGTAAAGGCCCAGGCCGGCTACGGTCATCCACTGCAGGGGGCCGATAACTTTGAGGTTATAAAGAACGGTACCGGCAGCTATGAGGAAACAACCGCCAATGATCATTAAATGAATGACACTAAAAGCTTTCAGGTTTTGCCTGATCAGGATGAGCAAGCTCACGGCAACCAGCACCACGATGGAAATGATAGTATCAACCTTGGTATAAATGGTGTTATCCTTATTACCCAGGCTTGCCCATATTTCAACCTCAAAATTATCGCGAACGTCGCGCATAACGGTTAATAAAACATAAATGATAAGGGTTAGGATAATACCGGGTAAAAATCTTTGCAGAAACCTCCTTCGCTCACCGGCATCCATTGGCGCGCGTTTGGTGCGCAGGCTTATGTCTTCTTCTGTTGGCGGGGGCATCAGTTCCAGGCAAAACACAAAAAATATTAATGGGAGCACAAATAAAGCTCCGGTAATAAAAGGCATGATGTACTCGCTGATATGAAGTGCATCGCGGACCGAGCGCGCTATTGTTTTTACAAAGCCAGAGGCAAAAATCAAGCTGATAGAAAGAACAGCCGCCATAAACTCTGTGGTTTTCCGGCCCTCAAGGTAGCTGAAAACCAGCCCCCAGATCATACCCAGGGGAAACCCATTTATAAATAGGCAGATAATATTATAAGGCGCCGGGATTATAGCAAAAAGAAGCAAGGCAACCCAGCCTATGCCTATGAGGACGAAAATACTTTTTGCGCGTTGTCCGGGCTTTAATTCAGCAATAAATTTGATGCCATAAAACTTGCTTAAAGTATACCCGATAACCTGCGCTATAACAAGCCATACCTTATAATCCACATGAAAATATTGTTCACCCGAAAAAGTGCCAGCCGCAAAACCCTTGCGAAACGAATACATGCAGGTATAGGTACCGAATGCCGCCACGGCGGCCAGTACCGACATTAAGCCATAAGGCCATTTGGCGATCCTGGAACGAAGCCTGTCTGTAATGCTCATTTTTTTATTGGTTTACAATGTTCACTACTTCCGCTATGTCGTCGACAATATGCGTCGGGTTATACGGCAGCAGCTCCTCACGTGTAAATATACCTGTCGTTACGCCTATTACATACCGGCAGCCGGCATTTTGCCCCTCGCGCACATCAACTTCCGTATCGCCCACCTTTGCAACCTCCGCAGGGCGTTCAATACCGCCATCCACCATCATTTTTTGTATCATATACGGGTATGGCCTTCCAAGCTCAACCTCATCGGAGCCTATGACATGGTCGATGAGCCCTTTTTCCATCCACCGTAAGCGATGAACAATAGTGTCGGCAATATCGCGCGAGAAACCGGTGTTGATTCCTACCTGCACTCCCTGCGAATGAAGCTTTGCAAATGTTTCTTCCACGTTTGGCAGCGGCTCTATTCCCGGCGCCGACCGGTAATGATCTATCATTTGCTTTACAAATTCCTTATGTATGGTGCTTACCAGTTCGGTAGTTATTTTAGCATCATTATGTTCATGCAGGCGAAGAATCTGGCGAATGGCGAGGTTTTTTTCGTACCCCATAAGCGGGTTAATCAACTCAAGCGGAACTTCATATTTTGATTTCAACAATGCCGCCTGGAAAGCTTTACTTACGTTATGATCGTCCTTAACCGTAGTGCCGGCAATATCAAAAACAACTAATTTAATAGGCATATTTTATTTTGTGATTGTTGAGCAATACTAAACTTAGTTTATGAATATCAAACGAAGTTATTATTAAAGTTATATTAAGTTGCTTGGGTGAGTGGTTGATTGGGTTTAATAAAGGTAAAAACATTCAGCGCAGCAAACACTTTCGCAAGGCATAAAAACTACTCACTCAATCAACTTAATCAACCACTCCACCAACCTATTTTTCCTCAAAAAAATAAATGACCAGCATGCTGGCTGTTTCGGTACCGAGGTTTTTCGGCGTATGGGGGATGCGGCCATCAAAAAGCATCGAATCGCCCTGGTTTAAAATTATTTTCTCGTCGTTAAACTGGTATTCTATTCGGCCTGATAAAACATATTTATATTCAAAGGCATCAGTTTCAACCAGGGGCCGGCAGGCATCAGGCTCCAGGTCAAGTATCACAATATCAATAGTCGACTGCGTGATCAGCCGGGTAAATATGCGCTGATAATGAAATCCTGCGGCATGCTCTTTTTCAAAATGTTCATAGTCATTTTTCCGCTTAACCAATATAGGTATATCGTTACTTTTTGAGCGGATGTCCTTAAAAAATTCGTTAAGGTCAATTTCAAGCGCTTTTATTATTTCGATCAATACGATCAAGGAAGGAATGGTGCGGCTATTCTCAATTTGCGAAATAAGGCCTTTGCTTACGTTTGCTCTTAGCGCCAATTCCTGTACGGTTATATTTTTTTCGCGGCGGCGCTCTTTTATCCGGTTGCTGATCTGGATCAGGACGTCCTCTTCCATCGGTCATTTTGGTTATAGGCTGCAAAGTAAATAATAAAGGGAATGGCAATCACAGATTTTTTTTATTTCGCGGATTTTAAATTCAGTCATATTTCTGGTCAGGTAGTTCCACCATTAACAAGCGTTTAATGATTTTCTAATATTCATTGTTTTACTTTGCAATAAAATATTTTAATATGGCGCCGATACATGACCCTGAAACTGTAGTAAACGAGATATTTGCTTTGTATGAGCGGTTCGGCGACGAGGATTATATCGGCGAACCAGTTTCGCAATTGGAACACATGTCGCAGGCGGCAGCGCTTGCCGAAGAAGAAGGTTATGACGATGAGGTAATACTTGCGGCTTTTTTTCATGACATCGGCCATTTGTGCGCTGATGCCGCCGAAGCCGGGAGCATGGACGGCATGGGAAATGTCGATCACGAAAAATTAGGCGCTGATTATTTGCTTGAACGCGGTTTCTCAGAAAGGGTTGCTGCCCTGGTACAGGGCCATGTACTTGCAAAACGATACCTTACCTATAAATACCCTGAATATTACGATAAATTATCGCCCGCAAGCAAAACCACGCTCGAATTCCAGGGCGGGGTAATGGGCAGCGTCGAGGCCGCGGCCTTTGAAGCTAACCCTGATGCCGAATTAATAATACGCCTGCGTTATTGGGATGACATGGCTAAAGAGATGAACGTCCTGGTAAATAATTTGGCTGACCTTAAGAAACTTGCATTAAAACATTTAGGTCAGAGATTAGAGATCGGAGGTTAGAGGTTAGTTAAAAATGCTAAACCCTAATGATGTTAGTGTAATATTAAGTTTTTCCTTTTTTCGGTTTTTCCTGGTTCTTTCAGCCATTGTCGCCCAAAAACTAATCACTGACCTCTAACCTCTAATCACTGCTCTCAATATTAATTTTCCATGACGTGAATGTAACGCCTTCGTTATAAAAATCTTCCCTTCTTAACTTTTTCTCAATCTAATCTTAAGCATTGCTTAATGCAAAATTAGTTTACCAATAATAAACAAAGTTTAGTATTGCTGTATGAAAAACGCTCTCCTATCACTATTAAAATTAAGCAAATGAACAAGATTTACACAAAATTCAGAACCGCGGTAACGGTGATGTTGTTTTGTATTGCCCCATCAATTTTGCTGGCGCAAACCAAAATTTCGGGAACAGTTACTGACGAAACCCAACAGACCCTCCCGGGGGTATCTGTTAAGTTGGCCGGCACCCAGCAAGGCGGGCAAACCGATAACAACGGCCGTTACATTATTGCTGCAAACAAGGGACAAACATTGGTTTTCAGCTTCATCGGCTACGATACGCAGAGTATCGTGATCGGCGATGAAACCGTTATCAACGTTACCCTTAAATCAAACAGCAAATCGCTAAACGAGGTTGTCGTGACCGCGCTTGGTGTTAAAAAAGAGACCAGGCGTATCGGTTACGCAGTGCAAACTGTAAACGGCTCTGATTTGACCACCGCGCGCGACCCCAACCCGGTAAATGGATTAATTGGCAAAGTAGCAGGTTTACAAGTTGCGGCAACTTCCGAAATTTTAGGCGTTCCGAATGTGACCATTCGCGGTAACACGGTATCGCTGTATGTTGTCGACGGATTGCCGATCAACTCGGATACTTTCGATCTTAGCCCCGACGATATTGAAACCTATACGGTACTGAAAGGCCCGGCTGCAGCCGCGCTGTACGGTAATCGTGCTGCTAATGGCGCTATTTTGATCACCACCAAAAAAGCCAATAGCGCTAAAAAAGGCATGACCATCGATTTTAACAGCAGTACGGTAATCAATAAGGGATTTGTAGCTTTTCCGAGGATACAGAATCAATACGGGCCCGGTGAAAATACATTTTACGAGTTTGTGGACGGCAAAGGCGGTGCACCAGGCGGCGTAGACAGTGATTACGATGTTTGGGGACCTTACTTTAACGGACAATTGATACCCCAATATGACAGCCCGGTAGTTAACGGCGTACGCCAGGCTACTCCCTGGACCGCAAGGGGCGCAAACAACCTGGCCAACTTTTTGCAAACCGGCTATCAAACCAATAATAACATCGCAATATCAACCGTAGGCGACAATTACACTACCCGGTTTTCGGTTTCACAGCAGCATCAGTCGAGCTATATCCCCTTTCAATACCTCGATATAGCCAACGCAAACTTCTATGCATCTTTTAACCCTACCTCACGTTTTAAATTTGAGGCAAGTGTTGATTTTAACCGCCAGAGCACTGATGACTTTCCGGATGTTCAATACGGTCCCAACAGTATCATTTACAACATGGCGATATGGACAGGCGCCGACTGGAGTGTAAACGCACCGGACATTAAGGCAATATGGCAGCCGGGCAAAACGAATGTACAATCGGAATTTGAGGAATACACCCGTTACCATAACCCATGGTTCCTGACTGAAATATGGACCCGCGGCCACCATAAAAACGACGTTTACGGGTACCTCTCCGGTAATTACAAGATAGATAACCACCTGAACGTAGGCTTAAAGTCGCAGGTAGACACTTACGACCTGTTCCGCACCGAAGATATGCCTTATTCGGCGCACCCTTATGGCCGCGAAGGCAACATGGGCGATTACAGGGAAGACCGCCGTAATTTGTTTGAGAACAACACGGAATTGAAGCTGAACTTTGATTATACCGTAAAAAAATCGGTTAATATATCCGGTTTGGTGGGAACTAACCTGAGGAGTTTCAAATACAACTCGAGCTGGGTGTCTACCAATTACCTGAATGTACCGGCAGATTATTCGTTCAGTAACTCTGAAAACCCGATACAGGCAACCAGTTTTAATTCGGCTTTGCGCACCTTAAGCGGTTACTATTCGGTAGACATTACATTTGGCAGATTCCTGACGCTATCGAGCACAGGCCGCGTAGATAAATCTTCGGCGTTCCAAAACGTAGCTACGTATTATTACCCAAGCTTGTCGGGAGCGACCGTAATTTCCGACTATATACATTTGCCCGATTTTATCTCCTTCCTGAAGGCGAGGGCATCGTACTCAAATGTGCGGTCTGATGCCACCAGCCCTACCATAGGGCCTGCGCCGTATAGCTCAATTACTGCCTTTGGCGGCAGTACCGGCCCTTCTCTTTTCGACAACCCGCTGGGCTATGGCACTACTTATAATTCTCCATATAACGGCCCGGATTATTCGCTTAACACTTCCTTCTCAACTGCGAAACCTTATAATGGCCAAACAGCGGGATATGCATCTAACTACCTGTATCAAAACGGCATCACCACTTCTACCCGCGTTAACTACGAAGAGGGCTTCGACATTAAATTCCTTCAAAACCGTTTGGGTTTAAGCGGCACGGCATTTCAATATATCGACGGGCCCCAAATATTACCCAATACCATCTCAACTGCCACTGGTTTTACTACGCTTTATTTAAATGCTTTAAAAACCAAAAAGACCGGGTATGAAGTTTCCTTAACGGGGACACCGATCAAAGACATGGGCGGTTTTGGCTGGGACGTTCTGGTTAACTGGTCGACCTATAAGGACGTTTACGAGCAGCTGCCCCCGGGACAGAGTACTTACAAAACATTCTTTAACCAGGGCGACCGCGTAGACAAATTCTATGGAACAGCGTTTGTAAGGACGCCACAGGGACAAATAATTAATGGTACAAACGGCGAACCTTTGGTAAACCCGGTACCACAATACCTGGGCCACTTAAATGCCGATTATACATGGTCTGTTTACAACAGGGTGCACTATAAAAACGTTGGTTTAAGCTTCCAGTTCGACGGTTCGGTTGGCGGTGTGACCGACGACTATGTATTTAACAAAACGGTCCGCGGAGGCAGCAATGCTATCGACGCCGAGGGCGCAATAGGCGCAGCGCGTTACCAGGACTGGAGAAACTTCCCGTTGAATAACATCGCTCCAAATCCGAATTATACCGGTACATACATCGGCCAGGGTGTGGTAATTTCCAACGGTGTGGCGCCAAACTACAATTCGCAAACCGGCGCGGTGCTTAACTATCCGGCCATGCAATTCGCTCCCAATAACCACACCGTATTTGTGCAGGAATATCAGAGTGAGTTTTATAACGTTAACGAGGCTTACCTGATGAGCAAAACTTATGCAAAGCTGCGTGAGGTAACCATCGATTATACTTTTCCTAAAAAGTGGCTCGAGAAAACTTTTATCAGCAAGGCTTCAGCTTCCATTTACGGCCGCAACCTGCTTTACTTTTACAAAGACCCAAGGTTTAAAGACGTGGATCTGGACCAGTACAGCAACTCAAACACAGCCCTTACCGGTCTGCAGTCGCCTTCTGTACGCAGCTATGGCCTCAACGTAAAACTTTCATTCTAATCAAAACTGAAAATGATCATGAAAAAGATATTTAAATTTTATTTACTGCCGGCGCTTATGCTGCTGTCAGTAAACGGTTGTAAAAAGAGCTTCGAGGATTTGACGCAAAACAACAACGTGCCAAACAGCGTACCTGCGGCCCTTTTATTCAACGGCGTGTTAAATGATTTCCCCGATTTGCCGGACGGCGCTTATTCAAGCAGCAATCAAAACAGTATAGTATATAATGGCACATCGAACAAAGACGAAATATGGTGCCAGTATTATATTTACAACTATAACTACTACGGCAACAATACCTATGATTTTGACAGCGGCGCTGATTATTATACTACTCTAAAAAATGTGGTGGCTATGGAAAGCCAGGCGGCTGCCTCGGGCGGCGCTGCTATTAATCCTTACGAGGCCATGGGCAAGTTTTTCAGGGCATATTTTTTCAGTAAAATGAGCCTTGACCGGGGCGACATTCCCATGACCCAGGCGCTTAAAGGACTGGCTAACCTTACCCCGGCCTATGACAGTCAAAAATCGGTGATGATACAATGCCTCGCCTGGCTGGAAAGTGCAAACTCGGACCTTGGCCAAATCATAGCAAACCCTTCTATAGCCGGTACCGGTCTGGGGGCTACTTTAGGCGGCGATATTTTTTTTGCAAACAACCTGGCCGAGTGGCAAAAGATGGTAAACGCTTACCATATCAGGCTGCTGCTCGAATTAAGCAAGCAGGCCGCAGATCCGCAATTGAATGTACCGGCACAGTTTTCGGCCATCATCGGCGACCCGGTTAAATACCCGCTGATGACAAGTCCGGCAGATAACCTTCAATACATTTTTGTAGGGCCATCTAATTATTATCCGCAAAACCCCGATAACTTTGGGCAAAGCGGCTCGAGGCAGAACTCATCGCAAACTTATATCAGTTTGCTGACCTCTTTCCAGGACCCGCGCGTTTTTGCAACCGCAGAACCTGCGCGCCACCTGGTGGACGACCTGCATCAAAGCCCGACCGCTTTTTCTTCATTCGTTGGTGCAGATCCCGGCCTTGACCTTGGTATAATGTATGCCAACGCAAACGCCCAGTTATACTCCTTCCTTAACCGCCACCGGTATTACTCCATTTATACCGGCGAGCCGAGCATCCAGATCGGTTATCCGGAGCAGATGTTCAATATAGCAGAAGGTATAAACCGCGGCTGGGCAACCGGCAATGCAGAAACCTATTACGTTGCAGGCATCCAGGCTTCAATGGCATCTTACGGCATACCGGTCAATGGCGCATTCACCGCTTACTTTTATCGCCCGGGCTCAACAAGCGTAGTAAGCGCCGGCAACTACGATGCCTATACGATCAATACCAATTGGAACACCTATTATAACCAGGCATCTGTAAAATATGCAGGGGGTACAACGGGGTTAACGCAAATCCTGCAGCAAAAATACCTGGCGCTGTTCCGCCATTCGGGCCTGGAAGCTTACTACACCTGGCGACGGACTGGCGTGCCCACCTTTACTACCGGCCCCGGTACCGACAATGGCCAGCGAATAGCATTGCGCTTCCAATATCCATCGTCGGAACGCACGGCTAACGCCGCTAATTATCATGCCGCCCTTGCAAACCAGTACGGCGGAAATGATGACATAAACGGCACCATGTGGTTACTTAAATAATAACAACCTGTTACAATTTCAGAAAAGCCATCTGCTATTCGGCGGGTGGCTTTCTGTTTAATGGTTAGATTTGACAAATTTTAAAGTTGTCAAATCTTTTACGGTTTCACATTAACTTCATCATAGCAACTTATTTTTATATCAAACTTAAATTGATGAGCACCCGCAGAAAATTTTTAGGAACAACTATAGCAGGCATTGCCGGTTTAAGCCTGTTGCCGGCAATTAATACATTTGCAAGTGAGGATAATAGTTACAAACGCCAGACGCCAGGCAAACCAAAGCTGCGTTTTGCCCTGGCATCCGACATTCATTATGCCGAGCCGCATACCGATTACGCCCTGCACACGGGCAACATGGTGAAATGGCTGAACGAGGACCATGCCAAAAACCATTTTGATTTTGTGATCATTAACGGCGATTTGGTGCATAACCGGCCTGACCTGCTGCCCGAAATAAAAAAAGATTACCTTGATAAATTGAGCGTGCCTTATTATACCATTCCCGGTAACCACGATTTTGCCGATGCGCAGGTATGGAAAAATGTTTTTGGCTACGAGGACAAATATGTTTTGGAGCAGGGCGATGTGGGTTTTGTATTTGCTAATACGGCCAGTATTAAAGGCGCCTACGTTTGCCCGGACAATACATTCATAAAAGCCTCGCTTGATAAATTCACTGACAAGAAGATCGTTTTTGTGATACTGCATATCGCCCCCATCAGATGGTTAAAAGAAGAAGAGCTTATGTTTACTGATTGCCCTGATACCGTGAACCTGCTGCATGCCTACCCGAATGTGAAGGCAGTATTTCACGGGCATGATCATTTCCTTGATGGCGTTCGCCATACGGGAAAGCTGCCTCATTTTTTCGACTCGCACATCGGCGGAAGCTGGGGTACCGATTACCGCGGCTACCGTGTTGTTGAAGTTGGTGAAGACAATGCCATTTACACCTACCAGGTTAATGCAAGCATGAACCCGGTGCTGAATGCCAATAAGTTCTAGAGGTGGAGGTTGGAGATTAGAGATTTGAGGTTAGGAATGCGAAAGTCGACGCTAAGGACTCCTGCGGAGAATGCCGATTGATTAAAAAACTAATCTCTGACCTCTAATCTCCAATCTCTCTATTGACTTTAACAAACTTTATACTTAATTTTATAAAGTAATACGAAAACCGGTTTATCCCAAAAGCCATTTCGTGTTATTACCGATTATAATATTAAAAAGGAGGCGCCCATGAACCTGGTCCACAAAATTGAGCGTTGGGGGGATACTCATCACCCAATGTTCCTTGATCTTATCCGTATAGCACTTGGCGTTTTTCTGCTTCTTAAGGGCTTGGCGTTTATGGAAAACTCGGCCTATCTGAAAGATATGATCGAAAATCAAAATGTGGTTGCTATTTCGTCAGGTTTATTAATGACGATTGTTTATTATGTCACGTTTGCGCACCTGGTTGGCGGTGCACTTATCGGCATGGGGATATTAACCAGGTTTGCATGCGTCATACAAATACCAATAGTGCTGGCGGCAGTATTTTTGACAGATATTTTTCAATCTCCCATAAATACCCTGGCCTGGCCGTCAATTGTCGCATTGGTATTGCTGGTGTTGTTTACGGTAATAGGCTCCGGCCCATTGTCGCTCGACAGGTACCTGGAGAAGTGGGAGGCGTGAGGAAGTTTGCAGTATGCAGTGGGCAGTTTGCAGCGAAAAAGTTTGCAGCACTACCAGGTATTACGCCGTCAAGTAGACATGCATACTGCCAACCGAAAACTGCTTACTGCTCTTTTACTGCCAACTGAAAACCGCTTACTTACTGCCAACTGAAAACCGCCAACTGCAAACTTTCCTCAATACTCCGCCATAATCTCATCCACGTAGCACCATAGCCAGCGTTCGCCGGGCTCTGCGGAGATGACTACCGGGTGTCCGGTTGCATGGGCGTGTTTGCTGGCATGCATATTTGGCGAGCTGTCGCAGCAAAGCGTAACGCCGCACTGCTGGCAGGTGCGCAGGTGCATCCAGGTATCATGCGTTTTTATGCATTCTTCGCACACATAGTCTTTCGCATGCTTCAGCGTTTTTATGGCCTTCAGGTGTTTGCAGATATCGTCTTCCATAGTGTATGTATTGATGAGTCAAAATTAAAAATCATGTCATTTCGAACGAAGTGAGGAAACTATGAACTATCCGGACGAACAAACGTGGCGCGAACCCATGTGTATAGTTCCCTCCTCGTTCCTCGTCGGGATGACATTTTGCGAGAACCTAAACCTCCGCCAGGTACTTATGCACAAAACTGATAGCCATTGAACCCTCCCCGACTGCCGATGCCACACGGTTCATAGCGCCCGAGCGTACATCGCCGGCTGCAAAAATACCGCCGCAGCTGGTTTCGAGCAAAAACGGGTCGCGGTTCATCTTCCATATTTTCGCGAAATTATCATACCTTCTCAGCTCCCGGCCAGTTTCAATGAAGCCTTTTTCGTCGCGCAATATATCAAGCTTTATCCAATCGGTGTAAGGCTTGGCGCCTATGAAGATATACAACGCGGCAGCCTGTCTTGTTTCCGTTTGTCCTGTTTTTACGTTTACAAGGGTTAGCTTTTCCAGGCAATTGCCGCCTGCCGCTTGCGTGATTTCAGTATCTGTTAAAATATGGACATTTGGCAGGTTATCGATCTGCTGTACCAGGTAGGCCGACATGGTATAACTCAGGCTGTCCCGGCGGATTATAATGTAAACATTTTTTGCAAATTTCGATAAATATACCGCCCCCTGCCCGGCAGAGTTTCCGCCGCCTATGACGTATACCTCTTTGTCTTTGCAGGCCGCGGCTTCCGTCATAGCCGCACCATAATAAATTCC
>Ga0134126_10009148_pt1 | contig 12484 bp, 10 predicted proteins | sample KB31752_FD_96881 | JGI IMG/M metagenome (GOLD analysis project Ga0134126, IMG submission 96881) | Terrestrial soil microbial communities with excess Nitrogen fertilizer from Kellogg Biological Station, Michigan, USA - KB3-175-2 | ecosystem: Environmental > Terrestrial > Soil > Unclassified ...
ATCAACAATGCGCTCGCGATCGGCATGGGCGTGGTCATTGCAATCTTCTTCGTGGCGGTTGCGCGCTTTCTGCTGCACGCTCCCACGGGGGAGCCCGGGTTCTTCTGGCGGCCTTTCTACGATCCGCGCACCTTCCACTGGGGAGCGGTGTTTGGGGGCACCTCGCTAGCCGTATTGACGTACATCGGCTTCGATGGAATATCCACTCTCTCGGAAGAAGCGCGCAATCCTCAGCGTGATGTGTTTCTGGCCACTGTGCTGGTGTGTCTGGTGATTGGTGTGCTGGCGGCGTTCGAGGTTTATGCGGCGCAGCTGATCTGGCCTGCGTCCAGGCCATTTCCGGATGTGACCACGGCATTCGTGCACGTGGCGGGCCTTGCCGGGGGTCCCTGGCTGCTGCAGTTGGTGAACGCGACGTTGCTGGTAGCCACTATCGGCTCGGGCATGGGGTCGCAGCTGGGCGCCGCGCGCCTGTTGTATGCCATGGGACGCAGCAATGTGTTGCCGAAGTCGTTCTTCGGGGCGCTCGATCCTGTGCGGCAGATTCCGCGCAACAACGTACTGTGCGCCGGCGCGCTGGCGCTCGTCGGTGGTCTGCTGATGAATTTCGAGCAGGGTGTGGAGCTGCTCAACTTCGGGGCGCTTACTGCATTCATGGGCGTGAACGCTGCCTCCCTGGTGCGTTATTACCTGCGCGCCACGCAGCGCCGCTGGCAGGACCTGCTCATTCCTCTGTCCGGATTCCTGGTGTGTCTGTCGCTATGGGTCAGTCTCAATCCCTATGCGAAGATTGCTGGTGCCGCCTGGATGGCGGTGGGTCTGGCCTTTGGAGCGCTGCGGACCCGGGGTTTTCGCCAGCCGCTGTGGCAGTTTGAGGTCCCGGCCGATCACTAGCGTCTCCTCGCTCAGCTCGTTCAACGGCTAGCTCTTTCGCACCGCGCCCTCTTGGGCTTCGCGCGGCCTCTGGCGCATTCGTTCGCTGATTTGTGAGCTCGGCGCTGCGTGGCGTGGTCGCGCGGGCGGTGCGGCCGCTCGCGCCGCGCCTCCGCCCGTGTGCCTCTTGTCTGATGCTGCTCGTCGATTCAGTATTGACATTTACGAACAAAAAAATACTCTATCGACCATATTAGATAAAATAACGCTCTCAAACGAACATAAACGGTCTCAGCATGGCTAATCAGATGAACGGCTTAGTGCTTTGGGTCGCGACAGTAGGGTTTTGTGCGAGCGCCTGTGGCGCCGCGGCGGGGGAGAGGTCGGCTGCAGCCGAGGGGGCCGCGGCCGGCGGCCTGGCTGATAGCACTCAGGGCGCCAGCAGCGCTAAGGGTCCTGACAGCGCGCAGGCGCCTGATGGCGCACGTGTACCTGCTCGCGCGCAGGTACCTAGTGGCGCGCAGTCGGCCGGCGGCCCTCAATCTTCCAACGGCAGCGATGACCTGGTGCCGATGATTGTCGTGAGCGGTCTGCGGGGCAGCCTGGAGAAGTCGCTGGAGCTGAAGAAGAACGCCGATGTCGTTCTGGATTCCATCAATGCCACCGAGCTGGGACGCTTTCCTGATGACGATGTCGCGGATTCGCTTAGTCATATCACCGGCATTTCGATCTCACGTACTACGGGCGGCGAGGGGCAGTACGTCGGCGTACGCGGTCTGGGCTCGCAGTACAACATTGTTACGCTGAATAACCGGATCCTGGCAACCGACGATGACGGGCGGGACTTTGCGTTTGACATTCTGCCCGCCGACGTGATCTCCGGCGCCGATGTGTTGAAGTCGCCACAGGCATCCGCTCTCGAGGGCAGCATTGGCGGTACGGTCAATCTGCGCTCGGCGAGGCCGTTCGACAATCCCGGGCTGCACGCTGCCGTGCGCGGCGAGCATAGCTATAACGACATGTCGTATTTCGGGGGAAACAAGTTCTCCGCGTTCGTCAGCGATACCAGCGAGAACGGCGAGTTCGGACTTCTGGTCGGCGCCGTGGTGTCAGACATCAAGACCCGCACCGATGCTTTGAACTACAACACCTACGATCCGAACAATCCCGGCTCGTGGCCGCCGTCGGATCCGAACGGCCAGCCGGTGGTGGGGGAGTGCTGCATTTCTTTCGGGTCGATCATTGATGAGAAAAAGCGCACTGCGCTGTCCGGCACCTTCGAATGGCGGCCCAGCGAGACGTTCAGCCTCACGGCCGACGGCATGTATACGCGCCTGCGCGACCCGCAGGTCGCCTACAACCAGGCGTATACACCGACCTTTGCCTACGACGCGAACGGCAATCCGGAATGGTCCAACGTGGTGGTCAACAACGGCCTGATCACCTCGTTCACCGCCAATAATTTCGCCCCGGAGGTGGTCAACAACACCATCGACCGGGTGGTGAATACCTCGCTCATCGGCTTGAAAGCGACCTGGAAGCCTACCTCGCGGCTGTCGCTGTCAGCCGATCTTTATCGCTCCAAGGCGGCGCGGCCGGAAGGTGGCAACGATTCATTTCTGGCCGCCGGAGTTGGATTTTCGGCCGCGACCCAGGGCGGGACGATCAACTGGACCAATAACCGCGGATCGCTGCCGAGCATCGATGTCACCTTGCCGGACGGCCGTAACTATGGCCAGGCACTGTCGGCCGGAGAGCTGGGGGATTCAGTCTGGAATCCGCACTACGTGGGGTTGTCGGGCTACACCATCCATGATTCGGTGAAAGGCTTTTCGCTCGACGGCGCTTACCGCGTGGACTCGGGGCCGCTGGAGCATGTCAACTTCGGCGCCGCGTACACCCAGCGGACCAAGTCGCGCTCGGACATCAGCAACACCTGGGATGGGGGCGACTGTCAGTATTGCAATTTGTACGTCACCCCGATGGGTATGGATCCCATCACCTTCGGCTCATTAGGATCGAATGTGGTTTCGGTGGTACGGCTGCCGAATTTCATGCAGGGCGCGGGCGGCTCGTTCCCACGGGTACTGCCGCGATTCAACACGCAGGCTTATCTGGCGGCATTGCAGAAGTTGTACGGCACTCCGAATCTGCAGCCGGGGGCGGCGCCGGGCACACTTTATGATTTCAACCTGACGGCGCCAAAGTTCAACGCAGCCAATTCCTACGCGGTGGAGGAGCGCACTTACGCGCTCTACGGAGAAGCCGTGTTCGCTGGAACCGACTGGTCGGGTAACGTGGGAGTGCGCGTTCTGCATACGGCGACTACTTCCTCGACTTCCACGCACGACCTGCTTTCTTTCAGCGATTTCAGCCCCGACATCCCGACGTCCTCGCCAACGCCGACTTATGGGCCGGAGCACCCCATCAGCGCCGACGGGTCGTACACGATGGCGCTGCCTTCGGCGAACTTCAGCTATTGGATCGATCCGAAATTGCAGTTGCGCGTGGGCGCGGCCGAGACCATGGCGCGGCCGGAGCTCAACCAGCTGGCCCCGACGGTGACCGACAATACGGAAAACCGGATCTACTACGTTTACTACGCGGGTAACGCCAATCTCAAGCCGATCCGTGCCTATCAGGCGGATCTGTCGCTCGAGTGGTACTACCGCCCGAAGTCTGCCCTGACTCTGGCGCTGTTCGGCAAGAAGATCAGGGACTTCATCACAACGGGTACTGTGCCCAATGCGTTCAGTGTGACCGGCTATATCGGCCCCAATCAGATCCCAGAGCAGTTTTCGTACTCCATACAGCAACCCATCAACGGCGACCGCGGCCTGGTTAACGGCGCGGAGCTCGGGTTTCAACACATGTTCGACGACGGCTTCGGAGTTCGGGCGCAGTACACCCACAGTTGGAGCAAGGCGTGGGTGGCCGGACAGTACGTCGGCCAGCTCGAGGGTGTAGCGCCCTCGGCGGCCTCATTGGGGGTGCTGTACGAAGCCGGCCCGATCAGTGCGAATGTGTCCTGGGATTACACAGGGCGGTTCGTGGCGCAGACCTTCACAGAAGTGCCCGGCTGGCAGGCCATTTCCAATTCCTTCAGTTGGATGACCGCCTCCGCTTCGTATCAGGTGACCAGGGAGCTGAAGGTTTACCTCGAGGGCAAGAACCTGCTGGACGCGGTGGCGAAGTCCTTCCTGGCTGGCCGTTCGGATGCCATCTGGAGCAGCGGTACTACGGGGACCAGCAGCAGTGTCGGGCAGGGTTATAGCGCGTACGGCCGGACCTTTACGGCCGGTGTCAGTCTGAGATTTTGACAGGTGTCGATGAGTCAACAGATCACATCACAAGGGCCGGAGGAGTTGTCATGAAGTGTGTTACACGGAATTTGACTGTGGCGGCGCTGGCTTTGGCGGCGAACGCCCTGTTGTTGCCGACGGCGCAAGCTGCGGGGACCTACTATGTGTCGCCTGGCGGCAGCGATAGTGCCGATGGACAGACAGCACCTTGGAAAACTATTGCGCACGCCGTGAGTGCGGTGGGGGCCGGCTCCACCATCATGGTGCATGCGGGGACCTATAACGAGCGCGTTTCCATCACCAAATCGCTCACGCTGCAAAGCTACCCGGGCGAGCTCGCTGTCGTCGACGGCACCGGGGTTGCCGTGCAGACCGGTGGCTACGCGTACGGACTCGTGGATATCGCTGGCGGGGTGAGCAATGTGACCGTGAGCGGCCTCGAGATCCGCAACTTCATCACCACGACCGCGAAGTTCGTGCCGGCGGGCGTGCACATGGAGGGAAGCGGTTCGAACATCAATATTCTGAACAATCACATTCACGATATTCAGAACAAGGGGAAGTATTCCGGGAAGCGCAACGGGTCGTGCGGCGGCACGCCGCCGGAGGGCTTTGGGATTGTGTTTGCGGGCACCAGCGGCAGCACTCCTATCAGCAACCTCACCATCAGCGGGAATGAGCTCAATAACCTCATCACCGGGTGCAGCGAGTCAATGACCGTCAACGGCAATACCCAGAGTTTCACCATCACCGGTAATCGGGTGCACGACAACAGCAATATCGGGATCGCTGCCTTGGGAGGGGAAGGGGTGGCGGCTTCGCATGACTATGCGAGCAATGGCACCATCGGTGGAAATACGGTCTACAACATTACCTCGAGCTCGCAAGCCGGCGAGCCTTGGGATGTCTATGGGTCGAATTGCGTCTGCGCCGACGGGATCTATCTGGATGGCAGCAACACGGTGACCGTGGAGCGCAACCTCGTGCACAACGTGGATTGGGGTATTGAGACGACCGGAGAGAATTCAGGGCAGAATACCTCCAATATCACTGTGCGCAGCAATCTCTTCTACTCGAACAATGCCGCGGGCATGGGGATTGGCGGCCAGGGAAATCCGGGCGGTGCCTCCAACATCACCGTGGTCAACAATACGTTCTATAATAACGACACCGCGAACCAGGGTAATGGGACGCTGTCGCTGGGCAATAATATCTCGGGGTCGGTGCGCTTCGAAAACAACATTGTGGCTGCCAGCGCCGGCGGGCAGACTACCACCGGGCAGACCAGCACAGCAGGGATGACCTTCAACTACAATGTCTACTCCGGAGGCGTCTCGCCGTTTTCGGAGAGTCATTCCCTGAACGCGAATCCGCTGTTCGTGAACGCGCCGACCTCCCTCGATACTCAGACCGGCTCTCCGGCCAGAGGCGCGGGGACTAATCTTGGCGCTGCGGTTGTTGGAACCCTGGACTATGCGGGCAATCCCAGGGTGGTGGGGACGATCGATATCGGGGCGTATGAGCACTAGCTCAGCAGCGTCCAGGTCACTGAAGTGGCGGCCCGTTGCGTTGCGGGCCGCCGCGGGTGCGCCGCAACACCGGAGGACTCCTTAGGGGCGTTACTCCTCGAACAGGAAATTGCGCACCAGCCGGACGATCTCGTCCGGCTTTTCGAAGAACGCGGCATGGCCGCAGTCCAACGCTTCGCAGCGACTGCCTGGAATCAACTCGTGCAGCGCGCGCGTCTGGTACTCGGGAACCAGGTAGTCCCAGGTTCCGCGGATGAGTAATGTGGGCGCGACAATCCGGCGGGCGGCTTCCCGGATGTCAATTCGCTGGCCGAGTTCGAGTCTGCGGACCGTGTGGGCCGCCGGCGGCTGCAACGTGAAGGCTTCGATGACGTCGCGACCTAGAGCGGTCAGGAATGCCGGACTGACGCCCACTAACATCGCGAAACGGGCGCCGAGCTCGGGGCTGGTTTCCACCAATCGCGCCCACGTCCCGAGTACCAGTTGGTGGCGTGGGTCTGCGCTGTCTGCCCATCCTGCCACCAGCACCAGTCGGCGCACGAGTGAGGGATATCGCGCAGCAGTAGCTGCCGCCACCGCGGCGCCAAGGGAGTCTCCCAGAAGATCAACCGGACCCTGCGTGGCGTGCCGCGCGACTGCTGCGATCTGCTCGGTCAACAGCTCGAGACTCAATGGACCTTCCGGGATGGTCGAGCGGCCACAGCCGGCGTAATCGGGAGTGATCACTTCACGGCGGTCTGTAAAGCGCTCAATGACCTGACCGAAGTTAGCTCGCGAGTTGACGGTGGTGCCGTGAACGAGCAGCAGCCCTGGGCCGCTTCCTTCCTTGGAGTACGGCACTACGGTGCCTGAGACTTTGACGCTGTGCATGAGACGCAGACCTCCTGTCGTGATTGGGAACGGCTGAAAAAATGTCGCAGCGTTCCTGTCGTGCGCGCGGGCGATCCTAAAACATTAGCATACGATGCGGCGGAGCATGGAGCTCCATTGCCGTTCAGTGCGAGAGCTCATGGATACACGGCCGGTTACGGTTTTCTTCTACGGACTTTTCATGGACGAGGATCTGCTGAAGTCAAAGGGCGTCGTGGTTCGAGGGGCCCGTTCAGCTTACGTAGATGGCCTTCTTTTGAAGATAGGGCAGCGCGCGGTCCTTGTGCCCGCGACGAATGCACGCTGCTACGGCATGCTGTTCGATTTGACCCACGCTGAGCTGGGCGTATTGTACGCTGCCGCGGATCTACAGAGTTATCGACCTGAAGCCGTTCTCGCCAGAATTGCGGATTACAAACATGTTGCGGCGCTATGTTACAACGTGTTCGAAACGGTCGATGACAGCACGCGTAACCCGGAATATGCGGCGAAGTTGCGCGCGGTCCTGGGCAAGCTGAGCTTCCCGTCCGCGTACATCCAATCTGTTCAGTAGCCAGGGCTACTTGGTATGGGGTCGGTGTTGCGCGTTTTTCTGATGCCGGCGTGTCTTTGCGGCATTTCCGCAGACCGCCATGTCGCACCAGACGCGCTGGCCGCCCTTCGATGAGTCTATAAACAGCCAACCACACGCTTCACCACGGCAGACTCGGGCGCGATCCGCCGGAAGGGACTGCAGTAGCTCGATGGCGCAGCCGGCCACGCTATCGCGGATCAGGTCCAGGCCGCTACGTTCGATGCTGACTCGCGCTGCGACGCGGTTGTCCGAGTATTCGAGCCGGATGCGGCTGTGGACCTCGCACCAAGCCTCTCCGATCCCGTCGAGCGCCGTCTGCGGTACACGTTTCCCCGATATGAGGGCGGCATAGGCTGTGTGTAGCGCTTCACGGAACTGCTTCAGGCGTGCGAGGGCGAGTGTGGCGTCATGCGCGGAGTTGGCCGCTTGCTTGCCCAGCAGCGTGAGCACCTTGTCTTCAGCGACGTTCGCGAGCTTCGCCCATTCCAGAAGGCGGGGGTAGCCGTCGAGCCAATCCCGAGGTGCCGCGGTATTGCGCGCTGTAACGGTATTCACCAGGTTGAGCGCCAGGTGTCCCGCGACCAGATCTCCGGGGGAGAACGGCCGCGAAATGATGGTCATTGAAGGGGAGGATGCGTTGCTGTTCATATTCCGTTAAAAGACCGTTTACCGGTTGACACGTCAGGCCAACCGGTTAATTATACATTACCGGTTGGGGTGCCAATTCGAACGCTGCACATGATGTCTTCGCGGGCTCGTCATCGCTGTTCGCGTCGCAGTTTCCTGCTAGGCGCAGGCGGCGTGTCCTTGGCCGCGTTAGTCCGGCGCGCTACCTCAGATGTTCGCCAGCAGGAACGGCATATTGTGTTGGCCCCATCGAATCTCGGTCTTCGTCCAGAAGAAAACGGAGGTGAGCCGGGCACCTGGCGTGCGCCGGAAGTGCTCATGGCGGCCGGACTCAAGGCGCGCGTTGGCGCTGAAAGGGTCTTGCAGTTGCCACGGCCACCCTACGTCGCACAAGAGCAGGCCGGCACTCGAATCCGCAATGGTCAGACTCTGCGGCGCTTTTCGCTCGAGCTGGCTGAGGCAGTGCGGACGGTATTGACGGCAGACGCATTTCCTCTGGCGGTAGGGGGCGATTGCAGTGTTTTGTTAGGGAGTCTGTACGGTGCCCGCCTGGCGGGTGCTCGCGGTCTGATTCACATTGATGGCCACAGCGATTTTTTTCACCCGGGCAACTATGACCCGGCGCGCGATCCGACTAGCCGCTATGCGACGCCTATTGTCACCACATTGGGGCAAGCCTTCACATGGAGCGGAAATAATGACCTCACTTGAGAAATGTGGATTCGTAGCATGCGCCTGTAGCTTTCTATTGGTTGCCGTCAGCGCGCACGCGCAATCCATTCATCCGCTGACAGGCATCATAGAGGGGCATCAAGTCGGTGGTGTCAGCGTCGATGCAGTGGGGGCCCTCTATGTCGCGGACTTCGGTGACATTGTGTGGAAGATCCCGCCGGAGGGGGAGCCCCAGGTGTTTGCCCACGGCTTCTATGGCTCGTCCGGTAATGCCATCGACCACCAGGGCAACTTGTTTCAGTCGAGCTACTATGGTGACTACATCACCAAGATCGATCGGACCGGGCACACATCGCTGTTTACCTCCGGCGGATTGAAGGGGCCGGTGGGCATCGCGATCGAGCGAACGACTGGCGACCTCTATGTCGCCAACTGTAACGGTAATACCGTTGTAAGGATCGGGGGCGATGGGGTGGTATCCTTATTCGCCCAAGGGGATTTGCTCAAGTGCCCGAATGGCATCGCCTTCGATTCCGCGGGGTTACTCTATGTGGTGAACTATCGCGACAATCACATGTTGAAAATCGATCGTAGCGGCAACGTCTCCCTGTTTGCTACGGTGTCCGCCAAAGGACTAGGGCACGTGTGCTTCAAGAAAGATCGGTTCTTTGTGACAGCATTTGACTCCCACGAGCTCTATGAGGTGAAGTTAAATGGTACCGTCACTCGCATTCTCGGCAACGGTCAACGCGGCGTGGTGAACGGTTCCGGAGACAGTGTCAGGCTCTCGTACCCGAATGGAATCGCCTGTGATCCCTGGACACCTCGCCTGTACATCGACGAATTCGACAATGACTCGGATGAAGGCCGTCCGCGGCGCGCGATCGTCCGGGAGATCGATCTGAAAGAGTAGGCTCACCGCTGCGGTGAGCGGGCACTCGCGATCGCCGCTTTCGAGCCTTCGGCCTGCTCGTGCAGCCAGCGGATGACGGCCTGCATTCCGGGTTGAGTCGCCAGCTCTTTGTGATACAGCAGCCAGTAACTCTTGGGGCTCTTTACCCATCGCTTCAGGGGGGTAACCAGTTGCTCTGTCTGGAGCAGCTCGGGAATCAACGCGGTCCGGCCCATCGCCACTCCCTGATGGCGTAGCGCCGCTTCGATTGACATGTTTGCGAGGCTGAAGAACTGGCCTTGGCGGCTGTCCACATCGGTCGCGCCAACGGCATCGAGCCAGTAGCGCCACTCGGCATCCTGTGCTGCCCCGACCCAAGGCTGCCCATCGTGTAGCAGCGTACAGCGGGCGAGGTCGCGGGGACGCTTGAGGAATGACTGCTGTCGCAGATAGTCAGGGCTGCAAAGGGGGACCAGGTACTCGTCCATGAGTAGCTCGCCTTGCATTCCGGTGGGTTTGCCTACAAACGACTCGATGGCCAGATCGAATTCGCGGCGCGCCGGATCGAACATTCCGTGGGCCGCGTCCACAAATATCCGCACACCGCTGTGTCGGGAGTAGAAGTCGCCGAGGCGCGGAATGAGCCAGCGCAAGGCGAGGGAGGGGCCCGCACGCAGTCGGATGTCGACGGCCGAGCGGGTCGCCACTAGTTCCTGAGCGCCACGCTCCAGGTCCTCCAGCGCGCGCGCTACGATGATCGCAAAGCGTTTCCCTTCCTCCGTGAGAGTGACCTGTCGCACCAGGCGATAGAACAATTGGACCCCGAGGGATTCTTCCAGGTATTTGATCTGTTGACTCACCGCGCCCTGGGTGAGATGTAACTCGAGGGCCGCCTTTTTGAAGCTCGAGGTGCGAGCCGCGGCGGCAAAAAAGCGCAGTGAAGCCAACGTCGAGGAGTTCAGGAACATGGCCTATACTTTAGCATGGCTAAAGTATAGCTTCAGCAAATATGGTTTGCCGGTTATGGCGCAGCCGCCGCAGGATGACGGCCACGCAACCGCCAACTCACGCCTTCAGGTAACACCATGGCTCTCCCAGTTATCAAAAAGCCCTATCTTCTATTGATCGGCGATATGGAAAATCCGCGCAATGCGAAAACCGCATTCGGCCTGCGCGACTGGATGCCTGATGCGTGCATTGGTCAGTTGCGATTCAAGCCCACTGCGGTGGATCTGAAGCTGCCGGACATGACTCTCGCCGACGCTGTGGCTTCTGGTGCGAAGACGTTGATCGTTGGGATCACACCGCCCGGCGGACAGCTTCCGGAGAGTTGGCGCCCGACACTCGTCGCGGCTCTCGAGGCGGGTCTCGATCTGGCTGCAGGACTACATCAGCGCCTGCGCGACATTCCAGAGATCGCGGCTGCGGCTGCACGACACGGCCGAGAGATCCACGATGTACGTCACGGCGACGTCAAGTGTCCGGTCGGCACTGGGATCAAGCGACCGGGATTGCGACTGTTAACAGTGGGGACCGACTGCGCGCTGGGCAAAAAGTACACCGCGCTCACTCTCGCCAAGGCGATGACTCGCCGTGGTCTCAAAGCCGATTTCCGCGCCACGGGTCAGACTGGAATCCTGATTTCAGGAACGGGCGTCGCCATCGACAGTGTGGTCGCCGATTTCATCTCGGGAACTGCGGAGGCTGTTTCGCCCGCGAACGCCCCGGATCATTGGGATATTGTCGAAGGGCAGGGCTCACTCTTTCATCCTGCCTACGCCGGCGTGACCTTGGGGTTGGTACACGGTACGCAGCCTGACGCCCTGGTCCTCTGCCATGATCCCACGCGACAAACTCTCAATGGTTTTCCCCATGTGCCGGTGATGCCGTTGGACAAGGCTATGCCGCCTTACCTGGCGGCAGCGCATCTGACCAACCCTCGGGCCCGCTTTGTGGGGGTTGCGCTCAATACGTCTGCATTGACAGACCGGGAGGCGGAGCAGGTGTTGCGGAGTACCGCCGCGGAGCTTGGCTTGCCGTGCGTGGATCCGATCCGCACCGGGGTTGAGCCGATTGTTGACGTACTGGAGAAATTCGATGCGCGTTGAGTTCCGGCGTGTGGATTGGCCCTTTGCCAAGACCTTTCGGATTGCCTATCGTGTTGAGCTCGTTGCTAACACCGTGTGGGTGGAGCTGACCGACGGGCCGCACGTCGGGCGCGGTGAGGCACTCGGTGTTTCGTACCACAATGAGAGTGTCGATTCGATGCTCGCGCAACTTGAGGCCGTGAGGGGTACGCTCGAGAAGGGCATCTCACGAGAGCAACTGCAGCAGCTCCTACCTCCGGGTGGCGCGCGTAACGGCGTCGATTGCGCGTTGTGGGATCTGGAGGCGAAGCGTGCGGGACGGCGAGCATGGGAGCTCGCAGGCTTCAAGTCAGTAAACCCTCTTCTGACGGCGTACACGCTGGGTCTGGATTCTCCGGTCGCGATGGGGGAGGCGGCGGCGGCCGCGCGAGCTTTCTCACTGCTCAAAATCAAGCTCGGCGGGGAAGGGGACTTTGAGCGCCTCAAGGCAATTCGGCGCGCACGCCCGGATGTGGCGCTGATTGTCGATGCCAATCAGTCCTGGAATGAGCGTCACCTGCACGAATTCACACCCAAGCTGGCGGAGCTCGGTGTCAAGCTCATCGAGCAGCCTCTGCCTGCGGGGCAGGACGAGCCGCTGCGGGGATTCGCGAGCCCGATTCCTCTGTGCGCGGACGAGTCGTGTCAGACGGTGGAGTCTCTGCCGGAGCTGGCGGGCAAGTATCAGTTCATCAACATCAAACTCGACAAGTCCGGTGGCCTGACGGAAGGGCTGCGGCTCGCCCGCAAGGCTAAAGAGTTGGGCTTCGAGCTCATGGTGGGCTGCATGGCGGGCTCCTCGCTCTCCATGGCTCCCCATTTCATCGTGGGGCAGCTGTGCAGCGTGATCGATCTGGATGGGCCGTTGCTGGCGTCTTCAGACGTGCCGAATGCGATTCGGTATGACGGGAGTCAGATGCATGTGCCGGAGGCGGCGCTGTGGGGGTAGCTGACAGGCTGCGGGGAAATAGTCAGTCCAGGCCCAAGCCGTCATCCGAAGCGCGATCATGGTCCGCCAG
>Ga0134126_10009149_pt1 | contig 12483 bp, 13 predicted proteins | sample KB31752_FD_96881 | JGI IMG/M metagenome (GOLD analysis project Ga0134126, IMG submission 96881) | Terrestrial soil microbial communities with excess Nitrogen fertilizer from Kellogg Biological Station, Michigan, USA - KB3-175-2 | ecosystem: Environmental > Terrestrial > Soil > Unclassified ...
ACTCTTCCGGTTTCCCCGCCCTGGGCCAAGGTGACCCCTCAAGAAGCAAACACGGGCAACATGTAGGACTCCAAAAGCCTTGGTGGTTGTAGGGGCATCCCTCGTGGGTGCCCCTACAACTTCTTACGCCAGGCTGTACAAACCTATCAGGAGCGGTGAAAGCGGCGGTGGGCCAATTGGCCCACCGCTCCTCTATGCACTGTTATTGCCGTCCTTCTCGGACCCGCACCGTCGCCGCCGCCACCGTGACCAGGATGGTGAGCCCATACACGATTTGCAAGGCGCCCGGATCAAGATTGAGGATAGGCAGCAGGTCAGCCAGCACGGTGAGGACGAGCGCGCCGGCAATGGTTCCGATGTAGTGGCCGCTCCCCCCGATGAGCGGCGCCCCTCCCACCGCGACCGCTGCCACGGAGGCGAAGAGGTACGGGTCGCCCATGCCAAGATACGGCTGCGCGACGAAGCCGGTGTATAGAATGCCCGCGATGGCCGCCGCGACGGCACAGATCACATAGGTCGCGATCATGATCGGCACCACGTTGACGCCGGAGAACCGCGCCACGATCCGGCTCGTCCCCACCGCGTACAGGCGCCGACCAAAGGTGGTCCAACTCAAGGCAACGGTCGCGATCACCGCCAATCCCAGCCAAATCAAGGTGTTGATCGGCAGCGGTCCTACCGAACTGAACGTCCAGTCCACGACCAGCGGCGGCGCCCTGGAGGCCTGTCTGCTTCCGAGATAGACAAGCAGCGCTCCCTGGACGACCACGTTCATCCCGAGCGTCATGATGATCGGCGATATACCCAGGACCGCGATCCCGATCCCGTTGACCAACCCCACCAGCACGCCCAGAAGGATCAGGACCGGAATAACCCAGATCAGCGGGCCATTCTGGCCGCCGCTCAAAATGGTCAGGACGATACCCGAGGCACAGAGGACATAGGGAATCGACAGATCTACTCCGCCCCCTATGATCACGAAGGTTTGTCCCAGGCCGACGATGCCGATGAAGGACGCCTCGATTAGCAACTCCTTGATGTGAGTGGGCGAGGCGAACCCTGGGGTAAAAGCACTCGTGATCACAAACATCGCGATGGCGATGAAGTAGGCCAGCACGATCGACCGGTGCCGTCCATTGGCGGTGGCCCAGGCACGTTGGGGAAGATTGCCGGCTGCCGAGGCAGCCGGCCCAATCGGCGGATTCGGCATCGTACTCATGCCGCGCTCCGCCGCCGCACCAGAAAGGCGGCCAGCACGTTGAGCAAGACCGCGAAGATCAGGAGTACCCCCTCAAGCAGCGCCTGCCAGTTGCTGTCTATCCCATAGATAAAAATAACGCTGCCGATCAGGGTAGGAATATACGCCCCAGCGATCGTACCCCCAAAGCCGCCCCGTCCCCCGATAAGCGCGGTGCCGCCCAGCACCACGGCAATGATCGAGGTCAGGATATATTCCGGCCCGACGGTTGGATTGCCCGACTCGGATTGGGTGATGTAGTAGAGCGCCGCCAAGCAGGCAAAGAGGCCGGCAAGCGCGTAGGTCGTCACGATCGTCCGCGTGACGGGCACACCCGAGAGGAATGCCGCTTCCTGACTGGATCCCACCGATCTGATTTCGAACCACAGGCGGGTCCGCTTGAAGATCAGCCAGAACAGCGCCAGGAGGAGGAGGAGCCAGACGGGCGTCCCTATCCCCAACCATGCGCCGTTGCCGAAATTGGACCAATCGGCTGGTACCGTACCACCGTTGGTCGGCAATACCCACAGCGCCGCGCCGCCGAATACCGACGAGGTGGCCAGGGTCACGATAAACGGCTGCATGCCGGTGACGCCAATCAGGAAGCCATTCACCGCGCCGGCGGCGGTTGACCCGATAATCAGCGCCGCCATGACCCACCACATCTGGGCCCCGCCGTCGCCGAAATGGAGCGCCGCGATCGCGGTGACCAAGCTCAGCAAGCCTCCACTGGAAAGATCGATTCCACCGGAGACGATGACCAGAGTCTGGCCGAAGGAGATCAAGATCAGGGTAAGCGTTTCACCGGTGAAGATATTCAGCTCATTGATCGTGTAGACGCCTGCTTGCCTCGCCCCATAGAGCACCACGAGGATCGCAAGGATGATCCACGGCGTCAGGGCCAGCGCGGCGCCGCTCCGCAACCACTGCGCCAGGGTGTTGGACATGCCGGTGGGGCCGAAGGTGTGCGATCCTCTGGCGGATGGACGCTCCCCCGGTGGCCGCGCCAGGGCATCGGTCCGAGGCTCGGCCGAATTCATATGGCAACCCCGGTCCCAATGGAGACAATGGAGGCGCGCAAGATGTGCTCCTCGGTCATCGCCTCACCCTCCAGAGTGGCCGTGATCGTGCCGTCACTTACCACGATGATGCGGTCGGCCACGTGGATAAGCTCCTGCATATCGGTGGAATAGAACAAAATCGCGTAGCCACGGGCCGCCAGGTCTCGCATCAACTGGAAGATATCGGCCTTCGTGCCGACATCCACCCCTCGCGTGAGGTCGTACAGGAGCAGAATATGGGCTTTAGTCTGAAGTAGCTTGGCGATCACCACCTTTTGCTGATTACCTCCGGAGAGGGTGCTCACCGGCTGATCCATGTTCCGTGCCACCACGTTGAGTTGCGTCATGGCGCCGCGCGCCAGTCTCCGCTCCGCGCTCTTATCGAGCACGCCCAGATGGGAGATTTGGGAGAGAATGGGCAGGACGACATTCTCTCGAATTGGCTTGGGAAGCAGCAGACCCTGATTCTTCCGGTCCTCGGGCACCAGCGCCAGCCCGATCCCGGCGGTGAGGGCGTCGCGCGGATTGGCGATCCGCACTCGCCGCCCATTCACCTCGATAGTGCCCTGGGCATGGTGAATGCCGTAGAGCGCCAGCACCAACTCGGATTGCCCTTGTCCTTGCAAGCCGCCCATCCCCAATATTTCCCCTTCCCGCAGATCGAAGGAGACATCACGTAGGCGCGCGCCATGGCGGAGGTTGCGGACGGAGAGGAACACCCGATCCGTGACCGTTGGCGTGCGTTCAGGGTACAGCCGGTCCCGCGCCCGGCCGAGCATCATGCCGACGATTTGGTCGTCGTCAAGTTCATGCATGGGCTTGGTCCCGACGTGCCTTCCATTGCGGAAGACGGTACAGGTGTCGGCTACCGCGCGTACCTCGGCCAGCCGGTGCGAGATATAGATCACTGTCGTGCCGGCGCCGGCCAGCCGTTTACACAAGCGGAGCAGCCACGCCACCTCGGGCGGCGATAAGGCCGAGGTCGCCTCGTCAAGGATCAGGATGCGTGGCCGTTGAGAAATCGTCTTCGCGATTTCAATCAGTTGTCGTTCGGCGACCGGCAAACCGCGGACGACCCGGTTCGGATCGACCGCCGGCAGTTCCAGTTCTTCAAACAGCTCGCGCGTGCGACGGCGGAGCGCGGCCGCCGAAATCGTGTGAAGGACGGTACGATTCTCGCGCCGGAACCAGATGTTCTGGGCGACCGTGAGGTCGGGGATCAGTGACAATTCCTGAAACACGGCGCCGATCCCGGCAGCCCAGGCGGCCCGTGGGTTGTGTATGGCAACCCGCTTCCCCAAGAGGGAGATCTCGCCGGAGTCGCCGCGGACCGCGCCGGTCAATACCTTGATCAAGGTGCTCTTGCCCGCGCCGTTCTCGCCGAGGAGGGCGTGGACCTCGCCGGAATGGGCGGTAAAATCGACCTTATCGAGCGCGACGATGCCGCCAAATGTTTTGGTCAGTCCGACAACCTGGAGGGCCGGCGCCCCATCCCGGCCAGGCATGGACTGCATCATCTCACTCCCGCCTGCCGTCCGGCCCCGCCGCACCGGAGTTGGTGGACGCCTCGGCCACTCGAAGCGTCACGAAGAGTATAGTTTTGCGCCCGCGTCTCCGTCAACAGTATACGAGTACTCTTCCATAGCCTGATAATAGATGGGGAGGCGGCGGAAAATACCGTGTCTAACCTCCGGAGTCGCATCTCACACTGCCGATCATCGAATGGGCATGAGCGTAAGGCAACGGCGCCCGCGGTTCGTCGTGCCGCTGTTTGAAGCTGGAGAAGAAGGAAGAGAACATGTACACGATTGACTTCACGGGCAAGGTAGTTCTGGTAGTTGGCGGGGAGATCGGGATCGGAGCCGCCATCGCGCGCGGCTTCGCGGACGCGGGCGCCACGCTGGCGATCAGCTACCACGGCAGCAAGGCCGGGGCCGAGGCGGTGGCCGAGTTTGCGCGCGCCGCCGGGCGTCGCTGCCTCCTGATCCCGGCGGACAGCAGAAGCGTGGCCGAGGTCGAGGCGACGGTAGACGCGACGGCCGAGGAGTACGGGACGATCGATGTGCTGGCCTACAACGCGGGGCTGACCGATCCACGCCCGTTCTTCGAGATCACCGAGGAGGAGTGGGATCGCACCCTGGACATCAACCTCAAGGGAATGTTCTTCTGTGCCCGACACGCGGCGGCCCGGATGCGCGATCAAGGCAGGCAAGGCAGCATCATTCTTCTCTCATCGGTATATAGCATCCAGGCCTATCCCGACCACCACCACTATGCCTCCAGCAAGGGCGGCATCAACATGCTGACCTGATCGCTCGGCCGGCAACTGGCGCCCCTGGGGATTCGGGTCAATGCCATCGCGCCCGGTTCGATCTTCGTGGAAAAGTTTCACGGCGTGTACGACCCTATCGAAGCCGGCAAGGCAATCCCGATCGGGCGGGTTGGCAGGCCGGAGGAAATGGCGGATATCGCGGTCTTCCTGGCCTCCGATCGGGCCAGTTACATCACGGGGCATGTGCTCTTCGCCGACGGAGGGATGACCCTGCCGCTGCATCTGGGGTGACTTGGGCGGCTGTGTATCGCGGCTGGATGGAAGGAACGAGATCGGCTGTGGCGCCCTGAAGCACAGATTAGACGGATGACACAGATGACTCCCCTGGGAATCAGCCTGGCAAGGAACAAAGACAGGGAGGCGGACTGCCTGGTCAATCCACCGGAGCATGGTGAGCGTTGGACGCCCACTCACCGACCGGCGAACCGGAGCCGCCATCTGTGTCATCCGTTCCATCTGTGCATCTGTGCTTCAGGAAGGGCGCGCGCCCTCCGCCACACGCGCGAGGCGCACCCTATCGGGCCTGACGCGGCCAAGGGCGCGTGCTCCTGGTATCATATCCGCACGACCGTGGCGTGCCGGTCGGCGATCCGCTGGCGACGCGGCGCGCGCCGTGCCCCGGGGAGATGCGCATGAACACGGAGATCGGCGAGAGCTTCGCCGGCCTGCTGCGCGAGCGGCGGCTGGCGGCTGGGCTGACCCAGGAAGCGCTGGCTGAGCGGGCCGGGGTCAGCACGCGGAGCATCCAGATGCTCGAACGGGGTGAAGGCCGGCCGCACCGGGACACGGCGGCGCGCCTGGCCGCCGGGCTGGGCCTCACGACGGCGGAGCGGGAACGCTTCGTGACCCTGGGCGCCCCCGCACCCCGCCGACGGTCCCTCGCCGCCGCGCCCGCCCTGGCCGGGGAGCGTGCCGTCCTGAGTGCCTATCCCGGCACGCTGCCCCTCTCCCTGACCGCGCTGATCGGGCGGGAGCGGGAGGTGGCGGCGGTGGCGGCGCTGCTCCGGCGCGAGGATGGCCGGCTGGTGACCCTGGTCGGGCCGGGCGGGGTGGGCAAGACCCGGCTGGCCCTCGCGGTCGCCACCACGCTCTGGGAGCAGTTCGCCGACGGGGTCTCCTTCGCCTCGCTGGCCCCCCTGCGGGACGCCAGTCTGGTGCTCTCGGCGATCGCCCAGGCGGTGGGGGTGGTGGAGTCGGGCGAGCAGCCCCTCCCGGTGGCGTTGCGCACCTTCCTGCGGAGCCGGCAGCTCTTGCTGGTGCTGGATAACGTCGAGCACCTGCTGGCGGCGGCAGAGGAGGTAACGCGGCTGCTGAGCGCCTGTCCGGGACTCCGGGTGCTGGCCACCAGCCGGATGGCGCTGCGGCTCCAGGGAGAACGGGTGGTCCGGGTCGCCCCGCTGGCCCTGGCCGATCCGGCGCGGCTGCCGCCGGTCGCCGCCCTGGGCCAGGTCGCGGCGGTGCGCCTGTTCGTGGAGCGGGCGGTGGCCACCCAGGAGGAGTTCACGCTGACCGCCGGGAACGGGGCGGCGGTGGCGAGCATCTGCGCCCAACTGGATGGGCTGCCGCTGGCCATCGAGTTGGCGGCGGCGCGGGTGCGGGTCTTGCCGCCCGCTGCCCTCCTGGGTCAGCTCATGGCACAATCGCTGCGGGTGCTGACCGGCGGGGCGCGGGATCTCCCGGCGCGCCAGCGCACCCTGCGTGACACGATCGCCTGGAGCTACGACCTGCTCACGCCCGCCGAGCAGGCCCTCTTCCGCCGCCTCTCGGTGTTCGCCGCCGGCTGCACCCTGGAGGCCGCGGCGGCGGTCTGTCGCCTGCCAGACGCGCCCGCCGACCCGCTGGCGGACGTGGATCTCCTGGAGACGGCGATCGCCCTGGCCGATCTCAACTTGCTGCGCTTTGGTGACGCCGACGACCCGCGGCTCGGCATGCTCGCGACTGTGCGCGAGTATGGGCACGAGCAACTGGCGGCATCCGGGGAGGAGGAGATCTTGCGCGCGCGGCAGGCGGAGCATTACCTGACCTGGGTCGAGCGCGACGCCATGCAGGGCACCTGGGGCGACGAGCAGGTGGTCTGGCTCCCCCGGATCGAGGAGGAGTTGGCGAACCTGCGGGTGGCCCTGGGCTGGTGCCTGGAGCGTGGGCAGGCCGGTGACGGACAGGCGCTGGAGCGTGGGCTGCTGGGCGGCGCCCAGCTGTTCCACTTCTGGCACATCCGTGGGCACGGGGTAGAGGGGCGCGCCTGGCTGGAGCAACTGCTAGCGCTCTCACCCACCGATCCGCCAACCCGCGGGCGCGGGCACGCCCTCAGAATGGCGGCCATTCTGGCTGGGCTCAAGGGGGAGCGTGCCCGGATGCACGCCAGGGCCGCGGAGAGCGTCGCCATCGTGCGCCGGACTGGCGATGTCCAGGATCAGGCATGGGCCCTCGCGGCCTTCGGCGCCATCACCGGCTACTGGCCCCGGCCGGGCACCTCCGACTCCGCCGATGCGCGCGCCAGCCTGGAAGAGGCGCTGGACCTCCTCGCCGATGTCCAGCCGCGGGATATCACCTGGTCCATGCTGGCCATGAGCGCCCACACCTACCTGGTAGCGCCGCTGTTGGCCCAGGGCGAGGTGGCGAGCGCGCGGGCACACCTGGATCAGGCGCTGGCGGTGGAGCGGGCGGACGAGATGCATTGGATGATAGCTCAGACGCTTACCTTTCGGGCCATGGTGGCTCAAATCGAGGGAGACCTACCCGAGGCTGACGGCTATCTGGAGCGGGCACTACGGCACGTCGGCGCGATCGGCGATCAGTATGGCCTGGGCCAGGCGCTCACGCAACGCGGTGATGTGGCGTGGCAAGCCGGAGATCGGGGGGCAGCGGGGCACTGGTACAGGCAAGCCATGCGAGCGTTCGAGCCGCTCGGCTACCTCGAGCCCGCCATACAGGCATGGTGCGGCCTGGCGGGGGCGCGGCTGGCCGAGGGCGACCCCGCTGCCGCCGTAAGGCTGGTCGCGGCGGCCACGGCGCTCACCGAGGCAGCGGGGGCCGTCCTGCGCGCGCCGGTGCAGGAACAGATGGACCAGGTGCGGGCGCGGGCCGAGGCGGCGCTAGGGCCGGAGGAGCGGGCAGCGGCCTGGGCGATGGGACCGACATTGACGCTTGAGCAGGCGATCGGCGAGGCATGATCGTGCGTTAGGGGCGCGCGAAATCCTACCCGTGGAACTCTGTTCCTGCGCCTAATCATGCGGCTAATCCTTCCGATCTTCGTGGGAGGCCGCTCGACGCGCCCCCATACTGGACGACGTGATAACCCCAATATGCGGTGGTCACGAGCGAGAAGACAGGGAGGAGGCACTATCATGGTCCTTCGGAAGCGGTTTCTCACCAGCATGTTGCTCGCGGGCGGTCTGTGCGGCCTACTGATCGGCCCCCGGCAAGCGGTCCCAGCCCACGCCTACGGCACCATCCCCTACTCGCTGGATGGGATCATCCCGCACTCTCCCTATCACGTCCCGGCGGCCGTGATCGCCCAGTATTGCGGCCGCTACAGCCTGCGGTCCATCGGCCGGAGCACCCGCCTGACCAGCGGCTACATCGATATCTCGCGGCGGGCAGATGGTTCGCTGCTTGGCCTGGTGATGTTCTACGGCTATGATTCGCAGGGCTTCCAGACGGACTGGTTGGCGGTGCTCTCTGACTTCCATGTGCTGCCGCGCCATATGATGGCTATCGATCTGCTCACCCAGTCCGGCCAGCAGTTGGGGGACCAGTTGATGGTCACGCGCGGCGCGCACGGCGACCTGGTGGGCCGGCTCTTGCTGGACGGCAACGAGGATGCCATTAACTGGCACAAAACCGCGAGCTGAGGGGGGCAAATCATGCTATCGGAATGCGGACCAACCCGACGCCCGGCCAACACTCTCCGTATCCGGCTATTCCTGCCCCTGGCGCTACTGCTCGCCGCCCTCGGCTCGCAGGCAGGGTTCCGACCAGCGGCGGCGGCATCGCCGGATCTGGCGACGCAGCTCAACCTGCTGACCCCAGCCCTGGCCCGCCCGTACCTCGGATGCTATCAGCTACGGCGGGTGACGCGGGGCGCGCCGCTCGACAGCAGCACCATGGTCCTCAGCATGAACGTTCAGGGTCACTTACAGGGGCTACTGGAGGCCATGGGGACGGATGCGCGGGGCGGGAGGACCAGTTGGCTGGTGGATCTCGCCAACTTCCACTTTTCGCGGGCCGGACAGCTCACGGGCGATGTCCTCGGCCAGGGTTTCACCCTCCGTCTGGGGAGGCTGGCGCTCAACCGCGAGAGGAACGGGGATCTGGCCGGGCAACTCACGCTCGGTCACGCCACCTACGCCGCCTGGTGGCACAGAATGGCGACCGCGCGGTCATAGGTTGGGCGGGAAGGGCCAGTGCGAACACTGGCCCTTCCCGCTACCACTTACGCACGGCATTCCGCGTTCAAACATTGGCTGAGCCCGCCGGCCTTCCACCGGTTACGCATGCACATCGTAGCCCAGGTCGCGCACCATGCCCGCGATGGTCTCTTTCGTTCGCGCGTCCAGCGGCTGAATCGGGAGCAGCGGGTCGCCCACCGACGGGCCGATCATGTTCAAGGTTGCCTTCATGATGGCCAGCCAGTTGGGATCGTTTCCGGCCCCAAGATGCTCTCGGAACACGAGGCGCATGAGCGGCGCCAGGGCGCGCCACTGCCGGCGGGCGGCGGCCAGATCACCCTGAATTGAGATCGTCTCATACAGCTTCTTGGCGGCCCGGGGGACGATGCTCGGGAGAGCGGAGATCCAGCCATGGGCGCCATGACACAGACCCTCGAAGGCCACCGTATCGATCCCGGCATAGATCACCAATCGCCGATCGGTCGCCTGCAATAGTTCGCAAATGCGATCAGGATTGGTATTCGACAGTTTGACGCCGGCGATCGCTTTCTCCTCGAAAAGGGTCACCAGATGTTCGGTCCGCAGGTCGATGTTCGTACCGCCAAAGTTATAGTAGACGACAATCGGGATCCGCACGGCATCGGCCAGTCGGCGATAGTGGTCCAGCACCTGGTTGATCGACGGGTGCATGTAGTAGGGCGGCGTCACAAGCAGCGAGTTCGCGCCCGCCTGCTCGGCATGTCGCGAGAGATCGCGGGCAATACGGGTGGAGTAGTGATGCGTACCGGCCATGATGTGGACGCGGCCGGCATTGGCCGCGATCACGGCCTCAACGACCCGCTTGCGGTCGTCACTCTCGATGCCGACAAACTCGCCGCTACTGCCCAGGGGTGAGATGCCGCTCACGCCCTCACCGATCAGCCAATCGATATGGGCCGGAATTAAGTCGAGCCGGAGATCTCCGGCTGGGCTAAAGGGGGTCATAGATGAAGCTACTATTCCATCAATCAGCATTGTATCTAGCCCCTCACGATTCTTATGACTTGCCGGCGTCCGGTTGACCGATCCGGAATGACAAGCCTCCCATGGATGTAAATGGTTTGACCGGCCACGAACGCTCCCGGACCACATGGTTGGTCAATCATGGGCCGGGAGGATCCAGAGATCGCGGAGCGCCCGCAAGCCATGGCGCGGATGCCACGACGGTACGGGGTTCTCCAGTCGGCTCGCCGAGAGCCGGTCGAGCAGAGCGGTCAGGGCAAAGCGCGCCTCCGTGCGGGCAAGTGGGGCCCCCAAGCAGAAATGGGCTCCCCAGCCGAAGGCGAGTTGCTTGTTCGGCACTCGGTCGAGATGGAGGCAATTTGGCTCATCGAAGACCGCGGGATCCCGGTTTGCCGCCGCCACGCACAGCACCACCGAATCGCCCCGCCGGAAGTGGTGGCCGGCAAAGTCCATATTCTCGCTGACCACGCGGGAAATCAGGGGAATCGGGGTCTCGAAGCGGAGAAACTCCTCTACACCGCGGTGGCCACGAGCGAGGGATCCGCGCGCAGCCGCGCCATTTCCTCGGGATGCTGGAGGAGCAGCAGGGCCGAGGAGCTGATCAGGCTGGTCGTGGTGTCGTGGCCGGCGGAAAAAAGGAAGACGCAGATCCCGAGAACCTCCGGCACGGTCATCCTCACGGCGGCGCTCATCGTGGTGGCGATGTGACTCACGACATCATCCTCGGGATGACTCCGGCGCCGCTCAACGAGGATCGTGAAGTATTCAGTCAGTTCGGCGACCCCGGCATGCGCGCGTTCGGCGGCGGACACCGCGCTCGGACCGGCCTCGGCCACATAGTCCGAGATATTGATCACCGCCTGCCAGAAACGATGGCGATCCTCGGGCGGGATGCCCAGGATGTCGCAAATAACCGTGAGCGGTAAAGGGTGGGCGAGGCCGGCCACCAGGTCCGCGCGGGGTGCCGGCAACTGGGCGACCAGGTCGTCCGCCAGTTGCCGAACCCGATCCTCGATCGTCCGCGCCAGTTTTGGCGTGAAGACGGGCGAGAGCAAGCGACGAATCTCCGTGTGGCGCGGCGGATCCATGAAACCGAGCCAGTTGGCTACGTGCTCACCCAGGGCATGCAGTCTGGTTCGCATCTCTGCCGGCAGCTTCCGCATATTGACGTCCGCGCGATCGGAGGAGAATCGGGGATCCAGGAGCCCTTTGACCACATCGGCGTGCCGGCACACGAACCAACTCTCCAGCGGCTCGCTCCAGTGAACTGGATACTTCTCGAGCAACCAGGTGAAGAGTGGATAGGGATCGTGGAGGCGCCCTTCGCAGTAGGTCTGGTATGCATCCGACCACGGCCCACTCAGGTCGATCTCCGCTCCAGCCATGGGCCCACCTTCCCCTCCGCGCGATCCCAGCCCGACGGGTGCTCGCCGTCGGAGTTCGGCTACGCGAAGCCGGCCCAGAGAAACGGACCGGTGGGATCAGGGCGAGTATAGTGTGGCGTCGCTTCTATTGTCAACAGTATATGCAGCATGCACTCGGCAATCGCATCGCCGAACCTCTCCGCTCGACCATGTACCATATACCTCAGGGCCGTAACGGATGCGGTCGGACGGATTCGCGCTCCGCCAACCGAACGTTCAGCATGGTGACGGTACTGGCCGCGGCTGGATTGACGGCGCGCGCGATGAGCCGTTGTACAGCCGTGGTGTCCACCAGTTCCGTGTCGCTCACTATCGTGGTCAGGGCCGGCGTGAGGTGCTCGGCAAGGTAGGTGTCATCGCCGAAGCCGACTGCCGAGATATCGTGGGGCACCTCGCGTCCCGCCTCCCGCAACGCTCGGATCGCTCCGATCGCCGAGGAGTCATTGGCGCAGAGGAGCGCGCTGAACTCCACCTGCCGCGCGAGCAGGCGCTTGCAGGCATCGTACGGTGTGCGTGAGATTGCTGCTCTCCATGCACATGGGGTTCACCGGGAGCCCGGCGTCAAGGAGTGCTGCTCGGTAGCCGTGCGCGCGCAACCCCACCATGTAAAGCCGGCAGCGGGGGCGCGGCCCCTCGTCCAATGGGCCACCGATGAAAGCGATCTCGTGGTGCCCAGCGCCAATCAAGTACGCCGTGGCCTGGAAAGCGCCCTCGAAGTCCTCCGTAACTACCGCGTCGATCCCCTGGCCGGGCAGATACTCGACTACCTGGACCAGAGGCAAGGCCACTGAGCGTAGCGCCCGGACTACCGGCTCCGTCGCGCCGCCGACCAGCAGAATGCCGTCAAGCCGCATGGCGCGGACGGCTTCGATGAGATCGGCCGGCGAGTGGCGCAGAACCCCGATCGAGCAGTAGACCAGCTTGATCCGCGCCTTGCGCGCTTCCGCTTCCACGCCGGCCAGCAGGCGCGACCACTGGTCGCGCCTCATATTTGTAGCAAGGGATCCTCTAGGCGGAGCGTGGGTGGCTGATGGGG
>Ga0134126_10009150_pt1 | contig 12483 bp, 10 predicted proteins | sample KB31752_FD_96881 | JGI IMG/M metagenome (GOLD analysis project Ga0134126, IMG submission 96881) | Terrestrial soil microbial communities with excess Nitrogen fertilizer from Kellogg Biological Station, Michigan, USA - KB3-175-2 | ecosystem: Environmental > Terrestrial > Soil > Unclassified ...
GCACCATGATGTAGACCGCGGGGTGCGAGTAGAACCAGAACAGGTGCTGGAACAGCAACGGATCCCCGCCGAGTGCCGGATCGAAGATGCCGATGCGCGTGAGCCGCTCGAATGCCATCAGCAACAAGGTCATGGCGAGCACCGGGGTCGCCAGCACCATGATCACGCTGGTGGTGTACTGCGCCCAGACGAACAGCGGCAGGCGGAACCAGGTCATGCCCGGGGCCCGCAGGCGGTGCACGGTCACGATGAAATTCAAGCCGGTGAGAATGGTGGAGAAGCCCACCACGAACACCGCGGCGGCGGCCAGGATCACTCGCGTATTGGAGAACAGCGTCGAGAGCGGGGTGTAGAAGGTCCAGCCCGTGTCGACTCCGCCGCTCAGCAGCGTCGCGACCACCAGCAGGCCGCCGAAGGTGTAGATGTACCAGCTGGCCAGGTTCAGTCGCGGAAAGGCGACCTCCTTGGCGCCGATCATCAGCGGCACGAGGAAATTGCCGAGCGTTGCCGGAATGGAAGGGATCAGGAAGAACCACACCATGATGATGCCGTGCGCCGTAAACAACTCGGTATAGGTGCGGTCATTGACGAGGTTGCCGCTCGCGCTCATCAACTGCAGGCGGATCAGTCCGGCTGCGGCGCCGCCGATGAAGAAAAAGAACGTGATCGCGATCATGTAGAGCAGGCCGATGCGCTTGTGATCGCGCGTCGTCAGCCACGACCAGATGGTCGAGCCCTCGCGCAGATAGCTCTGCGGGTGCAGGACCTCGCGTGGGACGGGGACGTCGCGGTGCTTGGCGTGCGGTACGGCGTTCATGGCACCTCTGCCGAGCGCAAATAGGCCAGCAGCGCATCCAGATCATCCTGCGAGAGCTGGCCGCGGAAGGTAGGCATGATCGGCGCGAAGCCGCGCACGATCTGCTTTTCGGGCTCGAGAATGGAATCGAGCAGATAGGTGTCATCCGCCGGGACGGTACTGCCATCGCTCAAGGGGACGGGCCGCCCGTATAGTCCGCGGAGCTCCGGCGCGTGCACACTGGAGCCGGGTGCATGGCAGCCGCTGCAGCCGGCCGAGCGGAACAACACCGCGCCCTGCGCGATGATGTCCGGTTCCTGGTTGGGGGTCGCCAGCCAGCGCGCGTAGTCGGCGTCGCGCATGACGATGATCTGGCCGAGCATGGAGTAGTGCAGCGTGCCGCAATACTGCGTGCACGTCAGCGTGAAACTGCCCGTGCGTGTCTGTTTGAACCAGGCGTAGGTATAGCGGCCGGGCAACACATCCTGCTTGAGCCGGAAGGCCGGGACGAAGAAGCTGTGAATGACATCCTGGGAGGTCATGACGAGCTCCACCGGATAGCCGAGGGGCACGTGCAGTTGATTGATCTCGCGGCGGCCATTGGGATGTTGAATGCGCCACATCCACTGCTTGGCGAGCACGTAGATCGGCGCGGCGTTGTGCGGCGGGCGGTAGTACTGGGAGAACACCGCGGTGGACCACAGGAAGATGATGAAGAAGGCCAGCAGCGGGATGCCGGTCCAGCCGACTTCGAGCCAGAAGGCGCCGGACGGCGGGTTGCGGCGGTCCGCCTTGGAGCCGCGGCGGTAGCGCACTACGAAGATCAACATCAGCAGTGCCACCGAGATCGCAACCAGTCCGGTCAATGCTGCCATCGCAATGAAGAGATGGTCGATCTTCGGGGCCAGCGTCGAGGCAGGCGGCGGCAGAGGATTGAGGATCATGCGCGCCGGCCCCGCCACAGCCAGAGTGCGCCGAAGCCGAGCAGGGCAATGCACAGCGCGCGCAGCGCATCGAGCACCTGCGCGTCATAGCGCCCCGTCAGGGCGATGAGACAGTCACACAGCAGGCGCAGGGGTTGCGTCCAGGTGGGCGGTGCCTGTGCGGCGGCCGCCCGTACCGCCTCGCGCAGCGTCGCCGGGTCATACTGCAGACCGAAGAAGTAGCGACTGATGTGCCCGCTCGGGTCGAGCAGCACCCAGCCGGCCGGATGCACGAACTGGTTATCGGCCTGCGCGCCGGCGGCCGCCGCGATGGCGGCGTTGGGCAGAAAGTGAAAGCCTGCCGCGTCGGCCAGCCGCGCCGAGGCGGGGTGCGCGCGCACGCGATCGCTCGGGGCAGCCGTGAGCAGCTGCAGGCCCGCCTGCCAGGGAGCGGACGGGGCTATCGCGGCCTTGCGCCGTGCGGCCGCGGCCACGCCGTCGTAGGGATCGATGCTGACGGCGAGCAGCTCAAAGTCGCGGCCGGGCACGAGGCCCGCACGCGTCATCGCCTGCTGCGTCAGCGACAGCGTCACGGGACACAGACGCGAACAGGAGAGGTACATCAGCACGAGCACGACGGGTCGGTGCGGCTTGAAGTAGCGCGACAAGGACACCACGCGGCCCTGGTCGTCGCTGAATCGCAGCTGCAGGGGCACCGCCGCGCCGAGGCGCTGCTGCCAGCCCACCGCGGCGAGCGCGGCAGTCTGTGCTGTGGCTGGCGCGCCCATCGCCGTGCCGCCGAGCATGCAGCCGAGCAGCAGCGCCGCCGCCAGCCTGGCGGGCAGCCTCATCGCGTAGCACCCGCTCGCCGAGCTCGTCGACTCGACGCTGGCGCGCGCGCTGCCGGGGCGGCGGGCTGCGCGCCGGCTGCGGCGGCGCTGGTTGCTGCGCTCGGCGCCATCGGAGCTTGCAGCTCCGGATGCTGCGACAGCAATTGCATGGCGCGCTCGATGGGGATGTGCGCATAGCTGTGGGCCGGATCCTCCCAGCCGTATCCATTCAGTTTCGCGGCCTGCGCCGCCTGGTAGCTGTGCAGCAGATCGACCGGATCCGGATCGGAGAGGGCGGGGGCCTGCAGCGCGCGGCGTGTGGGCTGGATGCTGGTCTGATTGAGCGCGGAGAGCAGCTTGACGAGGGCGGTGACCATGACGATGGCCAGCAGCACCGCCAGGGCGGCCACCGCGATCGCGCGGCCGTCGATTCCCGAGCCTTCGCGCTGAGTTTCCGTCGGCATGTATCAGGACCCCGCTGCAGCGGGCTGCCAGCGTTGACGCCACGCCAGGAGCCAGGCGCCGACGCACACCAGCACCAGCAGCGGATCGCTCCAGTGCAGCGCCAGTCCAGCGGGCATGAAAGCGGGCTTTACCAGATAGAAGAACAGCAGCAGCTGCGCGAACAGCAGCGCCGCGGCGATGGCGGCCAGATAGCGCGCATCACGCTTGACCCCGCGCACCAGCAACAGCAGAAAAGGCGCAATGAACTGCAGCAGCACCAGGGCCACCGTGACATTGCGCCAGTCGGTCTGCAGGCGCGGCAGATACCAGGAGATCTCCTTGGGAAGGTCCTCCGCCCAGACGATCAGGTACTGCGTATAGGAGAGGTAGGTGAGGCCCAGCACATACATCAGCAGGAGGTTCCCCAGATCGCCGCACAGCTCGCGCAGCGGCGCGCTCTGCAGCGCCGTGCGAGTGCCGGCGTCTCCTCGCAGTGCCGACCAGGCCAGCGGCCCGATGTGCGCACACACGGCCAGCGCGAGTGCCGCCTGCATCGCGGCCACGCCGACCCACAGGCCGAAGGTGCTCGAATACCATTGGGGTGTCAGCGACATGATCCAGTCCACCGACGCCAGTGAGACGCTGAAGCCATAGGCAATGAGGCCTGCGGCGCTGAAACGGATCAGCGCGCGGCTGCGCGGGCTGGCCGCACGCGCCGCCAGTACCCGCCAACGCAGCGACATCAATGACCAGAGCACCAGGTAGACGGCGGAGCGGGCCAGGAAGAACGGCCGGTTGAGCCACCAATGTTTGTCGGCAACGCTGGCAGGATCGCCGATCCATGCAAACACTGCCGGCAGGTCGATCAGCAGTGGCAAGGAGAACAGTGCCACCACGGGCAGCAGACTCGCGGCGGCGCTGAGCGGTCCGCGCAGTGCCACACCCCAGCGCCCGCCGGTCAGCTGATGCAGCATCAGGTTTGCAAGGCTGCCCAGCGAGAGCGCCAGACAGAACAGATACACGAACAGATACGAGCGCAGCGCCAGTGTCATCGGTGCGCGTCCAGTCGGGCACGATCGGCGGCGGAGAGCAGGCGGGCGGGCGTGTGCTGGCTGAGTTGCAGCGCGCGAATGTAGGCGATGATCGCCCAGCGGTCAGCGGGAGATACGCGGTCCGCGTACGAATACATCAGGCCGTACCCGTGGGTGATCACATCGAAGAAATGACTGTCGGGTGCCTGTCGCAGGCGCTGGATGTGATAGGAGGGTGGCGCGGGAAAGCCGCGGCGCACGATATAGCCGTCGCCATCGCCGAGCTCGCCGTGGCACGGGGTGCAATAGATCTGAAAGCGGTCGCGGCCGCGTGCGAGCAGGGCCGCGCTGAGCGGATAGGGGTTGGTGGTCGCGTACTCGTCACGGTCCCAACGATTGGCGAGCTCATAGCCCGAGCGGCCCGAGGAGCTGACGGCAAAGCCACCACGGGCGCTGATCTCGGTGCCCGGCACCGGTTTTCGCGCGGCGCCTCCATCGCTCCAGAACGTGCTCGCATCCAGCGGGTCATAGCGTGGCTGGTGATACATGTCGTGCATGCCCTTCTCGCAGCCGGACAGCGCCAGCACGATGGCGAGGCCGAGCGGCACCAGTCGGGCGACACTGCGCAGCAAGGTGCCGACGGCGCTCATTCGGGCACCTCCAGCACGGCCAGCGCATCGAGGGAGCGCAGGAATGCGCGCGTCGTCTCGCGATCGAACAGCAGATCTGCACTGCAGATACACAGGAAAAAGCGATCGCTGCTGGCGCGGCGGAACTCCTCGAGCTCGAACAGCGGATGCATCAGCCGTGGCAGGCCGTTGAGCACCAGCATGCCGAGCAGCGCCGCGAAGGCGGCGCCGAGCACGGCAATCTCGAATGTGACCGGCAGAAACGACGGCCAGCTGTCCAGCGGCCGGCCGCCGACGTTGATCGGGTAGTTGATGGTCGCCGAATACCATTGCAGGAAATAGCCGATCAGCGCGCCCACGACTCCGCCGCCCAGGGTGATGAGCGGCACGTATTCGCGGCTGCCGCCCAGCGCCTCGTCGAGGCCATCGATCGAGAAGGGACTGTAGGCCTCGAGGCGATGGAAGCCGGCCTCGCGCGCGCGCCGCACGGCCTGCAGCAGTGCATCGGCGCTGTCGAACTCGCCGAGCAGTCCATACAGCGGCACGGATTCGGCGCGGCTGTTCACGTGGACTGCTCCGCGGGCTGCTGCCCGGGCTGCCGTGCGGACTTGTCAGCGGACCTGCCGCACTGCTCGTGCAGCTGCTCGCGCAGGTCGTGGATGGAGATCGCCGGCAGCAGCCGCACGAACAGCAGCAGCAACAGCGCAAAGAAGGCACAGGAGCCGAACAGCGTGATCCAGTCCCAGCGCGTCGGGGAAAACACGCCCCAGGCCGAGGGCAGGAAGTCCCGGTGCAGCGGTTGCACCGTGATGATGTAGCGCTCGATCCACATGCCGAGCTGAATGATGAGACTCAGCACGAACAGTACCGTACGGTTGCGTCTGGCCCAGCGAAACCACAGCACCTGAGTGGCAACGACGTTGCAGAAGATCTGAATCCAGTAGATCGGCGCGTACAGTCCTGTCAGTCGATCGAGGCTCATGTACCGATCGAAGCGATCGCCACTGTAGAAGTTGGTGAAGGTCTCGGCGAAATAGCTGTAGATGAGCACCCAATTGACCGCAAACATCACCTTGGCCATGTTGTCGATGATGGCGGGGGTAAATAGATCCTCCAGGTGGAAGAAGCGCCGCATCGGGATGATCAGCGTCAGCACCATCGCGAAGCCAGAGAACAGGGCACCGGCGACGAAGTAAGGCGGAAAGATCGTCGAGTGAAAGCCGGGGGTGTTGCCGATCGCATAGTCGAGCGATACGACGCTGTGCACCGAGACCACGAGCGGTGCGGCCATGCCTGCGACCAGCAGATAGGCGGTCCGATGCCGTTTCCAGTGGCGCGCCTCGCCGCGCCAGCCGAGCGCGGCAAGCGCGAACAGCACCTGTGTCAGGCGGCCGCGCGCACGATCGCGCATGCTGGCGAGGTCCGGCAGCAGGCCCGCATACCAGAACAGCAGCGAGACAAGCAGATAGGCCGCGATGGCAAAGAAATCCCACACCAGCGGACTGCGCCACTGTGGCCAGAGCTCCATCTTGTCCGGATACGGTGCGAGCCAGTAAAAGAACCAGGGCCGCCCCAGGTGCAGAATCGGGAACAGGCCCGCCATGACCGCCGAGAACAGCGTCATCGCCTCGGCGGAACGGTTGATCGAGCGGCGCCAGGTCTGGCTCACCAGCAGCAGCACCGCCGAGATGAACGTGCCGCCCTGCGCCATGCCGATCCACCAGACGTAGTTGCCGATGGCATAGCCCCAGGCCACCGGCATGTCGATGCCCCAGATGCCCGGGCCGTTGAACAGCAGATATCCGACCGCGGCGCAAAACGCCATGCTCATCAGCAGGCACAGCGCAAGTCCCGTGAACCACGGCAGACGCGAGCGACGGTAAAAGACGAGGTAGGCGATTTTCTCCGTGAGGGAGCGGTAGCTCCAGCCTGCCGGAAGGTCCCCGGCAGGCAGCTCGGCGAGCGGTGTGGGCGACTCAGCCACGCTCGGGCTCGGCCGGATTGAGCACGCGCGCAAGGTAGGTGGTGCGCGGCCGGGTGTTCAGCTGCCCCAGCAGTGAGTAATTGCGTGGCGAGGCCTTCGTAGTGCGCACCTGGGCCTGCGGATCATTGAGATTGCCGAAGCGAATCGCCTGGGTGGGGCAGGCGGCCTGACAAGCCGTGACGACCTCGCCATCGCGTACCCCGCGATGCTCCAGCTCCGCGGCGATGCGCGCACGCTCGATGCGCTGCAGGCAGTAGGTGCATTTCTCCATGACACCGCGCCGGCGTACCGAGACGTCCGGGTTTTGCAGTGCCTTGAGCGCATCGACGGACTGATTGGAGTACTGCAGGAAATTGAAGCGACGCACCTTGTAAGGGCAGTTGTTGGAGCAGAAGCGCGTGCCGATGCAGCGGTTGTAGACCTGTACGTTGAGCCCCTGGGAGTCATGCACCGTGGCTTCGACCGGGCAGACCTCCTCGCAGGGCGCGTTCTCGCACTGCATGCAGGGGACGGGCTGGAAGAGCGTGCGCGTGCGTGCGGTGCCGGCGGGATCCAACGGGTCGACGGCCTCGAGGCGCTCATCCTCGTAGCGATCGATGCGCAGCCAGTGCATGACGCGACCGAGCCGCACCTGCTCGGCGCCGACCGTGGGGATATTGTTCTCGGCCTGGCAGGCGATCGTGCATGCGTTGCAGCCGATGCAGGCATTCAGGTCGATCGTCATCGCCCACTTGTAGCCAGGGTACGGGTAGGGCGGGTAGAGCGTGTGGTCTGGCACGCGCTCTTCCTCGCTGGCAGTGGCGAAGTGCGGCTCACGGCGAAAGTGCTGCAGCGTCGCCAGCGGCAGCAGCTCATCGCGGCCGTGAAGCGTCAGGTCGAGTTGCGTCAGCGCCGGGGACCAGCGCGTGCCAGCACGGCGTGCCAGCGCCTGACCATACCAGGGTGCCGCCGCCAGCCGCAGCGGATAGGCATCAAAGCCTACGCCGTCCCCGACAGGGCCGGCGCTGGTGCGGCCATAGCCGAGCGGCAGCGTGATGCACTCGTCGGGCTGTTGCGGCAATACCCAGACGCCGGCACGCACCGGACGGGCGGAGGCGCCGCCCGTCTGCTGTTCGAGCCAGATTTCGTCGCCGGTCTGCACACCGAGCGCGGCGGCCGTGCGCGGTGAGACATACGCGGCGTTGCCCCAGGTGAGCTTGCTCATGGAGCGTGGCAGCTCCTGCAGCCAGGCATTGTTGCTCCACTGGCCGTCGCGGATCGATTGATCTGCGATGAAGATGAGTTGCACCGCGCGGCTCGCGGGCGCTGACTGCGTTGCAACCGGCGACGCGGTGGGGACGGACTGTGCAGAAGCGGTCCCTTGCGGGGCTGGCAGCGTTGCGAGCTGCAACCGGGCGCTCGCCGCGGGAGCCGCCGTGCCGTCGATGAGGCCGGCGCGCAGCCATTCGCGCCAGCTGGCATCGAAGTCCGCCCCGCCACGGGCCCGCCACAGGGCCTGCAGCTGCGCATGCGCCTCGCTCGCCTGAAGCGGCGTCAGCAGGTCGAGCAGTTCGTGCGCGGAATGACCGCCATAGAGCGGCGCAATCAGCGGCTGGACTACGCTGACGGTGCCATCGTCGGCGCGCAGATCGCCCCATTGCTCAAACGCGTGGGTGGCTGGGACGTGCCAGGTACAGGCCGTCGAAGTCTCATCGACGTAGGCGGACAGATGCAGTGACTGGGGCACGCGTGCCAGCGCGGCGGCGAACTGCAGATCGACCGGCGCGTCGTAGACCGGGTTGCCGTCGATGATCAGCAGCAACTGCACGGCACCGGCCGCAGCCGCTTCGGTCAGCCTGCGCAACGAGTCCAGCGAACCGCTGCTGCTGGTGGGCTGGTAGCCGAACGGCTCGAGGTAGGCGTGCGTCGTACCGGGAGTGCCCAATTGCTCATTGAGCGCATAGGCGAGCGCGTGCACCGCAGGCGGCATGCCGTCGCCGGGTATGACCAGGCAGGCGCCGCGGTGTGCGCGCAGGTCTGCCAGCAGCCCCTGCTCCCAACGCATCGCGGCCGACGGCGCGAGCGCTGCCGGTGCCGGTATCGCAAACGCGTGCGCCAGTCGGTACGCCAGGGCCTCGATCTGATCCGGACGCGCTGCCAGGCGATGGTCGGCAAGCGCTCCGATCAGTCCGGGCGTGCTCTCGATGGCGTACAGACGGCTCATGTCGGCGCCGCGGTCGGGGATGCGCTGTGAAACCAGCTCACGTGCATAGCGGACACTGCCGGGCTGTCCCTGCAAAAAATCCGCGTCCAGCGTCAGCACCACGCGGGCGCGATCGAAATGATAGATGGGCTCGAGGGCACGTCCGAATGCGAGCCGTGCGCCGCTCGCGGGTGAGTCGGAAGCCAGCGGGTCGTAGACGGCGATCTGCATGCGTGGATAGCGCTCGCGGATGCGATCGAGCTGGGAGGCGAGCAGGGGAGAGCTGCTCGGACGCATCAGGATATGAAGACCGGCACCGGCGCTCTTCTCCAGCGCGTCGCGCTGCGACTCGATTGCCGTCTGCAGCTGCGGCCACAGTCCGATCTGGCCACGGTGCAGCGGCACGCTCGAGCGTGCCGGATCCCACAGCTGCAGCACCGAGGCCTGCATTTGCGGGGTGGTACTGCCCAGGCTCGCCGGATGCCGCGGATTGCCCTCGACCTTGGTCGGCCGACCGTCATTGGTTTCCACCAGAGCACCGATGCCGTAGCCGCGCTCGGCGAGCGCCGTGGCATAGAGCACCGGCACTCCCGGCAGCAGCTGCTCGGGCCCCATCGCGTAAGGCACCAGATAGCGCTCGTCCGGGGCGCTGCAGCCCGCGCCGGCCAGTGCCGCGGTGGCCGCCATCATGCCGAGCAGGCGCCGGCGCTCTTTCTGATAGTTCGAAAGGGTCGCGGCGCCGTGCGACTCGGCAGAGGGATTAGATGACGCAGTGTTGGCGGGCGATTTCATTCGTAACGAATGCGTCGTGCGTCTGCGGTGTGGGCAGCAAACATCAGCGGTGACAGGTTGAGCAGTCAGTCAGCCAGCGCCGCATATTCAGCCCATAGCGCGTGAGCAGCGCACGCTGGCGCGCCGGGTCGCCACTGGCCTGTGCCATGGTGCTGAACACCTGCGCAGGAACCACCAGGTGCTGCGCCGGCTGTCGGTGGCAGGCGAGGCACCAGCGCATGTGCAGTGACGCCGCGCGCTCTGTCATCGGCATCTCATCCACGCGGCCGTGGCACGCAGTACAGGGCACGCCGTGCCCAATGTGCGCGCTGTGATTGAAGTAGACGAAATCCGGCAGCTCATTGACCTCGCTCCAGCGCAGGCGCGTGCCATCCGAGACGCTCTGATGCAGGACCTGGAACAGCGGCACTTCCCGGAACAGCTGCGAATGGCAGCTCATGCAGGTGTCCGAGCTCGGGATGCCGGCAAAGGGCGAGGTCTCCACGGAGGTGTGGCAGTAGCGGCAGTCGATGCCGTCCTCGCCGACGTGGTGTAAATGGCTGAAGGGCAGTGGCTGCGGAGGAGGGCCGCCGATCTGGTGCGGGTAATCGATCGCCCAGCGCCAGAGGTAAAACCCGGCGACTACTAGAGCGACGGCAATCAGTGCCGAGAGCTTTAGTGTCAGCAGCAGCCCACGATCGAACACCTGCGCCATAGGCGGCGCGGTTGATGCAAGGCTGGGGCCAGCCGGAGGCGGGGCTGTCTACGGCGCAGCGCGGCAGGAAGCACGGTGAGCGCGTGTCGGCTGCACAGGAACGCTGCATAAATTGGCACGGACGGCATTTTTTACAAGCATCGTCCTCCATGTCGATACGCGATGAGGGGCGGGGCAGGGGATCAGGATTGCGGCTGCGGCAGCATCCTTTGGAGGGCCCGTTTGCCCGGGATGGGCTGTCCTCCTACAATGCGCCTCCCCCGACGGCTAGGTAGCTCAGCTGGTTAGAGCGTGGCACTCATAATGCCGAGGTCGTGGGTTCGAGTCCCACCCTAGCCACCAATAAAATCAATAAGATAGCGACAGTTGCCGGTTTGGATATCTCGCCGTAAGCGCACTGTAAGCGCAGGGCGCCACATCTCGTTCGGGACGGTGCATAACGAGTTTCCGCCCTGTCAGCGGGGATGGATGGCTTGCTAGGCGATTAATTCGATTGGGCGAGCGTACAGTGCCCGCCACTAACCCAGCCGTCACCGCCCACCTCGGTGCCGGACCAATTACCCGATACTCGATCAATGCGCCACCTCATGGATTGCGAGACCCACTCTATCTGCTGGTCGGTCACAGTGGCCTTAACTGGCGGATCACCATCGACAGAAACGGTTGACGCGGATTCATTGAACAAGATGTGATAGCGCTGCATTGGTGCAAGCGGGTCTTCATCGTCAATCGAAAAGCATTCGAAGTCTTTAGGCGCTGGGCTAGCGCTCGAGGCGGAAGCGGAAGTCCCCGCAATGCCCTCGCTGCGCGCTCCGACCTGCGCTAAAAGGCACAGCACCGCCATACAACCAATAGCAAGCACTTTCCCGCTCATGGCGTTACCTCCGGGGGGATTGATTCCACTCTATTTGAAAGTTGAAGTGCAAGACGTCAATTGATGCCAACCCAGGCCTGCACGGCTGTGCACAACTGCCGTTCCGGGCGACAGTGGCTGATCTCGGTTGCGGGACTTTTGCGTGACTCAGTGATGCTTCGTTGTGCTCAGTGGTGCCAAATGCAACGCACGCCGCGCGGCAAGTAATTGAAATTAAAGACTCCAAATTCCCATCGCTGCGCTCGTAATGCCGCGGTCCAGGGTTCGAGCCCCTCGCTACCCACCAATAAAATCAATAAGTTGGGCGACTATTTCGGCGCCCTCGAACGCCGACTAGGTTCCCTATCCATGTCCAGAACCACTTCTGGCGCCGCGCTTTCGGGCCGTCCAGGCTTCTCCCAGTTTTGGAGTAGCATCCGCAAGGGAGCGTTGTGATCCCGTTAGGCGTCTGCCCGTACTGGGGAATCTCCCATATCAAACGACGTCATCGATAGCCCGCGCCGCCGGCAAGAACTATGAACAGAGGTTTAACTGTCGCTCTGCTCGCCGGTTCGTTCGCTCTGCCGGTCCTGGCGCAGTCCAACGCCCCTGCCGCGGATACCAGGGGCCCGCCGCACGTCATAAGCCTGAGCCATTTCATTCATGCCGTGACGAGGCTGGCACCCACCACATCGTTCTACCATGAACTTTTTGGCCTCGAGATTCCGGCTCCGCGACCATTCGCCGGCGACGGTCCCGCCAAGCTCAACAACGTCGATGGGCTCACATTGAGCACCGCGTTCCCGATTATCAAGCCGGACAAAGTGCGCATGGAGTTCACCGAGTTCCACAATGTAGAACGCAAGGGCAAGCAAGCGCTGCCTACCGACCCCGGCTCCATCCAGCTGGTACTTCACGTCCGCGATCTCGATTCCGTTGTCGACGCCGCCAAGAGGCTGAGCGCTCCCATCGTCACCACAGGCGGAGCCCCGGTAAGAATCGATACGGTCAACGGTCCTCGCAGGGCAATTGTCATTCGCGATCCCGATGGCTACATGGTGCGCGTTATTGAGGACACGCCTGAAGAGGCCACCACCGCGGGCCAACTGCAGGCTGGCATTGCGCTGGATATTGGTGTCACAAACCTCAAAGACACCATGAAGTGGTACCAGGAAGATTTGGGGATGACCGCTACCGGCGAGACGCAATTTAGAAGCGACAAAGCCATGACGGAACTCGTCGGCGGGCCCGCCAAGAGCGAATACCGGGAGGCATCCGTCCAATTGCCAATGAGCAATGCTCACTTGATTTTTACGGAATGGAGA
>Ga0134126_10009152_pt1 | contig 12480 bp, 7 predicted proteins | sample KB31752_FD_96881 | JGI IMG/M metagenome (GOLD analysis project Ga0134126, IMG submission 96881) | Terrestrial soil microbial communities with excess Nitrogen fertilizer from Kellogg Biological Station, Michigan, USA - KB3-175-2 | ecosystem: Environmental > Terrestrial > Soil > Unclassified ...
GAAGGAGTTCGTCATGCGGCAGCGCTCGACGCCCTCCTCGATGAGCGCCAGGCCGGCCACCTCCTCGCCGGCACAGGCCATGCACCAGCCGCGGAACAGGGTACCCGCCGCACCGAAGAAGACAAAGCCATGCTCGGTCGCGATCGCCAGCAGCTCGTCGGCGCGCGCGAGCAGCGCGTCCTGCTGCCGGCTGCCCCAGTCGCCCAGGAAAGACCAGAGCAGCGCATCGGCGAGGGGAAAGGGATAAGCGACGCGATGCGCCTCGGCCAGCGCCTCGTCGCGCCTGGCGAGTCCCTGCTCGGGATATCCCAGGGCGGAGAGCACGCTGTAAAGATTGCTCAACGCCGCGACGCGCTCGTCCAGCACCGAGCGGCGGTTGGCCGGATCGAACAGCGCCGGCACCTGCTCGAGCCAGCTTCGCGCCTCGACGAACTCGCCGAGACAGGTTCGCGTCATGCCGGCGGTGTAGCAACCGGTGACGCGCACCGCGGGATCGTTGGTGGTGTTGCCGCGCTCCTGCAATTCATCGGAGAGTTGCCGCGCCAGGCCGAGCTCCGAGCGCATGACGCGGTGAATCCACTGGCCGAGCAGCACCGGCACGAGCTGCGGCGGATCCGCCAGCAGCTTGCAGAGCTGGCGCGCGCGATCGTAGGTCTGGCCGACCACGGCCGAGGCATGGCCTTTGGTCACCGTGAATGCGGCGCCGAGCACGAGCTGGAAGCGTAGCTCATGCTGCTGGCGCACGGCGTCGTCGGGCAGGCCGGGCAGCAGCTCCAGGCCCTTGGTCACGTGCATGACCGCTTCCGCCAGGGCCGAGCGCGCCAGCGCCTGGCGCCCGGCGGAGAGCCAATAGCCGATCGCCTTCTCGGCCTGCCCGGCCTCGGCGCAATGCTGCGCGAGCCGCGCCGGCTGTGCCGCGGCGATCTCAGGAAACTTCTTCTCGAGCGTCTCGACGATGGCCGCGTGAAGCTGCATGCGCCGGCTACGCAGCAAGGTGCTGTAGGCGGCGTCCTGCACCAGCGCGTGCTTGAAGGTGTAGACCGCGTCGGGCGGCGTGCCGCGGCGGTGGATCAGATCGGCCGCGACGAGCTGATCGAGCGCCTCGCGCAGCTGCTCCTCGGGAATTGCCAGCACGGCGCGGATGAACTCATGCGCCGATTGGCGGCCGATCGCCGCCGCCACCTGCGCCACCTCCTTGGCCATGCCGAGCCGGTCGAGACGCGCCATCAGCGAGGCATGCAGCGTCGTCGGTATGGCGAGCGGCGGCAGCGAGCCGGTGAGCACGTAGCGGTCGCTCTCCTCGCGCAGCAAGCCGGTCTCCAGCACCGCCTTGGTCAGCTCCTCGATGAACAGCGGCACGCCGTCGGTGCGGTCGACGATCTCATCGCGCAATGCTGCCGGCAATTCCTTGGCACCAACAATCTGCTCGACCACGGCGACCGCCTGGCGGGATCCCAGGCGATTGAGCGTGTGCAATGTGACATGCGGTCGCCCGAGCCATGGCGGCACGAATTCCGGGCGAAACGTGATGACGAGAAGCACCGGCAGCGAGGCGACGCGCTCGACCGTCAGATCGAGCAGCTCGCGCGTCGTCGGATCGAGCCAATGCGCATCCTCATAGATGAGCAGGACCGGCTGCCGCGCCGCGACGCCCTCGAGCTGGCTGGCGAGCGCCGCCAGCGTGCGCTCCTTGCGGCGCCGCGGGCTCTCCTCGGGCGCGCGGTGCTGGGCACGGGACGGCAGCGACAGGAGATCGGCGATGAGTTCGATCTCGTCGGGCTTGCCGCTGGCTTCGCCGAGCAGCGCCTGGAGCCGCGCCATCTTCTGCTCGGCCGTCGCGTCGCGCGCGAAGCCCGCTGCCCGCTCGAGCTGAGCGATGATCGGGAACAGCGTCGTGTCGGTATGATGCGGCGAGGCGAAGCAATGCACGGCCAGATGCGGCTCGCCGCGCAAGCGCTCCTGCAACGCTCCGACCAGCCGCGACTTGCCGATGCCGGCTTCGCCCGAGAGCAGGACGACGCGCCCCTCGCCGCTCTGCGCTTGCACCCACCGCCGCAGCAACAGCTCGATCTCCTCCTCGCGGCCGACCAGCGGCGCGCGCGCCGAGCGCAGCGCCGCGAAACGACTGTCGACCGCGCTCGATCCCAGCACCTGCCACGCCCTGACCGGCAGCGTGAAGCCCTTGATCGCCAGCGGACCGAGATCGCGGTAGTCGAAGAGCTCGCCGGTGAGTCGGCGCGTGCTGGCGGCGATGACCACGGCGCCGGGCTCGGCCAAGGCCTGCAAGCGGGCCGCGAGATTGACGGTGTCGCCGACCACATCCTGCTCGGCGCCGAGATCGCCGACCACCACGACGCCGGTGGCGATGCCGACGCGCGCGTTGAGGGCCGGCTCGGCCAGGAGGCGCAGCCGCGCAACCGCGTCGACCAGCGCCAGGCCGCAGCGCACGGCACGCTCGGCATCATCCTCATGCGCCCGGGGATAGCCGAAATAGACCAGCACGCCGTCGCCGACGCTGCGCGGCGCGACGCCGCCCATGCGCTCGATCACCTCGACGCAGCAGCGATGATAAGCCGCCATCAGCTCGCGCAGATCCTCGGGATCGAGCTGCGCCGCCAGCATCGTCGAGCCGACGAGATCGCAAAACAGCAGCGTGAGCTGGCGGCGCTCGGCGGCGGCACGGCGCGGCAGCGCGGCCTGGCCGTCGGCCGGTCCGGCCGCGCTCGCAGCGAGAGCGCGGCCGCATCGGCCACAGAACCGTGCCCGCGGCGGGTTCTCGTGTCCGCATCCCGGGCACGGCGCGGGCACCGGCGCGCCGCACGCGGTGCAGTAGCGGTGGCCCTGGGACAATTCAGCACGACACTCGGCGCAGCGCGTCATCGCGTATTCCCGGTCATGTCGCGAGAGTAGCGCCGCCGCCCGGACCGAGCCAGCAGGACCGCCTCCTCGCCGCCAGCGCGCGGCTTGCGCCGGCATGGCCATGGGTTAGGCTGAGGCGAAGCTGCGGCTCCAACGCCGCGCGCCTGGGGAGACAAGACATGATCTGGCGCCTTGGTGGCGGCCTCGCCGCGATCGCGACCCTCGTGCTGACGGCGGCGACGGCGTCGGCGCAGATTTCCGATGACGTGGTCAAGATCGGCGTGCTGACCGACCTGTCGGGGCCGGCCTCGGACGCGACCGGCGAAGGATCGGTGACGGCGGCGCAGATGGCGGCCGAGGATTTCGGCGGCGTGGTGGCCGGCAAGCCGATCAAGGTGATCTCGGCCAACCATCAGCTCAAGCCCGATATCGGCGCGTCGATCGCGCGGCAATGGTACGATGCCGAGCAGGTCGACGTGATCCTCGACGTGCCGGTCTCGGCGGTGGGGCTCGCCGTGCAGGAGGTCGCCCGCCAGAAGAAGAAGCTGCTCATCGTCGAATCGACCGGCACCGACCAGTTCACCGGCAAGTCGTGCTCGCCCTACGGCATACAATGGGCTTTCGACACCCATGCGCTTGCCGCCGGCACGGCGGCAGCGGTGACCGAGCGCGGTGGCAAGAGCTGGTTCTTCCTCACGGCCGACTACGCCTTCGGCCATTCGCTGGAGCAGGACGCGGGCAAGGTCGTGGAAGCGAAGGGCGGGCAAGTCGTGGGATCCGTGCGCTTCCCCTTCAATTCGCCCGACCTCACCTCTTTCGTGCTGCAAGCCCAGGCGTCGAAAGCGAAGATCATCGGCATCGCCGCCGGCCCGCCCGACAACACCAACGCCATCAAGATCGGCGGCGAGTTCGGTCTGTTCCAAGGCGGTCAGCAGATGGCCGGCCTGCTCATCCTCATCACCGATGTGCACGGCCTCGGCCTCAAAGCGGCGCAGGGCCTCCTGCTCACGACGAGCTTCTACTGGGACATGGACGACAAGACGCGCGCCTGGTCCAAGCGGTTCTACGACAAGCTCCATAAGATGCCGACCATGTGGCAGGCCGGCACATACTCCGCGGTGATGCACTATCTCGCCGCGATCAAGGCGACCGGCACGGACGACGCGCTCGCCGTTGCGGCCAAGATGCGCGCGGCGCCGATCGAGGATTTCTTCGCGCGCCACGGTCATCTGCGCGAGGACGGGCTCATGGTGCACGACCTCTATCTCGCCCAGGTGAGGACGCCGCAGGATTCGAAGGCGCCGTGGGACTACTACAAGATCCTCACCACCATACACGGCGACAAGGCATTCCCGCCGCCCGACCCGGCCTGCCCGCTGGTGAAGAGATAGCCGCCGGCGAGCGGCGGCAGAACTGCCGCGGCGAAGCCGAGCTGGAACTGGTTGCCTAGTGGCGCGAAGCGACCGCCCGATTGGCTATGGGCGACACAGCAGCAAGAAAAGCCGCATGACCTCCTCGAGGTTTGCCGTGATGTCCTCGTACATCCCCCGGTCGCCCGCGCTCATCGACAGAGCGGACCCGTTGCCGAGTGAATAGGCGTATTTCAGATCGGCATGGTTGGCGATCATCCAGTTCATGACATTCACATAGCGCGGACTGAAGATCTCGATGACCGACGTCCCGGGCTGACAGAAGAGCAAATTGACCATTCCCGCGCCGCAGGGGCCGACAACGATTTCCGCGTCGTTGAAGAGGCTGACCTCTTCCGCGAATGACAAGTCCTCGGTAAAGACCCGCTCCACCCCGAAGTGACGCAGCCCCTCGTAGAGCGCATCCTCGTTGAGGAGCCGGCGCGTCGCGCCGGGCTTGTTGCGGGAGATAAGTATGCGACGTGGCTTGTTGCTCGGCTGCGCATACGGCAGAAGCCGCTCCCGCAGGTACTGGCAGGCCCATCTCGGCGGCAGGCCGTAGGTGCCGGGAAAGGTCGGAATCACCAGGCGCCGCGCTTGCAGATGGAGCGTCGGATCGACGATCAGTTTCGAGCGATCAACCCCAAGCAGGCGGAGCGCCTCTCGCTGATAGCCGGTGAGATAAGGGACGACGATCTTGTCGTAGTGGATGCCGCTTTTTTCCAGCAGGTGAAGCCTCGGCAGAGTGTCGCCGAGCCAATGGCCATAGTTACTCCAGCTGCAATGCGAGCTCAGTACCGCGACCGTCTCGTCCGTCGTCGTAACCCGCGGCAGACGCGGTGACAGGAAGATCGGGTAAATGATCTCGCCGCCCGAGGTCCATGCGTCCGAAACATCGGCGATGAACTCATCGGGCGGCGCGATGACCGTGCCGCGGTCGGTCAGGACGCGTCCACCCTCGATCACCGCGATGCCGGCCGCCGGCGTTTGGCCGTACTGCGCGTCCACGAATTCGGACCTGACGTCATCGCCGCTGCCATTGGTCGGAACAAAGATCGGCAGCCGCCGAACGACGTCATGCGCCGGGTAGAGCTCGACGAAGATTGCCGACCCGTCTCGGCTGGCCGCGGCGTAGTCCTGCAGACTGCGCACGAAGTGGCGCGGCGGCCCGAACTCGCGTGACGTGCCTGGCGCGTATTTGAGCGCCGGCCTGACCGCCGCGGTGAGCGCTTTTGTGGCGGTAAAGCGCATGGCGCGCAAAAAAGGACGGACGGAGGAAGGAACGCTGGTCACCAATCGCCGCCGTTGCGTCCTCGGCTGCGCCATGCCTTCGTCGTAGGCATACGGATTCATCTTCAATTGAGATTTCATTATTCCCCCTGGCCAAGGTCGAGTTGTCCCACCCAAACAAACCTGGGGTCGAATTGTCCCGCCGCTCGACTGCCGCGTTAGCAGGCGGAATCCCATGCCACCGTGGGTCGCGTTTGCGACAAGCCTTTATTGCATCGGAAGATTCAGGTGCCGTGAAGGTTGCGCGCGCGGCCCGCCATCTGTGTCTTCGAACGCGGGAATGCGAGAGCGGCCAAGGGGGCCGCGGCTAGCGGCGCGCCGCGCCGATGGCGAAAGCTGCGGGAACAGCAAGCGCCGCTCCAACGTTGGATTGCGGGACGCCGCACGCCTGCGCGCATCCTGGGAAGCGCAGAAACCGAGCATGGACGAGGACCCGATCTCCTGCCTGAACGATGTTGGCCATTGGCGCGGTCGCGCCGATCACGCGCGTGCGCTGGCCGCCCAAATAATGGACCCGCGGACCAAAGCCACGATGCTCCAGATCGCCGACGGCTACAAAGCGATGGCCAAGCACGCCGAGGCACGCGCGGTCAAAGGCAGAAAGCTCATGACGACGCACCACCTGTCCCCGGCCGGCGCCTCAATCGAAAAACTCGCGCCTTGAGGCGGCCTGCCGATTTTCCCGCGTTGCCTCCCGCGCAGCGCTGAGCGCTTCAGAACTGCCGCGTGAAGCCGAGCTGGAACTGGCTGCGGTCGAATTTCGACAGGAATTCGGTCGACTGGTTCGTCGTGTAGCTGTAGCTCACCACCGGCGCGAAGCCGAAGATCGTGAAGTCCCGCTTGTAGAGCGACAGCTTGACGAAAATCTGTCGGTCCTGGCGACGGACGCCGAACAGCGGATCGGTCTCCCGGTAGTTCGTCCATTGCACTTCCGGCGCCACATTGGCGGTGATGCCGTAGGCGAATTCGCGCTGATAGGCGAAGCCGATCTTGTAGTACCAGTTCGAGAACACATTGGATTCGGCCTTCTGATAGCCGAAACCCAAGTCGGCGCGCACGAAGCTGCTCGGTGTCAGGTAGTAGTCGAAGAAATTGCCCTGGTCGAGATAGTAGCCGTCGAGAAAGGGCTGCGTATCATAGGACGCGCTCACGCCCTCGAAATAGCTCGAATAGAGGAACTGCTTGGTCAGCCAGCGCTGGCCCTCGAGCCGGCCGCCGACGCCGGTGCTGTAGGCCTTCTGGCCGTACCAGCGCCGCTGCACGATGCCGAGCACGCTGATGTCGCCGTTCTTGAAGAACCATTGCGGCCCCATGCTGCCGCGCGCCTGCGAATCGTCGAATTCGCCGGCGTCGGGGTATTTGAGCCCGTAGAGCAGCGCGCCGCTGCGCCAGCGCATATCGGGCGTCAGGTCGGCGCGGTACTCGCCGGCGACCGTGCCGGTGACGCCGACACCCGACTGCTTGCGCGCATCCGGCGACAGCGCGAAAGGCAGGCCGAACAGCGTGACATGGTCGGCCGCCGTCGCCTTGTTGAGATTGGAGTCCGGCGCGATGCCGAAATTGACGCTGTAGACGAAATGGCGCCGCGAGCGGATGATCGCGAGATAGCGCTCGACATTGTCAATGACCGTATGGGGTAAATCGCCTTCGGCCAGCGCCAGATGAAAGTTGTACTCCGCCGAATCGTCGTCGCGGATCTCGAACAAAGCACGGGCCAAGTCGAGGCGCACCCGCACCATGTTCGGATGGTCGACGATGATCTTGCGATAATAGGGAATGGCATCGGCGAACTTGCGTTGCCGGCTTGCCATCTCGCCCATAAGGAAGAGCGCTTCGGTCGACGACGGATCGTCGCGCAGAACGGCGGCAAGGATGCGGCCCGCCGCGGCATAGTTGCCGATCTCAATGGCGATCTTTGCGCCCTCGATCGGCTCGACGCTGATGTTCTTGTTTTTTGGCGGCGCGACCTCCGCCGCTCCGCCCGCGCTTTCGTCGGATGCGAGCGCGACCGCGGCACCGCCTGCGCTGCTCGCCAGCCAAAATGCCAGAACGGCGCTGAGTAGCTGGAATGTGCGAGCCATGTCGGCGAAACCGCGGCAGGCACGGGCAGCGGGCGTGATGCCCGCTGTCCTTGCCGTCTATGCTGAATGACTAAGGCGTCTTGCCGGCGGCGAAGGCGCCGTTCACGCTCGTGCCGCCACCGGACGCGGCGAACACGCCGCCGACCTCGCCCGCGGCGCCGCGCTGATTGGCGGTGGTGCCGAAGAACGCACCCTGGATGCCGCCGTTCAGGCCGCCGCCCTGGATCGAGCCGGCGAACTTGTTCGAATTGGCGGCAATCGCGCCATCGGCGGAATGCAGCGCGACAAATTGCTGATCGCCCTTGTTCAGGCTGATATCGGTCGTCACGTTGCGATTGCCGAAGTCGGCGACGACGTTGGACGTGCCGGTGAGCGTGAAGCTCCCGGTGCCGTCCTGACCGGTACCGATCGCGTTGCCGGCATAGGTCGCTTTGCCGCTGGTCGGCATCTGATCGGCCGGCGTGTCGGTGCCGCTCGCATAGGCGCCGCTGCTGACCAGGGCGCCGGTCGTATCGAATTTCTGCCAGATGCCGAAGGTCGTGGCGTCGAGCTGACTGCCGTCGTTGAACTTGATCGCGGTGATCTTGTTGCCGTCGGCGTCGGTCTTGGTGAACTGAGCCCAGGGGCCGGTATCGGGCGTGAAGGTGCTGTTATCCACGTCCTTGGCCATGTCGAACTGCATATCCGGCATGCCGTCGACATGCACATTGAGCGTTGCGCCGTCGTCGGTCACCGTCTGGCTCGTCGGGCCATTGGCGTAGCCGACGTTGCCACTCGAGGTCATCGTGACCTGCGGATTTGCGAAATCGGTCGAGGGCGTCGGCGCCGTGGCCGCCGATTGAGCGGGCGTGGCGCCGCTGACTGCGGGCGGGGAGCCACCGCCGCCACCACCACCGCCGCCGCCGCAGGCCGCTGTCGTGGCCAGCAGCGCCAAACTCAAAATCGTACGCTTCCTGATCATTCTTGCTCTCCCAGCATCGAAGCTTGTCGCGGGCCCATGACCCGACGTGTGGTTGAACAGCGGCTGGGAGATATGTATCCGTCGCGCACTCTTTTTTGCTTGTAACTCGCGCTAAAGGAGAATGCGCGCGATCGCTCAAGGCGGCGAAGCGCCAACGCTCAAGTTTCCTGTCGCTGGCATTATGCAACTAAAAATCTTGAGAGCGTAGAATCGCTATTGCCTATGTTTTTGCCGTCTGGCGCGGCGAAAACCGGAATACCCCGATACTATGGGCCGCGTGCGCAGGCGACGGCCTCGATCTCGACGAGGAATTCCTCCTTCACCAGGCGGTTGATGATGAGCAGCGTGTTGGGCGGATAGAGCGGGCCGGTGAAAAGCTTGGGGAAAAGCGCGGCGCGCAGCGCCATAAAGCGCTCGATGTCCTGCGAGTGGACGAAATAGGTGGTGAATTTCACGACATCGTCGAAGCCCAAGCCGAGGCCGTTCAGCACCGCGCCGAGATTGTCGAACACCTGCCGGCATTGCCGATCGAAGTCGCCCTTGCCGACGACGGCGCCGGCATGATCGACCGAGAGCTGGCCGGCGATGAAGTAAAGCGGCCCGGCCTCGACCCGCGCGACATGCGAATAGAGGCCCTGGGCGGGTCCAGCGGTATCAGGGTTGATGTATTGCACAAGCTTGGCCATGCGCTCCTCCCGTCAGCCGGCCCGCACACAAGCTGCGGCCGCCGCCCGCAGGACTATCGATGGCGCGGCCTTGGCGCGCAACCGGGCGGCCCGGTGTCGGCGCGATGCTACAACCCGCCGAAGCGCCTCCAAGGGCAGCAACGACACGACGCAGCTCAGCCGTCCTGCCGACACCGTGGTCGATCCCGACACCAACGAGCTCTTCGTCGCCGATGGCTAGGGGCGCTCCGGCCGCAACGCCGGCCAGTTCCATCGGATACACAATCTGACCATCGATTCCATGGGCGACGTCTTCACCACCGAGGTCGACAACGGCAAGCGCGTCCAGAAATTTCACCCGGCCCGATAGCCCGATAAAGCGAGCCCTAGCCGACCCAGAGGACGGCGATCGGCTCTCGGGTTTTTCACCCTTTTTCGCCACCCTTTCGACCCTTAAGGAGAAGATGGCGACGGGAACCCGGGGAAACCCTTGGTGTTCGCGCGGGGCGCGGCGCTTCGCCGCCGGCCAAAGAGACGCAAGAGAGCAGGAGCAGAATGTTGCCGGTCGCCGCCCGCCCGTTCTCGTCCGCCACCCCTGCCCGCTCCCGTGTCGATGCCGCCGGCGCGTCAGCCCAGATCAAGGCCCTCACCGGAATACGCGCGGTCGCTGCGCTGTGGGTCGTGGGCTTCCATTTCGCGCAGTCTCCTCTGGGCGCTCTCGGGCTGGACGCCGCGTTCCCCGCGCTGAGCTATGGCTATCTCGGCGTCGATCTGTTCTTTCTGCTGAGCGGCTTCATCATCTATCACGTCCATCGACGCGACGCCTCGCTGTCGCTCGGCGGCGTGCTGCACTTCTACGGGCTGCGTCTCGCGCGCATGTACCCGGTGCATCTGCTGACATTGTGCGGGCTGGCCTTCCTCGTGCTCGCTGCCCGCCGCGTCGGCATCACGCCGACGCATCCCGAGGATTTCCACGCCGTCGACTTCCTCTACAACCTTCTCCTCATCCATTCCTGGGGCGTCGCCGACGACATCCATTGGAATTCGCCGGCTTGGTCGATCAGCTGCGAATGGTTCGCCTACCTGCTCTTTCCTGTGCTGGCGTTGTGGCTCAATCGGCTTGCGTCGGCGCGGCGCGCCACCCTGTGGCTCGCCGGCGAGGCAGCCGTGTTCGCCCTCGCCTATGTGTTCTTCTTTCATGGCAACCTCGACAACAAATTCGACGGCCATTTTGCCCGCTATGCCCTGGCGCGGGTGTGCCTCGAATTCACCTTCGGCGCTCTCTGTTGCCGCCTCTGCAGCCTGATCGATATGCGCGCCTGGCCATGGACGGCCGCCGTTCTTGCGGGCGTGCTGGTCGCGATCCTGCTGATCGGGACGCCGCTGCGCGACATCGCCATTGTCGTGGTTTTCGTCTTGATGATTCTCGCCGGCAGCATGCCGGGCAATCTTGTGGCCCGTGTCCTGGGCCTGCCGATCCTGGTCTATCTCGGCGACATCTCCTACTCGCTCTACATGATCCATGTGCCGATGCGCATGACGCTGGGCAAGCTGCTGGAGCCGCGCTTGCTCCAGGAGCCGCGCGCAACCGCCTCGATGATGGCGATCGGCTTTTTCCTCGCCACCATTGCCGTGGCGGCCGCCACCTACCACATGGTCGAGGCACCGGCACGCCGCTGGCTGCGCCGGCTGCTGGATCGGACAGGAGAAGCCGGCGCGCATCGGCGCCGGCATCGCGTTCCGCAATACGACGCGTCCCCGATGGGTTGAGCGTCGGGAAAAGACGAGGGGCGGCGATACAGACGCCTCCCCTCGCCCTCGACTCAGTGGCCGCGCATCATCGCCAAATTCGGCGCGAAGAAGTAGAACAGCACGCCGATCACGATCAGATAGATCAGCAGCACGAAGGTCCAGCCCATATTGTGCCGGATCACCGCGCCCTCGTTACGCACGAAGCGGCTGGTGGACACGCCCACGCTCGCCGTTTGCGGCGCCACCGGCTTGCCGATCTCCGCACCCACCGAATTGAGCGACGGCAGGAGGAGCAGCGGGAAGCCCAGCAGCTTGCCGACCGAGGCCTGGAAGGCGCCGAACATGGCGTTGGTCGAGGTATTGCTGCCCGACAATGCCACGCCGATCCAGCCGAGGATCGGTGCCACGACAATGAACCACACGCCGATCTTCGAGAAGCCGCTGGCCAGCGAGTTGGCCATGCCGGAGTAGTTGAAGACGAAGGCCAAGCCGAAGATGAAGATGCCGACGAGGCAGGCGCCCCACATCTGATGCCAGGTCTTCCGGACGATCTCGCCGAGCTGAGCGCCCGTGGGACGGAGGAGGAGAGCGATGATGATCCATGACACCGCAATCGCCGAGCCGCCGACGCCGGGCGCCCAGTTGAAGGCCGCGGCCACCGTCTTGCCGGCCTCGATGGAGGAACCGGCGGCGACCGACAGCTTGAACGGCACGAATTTCGGGATCGTCGACCACGGTCCCGTCCACAGCACGACGACAATCACCAGGACGATGAAGGGCAGCCAGGCGCGGAAGATGTCGCCGCCGGAGAATTTCTGCGTCGCGCCGAGCCGGTTCTGGTCGGCGGCGGAGACCAGCTTGCCGCCATAGCCGCGCACCGTCTTCGGCTGCCACACCTTGAGCAGGAGCAGCAAGGCGACGAAGCAGACGATCGAGCCGATGACGTCGGGCAGATAGGGCCCGAGATAGATCGCGACCGGAAGCTGACCCGCGATATAACCGAGCGAGCCGACAATGGCGAGCGGCCAAGCCTCCCACATGCCCTCCTTGCCGCTGACCAGATAGAGCAGGATCCAGGGCGGCAGCAGCGCCAGCACGGCCACGACATGGCCGACCGAGGCGGAGAAGGGCAGCAGCAGCTCGTTCGCTTGCATGCCGAGGGTGCCGGAGGTCACCGCGGCCAAAGCAATGATCGGCGCGCCGAGCGCGCCATAGGAGACTGGCGCATTGTTGGCGATGGCGGCGACGCGGATGGCGTCAAGATCGGGAATGCCGAGCGAGATCAGGATCGGCGCGACGAAGGCCCACGGATAGCCGAAGCCGACCAGCCCCTCGAGCAAGGCGCCGAAGGCCCAGGCGAACAGCATGGTCTGGACGCGGACATCGGCGGTCCCCTGGGAAATCAGCCAGGTGCGGAATTTCTCGAAGACGCCGGTCACCACCAGGGTGTTGAACAGCATCAC
>Ga0134126_10009154_pt1 | contig 12479 bp, 9 predicted proteins | sample KB31752_FD_96881 | JGI IMG/M metagenome (GOLD analysis project Ga0134126, IMG submission 96881) | Terrestrial soil microbial communities with excess Nitrogen fertilizer from Kellogg Biological Station, Michigan, USA - KB3-175-2 | ecosystem: Environmental > Terrestrial > Soil > Unclassified ...
CCGGTCCCTACAAGTCCGATCAGTACCGTTACTGAGCGTTTCCCGGAAACCGGGCGCCGACGACGGCACACGGATGGGGGGAGGGGGGCAACCCGCCCCCCGGGCATTATGTAAGGTTTGCCTCCCGGGCAGAGATGGAGCGTAGCTGACGCCATTCGGCGACAGCAGCGCGCGTGCGGCGGCCGCTCGTGTGTCGCCGCACGTCCCGACTCGGGCTCCCGGTTGTCGACATTACCCGTCGCGATGTAAGAGCCGCCGGCCGTGCGGGCAGCGGCTGGAGTGTTGCAAAAGTTACCGCGCCCGCCGCGCGTGGAAACTTCCCGCTCCCCGAGATGCGACTCGCAATTGGTAATACCCGGGGAAACTCGTCGCAACCCGTCAATACCCTCAACGACTTCGAGACTCGAGCCGAAGCGCTGGCTCGCTTCCCTCTCCAACTGACCCGACCCTACAACATGTCGAAGGGTCGCGCTCGGTCATGTTGTGCGCGCCTTTTTCCGCAAAAGCGTGTATGATTCCGCCCCGACCCTACAGTTGGGTGTATTTGTGGAGTATCGAGTAATGGCGAAACGTCCTCCGAATGACGGCGCATCCTGGAGCGCCAGTGAGTTGAAGACCCTGAAGTCGCTCGCTAAGGCGGGAACGCCGACCAGTGAGGTCGCGAAGAAGCTCGGGCGTACCGCAGCGGCCGTGCAGCAGAAGGCCATGCGGGCTGGGATTTCCTTCCGGGCGGCCAAGAGAGCCGGCGCCCGCAAGAAGAAGTAAGCTTCGAGCGCAGTAAGACGGGGGTTCGCCTCGCGGGGCGGACCCCCGTCTTCGTTTGCTCGGCCCATCCTGGGCCTCGTCCCCGCTGACGCGGGGACCGACATCGTCGGTTCGTTGGAGCAGCTCCGCCCTTGCCAGAGCCGGTCCGAGTCGTCAAACTCTCCCGCCGCAGCTCGGTGTCAAGAAACCTGAAGAAGGGGGACGGCATGCGGCGAATAATCGGCTTTTCCTGTCTCGTGGCGGCAGCACTGGCATCGAGCGGCTGTGATGTGCAGTTGCAGGACCAAACGGCGGCCAGATTCCAGGCGAACCCGGACGTTGCCATGTACCCGATCAGCGTCAAGGTGGTGAGCGCCGGGGCCATGGTGAGCCAGCCGGTGTACGTGTTTGCCGTCTCCGGCGACCAGAGAGTGCCGCTGTCAGCCGGTCCCGACGGGACGTATCAGACAATGCTCCCGGTGAGGTGCACGCGGACCTTTCCGCTGCAATTCCTCGCGATCTGGCGCCTGCAGGGCGTGATGACGGAGCATCAGCTCTTCCCGCCGCAGCCCCGGCAGATCGAGCTCACACCACCGCCGCTCACCCGGCAGGCGAGCATCGACACCTCCGGCAAGGCGGACAAGAAGACACGGTCTTGGCAGGGAGCAGTGCAGTACGACGTCGTGACCGCGCCCACTGCCCATATCACCGGCGCGACCCTGGAGCCCGTCAGTCAGGAGAAGGCCGATGTGGCCGCGGCAAAGCCGATCAGCATCGTGAGCAAGTTCCCGATCGATGCCACCTGCGGCACGCCGACGGCCGTGCAGCTGGCATCCAAGAAGGACCACGCGCACGCCAACCTGATCATCGACACCGACCTTCCGGGCATGCCGCACTGGACGACGCGAGTGGACTTCGCGCCTCAGCCACAGCAGCAATGATGTTCAGCCCCGCAGCCGTGCGCGCAGGCGGCTGATCTGCGTCGGGTCGAGGCCGATGCCGCCGAGGTAGCTGCGCGTGCCGCCCGCGCGGTCCAGGTAGTCCAGCATGTTGTAGACGCCCTGCTCCGGGCAGCGTACGGCCTCGATGATGGCTGCCGGATCACCGTCGCGGTATCGGTGAAGGTACGCGTCCTGGAGATTTCCCGTGCTCGCCGCATAGTCGGCGGCAATCGCACGGGGGACGACATCCGCCAATGCGAGCAGGAGCGCGGCAATGACGCCGGTGCGGTCCTTGCCCGCCACGCAGTGAAAAAGGAGCGGGCCCGGGCCTGCCGCCGCGACTGCGGCCAACGCCGTATTGAGCTGCGGTTGCAGGCGCTCGAGGACGGTGCACTTCCATTGTTCCTTGGCGCAGTAGCCTCCGAGCGCACCCCATCGTGCCGGGCTGTCGCCGAGCAGCGAGACCGACACGTAACGCACCCCGGGCAGTTGTCGCGGCACGGGGCTCGGTGCCGCCGCAATCTCTTCCGGCCAACGCAAGTCGAGCACCGTCTCGACCCCATAGGCGGCGAGCGCGTCGAGGCCCTCGGGTGAGAGTTGCGCGAGGTCGTCGGCGCGCATGAGGGATCGGCATCTCGTGACGGCGCCGTCCACGGTCGGATATCCGCCGAGATCGCGGGCATTGAGCAGAGAGGGGAACATCCGCGGAGTTTAGCCGACTGACGGCGCTCACACCGTCAGCATCGGCATGCGTACAATGACAGCCATGCCGCTCAGCTCCAGCGATCGATTCCTGGGTCGTGTCGAAGCGTACGCGAAGTACCGGCCGAGCTATCCGTCCGCCGCCATCGATCTGTTGGAGGCGCGCTGCGGCCTGAAGGCCGGCGTGAACGTGGTCGATCTCGGCTCGGGTACCGGAATCCTCTCCGCCCTCCTGCTCGAGCGCGGTGCCCGCGTGTTCGGGATCGAGCCGAACCGGGAGATGCGCCGGCACTCCGATCTCGCGCTCAGCGGGGAGTTCTACAGCGAGGCCGGTACCGCGGAAGACACCCACATGCCGGACGGGTACTTCCGGCTCCTGGTCGCGGGGCAGGCGTTTCACTGGTTCGATCCGCAGCGGACCCGGACCGAGGCGCTGCGCATCCTCGAGCCGGGCGCGTGGGCAGCGCTTCTCTGGAACGAGAGGTCGGAGGGCCTGGTGCCGTTTCTCGAGGATTACGAGGCGCTGCTGCGCCGCTATGCGCCGGAGTACGAGAAGGTCGCGCAGCTGCGGGCGCAGCAGGCGGGAATCCGTCATTTCTTCGGGCAGGAGCCGGAGCTTGCCGTATTCCCCAATCAGCAGGTGTTCGATTTCGAGGGGCTGGCGGGCAGGCTCATGTCCGGCTCTTACGCGCCCGCGCCCGATCGTCCGGAGCACGCGCCGCTGATGTCGGGCCTGAGGGAAGTGTTCGACCGGCACCAACAGGAGGGGACGATCGTGTTCCCCTATCGAACGCTGGTCTATTGCGGGCAGCCGGGCGGGCCGGCGTAGGCCGAAGACCCCTCGTGGGCGCTCAGCCCCGCGTCCACCATTCGTAGAATTCCTCGAACCCGATCGCCCCGTCGCGATTGGTGTCGATCTCGTCGAAGCCGATCTCGCATTCGGGCGACGTCACATTCTCATCCACGGACTCCATGAAACGGATGAACTCCCCGAGCGTCAGCCGGCCATCCCGGTTGAGATCGTTGAAATCGAATGTCTCGCGCAGCCGCCCGCGATCCTCCGCTCCCGGGCGCACGTAGTCGAGGGTGGTGCGGTCTTTGTGTGTCCGCTGGCTCATGTGCAGGAGCGCAGCAATTTTCAATCCGTCCCGGCGAGGCGCAGCCGCAGGTCGCGGTCGCACCGATGCTAAAGTACGGCACATGTCACCTTCACTCATCGTCTTCGACCTCGATGGCACGCTGATCGACAGTGCCGCGGACCTGGCAGCGGCCATCAACTCCATGCTGGCGGATTTCGGCTGCCAGCCGCTCGAGGTCCCGGAGGTGCGGCGCATGATCGGGGATGGCGTCGCGATGCTCGTCGCGCGCGCGCTCGCCGCGAGGCATTGCCGCCAGGTGGATCCCGCCCGGGCGGCGGAAGTCTTCATGCGGCATTACGAGTCCGATGCGACATCGCTGACGACCGCCTTCCCCGGTGCGGCGCCAGCGCTGCAGGCGCTGCGCGCCGCGGGCCTCCCCCTCGCGGTCTGCACCAACAAGCCGGAGCGCATCACCGCCGACATCCTCGGCGAGCTCGGGCTGGCCGCGTACTTCTCCCGGGTCGTCGGCGGCGACTCGCTGCCGTTCCGCAAGCCCGATCCGCGGGTGCTGCTCACCCTGCTGGAGACATTCGCCGCCAGACCGGAGAGAGCGCTCCTCGTAGGCGATAGCGAGGTGGACGCGGCGACGGCGAGTGCGGCGGGCGTACCCTTCGTGCTGATGAAGCACGGCTACCGCCGCGGGCCGGCGGAAGACATCCGCTGCATCGCCGCGCTGGAGAGCTTCGAGGAGCTGCCGCCGCTCGTCCGCGCACTGCCGCGTTGACCGGAGCGCGGCCGTTCCCTCGAGGAGCGTTCGGGTGTATCGTGGTAGCGGTACCTTGTTTGATGGGACCGTAATCCAGGCTCCCGCGGAGAGAAGAATGACGCTACGCAGACAGTGGCTGGTTCCGGCCGCGCTCTTCGTCCTGGCTGCCGTCGCCGCCGCCCCGCAGCCCTGTCGGGCCGCGCCGGCAAGCGCGGCTCCGCAGCCATTTCGCAGCTTCAAGGTGACCGTCTACATCCCGGTGCAGGTGGTGCAGCGCATGGCTCGGGACCCGGCCTGGATGCGCTCGAGCTGGCAGACGATCAGCAGCAGACTGCACGTCGATCAGGTGTTCATCGAGGACTACCGCTCCGGCGTCAGCGCCGATGATGCGACGATCGCGCAGGTGAAGCAGTTCTTCGTCTCGCAAGGGGTTGCGGTTGCCGGCGGCATGGCGATGCTGGGTGCCGGGCGCAGCGCCCAATTCCAGACGCTGGACTACACGGTGCGTCAGGACCGTGAGCTCGCAAGCCGCATGTCGGCCCTGCTGGCGCGGCACTTCGACACGGTCGTGCTCGATGACCTCTACTTCTTCAACACCAAGAGCGACTCGGACATCGCCGCCAAGGGCAAGCAGAGCTGGGCGCAGTTCCGCATGCGCACCATGGATGAGGTCTCGCGCGACCTCATCCTCAAGCCCGCGAAGGCCGCGAATCCCAACGTCAAGGTCATCATCAAGTTCCCCAACTTCTACCCCTCCTTCCAGGAGATGGGCTTCGACCTGAAGAACGAGCCGAAGATCTTCCCCGAGATCTGGACCGGCGATGAGACGCGTTACGCGCCTACCACCGACCAGCAGCTGCGGCCCTACGAGAGCTACGAGATCTTCCGCTATTTCGAGAACATCGCTCCCGGCCGCAACGGTGGCGGCTGGGTCGATCCGATCGCCATGCAGTACCTCGATCGCTACGCCGGTCAGCTCTGGGACACGATCCTCGCCAAGGCGCCTGCCATCAATCTCTTCGAGTACATGGACCTCCTGCGCATCGCCGACCCGCGCAACCGCGATGACTGGGAGCGCCTGCCGACCACTTTCAATTACTTCGAGATGGCGCGTCAGTGTTGCGGTGGCTTCCCCGGTGCCCCGGGCGCGAGTTATCCGTTGCTGGCCGACGCGGTGGAATATGCCCTGCGCAAGGTGGATGACGTAGCCCCTGCGCTCGGCAAACCGCTGGGGCTTGCGACCTATCGGCCTTACGACTCGTCCGGCGAGGACTTCCTGCCCGAGACGGCGGGAATGGTCGGCATCCCGGTCGAGATGTACCCGCAGTGGCCCGCCGCAAAGACCGTCTTCCTGACACAAGCGGCTGCAACGGACCCCAACATCGTGTCCGAGATCGAGCGGCACCTGCGCGGCGGGAACAACGTGATCATCACTTCCGGCCTGCTGCGTGAGATCCAGGACAAGGGCTTCGATCAGGTCACCGACATGCGCGTCACCCCGGATGTGGTGCCGGCCACCGAGTACGTCGAAGGATTCGGGTTCGGCGGCGGGACGGTGCTCGGCCACTCGAAGCCGATCCTCTTCCCGCTCATCCATTTCTACACCAATGAGGAGTGGGCGGTCCTGCGGGGCGTCGCAACCCAGGGCGGTGTGCCGCTCCTCGTCATGGACCACTACGGCAAGGGTGAGCTCTACGTTCTCGCGGTGCCGGAGGAGATGAACGACCTCTATTCCCTGCCGCCGCCTCTGCTGGATGCGCTGCGGCGGTATCTGACTGCGGATCTGCCGGTCAGGCTCGAGGGACCGTCGCAGGTGAGCCTCTTCGAGTACGGCAACGGCAGCTTGGTGGTGGAATCCTATCTCGATCACCCCGCCGCCATCCGGCTCATCGGCGGCTTCGCGCACCTGACCAACCTGACAACGGGGAAGGGCTCGGACGGGGAGCCGGTGGCGGCGGTCCCGAGCTTCCTCGCGCCACCGTCCGCCGCAAAGGCCCAGCCGCAGTTCGGCTACGAGCTGCGCATCGAGCCGCACAGCTTCGAGGCCTTCCAGGAGCACTGAAGGCCGGGCAACCAGGTAAAGAACGGCATTACGTTAAAAGAGTCCTACCGGATAAATCCGCCAAACGGCCGCAGGCCCGTCAACCAGGTAAAAAACGGCCTTACGTCAAAAGGGTCCTACCTGACAAATCCGCCAAACGGCCGCAGGCCGGTTTGGGCAAATCAAAACATCGTGGTAGCCGGTCGTACCCTGTCGGCCGGGTCTGTAGTAGGCTCCGGGACTGGCTGCGGGGGCTTGGTGCGGCGACCATGATAAGGCTGTTCGAAGACGGCTTCGCGAGTCCCGGAAAGGAGGTCTCCGTGGACTCCGGGCCGCTTTTCCCCCGCGCGCCGCTGCCTGATACGACAGGCTCCGAGGCCGTGCTCGCCAAGACCAATCGCGAGCTGCGGATGCTGATCGACTGCAAGCGTGCGCTCGCCCGCGCGGAGCGGGAATCCGACCTGTTCGAGCAGATCTGCCGCATCCTCGTGGGGCCGGGCGGTTACCGGTTGGCATGGGTTGGCTTCGCCGATGAAGTCCCGGACCGCGCCGTGCGCGCGGTGGCGCAGGCCGGACACGACTGCGGTTACGTGCAGCGGCTGCGGCTCAGTTGGAGTGAGGACGAGCGGGGCCGGGGACCCACCGGATGCGCCATTCGCGAGCGCAAGGCCCAGGTGTGCCGGCGCATCGACAGCGATCCGAGTTTCGCCCCCTGGCGTGAGGAGGCTCGTCGCGGAGGCTACCGATCCTCCATCGCCCTGCCTCTGCTTCCCGACGGCACCTGCATCGGCGCGTTGAGCATCTACGCGGACCGCCCGGATGCCTTCGACGACTCAGAGGTTGCGCTGCTGGAGGAGCTCGCCGCCGATCTGTCCTTCGCTCTGAAGGGGCTGCGGACAGCGGCTGAAAAGTACCGGCAGCAGCGGCAGATCGCGCGGCTCGCGCAGATGGTGCGCATGCAGAGCGCGATGAACTCCGCAATGTTCCGCATTCGCGATCGCGACGAGCTGCTGCGTGAAGCCTGTCGTCTTGCGACGGGTCTCGGCGGATTCTTCGGCGCCGCTGTGTGGAACGTGGTGGGCAGCGGCCGCTGGGCGTGGCTCACCTATCGCACCGGCGCGCTGATCGCGGACAGCGACACGCTGCAGCGCATCGAGGTCAGCAGCGACACAGGATCGGACCCCAGCCTCGCCGGGCGCGCTCTGCGTACGGGCAAAGTGACGGTGTGCGCGGACATCACGCGGACGGACGTCCCGATAGCCGCGCGCGAGCTCCTCCTCGCCCACGGCATCCGGTCCCTGATCGCGCTGCCGTTGATAGTCGACGAGAAGCATGTCGCGGTCCTGACCCTGACCGCAAGGGACACGGCGCCCGCCGAAGACGCTGAGCTCCTGCAGCTCCTCGAGGACATGACAGCGAGCCTGTCGTTCGCGCTGCGCGCGTTGGAGCACGCCCGGGCAGCGCAGTATCTGGCCCGCTTCGATCCGCTCACGGGGCTTGCCAAGCGGGCGCTGTTCGGCGACCGGCTGGATGGGGAGCTGCAGCTGCCGGGCGACGACCCTGCGCAGGCGAAGCTCGCCGTCATCGCTTTCGACGTGCACGGGCTCGGCAGCATCAATGCCACGGACGGCCAGAGTTTCGGCGACCTCGCCCTGCAGAGTCTGGCCGAGCGCCTGAAGCGCTACTGCGGCGGCGATGAGCGCCTCGGCTATCTCGGCGCGGGCACGTTCGTGTTGATCGAGCGCATGGCGGACTGCGTGCTCGACGGCATCCAGATCGCGCTCGATGCCGCGGTGCTCGATGACCCGTTCGACATCGAAGGGCAGCAAATCCGGCTTTCCGTCAGTTACGGCGCGGCCCGACACCCGCAGGACGGGGCGACCGCAGCCCTTCTGGTGCAACACGCGGAGGCGGCCCTGAAGCGAGCCAAGGAATCCGGCGAGCACTGTCTGCACTTCCGGCCGGAGATGAGCCGCGAGACGACCGCGCGAGTGGCGCTCGAGGGCAAGTTGCGCACCGCCATCGAGGAGCAGCAGTTCGTTCTTCACTACCAACCGCAGATCAACCTCTCCACAGGCGAGATCGAGGCGGTCGAGGCATTGCTGCGCTGGCGCGACGGCGGCGAGGAGCCGGTGCTGCCGGGCCGATTCCTCCCGATCCTGGAGTCTTCCGGGATGATCGTGCCGGTCGGCAACTGGACTCTGCTCAAGGCGGTGGAGGATCTCGAGGGATGGTTCCGCGCCGGATACCGCCCGTTCCGCGTCGCGGTGAATGTCTCGGCGGTGCAGCTGAGGCAGCGCGAGTTCGTCCACGGCCTCCTGGGGCTCGCCGAGCGGCTGGCGCCGCTCGCGGGCTTCGGCCTGGACATCGAGATCACCGAGACGACGCTGCTGCAGGACCTGGAAGGCACCAGCCGCAAGCTGCGCGATCTGCGCCAGGCCGGCATCCGCATTGCGCTCGATGATTTCGGCACGGGCTACTCCTCGCTGGGACTGCTGTCGAAGCTGCCGGTCGATGTGCTGAAGATCGATCGCTCCTTCGTCAGCGGCCTGCCCGACGATCAGGCGAGTGTGACTCTCGTGGCGAGCATCGTGGAGCTGGCCTCTGCGTTCGATCTCGTGACGGTCGCGGAGGGGGTGGAAACGGCGGCGCAGCTGGCCGCGCTGCGTGCCTTGCGCTGCCGGCAGTCGCAAGGATTCTTCCACAGCGCGGCGGTTCCCGCGAGCGAGCTCGAGCAGATGCTGACGCGCCGCGGCGGCCCCCGCCGAGCCGGCGTGCGGGCGTTTTGAGCTACAATTCCAGCCGGTATTTCGCTCGCACGTAGCCCTCTGGGCTCCCCGGTAGAACCCCTTCATGCACGGTACAGCGCGAGGCGCGGCTTGCCTCGAGTTCGGACGATTTCGGCTCTTGACCCGTCAGCGTGAGCTGCGCCTGGGTGATATGACTGTTCCGCTCGGCTCCCGGGCGTTCGACGTGCTGCTCATCCTGGTGGAGGCCGAGGGCGAGCTGGTGACCAAGGAGGAGCTGCTCGCGCGCGTCTGGCCGGGCGCGGTCGTCGAGGAAAGCAACATCCAGGTGCAGGTCTCGGCGTTGCGCAAGGCGCTCGGCGAGGAGCGCAACCTCATCCTCACCGTGCCGTTGCGGGGCTACCGCTTCACGGGGGAGGTCCGGGCCCTCGATGCCGACGGCCGCGCGTTGCAGGCCGCGGCCCCGCCGCCGCAGGCGCCGCGGCAGGTCCCGACCAATCTGCCGGCGCCGGTGTCGGATTTCATCGGCCGCGAGACCGAGCTCAGGGAGCTGCGCGAGCTGCTGCGCCACAACCGGCTCGTCACGCTGGTGGGTACCGGAGGAATCGGCAAGACGAGGCTGGGCCTCACGGTGGCACGAGCCACACTCGAGGAATTCCCCGACGGCGTGTGGCTCGCGGAGCTCGCGCCCCTCACCGACCCGGACCTGGTCGCCAGCGCCATCAACAAGGCCCTCGGCCTGCAAAGCGGCGCCGCCTGGACTTCGGAACGGCTCGCCGCCGCGCTGCGCGGGCGCCGCCTGCTGCTGGTGATCGACAACTGCGAGCACCTGATCGGGGCGGCGGCCCGGGAGGCGGAGACGTTGCTGCGCGCCGTGCCGGGCGCCTGCATTCTGGCGACCAGTCAGGAGCCTCTGGGGCTGGACGGGGAGTGCACCTACCGGCTGAGGCCGTTGGAGTTTCCCGCCGAGGAAACTGCGGAGCTGGCGGCGGCCCTGCGCCACGATGCGGTGCGGCTCTTCGTCGCCCGCGCGCGTGCCGCCGACCCGCATTTCAGCCTCAGCGAGCGCAACGCCGCGACGGTCGCCACCATCTGCCGCCGTCTGGACGGTATCCCACTCGCCATCGAGCTCGCCGCCGCACGCGCCGCGGCGCTCGGGATCGAGGGCCTCGCGCGCAGGTTGGATCTGCGATTTCACGTGCTCACCGGAGGCCGTCGCACGGCGCTGCCGCGCCATCAGACATTGCGAGCGACGCTCGACTGGAGTCACCGGCTGCTCGCCGAGCCTGATCGCATCGTGCTGCGGCGGCTCGCCGTGTTCGCCGGCAGCTTCAGCCTGGAAGCCGCCGCGAGCGTCGTGGCGGACCCGGCGCTCGCAGACTGGGAGGTCATCGGACGAATCGCCGAGCTCGTGGACAAATCGCTCGTCGTTGCCGACGCCTCCGGTGCCGTGCGCCGCTATCGACTGCTCGAATCGACTCACGCCTACGCGATGGAGAAGCTTGCCGACAGCGGAGAGTTTGGCTCACTCGCGCGCCTGCACGCCTTGCACTTCCGTGATCACGTGCGCGGCGCTCTCGGCTCGTGGGAGGAGACTCCTTCCGTGCAGTGGCTGGAGGCGCAGTCGCCGGAGATCGACAACATCCGCGTGGCGCTCGATTGGGCATTCGGCGCCGACGGCGATCCCGCCATCGGCATGGAGCTCGCCGCAGCCTCCTATCCGCTCTGGTATCTGCTTTCGCTGATGCAGGAGGGCAGGGCGCGTCTGGAACGCGCCATGGACGCGATCGGTCCCGCGACACCGAAGCCGGTGGAAGCGAGGCTGCGGTACGGCTACGGCTTTCTGTCGACGGGTGATCCGCGCGGACGCGCCTTGCCGGCGCTGCGGCGTGCGGTGTCGCTGTATCGCGAATCCGGCGAGCCGTTGGACCTCGGCCGCGCGCTCAGTTTCTGCGGGCTCAATCTCTCGCGCACCGGCCGGCTGGCCGAGGGCCTGGCCGCGCTCGAGGAAGCGCGCGGACATCTGTCAGCCGCGGCTCACCCGAAGAGCCTCACGCTTTGCCTGACCAACCTCGCCATCGCGCGCACGGTGGCCGGAGAGTTCGAGGTCGCCCGCGCGCTGCTCGATGAGTCGCTCGCGGTCGGAGCGCATTCCAAGGCCGACTTCTGGGTCTGGCGTGCGCGCATCTACAAGGCGGAGGTGGAATTCGCCGAGGGCCAGCTCGACGAGGCGATCGCGCAGGCACGCGAGGTCGTCTCTCTGTCCCGCACCGCGCGGCGCACGGGTTTGCTCGGCCATGCGCTCTGCAATCTCGCCGGCTATCTCATCGCGCGCGGCGATCTCGCGGAGGCGGGCGTGGCGCTGCGCGAAGGGCTGCCGCTGGCGCAGGAGAGCGAGCTCGATGCGGTTCTCCTCGCCGGCGGTCTGCAGCATCTCGCCGCCATCGCCGCCCGCCAGAACCGCCTGGAGCGCGCCGCGCGGCTCATCGGTTACGCGCGCGCCTTCTTCTCCTCCGAGTTCGAGGGACGCAGTCCCGCGAAGCAACAAATCCAGGCGCGCATCGTCGAGACCCTGCGCGGCGCCATGCCGGGCGAGCGGCTGACAGAGCTCATGGAGGCGGGGGCGCGGTGGTCGGAGGAGGAGGCGATGTCGAGCGCGCTCGAGGCGTGAGGTCCATCACATCGATTTAGAACGATTTAGCGGGCTCTAAGGACTTGGGCGGGGCACGGGCGCCATGCTCATCGCGTCGAAAAAGACGGTGATTGCTGTGCCCATGAAGGATCGTCCCGCCCGCTGTCGCATCGCAAGGCTCCTGCCGCTGCCGGCGGCTCTGCTGCTTTCCGGCTGCCAGTGGGCCGTGCTCGATCCGAAAGGGCCCATCGGGCTCGAGGAGCGCTCGATCATCCTCACCGCCACGGTGTTGATGCTGATCGTCGTCGTGCCGGTCATCGCCCTCATCCTCATCTTCGCCTGGCGCTACCGGGCCTCCAACGGGAAGGCCGAGTATCGGCCTGACTGGGCGCATTCCGGCAGGATCGAGGCGGTGGTGTGGCTCATCCCCTGCATCATCATCGCGGCTCTCGGTGTGATCACCTGGAGGTCCTCGCACTCGCTCGATCCCTACCGGCCGCTGGCCTCCAAGGTGAGGCCGATCCGCATCGATGCGGTGGCGCTCGACTGGAAGTGGCTCTTCATCTACCCGGACCAGAAAGTGGCGACGGTCAACGAAGTCGCCTTTCCGGCCAATGTGCCGGTGGAATTCCACATCACCTCCGCGACGGTGATGAACGCATTCTTCATCCCGCAGCTCGGCAGTCAGATCTACGCCATGGCGGGCATGCAGACCCAACTGCATCTGCTGGCGAGCGAGCCGGGCACGTATCAGGGACTTTCCTCCAACTACAGCGGCGACGGCTTCTCGGGCATGACCTTCAAGGCCATGGCCGAGCCTTCGCGGC
>Ga0134126_10009155_pt1 | contig 12478 bp, 5 predicted proteins | sample KB31752_FD_96881 | JGI IMG/M metagenome (GOLD analysis project Ga0134126, IMG submission 96881) | Terrestrial soil microbial communities with excess Nitrogen fertilizer from Kellogg Biological Station, Michigan, USA - KB3-175-2 | ecosystem: Environmental > Terrestrial > Soil > Unclassified ...
GCGCCGCCGCCATGCGGCGCAGCGCCGCCGTAGGTGTCGACGATGATCTTGCGGCCGGTGAGACCGCAATCGCCGTCCGGACCGCCGATGACGAAGCGGCCAGTCGGGTTGACGTAGAAATTCTCCTCCGAGCACATCCAGCCCTTCGGCAGGACCTTGAGGACGTGCGGGCGCACGATCTCGCGGACCTCTTCCTGGCTGATCTTTTCCGAATGCTGGGTCGAGACGACGACCGAGGTCGCGCGCACCGGCTTGCCGTTGACGTATTGCAGCGTCACCTGGCTCTTGGCGTCGGGACCGAAATCGGGGGTCGAGCCGCTGTGACGCGCATCGGCCATCGATTTGAGAATCTGCTGCGAGTACTGGATCGGCGCCGGCATCAACTCTTCGGTCTCGCGGCAGGCATAGCCGAACATGATGCCCTGATCGCCCGCGCCCTCGTCCTTATTGCCCGCGGCATCGACGCCCTGGGCAATATCGACCGATTGCTTGTGGATCAGGCATTCGACCTCGGCGTGCTTCCAGTGGAAGCCTTCCTGCTCATAGCCGATCGCCTTGACACGCTGGCGCGCGGCCTCGATGAGCTGATCCTTGGTAATGCTGGCAGGACCGCGCACCTCGCCCGCGAGCACGACGCGGTTGGTGGTGGCGAGCGTCTCGCAGGCGACGCGCGCCGTCGGATCCGCAGCCAGGAAAATATCGACGACCGAATCGGAAATCTGGTCGCACACCTTGTCCGGGTGCCCTTCCGAAACGGATTCGCTGGTGAACAGAAAATCGCCCTTAGCCACGTTTATCTCCTCGCCTCTCGGGTCATGCCGAATCCCGCTTGCGCGAGATCACATACGATTCATCCCAGAACCACAAACCGCCGTGTTTCTGCAACACTTCCTTGGTCGCTTCAAGGTAGCTGTTGTCGCCAATCACCTTCTCCAGCCGCTGATCCTCTATTTGCGCTACGTAAATAGCCGCGTTCCAGGCTGCGAACAGGGTCGAGGTGCCGATGCTTTCGCTGATTTCGCTGGGCAATGTGTGCATCGCATAGCGGAATAGCGAGCGCGCGTCGGAATATGCGTTGAAATTGAGGTCGCGGCCGGCCGGACCGAGCTCGGCCTTCACCGCGCGCAGCAGCTTGTGCCGGTCGGTCATGAACGGATTCTCGCCGGGCCAGATCTTTTGGATGGTCTCGAGGCCCGGATCCTGGCCGTGGCTGTGAATGCCGATCAGCCGCCCGCCCGGCCCCAAAGCGCGCGCCAGCGGCGCCACCACTTTTTGTGCCTTGAACTCGGTCGAGGCGCGGGCGCGATAAGGTTGCGATGCGATGACAAGATCGTAATCGGCGCGTGTCGCACCGCGCTTCGGCCGCAAGCCGTCGAGCAGGAATTTGTAGTCCTCGCGATAGAGGACCAGCACGACCGGCTTCTCATAGATCGGATTGCCGCTGATCTTCGAGACCTTGGCGCGCCAATTCTGCGCCAAGAAGCCCTGGAGGTCGGTGATCTGCTTTTCGAATTCCGCGGCGGTGCTGCCGAGCAGGCTCTGCTCGTGCCAGACGAGGCTGGTCGCGGCGGTCACCGAATTCGGCGTGAGCCACGGCGCCTCGGAATAATACATGTTGGTGAGCACCAACACCGTCGAGGGATGCTCGTAGAAACGATCCGGCATCTTCTCGAGCGTGAGGCGCACGTCTTCGAGGCTGATTTCCTTGCCGACGATGTAGGACGGCACCGTCGGGAAGCGCTCATGCATCGAACGCATCACGCGCGTCAGCACCGTGCCGTCGCCGACACCGGCATCGAAAATGCGCAAGCCCGGCGGATGCGGATGAAGATTCGCGAGCTCGAGCGCGACGCGCTCCGCCACCACCCACTTCTCGCTGCAGGTATTGACGAAAAGCAGATATTTCTGCCGGTTGTCGTAGAAGCGGAAATTCTTGTCGGTGGCCTCGCCACTCGGCCCTCCCGCCCCGGCGGGTGCCCCAGCCGGAGAGGACGACGTCACCGGCGTCGCCAGCCGCGGCTGCGACGCCATCGCGGCCGGCGCTGATGTCAGCACGGGTGTTGCCAGCACCGGCATCGCCAAGCCCGGTGTGCGGTTGCGCATCGCCGGCGCACTCGCGACGCCAATGGCACCGCCGCCCTGCTTTTCGCGATCGATGAAAGCGCGCACGCGCTCGACCGTTTTGTCACGCACACGGCCGCCGAAGCGCAGCCGGCTGACCAGCTTGCCGTCATTCACCGCGAGCCGACCGAAGGTCGACTCGGCCATGCCGACACGGCGGCAAAAACCAGAAATCTCCGTCAGGAGCGTTTCGCTCTCCAAAGGCCCTATCCCTCCCACGCGGCCACGATGCCGCCCTTGGGCCATAGCCAAACTCAAAGCAGCGTGGGATTCAATTAAAAATTTGCCCACATCGAAAGTGGGGATTTTTGTGGGATTTTAAAGCCCTAATTTCCTGAAAAAGTGAATGTTATGGGCGAACGAATTCGCCCATAACTGGCATCAGCCCCAGACCTCTTTGGCCGTTTCTACCACAAGTTTCAGCTTCGCAATCTCGTCGGCGACCGACACGTCATTTCCCTCAACGGTGCTGGAGAAGCCGCATTGTGGGCTAAGGGCGAGCTGATCGAGCGGACAGTACTTCGCCGCCTCCTCGATCCGACGCTTCAAGGCGTCCTTGGTTTCGAGCGCCGATAATTTCGTCGTGACGAGTCCAAGGATGACGGTTTTGCCCTTCGGCACGAAGCGCAGCGGCGCGAAATCGCCCGAGCGCTCATCGTCATATTCGAGGAAATAGCCGTCGACATTGATCTGGTTGAAGAGCACGTCGGCAACCGGCTCGTAGCCGCCCTCCGCCACCCAGGCGCTTTTGAAATTGCCGCGGCAGAGATGCATCGCCGTGACCATGTCGGCCGGCCTGCCGGCGATCGAATCGTTGATCAGCTTGGCGTAGGTCTTCGGCAGCGTGTTGGGGTCGCTGCCGATATTCTGCACCTGCTCGCGCAGCTTCGGGTCGCAGAGATAGGCGAAGTTCACCTCGTCGATCTGCAGATAACGGCAGCCCGCGGCGGCGAGATCCTGCATCTCCTCGTTATAGACGCGCGCAAGATCGGCATAGAACTCGCCGAGATCGGGATAAGCCTTCTCGTCGATCGCTTTGCGCCCGCCGCGGAAATGCATATTGCTCGGCGCCGGGATGGTTATCTTCGGCGTCGCCTTCGTTACCGATTTCAGGAATTTGAAATGGTCGACGAAGATCGGCTTCGGGCGGCTGAGCTTGCCGTCGATGCGAATGCCGAGCGGCGCGAAGTGGATGTCGCCCTTGTGCGTATGGAAGCTCGCCTTGATGCTCGGCGGCACCATGACGACATTCTCGAAGCTGACGAGGAAGTCGACATGCCAGAAGGTGCGGCGGAACTCACCGTCGGTCGCGACCTGGAGGCCGACATCCTCTTGCAGCTTCACGACGTCGCGGATCGCCTTGTCCTCGACCGCACGCAAGGCATCGGCCGTAATCTCGCCGCGCTGCTTCTTGTCGCGCGCTTCTTGAAGCTCTTTCGGGCGCAGGAGGCTGCCGACGTGATCGGCGCGGAAAGGCGGTGTGTTACGCGGTGCCATGACAATACTCCTCGATTAATCCTCGCCCGCCGCAGGCTGCGGCGACAGCGCGCCGCTCGGACCTTTCCATTCGGCGCGATAAAGCGGTGTCAGGATCACGGCGTTGATGAGCCCGATAATCAGCGGGACAGCCGCGAGCATGAACAAGTACTGAGTCGATACGTGCAACGAAATCAGCCAGCCCCCGACCAGCGGCCCGATCACCGAGCCGACGCGGCCGGCGCCGAAACAGGAGCCGACGCCCCAGGACCGGATATAGGTCGGATAGACCATGTTTTCTGACGAGATGTTGCCGAATTGCAGACCGAGCAGGCAGAAGCCGGCGCCCGCTACGAGCGTCATGATGATGCTTTCGGGCAAACCGGGAAGGCCAATCATCGCAACAATCGGGATTGCACAAGCGAAGAGGATCGGCACCGGGATGAAGCCGTATTTGTCGAGCGGCCGCATGATGGCGAGCCCGCCAACGGTGCCCGCGAGCTGGAACGCGGTCGCGGCTAGCACGGCGTCGCCGACGGGATAGCCGGCATTGGCGAGGATCGTCGGCGTCCACTGATTGATGAAGTAGAAGATCATCAGGTTGACCGCATTCGAGAGCCAGAACATCGGCGTGATCCACGCCAGACGGCCCTTGAAGATCGCGCTGTAGGAGAACTCCTTCTTATTGACCTCGTCGCCGATAGTGAAGATGGAATTCGGATCGAGGTTGAGACCGGGCTGCAGACGCTCGATCTGATTGACCAGACGCTGACGCCGCTCCGCCTTCAGCGACAGGAACTTGATCGATTCCGGCAGCGTAAACATCGCGATGATGGCGACGATGATCGGTGCGACCCCGCCGATCACGAAGAGGATCTGCCAGCCATGGGTCGCCATGTAGGCCTTGCCGACGAAACCGGGCAGAGCGCCGCCGAAGGTCACGCCGCAAAACATCAGGACGAAGAGCGTCGCGCGCACGCGCCGCGGCGCGAATTCGGCGACCAGCGCGGTCGCGATCGGCAACACGCCGGCGATGCCGACGCCGGCGATGAAGCGCAGCCAGACCAACGTGCTCAATTCTTGGGAGAGAACCGAGGCCCAGGTAAAGACGCCGAAGAAGATCAAACCGCCGACGATAGCGGTGCGGCGCCCGTAGTGATCGGCGATCCAGCCGAAGAGCGGCGGACCGAAAAGACCGGCGAACAATCCGGCGCTGAAGAGGCCGCCGAGTTCCACCGGCGTGATATGCCATTCGCGGATCAGAGCAGGCGCGGCCGTCGCCGCTGCGCTGATGTCGTAACCGTCCGCCATCACGACGATGAAGCAGACGACGACCAGGCTGATATGAAATGCACCGACCTTCTGCGAATCGATAATGCGTGCAAGATCGACGGTTTGCGCTTGCGCCACGATAACTCCTCCCCCTCTTTTCGCGCGCCGCTTCCGCGCGCGGGTTCATTTAAGTCCTAGCCCGAATCCCGGTGCAACCTCTTTGCTGCCCACTTCCTGGTGGGCGGCTAATTCTTGGCGGTTGGCGGTGGCGGCAGCGGCGGCGAGAACACCGTCGCGCCGGCTTCGACTTGGTCGACGGTCGGCAATTGCCGGCTGTGCCAGCCGCCTCCCAGCGCCTCGATCAGATTGACGCTGGAAACGAGCCGCGTCTGCCGCAGATTGACGGCGGTCAGCTCATTCGACAGCGCGGTCGCCTGCGCCGTGACAACGGTCGTGTAATCGACCGTGCCGGCGCGGTACTGATTGAGCGCCAGCCGTTCCGCCTCGCGCGCCGCGGTGACGGCGCGATCCTGCACCGTCGCTTGCTGCTCGAGAATGCGCGAGGCGGAAAGTTGATCCTCGACCTGCTGGAGCGCGACAAGCACCGCCTGGCGATATTGGGCCACGGTCTGGTCATAGGTTGCGCGCGCCGCGGAAACCTGCGCCGAAGTCAGGCCGCCGTTGAAGATCGGCAGCGAGATATTGGTCAGACCGAAAGACCAAAGGCTGCTTGCTGCGGTGAACAACGTATGCAGCATCGAGCTTTGCTGACCATAAGAGCCGCCGATCGTGACGTTCGGGAAATAGCCCGCGACGGCGACGCCGATCTTGGCATTGGCCGACGCCATGGCGCGCTCGTTCGCCGCGACCGTCGGATTGCGCTCGAGCAGCTCTGCCGGCAGGTCGGGCGGCGTGACCGGAATCGCCTGCGGCAATTTTCCCGGCGCGAGCGAGAATTCGGCCGGCGGCTTGCCGATCAGCACGGCAATCGCATGCTCGAATTGCGCACGCTGCACGCCGGTCGCGATCTGCTGTGCATGCGTATTCTCGAGCTGGGCCGTCGCCGTCATGACGTCGGTCTTGGCCGCCGTGCCGGCGTTGTAGCGATTCTGCGTGATCTGCAATGAGCGGCTGAAGGCATCGACCTCATCGGCGAGCAATTGCGCGAGCTCGTCCTCGATGCGGAGCTGGAAGTAATCGGCCGCGAGCGTCGCCTGAGCCGAGAGACGCGCCGCGGCAAGGTCGGCGGCGCTGGCTTGCGCGGTCGCGACATCGCTTTCGACCGTGCGCCGGACCGAGCCCCAGATATCGGGCGCCCAGCTCGCTTCGGCGCTGACGGCGAAGCTGTTGCTCGCGAAACCGCCGCCGCCGCGAAGATTCGAGTTGCTGCCGCGAATACTACCGCTGCCACCGGAACCGCCTCCGCCGCCGCTGCGGATCGCCGAGCCGTTGAGATCGAAGGTCGGGAAGAAGCCGGCGCGCGCTTCGGCGACGATCGCCTGTGCCTCGCGATAGGCCGCTTCGTTGGCTTTCAACGTCTGGTTCGAGATATCGATCTGGCATTCGAGGCCATCAAGCACCGGATCGTCAAATATCGACCACCAGGACTCGCCGCTCGCCGCCTGCTTGGGCGTCGCCGGCTTCCAGCCATCGACCTCTTTGTAATTCGCAGACACCAGCGCCGGAGGCTTCTCGTAATCGGGCCCGACCGTGCAAGCGGCGAGCGCGATCAACGCCACGCTGCAGAGCAGCGGGCGCGTCAACGAATGAATCATGCTTTGTCCCCGAGAGCATCACTGCCGAACTGGTCGACGCGGCGGCCTAACCGCGTCGCCACCCAGACCCGGAAGCGATCGAGATAAAGATAGATGACGGGCGTTGTGTAGAGCGTAAGCAACTGGCTCACGATCAGCCCGCCGATGATCGCGATGCCGAGTGGACGGCGGATTTCGCTGCCTTCGCCATGGCCGAGCGCCAGCGGCAACGCGCCGAAGATCGCCGCCATGGTCGTCATCAGGATCGGCCGGAAGCGCAGCATGCAGGCATCGAAGATCGCACGTCGCGGCGCGAGATCGTTCTCGCGCTGCGTATGGATTGCGAAGTCGATCATCATGATCGCGTTTTTCTTGACGATGCCGATCAGCAGGAAAATGCCGATCAGCGCGATGATGTCGAATTGCGTGCGGAAAATAAGCAGCGCGAGGACGGCGCCGACGCCCGCCGAAGGCAGCGTCGAGAGGATCGTGATGGGATGGATATAGCTCTCATAGAGCACGCCGAGCACGATATAGACGGTGAGAAGCGCGGCGAGCACGAGCACCGGTTCGTTCTTGAGCGAGGATTGGAAGACTTGCGCCGTGCCCTGGAAGGTGCCGCGGATCGTGGTCGGCATGCCGAGCTTCAAGACCGCGTCGTCTACCGCGTTGGTGGCGTCGCTCAGCGAGACGCCCGGCGCGAGATTGAAGGAGATCGTCGATGCAACGGCGAGGCCTTGATGAGCGACCGAGAGCGGTGTCGTTCCCGGGCCGTAGGAGCTGACAGCGGAGAGCGGGACCATTTTCTCGACGCTGGTGCTCACCGAGGCGCCGGTCGAGGCGGCAGTGCGCCCCGTTGTCGTCAGCGAATTCGTTTGTCGATTGCGCACCGCGTCCTGGCTGAGGTTCGGCGCACTCGCGCCGCTGCTGCTCGGCGCCGCTGTCGTGCCGGCGAGCGCGTTGGTCGATTGCACCGAGCTGACCGTGCCGGCGGTGCTGATATAGATGTCGCTGAGCGTCGACGGATCCTGCCAATAGCGTGGCTCGACTTCCATCACGACGTGATATTGGTTGAGCGGATTAAAGATCGTCGACACCTGGCGCTGGCCGAAAGCGTCGTAGAGCGTATTGTCGATCTGGCTCACGGTGATCCCGAGCCGCGCCGCCGAGCCGCGATCGATCTTGATATCGGTCTCGAGACCGTGCTGCTGGAAATCGGAATTGACGTCGGCCAATTCCGGCAGCTTCTGCAGCTCGGCGTAAACCTTCGGGACCCAGTTATAGAGCTCGTCGAGATCGTCGCCCCGCATCGTATATTGATACTGCGCGTTGCTCTGCCGGCCGCCGACGCGCACGTCCTGAACCGATTGCAGGAAGAGCGAGGCGCCCGGCACCTGGCTGAGTTCGCGACGCAAGCGGGTGATGACGCCGTCGGCGCTCACATCGCGCTCGCTAAGCGGCTTCAGCGTCACGAAGATGGTGCCGAAGTTGGTCTGGCCGCCGCCCGTGAACCCCGCGACCGAAGCAATCGCCGGGTCCTTTTCGACGATCGCCATCATCTGCGACAGCTTCGAGCGCATGAGCTGGAAGGAGATGCTCTGGTCGCCTTGCAGCCCGCCGATCAGCCGGCCGGTGTCCTGCTGCGGGAAGAAGCCCTTGGGCACGATGATGAAGAGGAAGACATTGAGGCAGAGCGTCGCCACCAGGATCAGCATGGTGAAGCCTGCGTGATCGAGCGTCCAGGCGAGGCTGCGCTCATAGCTGCGATGCACCGCGCCGAAAGTCCGCTCCGAGATGCGGCTGAACCAGCCCTCGCCTTCCGCGATCGATTTCGGGCGGCGCAGGAAGAGCGCGCACATCATCGGCGTGGTTGTGAGCGAGACCACGAGCGAGACCAGGATCGCGATCGAGAGTGTCAGGGCGAATTCGCGGAACAACCGTCCGATGATGCCGCCCATCAGCAGGATCGGGATAAAGACGGCAACGAGCGAGACGCTCATCGAGAGGACAGTGAAACCGACTTCCTTCGCGCCGAGCAAGGTCGCTTGCAGCCGCGACATGCCGGCCTCGACATGGCGCATGATGTTCTCGAGCACCACGATCGCATCATCGACGACGAAGCCGGTCGAGATCGTCAGCGCCATCAGCGAGAGATTGTCGAGACTGAAGCCAAGCAGCCACATCACCGCGATGGTACCGAGCAAGGAGACAGGCACCGCGACCGTTGGGATGAGGCCGGCCCGCGGATCGCGCAGGAACATGAACACCACGACGATGACGAGCACGACCGCGATGGTCAGCGTGCGCTCGACATCGTGCAGCGAGGCGCGGATCGTCGTCGAGCGATCGGTCACGACGGTGAGCTTGATATCGCTCGGGATCGAGGCTTCGAGCTGCGGCAACACCTCGAGGATGGAATCGATGGTGCTGATGATGTTGGCGCCGGGACTGCGGGTGACCAGAACGAGCACCGCCGGGTTGCCATTGGCCAAGCCGAAATTACGCAGATTCTCGACTGAATCATTCACCTCGGCGATATCCGACAGCCTCACCGCCGAGCCGTTGCGATAAGCGACGATCAGCGATTGATATTCCTGCGCCTTGCTCGCCTGATCGTTGGTGTAGATCTGATAATGCCTGCCGTTCTCCGTGATTGCGCCTTTGGGCGCATGTGCATTAGCGGAAGACAGCGCGGCACGAACGTCTTCGAGCGCGATACCATACTTGGCGAGCGCTTGCGGGTTGAGCTCGACCCGCACCGCGGGCAGCGAGCTGCCGCTGACATCGACTTCGCCGACGCCGGTGATCTGCGACAACTTCTCCTGAATCACCGTATCGGCCGCATCGTAGATCTGGCCGCGGGTCAGCGTCGTCGAAGTGAGCGCCAGGATCATGATCGGCGCGTCGGCGGGATTGACCTTGCGGTAGGTCGGATTGCTCCTGAGGCTGGTCGGCAGATCGGCGCGCGCGGCATTGATCGCCGCCTGCACATCGCGCGCGGCGCCGTCGATGTCGCGATTCAAACCGAATTGCAGCGTGATGCGCGCCGAGCCGACCGAGCTCGACGAGGTCATCTCCGTTACATCGGCGATCTGGCCGAGATGGCGCTCGAGCGGTGTCGCCACCGTGGCCGCCATGACTTGCGGACTGGCGCCCGGCATCTGCGCGCGCACCGAGATGGTCGGGAAATCGACCTGCGGCAGCGGCGACACCGGCAACGAGTCGAACGCGACAATGCCGGCAAGCGCGATACCGAGCGTGAGCAGCGTCGTGGCGATCGGTCGCCGGACAAAGACGCTGGAGAAGCTCATTCGGCCGGCCCCTTATGCTCGGCCGTGTCCTCGGGATCGGGCTCGGGGAAATAGCGTGCCAGGCGCCGGCCCAGCCGGTCGAAAGCGAGGTAGATCACGGGGGTAGTGAAGAGCGTCAGCAACTGGCTGAGCAGCAGGCCGCCGACGATGCTGATGCCGAGCGGCTGGCGCAGCTCATAGCCGGTACCGGCGCCGAGCATCAGCGGCAGCGCACCGAGGATCGCCGCCATGGTCGTCATGAGGATCGGCCGCAAGCGAAGGAGGCAAGCTTGATGAATCGCCTCGCGCGGCGACTTGCCCTCGCTGCGCTCGGCATCGAGGGCGAAGTCGATCATCATGATCGCGTTCTTCTTGACGATGCCGATCAGCAGCACGATGCCGATAATGGCGACGACACCGAGATCGTCACCGAACAGCATGAGGCTGAGCAGCGCGCCGATGCCGGCCGACGGCAAGGTCGAGAGGATCGTTACCGGATGGATGAAGCTCTCATAGAGCACGCCGAGGACGATATAGACGATGACGATCGCGGCGATGATGAGAAAGACTTCGTTGCTGAGCGCCGCCTGGAAGGCCGACGCCTCGCCCTGGAACGACGTCACCATGCTCGCCGGCAGGCCGATCTGCTGCTCGGCCTGCTTGACCGCGGCGACGGCGGCGCCGAGCGAGACGCCGGGCGCGAGATTGAACGAGACGGTGTTCGCGGGGAATTGGCCGAGATGATTGATCTGCAGCGGCACCGTCTCGATGCGCACCGTCGCGAGCGCGGAGAGCGGCACTTGCCCGCTGCTTGCGACCGATGACGGCAGATAGATCGCACCCAGCGAATCGAGGCTGTTCTGCAGGGCCGGATCGGTCTCGAGGATCACCCGGTATTGATTGCTCTGGGTGAAGATGGTCGAGACGATGCGCTGGCCGAAAGCGTCGTAGAGCGCGTTGTCGATCGTCGCCGGCGTGATGCCGAAGCGGCCGGCGGTGTCGCGGTCGATCTGAATATAGGCCGAGAGCCCGTCCTGCTGCAGATCGCTGGCGACATCCTCGAATTCGGGCATCGCCGCCATGGCGCTGACGAGTTTCGGCACCCATTCCGTCAATTCGGTCGGGTTCGCGTCTTCGAGAATGAAGCGATATTGCGTGCGACTGACCGTGGCGTCGATCGTGAGATCCTGAACCGGCTGCATATAGAGCGAGATGCCGGTGACATTCGCCGCCGCATGCTCGATGCGGCGGATGACGGTGCGGACATTGTCGCGTTCGGACGGGTCCTTGAGATTGATGAGGATGCGGCCGCTGTTGAGCGTGACATTGGTGCCGTCGACCCCGATGAACGACGAAATACTGTCGACCGCCGGATCTTGCAGGATAATGTCGGCCATCGCCTGCTGCCGCTCGGACATCGCCTGGAACGAAATCGATTGCGGCCCTTCGGTGATGGCTTGGATGAAGCCGGTGTCCTGGACTGGGAAAAAGCCTTTGGGGATGTAGATATAAAGCACGACCGTCAACACCAGGGTGATGACGGCGATAACGAGGAAGAGCGGCTGGCGATCGAGCACCCAGGCGAGCGAGCGATCATAACCGCGCAGCAGCCAATCGAAGGTTTGGCGGTTGCGGCGCTCGAAAGCGCTTTCCGTCGCGGTGTTCGTACGACGCAGGATGCGCGCGCAGAGCATCGGCACGAGCGTCAGCGACACGCCGGCCGAGATCAGGATCGTCACCGCCAGAGTCACCGCGAATTCGCGGAAGAGCCGCCCGACGACATCGCCCATGAAGAGCAGCGGAATCAGCACCGCGATCAGCGACACGGTCAGTGATACGATGGTGAAGCCGATCTGCTCCGCGCCTTTGAGCGCGGCGCGCATCGGGGAATCGCCTTCCTCGATATAGCGCGCGATGTTTTCGATCATCACGATCGCATCGTCGACGACGAAGCCGGTCGCGATGGTCAGCGCCATCAGCGAGAGATTGTTGAGGCTGTAGCCGAGGAGATACATCGCGCCGAAAGTGCCGACGAGCGACAGCGGCACCGACAGGCTGGGGATGATCGTCGCGCGCCAGGTGCGCAGGAAGAGGAAGATCACCAGCACGACGAGAATGACGGCGAGAATCAGCTCGAATTCGACGTCGCGCACCGAGGCGCGGATGGTATTGGTGCGATCGGTCAAGACCTGGACATCGATCGAGGCCGGCAGTGCCGCCTGAAGCTGCGGCAGCAGCGCCTTGATGCTGTCGACGACCTGAATGACATTGGCGCCGGGCTGGCGCTGGATATTGAGGATCACCGCCGGCGTGCGATTGGCCCAGGCGGCGAGCTTGTTGTTCTGGGCGCCGTCGACGATCTGCGCGACATCCGCCAGATGCACCGGGCTGCCGTTCTTATAGGCGATGACGAGATTGCGATAAGCCTCGGCGTTCTGCAGCTGATCGTTGGCGTTGAGCGTATAGGCGCGCGTCGGCCCGTCGAAATTGCCTTTCGGCGTGTTGACATTGGCGTTGCTGATCGCGCTGCGCAGATCGTCGATGTTGAGCCCGTAAGCGGCGAGA
>Ga0134126_10009156_pt1 | contig 12477 bp, 5 predicted proteins | sample KB31752_FD_96881 | JGI IMG/M metagenome (GOLD analysis project Ga0134126, IMG submission 96881) | Terrestrial soil microbial communities with excess Nitrogen fertilizer from Kellogg Biological Station, Michigan, USA - KB3-175-2 | ecosystem: Environmental > Terrestrial > Soil > Unclassified ...
CCGCGCGCAGCTGCGTCCATACGATGCGCGCGCTGCCGCGCCACGGCGCAATCAGCTTCCTGACCCACTCGCCGCCGGGGTCGCCGACCGGGCGGCGCGCGACCGTGGTCAGCCGGCCGATCAGGAACGCCGCGCAAGCGATGAGCAGCGGGCCGAAGAACACCCAACCGGGCGAGACGCCGATCGAGGAGTGCAGGTTGCCGGTGGAACCGCTCGCCGTGCCGAGGGTCAGCGCGGCGCCGGAGTCTCCACTCGAGGTGCCGCCTCCGCTGCCACCCCCGCCGAACGGATCGGTTCCGCCGTTGCCGAAGGGATCGGTTCCGCCGGGCACGGTCAATGGGTTGGCGCCGCTGCCGGTGAGCGAGCGGACCAGGTTGAACACGTCCGAGGCGTTGCTGACCAGGGCGAGCACGAGCAGCACCAGGCTCACTCCGAGCGCGGGCATCGCCGAGCGCGCTACCAGCTGGAGCGGCGAGGCGCTGGGCGACACCGCCTCGCTGCGCCGCCCGCGGCGCATCCAGAGGAAGAAGAGCAGCAGGGTGACGGTCCAGGCGGTCAGGCTGACGGCGAGGTTCAGGCTCAGCGCGAAGCTGAGCCCGCCGCCGAGGCCCGAGTCGCTCGAGGGGCTGCCGCCGATGGCTAGGTTCGCCGGCGCTCCGAGGGCTCCGGCGACCAGGATCACGCTGCTGGTGAACCAGTCCTGGAAGCCGCCATGGCCGGTCGGGCTGCTGAGGAAGGCGAGACCGATCACCACGCCGAACACCAGGAGCAGCACGGCGATCAGCGGCGCGAGCGCGTCGCGCAGGACGGCGAGCAGGTCGCCGCGGCCGAGCAGCGCCGGGCGGAAGAGCGGGATGGGGGCCGGAGCCCCGGCGGGCGGCGCGGCATAGACCGGCGGGGCCTGGTACGCGGGAGTCACTGGAGGGTCGAGAGCAGGTTCTTGGCTCGGCGGCTCGTGGCTCGGTGGCTCGTAACTCAGTGGCTCGTGACTGGGCGGCGAGAGGGCGGTCCCGCAATGACTGCACGCTGTCGCGCCCTCCGGCACGGATTCGCCGCAATGCGGGCAAGTATCCATGTTTCCCCCAGAATCGAAGAACCTTGAATCGGGTATCGGCCGCTCGTTCCTACCTGCTCGGATCCGCGCTGTCAAAGCTGATCCGGCATTTGTCGGAGGTCTGCCGCACACTGGCGGTATGTGCAGAAGCATCAAGACCCTTCGCCCGCCGATGACGCCCGAGGTCGGCGAGGAAGACGTTCACGCCGCGGCCTTGCAATACGTCCGCAAGATCTCCGGCTTCCGCGCGCCCGCCGCGCACAATCGCGCCGCGTTCGACGAGGCGGTCGAGGCGGTCGCCGCGGCCACCGCGCGGCTGCTGGACTCCTTGGAGGTGCGCGGAGCGACGAGCAGCCATGCGGCGGTGCCGTGAGTCCTCGGGCCTGAACCGCTCAGGCGGAGCCGGTCACCATTCCCAATAGAACCCGACGACGGCGTGCTCGACGCCGCCCTCGAGGAAGCGGTGCGCCTCGTTCGCCGCATTGAGCGTCACCGGTTCGCGGTGCGTGATGGAGCTGTTCATCACGCCGTTCCACTCCGCCCACCACAGCTTGGACGGCACCATGTCCGGGTGAAAGTGGATCCACAGCAGGAACTTGTCCACCTTGCGCCGGAACACCCGCCGCATCTCGGTCGGCGGCGCCTCCTCGTACCGGAAAGTCGTCGTGTAGTTGAGCACCGCCGTGGCACCAAGTGGCAGCGGGCGCTCGAGCAGGATGTCGATCGAGTGGTACACGTTGCCGTCCCGCGCGCGCAGCTGATATGGCAGGCCGGGGACACCGCCGGTCTGTACATCGAGCGTGAGCATGTTTGTGTCGACCATGTACGTGTACCGGTCCAGGCCGTCCTCGGTCGCCTCAATGATCTGGTCGCTGCGGTGCTGGATCGGCAGCCCATCCGGGCCGAGGTAGTGGTACTCGCGCAGATCCACGGTGCGGTGGCGAGCCGGAGGCGCGTCGAAAATCGGCAGGTCGGTCTCCTGCGCGTCGCCGCGTACATAGCGGATGGTGGAAGAGCCCGCGTGCAGGAACCGCAGCCGGTCCGCGTCGTCGGGGGCTATGTCGAACGCGTCCACGAACCAACTGAGCGTGGCGCTGCTCAATATCGTGTCGGGGCTGTTGCCGGCCAGCGCCCGGGAAATCCGGCCGCGCAGCTTCACCGGATCCTGGTCGGCGTCCTCGGATCCGCGCTGACCCAGGGTGCGAGCGATCACCTCGCTGATCGCGTCGACCGGGCTCTTTCCCGGAACCAGCAAGGTGCGCCACTGCGTGCGATATCGGCCTGGCCTGGTCAGCAGGTCGTAGAGATAACTGCTCGCCGCGGTGGCCGGGGCCGGAGTGCGGACCGCACCAAGGGCGCCCGGGCCCCGGCCGCCGTTTGCGCCCGCTTCCCCGGCAGCGCCCGCAGCTGACCCGGCGGGGACCTCGGCCGGACGGCGGCGGCGCTCCTCGATCGCGTCACGCGCGGCGGCGAAGGCGAGCCGTTCCGCGCTGTCCGCGCCGAGCAGTACCACGATGACGTCGAGTTTGTCCGGCGGCGGCAACACCTTGCCGGAGAAATAGCCGCCGATCACGCCGTGCGCGTATCCGGTTTTCTCGGCCAGATAGCGATAAGAAAGCAGGGCGTCGCTGCGGCGCCGCGCATATCTGCGGCGCAGTCGGCGCAGCGAATCGCCGAGGTCCTCGAGGGTCTCCAGATTCCGGAGCCCCAGGTCCTCGGGAAAGGAGGCGCCGCCGCCCAGCCGATCCATCTGCCGCCCTGTTCGTGAACTGACGTAACGCTCCGTCAGGGTAACCGCCGTCAGCGGAAATCGCGGTCCGGGAGCGGTCTTTGACCGGACTCCGCCAATTGGGTGACCAAGACTGCCGATTTCGGCCGCCGGTGTCCGGCGCTGTCCGACCGTGTCCGATGCCGCGGCCGTTCCCGGGGTGACCCATGCCACTGTAGGACCCGCGTGAGGCATCGCAAGCGGCCGGTCAGGTCGCCACCTGCCACTGTGCAGGCACCGTTTCGAGCACGCAGAGTGGCGGATGACCGAGTTCCGATTTCCCCCGGTGCTGAGCACGGCCGCCTGGGACACCGAGATCGACGCCCCGCAGGGGGCGGCGAGCGGCGAGGGCGGCGGGCTCGGGGGTTCGGCGCGCGGTGGTCCGCACCTGGATTTCGGCAGGGTCGAACACGTGGAGTTCGGCGTGCTGGCCAGGGCGCTGCTGCTGCTCGACGCGGCCGTCGCGGCCGGGGTGGGCGCGACGGTGACCTTGCCCGCGCATGAAGTGGAACAGCTGGAACAGGGCGGGCGGGACCTGCCGGAGCGGGACGCGCGGTCGGGCGACGCGGATCCTGACTCCTGGTCCCGCGCGCGACGCACGAGGCACCGGGCCGGCAGACGTGGCCAGGCTCGGGCCTTCATGCGGCAAGCCGGTTTCCGGGAGGCGCCGCACTGGCCGGTCGATGCCGTGCGAGTGCGCGGTGCCGGGGCCGCGGGAGAAGCGGGACAAGGGGAGGAATCCGATGAGACACCGTCCGGGGATCTGGCGGGCGGCCGAGCTGATCAAGCCGTCGAGCCGCTGGGCGACCGGCGCAGGCTGCTGCCGTTACAGTGGCTTCAGCCGCTGGAGGGCGCGGGCCTACGCGGCACCGCGCGGTACGTCGCCGTTGAGCAGGGACTCAGTGACCTCGGCCTCTCGGCCGCCGACGCACGCGCGATCAGTGAGACGGTCCTGGCCGAGCTGATCGACAACGCGGCCAAGCTGGCCGCGTCGCGAGGATCCGGCCGCCCCCGCGTACTGGTAGGCGGACAGTTGTACGACCGCGGATTGCCGCCGCGGCCGAGCGATCCATTCGCGAAGCCCGCGTTCACCGGCAGCGCGTTCGGCGACGCGGCGTTCGGCGACGCCGCGGTGGGATCCGGCTGGCCGCCGGACGCGGAGCACGGCGCGAGCCGCGTGCTGCACCTGGTGGCCGGCGGCAGCGGCGCTCCCGAGACGCTGTTCGAGGCGACCGTCCCGGTCGGTCCGCGCTTCACCGCGCCCACCGGCCACTGGAGCGGTCACCCGGCGCTGCACCGGCCGCACCGGCTCGGCTGGCTCGGTTGCGGGCTCGATGCGCGGCAAGGGCTCGCAGACGCGGATCGGGCGGCGTTCACCGCGGCGATCTCCCGCACCCGCGGCGGTCTCGGCATCTCAGGGACGCGAACGTCCGGGGTCGTCGTGACGATCTCGGCCGGCGAGATCGACGCCGGGCCACAGTCGACCGGCAACCTGCGCGAGTCGGTGCGTCAGGCGCTGGACTTCCTGGCTCAGGGCGCCGAGCGCGCAGCGGTGGCGGCGGTGTTCCCGGATCTCACTCGGCAGGTACTGGAGTCGTGCGTTTCAGGAGGGGAATCGCACGGCGCCGGTGCCGCCGGTGAGGCAGCGGGACCGGAGAAGGGCGCACCGGAGAAGGGCGCACCGGAGAAACGCGGCGCGCAGAAGGCCGCCGATAAGGGCGGCAGGAACAGCAAGCACGCGGCGGGCGCCATGCTGGTGGTCGGCGCGCAGGGCCGTGCGCTCTGGCACGGCGGTTCGGTGCCGGTGCGCGCCGCTCTGGAGTTGCTCACCAGCGTCGGCGGCGTGGCGCTGGTAGGCGAGGTCCGGGAGCGGTGGCTCGCCGCGGGCGGATCGGCCGACGAGTTCGACCGCTTTCTGCGCAACCAGCGGCACCTGATCACCGTCGAGGGCGAGAGCCTGATCCTGCTGCTCTCGCCGCTGCATGTGCTCAGCACGCTGACCGATGCGTCGCAACGCGAGCTGAGCGCGGAGGCGGCCCGCAACAGCGGGCACGGCGTGCGCCGCGGGATGTTCCGCACGCCCACGCTCGCCGTGACGAACCGCTGGCTCGACGTCGGCCGACTGCTTGAGGGCACGCTCGGCTTCGACGTGGCCGCGTTCACCCTGGCCCGCGCGGTCCAAGCGGAACTGGCCGCGCTGCCGCCGAGCCGCAGCCCGGTGGTGGTGGCGCAGACACACACTTGCCCGCCGCGTTTGGCAAGTCGGCTGAGCGAATGCCTAGCGCTGGGCGACCGGACGTATCCGGCAAGCTCGGAGCTGGATCGCGGCGGCTGGCCGACCGCCGGCGACGTGCCGGGCGAGGCTCGGGTCGTGCTGTGCGCGGATGTGATCCTCACCGAGAACTCGGTGCGGCGAGCGGTCGCCGACATCGCCGGGCACGCCGAGCCCGTGGTCATCGCGTGCGTGGTCGACGCGCGGGTCAACCGAGGGCGGATCAGTGTGCTGAATCGGGAGATCCCGGTCGTCGCGCTGGCCGAGATCGACCTCGAGGCGGGCCAGGCCGAGCAGTCGGAGCGGATGGGCCGGATGCACCGCCTTCAGGCTCTGGTGCCCGGCGTTGGAGCGCCGCCCCCGATCGTCGACATCGACCCGGTCTCGCTGCGCCCGGCTCCGGCCCGCGCACCGGAGCGGCTGCCGATGAGCGAGGAGGAGTTGCTGTACTGGTGCGCCCCGCAGCCCGAGTCCCCCGCCGGGGCGCTGCGGATCGGGCACATCGAGTACGCGCGACGGATGCACGCGAGCGCCGCGATCGATCTGGACCGGATGTTCCGCCGCGACGACGCCCGCACGCGCATCACCGACGTCCTGGTCGACTCGATCCAGCGCGGGCTTGCCCGGGTGCAGCACCGCGCCGATCCGGGGCGGTCCGAGGACGCGATCCAGATCTGGTATCCCGGCGAGGCGCGATCGAACGCGGGACTGCTCGCGCACGCGGCGTGGACGAGGCTGACCGAGGGCGGACATCGCGTCAGCGCGCCGATCGGCGTCCTGTACCCCAGTCACGGTGCGGCCTGGCCGAACGGCTCGTCCGGCAAGGAGCAAGCGGCACGCCCCCGCACGCTGTTGATCCTGGACTACGCCGCACGCAGCGGCCGTACCCTGCAAGAGCTGATCCGGCACGCGGTGCGAGTCGGTGCCGAGCGGATCGTCGCGGTCGTGTTGCTGGATCTGCTGCCCGAGCACGACAGCGGGATGCTCGCGTCTCTGAGCGCCGTCTGCGCGGAACCGAGTTCGACGCGGGCGACGCGCGGTTCCGATGTTCCGGTCACGGTGCGGTTCATCAGCGCGACGAGCATCGGCGCCCTGAGCGCGCATGAATGCAGCCTGTGCGCCACCCGCGAAAAGTACGCGGACGTCAGCGAGGCGCCGCTGCGGCTACGGCGGCACGTGGACCGGCTGCACGAGTTGCTGCGCGCGCGCCGCCGCGACGAGCTGTTCGAGAGCGCACCGGCCGACCTGTTCGGGGTGCCGCTGCTCGGCGACGACGCGATCGACTATCTGCGGTGGCGCGGGCTGCTGCGCCGGGCGCTGCACGACACCGGGGCCCGCCAGGAGGTGCTGGACCGGATCGCCGCGCTCAACCAAGCCTCGCCGGATTCGGTCTGGGGCCGGCGCGGGCTGACCCGGTTGCTGGCCGCCGAGCACGGCTGGTTGAAGCTGCCGCCGCTGCGTTACAGCGCGGCGCGTACACAGTTGGCTCGCTGCTGTCTCGATGAGCTGGACAATCCGGCGCCGGAGCCGCCGTGGCTGCGGGCGCAGGCCGTCATGGTGCTGGCCGCAGCCGCGCCGGACCGCTTCGCCGCCCTGCTGCCCGACCTCATCGAATTGGGCGCGGACGAGCCGGTAGTGATCGATCAGATCTGCCTGGAGGCGTACCGCCTGGCACGCCGGCCGCGGCACGACTCGCCGATCGACCTCGGCGAGCTTCGCGGTGGTCTGATTCACTGCCGCGAGTACCTGGAAGGCGCGCGGGTGGGCCTGGACCGGCCGCTGGTCGAAGACTACGTACACGTCGTCAGGCAGCTGATCCTTTTGACCGAGCTCAAGCCGCGGCCGCGGCTTGACGACCCGCGCGAGGCGTGGGCTCGGTTGGCCGAGGAGTGGTGCGAGCCTGCGCTGCGCAACCGCTTCGAGTCGCGGCTGCTGCGGGTGCGCGACTTCGTCGAGGACCTGCAGGTAGCCGAGCCGAGCCGGGAGCGTACCGCGGCGGCCGAGGCGGATCTGCGGGAATGCGCGCGGCTCGTGGAGGAGCGGGTGCTGGCGTTCCTGCCCAGGCTGCGCGAGATCCTGGCCGGGGATTACGCAGCCGATCTACTCGGGCGGCGGGATCAGGAGCGGTTCGTCGAGCTGTCCGGCACGAGCGCGGCCGGTCTGCTGGGTCTCTGCGAGCGCCTCGGCACCCTGGTACGCGAGCCGCGGCGTCCGGACGACGGCCGGTGGCGCGCGCAGCGGCGGGAACTGCTGGATCGGATCGGCTGGTGGTACAACGCGTTGTTCGCCACGCATCGGCCGGGCACCGACTCGCCGGCGCAACTGGTACACCTGGTGCGCTCGGTTCCGGCCTCGGTCGGCGAGGTCGTGCAGGCTGCCATCGAGGCGCGCGGGCTGGTCGGCGCGACGAAGCTGTCCGGCTCCCTGGACGTGCCCGTCTTCTGCCCGCGCGACCTGCTGGCCGAGACGGTCGGGCATGTGCTGGACAACGCGCGTTGCCGCTTCGCCGCCGATTCGGACACGGACGAGGACGAACCGCTGTTCGAGGTGAGCCTCCGGCGGCCCGCGCCGGACGGTGTGCAACTGGTCATTTGCAACTCCGGGGCGCTGCCCGGGCCGGAGCCGGGGCGGGGCCTGGCGGCGCTGGCTCGCGCTCTACGGCCGTTCGGCGGTTGGCTGACGGGCCGGGCGCTGGGTACGGACGGCTGGACCTACGAGGCGGTCATCGCGCTGCGCCCGTGGACCGGCGGCGCGGTTGAACACAGCGCTCTTGGCGTCGTCGAGCAACGTGCCTCCGAGCGCGGCGCCGCAGCCAGCGGCGCCCTCGGCCCCGACAGCGCGATTCATCACGCCGACCCCGCGTACCACAGCGACCTCGAGCACAGCGGTGTCGCTCGGAGCGGCGTTATCGAGTACAGCCGTCTGGAGCGGGGCGCATGACCGTGGACGCCATCCAGGCTCTGCTCATCGACGAGGACGAGGACAACCTCACCGCCGTCCCGGAACGCCTGCGCCACCCGTTCGCCCAGCTCGGCTGGCACGTGGTGTGGACCGCGGCGAAGGATCCGGGCCGGGTGCGCGAGCTGTTCTCGGCGCCGGGTACGGCCTACGACCTGATCGTCGTGGACCTGCCAGCCGCTGCGCGGGACGGGGCCGGTGCGGCGGCCGCGCAGCCAGGTCTCAACCTCATCTGCGACGCCCGCGAGCGCTTCCCCGGCGCGTTCATCCTGGCGATCAGCAGCGGCGAGGCGCACCGTCCCGATCTGCTCGACGAGGCGCGTCGCTGTGGGGCGCACCGGGTGCTGCGGCGCTACGAGTTCAGCGTCGAGGCCCGCGAGAGCAGCCCCTCGGCGATCGCCACCGAGATCCACAACCACCTGCTGGACACCGGCGCGGTGGCCCCGATCGCAGTGACCTACGACGAGTTCGACCCCGACATCCAGACCTTCGTACACGCGGTCGGCGAGCCGACGCTGTGCCGTCTCTACGCGCGCATCCTGCAAGCCGCGGGACGCACCACACGCAACATGAGTCTGGGTTACATCGCCACGGGCTACTCAGGCGCGGCGGTGTGCGCGGTCACGGCTGCGTTGGACAACAGCGGCGTGCGTACCCATCACGTGCTCAAGGTCAGCCTCGATAAGGAAGCCTTGGAGCGTGAGGCCCAGCGGTCCGCGGAAGCTTGGGGAATGCTGCGCCAGTCGCTGCTGGCCAAGCTCGCGCCGCCGTATCCCGTCGGCCCAGTCAACGGCTGGTACGCACTGGCCGCGCAGTTGCAGGGCAGTGCCGTGACGCTCCGGGACTGGCTGGCGCGCGGCGCGTCGGACGCCGCGGTCGAAGACGTGTTCGCGGCCTTGTTCACCGATGGACTCGGCGGCCTGTACGCGGACACCGCGCAGGAGATCGACTCGCCGGCCGATCTCCTGCGCACTCCCTACTATCGGCAGCGCCGGGTTCTGCACGCGGTCAAGCAGCTGGCACCGGTGCTTACCCATCCGGACGGCTGCCGGTTGCCCGAGTCGCTGCTCGAGGACCTGACCGAACGCGTCGCAGGGTTCGTAGCAGAAGGGCAGATCGGCGCGTCGGACGGACAGCACGTGGCCGCGCGGCGCACCTACGGTGTGTTTTCGCACGGGCACCTGCATGGCACCAACGTGCTGGTCTACGAAGGCCGGCACCCGGAACCCACGGTGATCGACGCGAGCCGCTTCGCCCACGCGCACTGGGCGACCGATCCGGCGCGCCTGGCCGTGGACCTGCTGATGCACAGCGTGGACCCTGGCGCCGAGTCCATGTTCTTCACCGGGTTCGAGCTCTGGCGTGAGGTGGCCGCACGACTGGGCCGGCTCGAACCGCTGCTCGATCCGTCCCAAGATGCCGCGCCCGCGGTGTCCACGGCGCAGTCGGAAGAGCTGGACGTCCCGGAGGTCAAGCAGACCGGTGATGGAACCGCGGCGGCCTTGGCCGCGCTCAATTGGCTGACCGGTAACCTGCGCGCGTTTTGCCCGGGGATGTCCGGTGATGGCGAATACCGCGACCACACATGGGAGTGGCACACGGCGCTCGCACGGTACCTGCTGCGCTCGTCGTATAGCCATGAGATCACAGTGCCGAAACGCACGCTGGCGATCGTCGCCGCCTATGACCAGCTGCTGGCAGCAGAGGCGAGTCTGCCGGACTAAGAGACGGGGAGCGCGGCCGAGGCCGCGCCACATACCGGGTGGGGCCGCGGTGGGGACGGCCCCACCCGATCATGTTCTCTGACGGGTGCACTGCAGGGCGCTGACCTGCGCACGAACGCGCAGAAAAATTCTCCCGAAAAAAGTGTTGGGGTTCCGGGCGTCCGCTCCTCTCACCGGTATAGGGCAAGTTCTCGATACCTGGAGGCGGTCGCCATGTCCCTCACCTCAACCATCGCACCTGTCGCTCCGTCAGCCGCGGCGCACCACCCCGCGCACCCGATCGGCACGCCGGCCTCGACGCAGCGTCAGTTCACCGCCGGCCGCCAGTACCGCATCGCGGTGCGGGTCAACTCGCTCGACCCGATCTCCGAGGCCGGACTCCTGGTGCAGTTGCGCCAGCGTCCGGAGCTGCGGATCGCGGAGGCCGGTGAGGCGGCGTCAGTGGTGATCGCGATCGCAGACGTCGTCGATGAGGCCGCGACGCGCTGGCTGACCGCGCTGCACCGCGCCGACGGCACGCCGGTCGTGCTGGTCGTCGGGCAGCTCGACCCGCGGGCCATGGCCGGGATCATCGGGTCCGGCGTGTGCGGCGTGCTGCGTCGCGCCGAAGCGGGCCCGGACCGCCTGGTGCGGATCGTGCGCGCCGCGGCGCAGGGGCAGGGCGACATGCCGCCGGACCTGGTCCGCCACCTGCTCGACCAGGTCAGCCTGCTGAATCGGACCACCCTCGAGCCGCGCGGCCTGTCCTTCGCCGGGCTCACCGAGCGGGAGCGCGACGTGCTCAAGCTGATCGCGGACGGCCTGTCCACCCGCGAGGTCGCGATGCAACTCGCTTACTCGGAGCGGACCATCAAGGCCGTGCTGCAGTCGCTCACCATCCGGCTGAACCTGCGCAACCGGACGCAGGCGGTGGCTTACGCGGTGCGCAATGGCTGGATCTGACCGGCGCCCGCCGCGTTCTTGGATCCGCACAGTGGAGTCAGCAGCGGCTTCGGCGCCGCCGGCAAGTTCAAATCCTGCTTATGTAACTCACTCGTGTTCGAGCGAGTGTTCCACAATGCGCTCGGGACTCACTACGGTGTGCGCATGCAGGATCGGGACCTCGTCGCCGCGATCGTGGCGGGCGACCCGGCAGGACTGGCTGCCGTCTACGACAGATACGCCTCGGCGTTGTACACGTACTGCCGCTCGATGCTGCGCGACTCCGAGGACGCGGCCGACGCGTTGCAGGACACCTTCGTGGTCGCGGCGCAGAAGCTGGACGGGCTGCGGGACCCGGACCGGCTGCGGCCGTGGCTGTACGCGGTGGCTCGCAACGAGTGCCTGCGCCGGCTGCGCGGCCGTCAGGGCATCGTCGAACTCGATCAGGCCGGCGAGGTGAGCGACGACGGAGTCGACGTCGACGCGGGCCTGCGCGAGGCGGATGTACGTAGCCTGATCTGGTCCGCGATCCAGGGCCTCAACCCGAGCGAGCGCGAGGTCTTCGAGCTCAACGTCCGGCACGAGTTGGAGGGCGCCGATCTCGCGGCGGCTCTCGGGGTCACGGCCAACCACGCGCACGCTCTGCTCTCCCGAGCCCGCGGGCAGTTGGAGAAGTCACTGGGCGCGCTGCTGGTGGCCCGCACCGGCCGGTCAGACTGCGCGGAACTTGCCGCGATCCTGGACGGCTGGAACGGCGAGCTGACCGCGTTGCTGCGCAAGCGGATCAACCGGCACGTCGAACAATGCGAGATCTGCGGGGAACGCAAGCGGCTCGAACTGCGACCCGAGGCGCTGCTCGGCGCGATGCCGCTCCTGCTGCTGCCACCGGGCCTGCGCGCGAATGTCCTGCGGCTGGTGGGCAACGTGCTGCCGGGAGGGGGCCCGGGAAGCCCGACGCAGCCCGGCTCCGGCTCGAACTCGAACCCAAGCTCGAACGCGCCGTCGAACTCTTCGAACTCTTCCAGCTTCGGCAACCTCGCGAACGGTGCGCTCGGCGGCGCCGCGGCGGCGAACCTGGCCGAGTACTGCGCGGGCGTCGCCAAACGCGCCGAGCCCTTCAACCGGGCCGGCTTCCCGGCTCCGCTTGACCGGCGCCGCAAGCCACTCGCGACCGCGCGGCGCAAGACGCTTATCGCCGCCGCGGTCCTGCTGATGCTGCTACTCGGCATAGGCGGCTACACGACGCTGCGGTACCTCTCCCCGGGCAACACGGCCACGGTCCTGCCGACCCACTCGCCCTCGGTGGTCGCGGTCGTGGACACCGGCGACGGCTCCTCGCTGCTGATCGAGATATCGACAAGCGCGGCGTCCGCGAGCGCGAGCCCGAGTCAGAGCCCGTCGGTGAGCGCCTCCGCATCTTCCAGCCCGTCGATCATCGTGGTGCGCACATCGGCCCGCGCTTCGCGCTCGCCCAGCCGCTCACCTTCGCCGAGCCCTTCTCCGCCACCGCCGATGGGCACCCTCGTCGCCAATCCGGAGACGGTGACCGCGAACTGCGGTGTCGGAACTTTCAACCTGATCGCCCGCGGCGGCCCGGTCGCCGGTTACACGATCATCGCTCCTTCGGCCCCGCCGTCTAACCGGTCCCCCGCGGCCTCCCCGGACGGCGGCGGCAAAATGACGCCGGGCCAAGTTGATCCGATAACCGTCTATGTCGACTTCTCACCCGTCGAGTTCACGATCGAGCCAAAAGGTACTCAAGCCCCGATCTACGTGACCG
>Ga0134126_10009158_pt1 | contig 12477 bp, 11 predicted proteins | sample KB31752_FD_96881 | JGI IMG/M metagenome (GOLD analysis project Ga0134126, IMG submission 96881) | Terrestrial soil microbial communities with excess Nitrogen fertilizer from Kellogg Biological Station, Michigan, USA - KB3-175-2 | ecosystem: Environmental > Terrestrial > Soil > Unclassified ...
GTGCGGTGACGTCGCTGGACGGGCTGAGTCCCAGAAGCGTGAACAGCATGACGCCGCTGATCACGCCGACGAAAATGTAATTCGATGACGTGCGATTTTTAAATCTGAGCGACAGCGATTGGATGGCCAACAGTCCAAGCCCGCCCATGACAACGCCGGAGGCGCCGAGGCCGTGATAAGGATGGGTGTGCACCAGAAAACTCGCGATATTCCCAAAGGCACCCGCCGCGCAAGCGGCCAGCAATGCGCAAGCGGGGCCGTAGCGTCCCATGGCCAGGCCGATCACCGGGAGGCCGATTGTCAGATTCGCCATAAGATGGGCGAGGTCGAAGTGGAGCATGGTTGCAGTGAAGAGCCGCCACCACGATCCCTGCGCAACAGCGACGCTGTCCATCGAGCCGGCGGATTCAAGACGCGACCCGGAAGCGGTATTCAACCAGTGAAAGGCAACGAGGGCGAAGCACCACGCGAGAGCACCCCAGTGGAACGTGATTTCCGGCCAGGGCATCCTCTGTCTCCAGCTCCATCCGCGGTTTTCGATTTGGTACTGGCGCAAGGTTGACAGGGCGCGCGAACGTGTTTGTGGATCAACCAGGAGCACCCAACTGCCGTCGGACTCCTGAATGACGGTCTCGATCCCCTGGCTGATCAGCACCAGACTCCAGTCCATCGCCTGGCGGCGGCTGCGCGCCGGGATGATTGACAGGGTAGATTCCGCGCTTGTCATGCAGAGCTGATTTTGTTAATGCCCGGTGTCAAAGATGGCTGTTTTGGACTGAAAGTATGCCATTACTCAAAGTTGGCAACGTCCGATTGGCAGCGCTCTCACTTTCTGCCCGGCTCCCCGCGCATCGCGTCCTTCTCGCCCCGACTTGTGGAATCAATTATGCTTTGAATCGCTGCGACGCGGGCGAGGCCGGTCTTCGTGGCCAGGCGCCTCGCATCGAACGGACAACCGGTGTAAATGTGAGTTATGAACGTAATTCAACCCAATTGCCGGGTTCAGTTCACGGCGGAAGACGTTGACTTTATCGTGCTGGCGCTCGGACCGCGCGCAGGTTCCGCCGAGACGCTGGTCAAATTGCTGGCCGACGAAGACACGCGCGACCTGATTCTGGACGACGAAATCCTGCTTCGCGCGTTGCTGGAGCAACGCTGCTGTCTGAAGGTCTCGACGCATTTTTATTTTTACGTGCTCGTCCGCCACGTGTTTAAACGTTCCGGCATTGGAGACCGCGTGGTGGCGGACTACGTTGCCGAAGTGCTGGCGGAGTATTCGCGGATCGAGAGCGCGCGTTGCGTCGTGCCGGGAAGGCCGGAACCACTGGACTACTTTTTTGAAATGGTAAGCGCGTTGCAGACGGCGGATGATCCAACCGCTTTCTGTATCCGCACCCACATCGGCAACCATTCGCTGTTTCTCTCGGGCGTTTTCCCGGAGCGGATTCGGTATCGTGCCGAACACAAGGGCGCACCCGACCTGAAATATTACGAAGAACTCGGCCGGGCAAATTTTCGCGCCGCAGGCGGCCACCGGCTGGCCAAAAAATACGACTTGGACGCGGTCTTCGACACTCTGGCCGAGCGGTTCCGCATGACGCGATTGGCGTTGAACGGCCTCGCCGACCGGCTCTTGTCAATTGGGGACGCTGATTTCCCGATGAACAAATTGTTTGGCCATTTGAGTCAAACGGAATGATACGGCACATCGCGCCAGACCGGAAGACCCGCCGCCTTCATTGCCCTGCGCGTTGCGCCGGGATTCTTCTGGAGGACGACCTGCCAGCCCCGGTCCGAGGCGGTCTCCAGATTTTCCGGCCGGTCATCAACGTAAAACAATTCGCCACCCCGGCAGCCGGTTTCGTGCTCGACCACCTCGTACAGTGAAGCGTGGGGTTTCATCGTGCCGTGCTCGTATGACAGAATGTAGCCGTCGAAACGGCTGAAGAACGGAAAGTTTTTCCGAATGTGACCGACGGCAAGCTCATTGGTGTTTGAGAAAATAAACGTCGGAACCGCCGCGGCCCGCAGCCGGGCGTGCAACTCCACCATGGGCCCGATCGGAGCAAAAATATCCGCGAAAAATTTGCTGAACTGATCGAACGATCCGGAAAATCCCGCGGCTGATTTCACTTCGGCAAAGAATTCCTCACGGGTGATCTGCCCGGTCTCGAATCGAAACAGCAGCGGGGAATGGTCAATGAATCTTTGCACGGCGTCAGCGGGCAGCGTGCCTTGCGCCGCGATTCTCCGCGCCGCCAGGCTGTAATCGAAATCCACAAGGACCTTGCCGAGGTCGAAAATGACGACCCGGGGTCTGGCGGGGCTACTTGATTTCACGTCGTCCTTCCAGCGCGCGGCTCAATGTCAGTTCATCAGCGAATTCGAGCCCGCTTCCCGCGGGAAGTCCGTGCGCGATGCGTGTCGTCAGCACGCCTTTCGCAGCCAGCCGTTTGGCCAGATAGAAACTCGTCGCGTCGCCTTCGACGTCTGTGCCCAGCGCGATGATAATTTCTCGGATCGGCTCTTTTGACAGCCGCGATTCGAGTTCGGCGATCCTCAAATCTTCCGGCTCGACGCCATTGAGCGGCGAAATCCTGCCACCGAGCACGTGATATTTGCCGTGGAACGCCCCGGATTTCTCGATGCTGATGACGTCGGTCGGTTGTTCCACCAGGCAGACAATGGACCCGTCGCGGCGCGGATCATCGCACACGGCGCAGGGCTGGCGTTCGGTCAACGCGCCACAAGTTCGGCAGGAGTGGATTTTTTCACGCGCTGTCAAAATCGCCTGCGCAAGCTGCCGGACGGAATCCGCCCCGGCTTGCGCGAGGTGAATCGCGATTCGTTCCGCCGAGCGCGGCCCGACACCGGGTAATTTGTTCAGCGCGGCAATCAATACGCTGACAGGCTCGGGAAGTGAAGGCATGGGGAGTGTCGCGCGTCGCGCATTTCTCGGGAGGGGGCGGCCGCGGACAGCGCATTGTTGCTTACATCAGACCCGGCAGGCTGAAACCGGAGGTGACCTTGCCCATTTCGGCGGTGGATATTTCCTTTGCCTGGCCCAGGGCGTTGTTGGCCGCGGTGATAATCAGGTCTTCGAGGAGCTGGGTATCGGCCGGATTCATCGCCTGCGGATCGATCGTGATCGCGGCAATGGTGCCGTCGCACCGGGCAACGACCTTGACAGCGCCGCCGCCACTGGTGGCTTCGACCGTTCGCGCCGCCAGTTGCGCCTGCACTTCCTCCATCTGCCGCTGGATGCGCGTTGCCTGCTTCATCAATTTTCCGATGGTGGACATAACGAGTTATGGTTGCTGATCAAATCTTGCCATCACGCCCGTACTTCGACTATCTGGCCTTTGAAAACTTCCAGCGCCTTCTGAATCAGGGGATCGTTCTTGAAGTCGTCCTTGGTGAACGGAACCGGCCCGGGTCTGGACTTGTCCTGAGAGGGCCGGGGCTTTTCTTTGGAGGTCCCGGAAACCGCGGGTCGGTCCGGCGCGGCAGGCGCAGGCGGCGGGACGGCCGGGGCAGGTTGCGTCGGGCGAACCCGGTCCGCCGACGCTTTGATGAATTTTACCTGCGCATCTGAGAATCCAAATTCACTGAGTTTGGTCTGGACGAGCGTCCGGTTCTTCGCGCTGTCCACCAGTTCGAGATGATCGGCAAACTCAGGATCGAACCCGACTATCAGCAGGCGGTTGTTGAAGGAGACCGGATGCGCTTCCAGCAGATAGCTGCGCGCGAACGGACTCGCCCGGCCTACCGCGTCCACCACGTTGCGCCAAAGCTCGTCCAGGTCCGGTCCGGCGGCAGCGACCGCGCCGGTCACGAACGCCGCTGGGGCGGTGACCGGGTCAGCCGGGCGGGCTGGTGTGGGAGCTTTGGGAATGGAGACGGGGGCGTGCGTTGGAGCCGGCGCGTCAACGGCGGTCGTCGCAGCATCACCACGCAATTGTTGCAACCGCTGAAGAACCGTGTCCAGACTGGTGGCATTGCGCGCTTCAATGGCTTTCAGAAGGGCGACTTCAACCAGGATTTTCTTCGACGCCGCGTCGCGCAGGCGGATTTCGTAATCCGTCAAAACTTCCATGATGCGCGTCAATGCGTCGCTGGTGACGCCATTCGCCTGCTCGGACAGCGACGCCTGTTCGGTCTCGGAAACATCGAGCAGTTTGAGGTCGCCCCGCGAGACCCGAAAAATCAAAAGATTCCGGAAATGACCCAGCAAATCCGCCAGCAGTCGCGCGAGGTCCTTGCCGTGGTTGGCCAGGTCGTTCAAATGCCGCAATGCGGCCTCCACTTCTGCAGCGAGAATCGCCCGGGATAAATCAAGAATCTGGTTCTGTGCCGCCAGGCCGAACATTGACAGTACGTCGTCTTCCGTGATGGCTTCGCCACAGAAACTGATGAGCTGGTCGAGAGTGGATTCCGCGTCGCGCATTCCGCCGTCGGCGCCCCGGGCGATGGCGTGCAACGCGGCTTCGTTGACGCTCACTTTTTCCTGCCCCGCAATAAGGGCGAGATGTCTGACAATCAGCGCGGTCGGGATCCGCCGTAGATCAAATCGCTGGCAGCGGGAGAGAATCGTCGGCAGCACCTTCTCGGGCTCCGTGGTGGCGAACATGAATTTCACATGAGCGGGCGGCTCCTCCAGCGTTTTTAGCAGAGCGTTAAACGCCTCCTTGGTCAGCATGTGGACTTCGTCAATGATATAGATTTTGAACCGGGACGCCGCGGGCGCGTACTTGACCGTGTCGCGCAGTTCACGGATTTCTTCGATGCCGCGGTTGCTCGCTCCATCGATTTCAATCACATCGAGGGACCGGCCTTCGGCGATCTCGCGGCAACGGGGATCGGCGTCGTCAAAGTCCACTTTTGGTCCGCCCGTGCAGTTGAGGCATTTGGCGAAGATGCGGGCGATCGTGGTTTTGCCCGTGCCGCGCGGGCCGCAGAACAGGTAGGCGTGGGCGGTGCGGCCTTGAGCGATGGCATTGGCCAGCGTCTGTGTGACGTGCTCCTGACCGACCACATCACGGAAGCGCTGTGGCCGATATTTTCGCGCAATGACCTGATACGACATGATGCCGGTTGGTAATCTCTTGAGCGTCCGAATGCGGACGGTCCGCAGGGCTGCGGCTGCCTTTTCGCGCGCCGAAACCCGGAAAGCAAAAAATGCCAGGGTGACCACGGCGGATGCGAAGCAAACTGCCGTTGCTGCCTTCCGGCCCTCGCGGGGTTCATAAGTCCGCATTCCATGGGCCCTGGCAAAACCGCTTACGAAACCTAAACCGTCGACTCCATTCTCAGCAAGAATTAAGTGGCTACATTGCGCTTGCGTTTCTCAAACGCGTCGGTTATCTGGACTTCGAATCAACGTCAGAATGTTCCCAAAGGCCGGCTTTGTTCATCGCGGCAACGACCTTTATGGAAGTCAAAGTCCAATGTTCCTGCGGGACACGCTATAAATTCGATGTTGAGCCAATCCATGGTCAACTGCCCGGCCCCGTCGGCTGTCCGACCTGCGGCGCGGACGGGACGGCTGCGGCGAACGCGATCATTCAACAGGCTTTGAGCGGTCAGTCGAGGACATCCGCCGCTGCCGACGTCCAAACTGCGGCTTCCGACAGACCCCGGATCCGGTTGAGCATTCCTGCTCAAGGACCAGCGCACGCAGCCTCATCCGAGTCGTCCCCGATTCAGTCTTCAAATTTGCAGGAACCTGTGCGAACGCCCTCGCCACTGGCCGCAGTCGCGTCCCGGTCGGTGGCTCAACCATCGGTTGCCAAAGGGAGGTTCGGCTTGGGCATTTTGGGCGCGGCTTTGGGGACTCTGATTGGCGTCGGTATGTGGCTTGGGATTTTTTACGCCACGGAATGGGGCACAAGGTCCTTCATAAAGCTGTTGGCGATAGGGGTCGGGTTCATGGCTGGTTTGGGAGCGCGCCTGCTGGGGCGCGACGAAGGAAGCAAGGAACTGGGTTCCATTACTGCGGCAATCGCCTTTCTTGGCATTTTCGCCGCCCAGTACCTGATTGCCAAAGAGCAGGTGGTCGGGACTTACAAGAAAGCCATCAACCACGAATATGAAGCGCGGGTGGATTATGCGAAGAAAGCCGTGAAGGAAGTCCCCACGGGCTCAGAGCAGGAAATCCGGCAGTTTTTGGTGAAGGTATCCGCCGAGGACGGCGAACGAATAAAGCCCGGGGACGTCGCCGCTGAGGACGTTCAGGAATTTCACGACAAGGAATTGCCCGAGTTGCGCGATTTGGCGAACGGCAAAACCACGAAGGCCCAGTACAACAAGAATCTTGGCGCGGACGATCTGGAAGAAAACAGCGGCATTAAAATGTTTCTGGCGCTCCGTGGATTGGGAGCATTTACGATTGGAGCAATGATTCTGGCCCTGGGGACGGCTTACAAAATGGCGGCTACCAACGCCTGAAGGTGTCGGCATCTGGGGCCGCAATCGGAGTCCTTTTGCCCGCGTCTGAAGTGACCTCGCAAATGCTCGAGCTCGCCGGCAAATTCTTGTTTCCATTCTCTCCGTTGAATTCTAAAGTCACGTCACTCGTTTGAAGCACTCGAATCGCTAATTCTATGGCCGAAGATAAGTCCGTCGTCCAAAAGGTCGAAGCCCCGCCGCTGACCCCGCTCAACCTCAAGCCGCGACTTGCGTCCACTCCGCGTGGCACTCCGAAATATCCGGTCAAAGTCAAAAACGGCGCCGGAAGGGAAGTGATCCTCGCCGACCCTCGTGCGACGCGCGCCCTGGTCGCGTTGATGGACGTTCACGCCGTGAACGGCGGCGCGGCCTGTCACTGGGGGGGGCCGGCCGCATTCGCGGAAATCATGGCGGCGATCCATGGCGTGATGTTTTCGGTGCAGGGACGCGAATGGCATGAAGCGTTCAATTTCGTGAATGACGCGGGACACACCGAAAACGGCATTTACGCTCTTCGGGCCAATTACGGATTCGGTGGCCTGACTTTCGAAGACCTGAAAGCCTTCCGCAGCATCAAGAGCCAGTTGACGGGTCACGGTGAGTCGCATTTGAATCCCGAGGGCGTGCTGCTCAGCAACGGGCCGCTCGGTTCCGCGCTTCCGCAGTCGCAGGGGCTGGCCATCGCTGACAGGGTGGCGGGACGCGATCGGGTGACAATTTGTACCGTGAGCGACGGTGCTTCAATGGAGGGCGAAGCCAAAGAGGCGTTTGCCGCGATTCCCGGACTGGCAGAGAAAGGCCGCGTGAATCCCTTTGTGCTTGTGATATCGGACAATGACACGAAACTCTCCGGCCGCATCACCAAGGACGCCTTTTCGATGGAACGCACGTTCGCCGCAATGGGCGCCCTGGGCTGGCACGTAATCGACGTGCGCAACGGCCACGACCTGCAGGCCGTTTATCTGGCCGTTGAAAAAGCAATCGAACTGGCCAGGGCCAATCCGAACGCGCCGGTCTGTCTCCTGGTGAAAACAATCAAAGGCTACGGCATCAAGGCGACCCAGGAAAACGCCACGGGTGGCCACGGTTTTCCGCTCGCCAACGGGGAGAAGATCGTGGACTGGGTGAATGAAATCTACGAAGGCCAGCCGCCGCCGGACGAGTTTGTAAACTGGGCGAGTGCGCTTCGTCTCGATTGGGAGAAAAAGGAGGCGGCAAAGAAGGCGAAAGCCGCGGCGAATCCACCCCCACCGCCGTCGCCGAAGAAAGACAAAGTGCAGAGTGGTTTGGCCAGGGCGGCAGTCCGCGCGGCGCAGGAGGGATTTCCTGTGTACTCCATTTCGTCGGACGTGCAGGGTTCGACAGGTATCAGCACGTTCCAAAAAAGTTTGCCCCAGCGGTTTGTCGAGGTCGGCATCGCCGAAGCGAACATGATCAGCACGGGCGCGGGCTTTGCCAAAATGGGCTTCATTCCCATCGTGGACACATTTGGACAGTTCGGCGTCACCAAGGGTAATCTCCCGTTGACGATGGCCGCGCTTTCACAGGCACCGGTCATTGCGATGTTCTCACATGTGGGGTTTCAGGATGCGGCCGACGGCGCGTCGCATCAGGCGACGACTTATCTTGCCGCCACCTGCGCGATTCCGCACACCGTGGTGGTCGCGCCATCCTGTTCGGATGAAGCAGAGGCGCTCATGTACCAAGCCATCAAGCGTTACGCGGCGGACCGGGCGGGAGGCCACGATGGCGAATCCTATATTTTCTTTGTCGGGCGCGAGAATTATCCACTCTCGTGGGTTGAGAACGCCCGGTATGAGTGGGGCAGGGCACAAGTGTTGCAGCGGGGGAGTGATGTGGTTCTCGTCGGTTGCGGTCCACTGCTGAGCAAAGCCATCGAGGCTGGCCGGAGACTGGCGGAACAGAACGTCAGGGCGACCGTCATCAACAACCCGTTCATAAACCGCGTTGATCTCGACACGATTGGCGCGGAGGTCCGGAACTGCTCCGGCCGCGTGGTGACGATCGAAGATCACCAGACCATCGGTGGCATGGGCGCGCAGGTTTCGCACGCCCTGTCGCAGGCCGGCATCGCGCATCGGATGAAATCACTGGGCATCAAAGGCGAATTCGGCCAGTCCGCGTACATCGCGGAGCATCTTTACGAGAAGCACAACCTGACCGCGGCAAAGATGGCCGAGTCCGCGCTGGAATTGGTGGGCCCGAAATAGCGAATCACGACGTCGGGATCGGTCTGTGTTACAGCGAGATGCGGCTGGTGGCCGGCTTTGATTTGACGTCGTCACGATTGCGGCTGGTATTTGATTTGCTGCGAATGACGCAGAGTGGCTCGTCCTTGCGGATAACGAAAGCCGCCGGGCAGGTGGTGTGCAGCCGATGAAACATTTCATTCTAACAATTCTTGTGGCGATCAACTGCGCCGCCAGTCTTCAGGCGCAACGTTGCGCGGTATGCGACATGCCGTTCGACTCGGTCCTTTACACGATTCAGGACAGAGTCACCGACCAGCAGGTGAGCGTTTGTGGCAAGTGCCTCGCCTTGACAACGCGGTGCTATCTCTGCGCGCTACCGGTCAAGAACAACTTCACGACCCTGGATGACGGGCGTGTGTTGTGCGCGCGCGACGCGAAAGGCGTCGTCCTGTCGGAGAACGAGGCGTTGCAGGTGTGCAGTGAGGCCAGGGGTGAACTGGACAGGGTATTTTCGAGATTTCTGAGCTTTCCAACGAACGTGACCACGGCAGTGGTCGATAAGGTCCACATGGAGCAGTTGTTCAAGAAGGCCGGATTCGATAACCAATGCCCCTCCATATTCGGTTACATCCGGAGCCGCACGAACGAGCAGGGTGAGATGAAACATGCGATCAGTTTGCTCAGTGGCCTGCCCCGGGCGCGGTTGATGGCCGTCTGCGCTCACGAGATGGCGCATTCATGGGTCAACGAACATGTGACACGCGCCCGGCAGGTTCATTTGGACGCCGTGGAAGGATTCTGCGAACTGGTCGCCTACAAGCTCATGGCTTACCTGGGGCACGAACAGGAGCAGAAAATCATCAGGGCGAATCATTACACGCGGGGGCAGTTCGATTTGTTCCTCGCTGCGGACAACCAATACGGATTTTACACCCTCATGGAATGGATGCAGTCGGGACTCGACGCGAGTCTTGACGGAAAAGACCTGGATCGCGTCAGAAGGGTGAGGTTTCAGCCCCGGCGATCCGCAACGGCAGAGTTTGTTCCGTTGCCGAAGCCCGCCCCCACTCCTGTGCCCGATACCCTTACGCTGATCGGAATCTCGGGAACGGGCAGTCGACGGCTGGCATTGGTGAATGATCGCGCCCTCAGTGCGGGAGAATCGGGAAAAGTCAGAGTTGCCAGGACGAACGTCGTGGTCCACTGCCTGGAGGTGCGCAGCGGCTCAGTCCTTATCGAAGTCGAAGGATCTTCGGAAACGAAGGAACTGTTTCTGAAATCCAAATAGCGCGGCGTCCTTTTGATTCGGTAGCAGCGCGACTCGCAAAAGGGGGTGCGCGCCGCTTTCATTGCCGGCATTCAAACGGCGTCGAGGGATTGGTCCGAAACGCCCGCTACCTCAACGCCGGGTCAATCACCCACTCCCGTCCAGCCGCCGCGGACCACAACCTCCGGTAGTCGGACAAATTTTTTGTACAGCTCGAACGAATCAGGGTTGTCAGCGCGGGAGGCTTATGCAAATTATTTTGTGCGGATCACATGCCGGACAGTTTCACATCATTGAAAGGCCAGTTGCTGCTCGACGGAGGCAAGCTACGCGGTTCGTTTTTTCATAGGGCGGTCGTCCTGGTCTGCCAGCACGATCCGGAGGGCGCATTCGGGCTGGTGCTGAACCGGTCGAGCGGCAACGAAGTCGGCGAAGTGATCGTTGCCGACATGGCAGACAGTCTGAAGAAATTGCAACTGTATCTCGGCGGGCCGGTGCAACCACAGGCGCTCAGTTTCCTGCACGCTGACAGTTTTCTGCTCAACTCAAACGTGATGCCCAACCTCAACGTTGGCCACTCGCTGGATGATCTGGTGGAGCTTGGCCAGGGTTTTTCCTCGACCCAGCAGTTAAGGATCTTTGCCGGTTACGCGGGCTGGAGTCCGGGCCAGCTCGACGACGAAATGAAACGCGAGGCCTGGCTGACCCATCCTGCCTCGATTGAACTGGTCTTCAGCACGGACGCCGGAGAACTCTGGAAAACAATTCTACGACAAAAAGGATGGAAATACCGCCTCCTGTCCGAAACGCCCGAGGACCTGTCGTGGAATTGAATTCCAACGCGCGGCGTAACCAACGGTCGGTACGATTTGGATTTAAGCGTCGCGGATTGGTTCCAGACGGACGCGCTGATGAAGCGTTTCCGGTCTCGCCCAACGCGTTGAAGAATCCCGATCAACGCCCGCGTTCACTTCTGATTCATTCGCCTCAACTCTTCCAACTGGGGTTTGAGCTCCTTCTTGGTCTCCGCGTTCATGCGGTCAATGAAGAGGATGCCCTGAAGGTGATCCGTTTCATGCTGAATGGCGCGAGCGAGCAGGCCGCCGCAGCGAAATTCAAGGCGCTGACCATCCTCACCGAGCGCGACGACATCCACCGATTCCGGCCGGGTGATGTCGGCATATATTTCAGGGAAGCTCAAACACCCTTCCGGGCCGGCCACCGGTGGTGCCGCAGGGATGATTTCCGGGTTCATCAACACGAGCGGCATGAACGCGCTGACGTCGGATGGCTCGCCCTGTAATTGAAGGGTTGAAGGCCGGTCTTTGATTTCGCGCACGTCGATCACGGTCAGTTGCAGCGCGTGGCCGACCTGTTGAGCGGCCAGTCCGACCCCCGCCGCGGCGTACATGGTGTCCAGCAAATCCTCGATCAGCTGCTTGATTTGCGGCGTTATTTTCTCAACGCGGGCGCCCTTCTGTCGCAGGACCGGATGCCCGTATTTAACGACGGGAAGAATCATTTTGTCGCCGGTTTTGATGCAAACAGTCGAAGTTCCCTGGCTGCGAGTCAAGTGGGACGATTTCCAAACGTGCTTATTTTCCCGGCCATTTGCGCAGCAGCCCGGTCAATTGAGTGATGGACGGACTCGTCGCCGTGCGAACGTAGTAGCCACTTGTTGTGACACCGGTCAGCACGCTCATTGCGTTGTCGAATCCAAGCAGTTTGCCCAGGCAAAAACCCGCGTTAAAATGGTCGCCCGCGCCGGTAGTGATCTTCGGTTTGGAAATGTAAGGCCCTTTGACGAGATCGACCGATTCTCCGCTGACGGCCAGCGCATAGGAAACCGGATGTATGACAATCGTGCTGACGGGTAGTCTGGCGCGCAACTCCCGCGCGAGTGCGGAAAGCGCCTCCGCGCTGTGCGCCCTGCCACGGAGCCCCAGCACTTCGGCAATTTCATTGGCTTCCTTCTCGTTCAGGCCGAGAACGACATTGAAATGGTTCTCGAACCGTTTGATCATCTCCAGTGCGCGGGCGATGTCTCCCGTGGTGCGTTTTTCAGGGTCGCACAGGTCAAAGAACATCATGCGGCGCGGCGGTTTCAGGCCGGGACAAAGCTCGTTCAACAGAGAGTTCCAGATGTCGCTCATGTGGGGAAGCATCGTCCAGTTGACGAACGCGGCGAGGTCGGCGTTTTCGAATTTCGCCGCGAATTTTTCGCGACCGAACCGCGCGAGGATGTTGGGCCAGGTGATTTCCTTGAGCGAGGAGTGTTTTCCCAGCATGATCTTGCCGTCCTCAAATTCGAGCGCGTCAGTATGTCCGGGCTCGGCAATGGAATGGACTTCCGCCCGCCTGGCAAACTCGTGGAAGACAGGGTGGAGGTGCGGGTACCCAAGGTTGCCGAGATAAGTCACCTTGAGGCCGAAACTGGCCAGTGCATTGGCCATGATCGGACCGTTCCCGCCGAGTTTGGTGAGCTGGTTCACCAGTTCGATGTTCGTACTTTTCCCGGAAGCCTCGGCGATCCGCTCCGCGAACCGGGCA
>Ga0134126_10009159_pt1 | contig 12477 bp, 8 predicted proteins | sample KB31752_FD_96881 | JGI IMG/M metagenome (GOLD analysis project Ga0134126, IMG submission 96881) | Terrestrial soil microbial communities with excess Nitrogen fertilizer from Kellogg Biological Station, Michigan, USA - KB3-175-2 | ecosystem: Environmental > Terrestrial > Soil > Unclassified ...
GAAAGCCAGTTGCGGGCTGTCGTGCGCCGGGGTGCCGCCGAACTTGTAGTAGGAGAAGTTCACGTCCTGGAATGACTCGTGGTATGAGAGCCCGGGCGTGGAGAAGGACGGGAACGGCGTGCCGGCCGACGACGAGTTCGCCGCTGACGACTTGGTGGTCGAGCTGAACAGCACGTTCGGCGTGTTCTGATACACCCGGATGCTCGCCGAGCGCGCCACGCTGTCGGTGTAGCTGAAGTCCACTTCCTGGTAGGCGCCGATCGAGTCGCTGCCGGAGGTGGTGCTCTGGCTGGTCACCGCGTGCCCGACCGAACCGGAGAAGGTCCAGGAGGCCGGCTGCGAGGTCTGGACCGAGTAGCTGCCGTCCGCGTTGACGGTGGCCGTGATGCCGGATCCGGTGACCGACGCGCGCGCCGTCACAGCGTGCGCGGTGCCTTCGGTGAAGGCGGCTGCGGCGAGCAGCGCCAGGGCCGTCGGCGCGGCGACCCGCACACGGTTGCGGCGAGCGCGTGACTGCCGCGTCTGTGTCCGTTTCTTCATTGCGGATATCTCCTCTTCGAGATAATCAGGGGTCGAGGTCGCGGCCGGCTTACGGGATCTGGCCGGAGAAAGTGAGCTTGACCGTGTAGGCCAGGGCGCTGAACGGAGCGGTGCTCGACGGCATGGAGATGTGCATGCCGCCGCTGTCCTGCGTGGGCTTCGGCAACGTGATGTAGCTGCCGGAGGAGTTGTTCAGCAGCTGCGTGGAGACCAGGCCGCCCAGGTTGAGCTTGCTGGAGGTCAGCGAGGTGACGGTCATTGTCTTGCCCTGCCAGCCGAGCGCGGTGAGGTAGAGCGTCTTGTTGTCCTTGCTGCGGGTGAACCGGATGTCCTTCGGCGTACCCGCGCGCGGGCCGGTGAACGAGCCGCCGCCCATCGCGGTCGGCCCTTCGCCGTACGAGGTCCACGAGCGCGTGGCGTAGATGCCCTCGCCGAATCGGCCGAGCCAGTCGCCGAGTCCCAGCAGGATGGTCTGCTGCTGGGAGGGGATGGTGCCGTCCGCCATCGGGGAGATGTTCAGCAGCATGGTGCCGCCCTTGGCGACCCGGTCGATCAGCGCGTGCAGCAGCGCCTGCGTGGTGTAGTAGCCGAGGCCGTTTGTGTAGCACCAACTGGTCGGCGAGATCGCGTCGTCGGTCTCCCAGTAGGGCGTCAGCAGACCGCCGGGGCCGCCGCGCTCGTAGTCGTAGACCTCACCCTTGTTGTCGAAGCCGTCCTTGTACGTCGCGACGACGTCCTTGTTCCAGCCGACGGCGGCGTTGTAGTAGTCGGCGAGGAACTGCAGCCGGTAGTTCAGCTCCACCTTCGACAGGTCGAAGTCCTGGTAGATCAGGTCGGGCTGGTAGCCGGTGACGACCTCGTGCAGCTTGTTGTACCAGAGCAGGTTCTCCGCGGCGGTGCCCTGCTGGCCGAACAGGATGCGCAGGTTCGGGTCGGACTGGTAGGGCACGTGGTCGTAGTAGCCGTTGAAGTGGTAGGCGTGGTGCAGCGCACACATGAACTTCAAGCCCTGCCCGCGGATCGCCTGGCCGTGCAGGCCGACCAGGTCCAGCTTCGGACCCTTGGCCACCGAATTCCACGGGTTGGACCGGCTGTTCCACATGGAGAAGCCGTCGTGGTGCTCGGCAACCGGTCCGGCGAACTTCGCGCCGGCGTTCTTGAACAATGTCGCCCAGGCGTTCGGGTCGAAGTGGCCGCCCGCGCTGGTCAGCCTCGGTGCGAACTGCACGAAGTGGCCTGACTTGTCGTTCGCACCGTTGATGAAGTTCTGGTACGGCCACGCGCTGGGCGTGCCGTAGGTGGCGAGGTGGTGGTTGTAGCAGGAGTCGCCCTGGATATACATCCGGCGCGGATACCACTCGTTGCCGTAGGCCGGGACGCTGAACACACCCCAGTGGTAGTAGATGCCGAACTTGGCGTCCTGGAACCAGGTGGGCGCGGGCGGATGCTGGTCGACCGACGCCCAGCTGGCCGTGTAGCTCTGCGGGCCGGCGTTCGCGCCGGCGTCGGGGGCGAAGCGCACCAAGCCGAAGGCGGTCGCCGCCCCGGCCGCGGCGAGCAGCTTGCGCCGGCTGATCTGGAAGGTGGAAGAATCCGAAGAAGGCATGACAAGGACCTTTCGCAGACGTGGGTGTGCACTGGGCAAAGCAGCGCGGTCGCTCAAGGCATGGGGAGCGTCTGGAGATGATCGCTGCTGCCGCCCGGCTCGGGCTCCAGGCGGCAGCAGCGACCGGCTTTAGTGCCCGTATCCGGCGGAGACGATGTTCGCCTGCACCGCGTTCTCCGCGGAGTCCGACGGATAGCCGCTGGTCATGACGCCCTCGTAGAAGGTGCCCGCGGAGCCGTGGCTGTTGTCGCCGCCGATACCCAGGATGATGGCGCCCTGTTTGCGCATCGGGTTGTAGCCGCCCGACGGCCGCACGCCGGTGAAGTACGTGGACAGGCTGCCGGACTGCGCGTTGCCCGCCTTGATCGCCCAGTGGTTCTGGCCGCCGTTGATGATGGCGGTTAGGTAGCGGTGACTCTGGCTCGGGTCGGCCGAGTTGAGGCCGTGGTTGGCGCCGGAGTACAGGCCGTTCTCCAGGTCCGCCATCACCCACGGACCGTTGCCGGAGCCGTAGCCCCAGACCTTGATGTTGCCGAAGTAGATCGCTTCCATGGTGCCGCTGCCGTCATCGTGGGCGTTGGTCTCGGCGTTGCCGTAGTCGAAGCAGCAGCCGCCGTTGTAGTGGGTGCCGTCCAGCACGTCGTACATGCCTTCAGACTGGTTACCGGTGGCTACGCCGGAGGTGCTGTCGTCACGGTAACCGGTGCCTGCCGGGATGTACACGCCGTAGGCCTTGTGGCCGTTGAGCGTGGTCGGCGCGGACTTGGCGTTGGCGAGGTTGTCGTATCCGCCGGCTGCTGGGCCTTTGAAGCCTCCGGGAGGCGCCTGGGTCAGGTTGTTGTGGTGCGAGGTCTGGTCGTAGATGACCGTGATCACGCAGTTGGTGTTGGCACAGAAGGAGTCCTGCGCGGCCGCGTTGGCATAGCCGCCGGCGCTCAGCACGCCGATGTTCGCCGTGTGGCTGTCGGAACTGCGCCGCACCTGGTAGAGCGGACCGTTGTAGGCCGCGAACAAAGCCCGAGTCGTGCTGTGCGCCGCGACACACGGCGTGCCCGCGGCCGCGAAGATGTCGCACGGCTGGCTGGTGGCCGCCGAAGCCGGCTGCATCGCGAACGCGCTCAGACCGGCACCGACGAGTGCCGTCGCCGCGGCGGCGAGCGTGAGGCGACGACGGCGCGGACGCGCTTTCGAGGTCTTCACTGGTGTAACTCCGTCCTTCAAAGTGGGTAAGCCGGCGCTTCGGGTTCGGCGCGCCGCCTTCTCGTGCAGCCGGTCCCACTCCCCCGCGGGACCGGCTGGCTCAGGTTCATCGCAGCGCCCTGCTCGGCGCTCAGCGGTAGCCGGCGGCGACGATGCTGGCCTGGACCGCGTTGTCGGTGGCGTCCGACGGGTAACCCGCAGTGATGGCGCCCTCGTAGAAGGTGCCCGCGCTCAGGTTGGTGTTGTGCGCACAGCAGTCCCCTCCACTGCCGAGCACGATCGCTCCCTGCTGCTTCATCGGGTCATAGCCGCGCGGCAGCGATCCGTCCCACAGCGTGGTCAGCATGCCGGACTGGGCGTTGGCGCCCTTGAGCGCCATGCGCGTAGTGCCGTTGTTCTTCAGCATCGCCGTGACGTAGGTGTTGGTGAACGCGCGCTGGTTCGGATTCCACTTACTGCTGCCACCGGGGAACAGGCCATATTCGAGGTCTGCTTGGACCCACGGGCCGCTGCCGGTACAGCCGCCGAACCAGCAACTGGTGCTGAAGTTGATCGCGTCCATGGCGCCCGCACCGTCCGCGCGCCGATCCGTCTCGCTGTTGCCGTAATCGAAGCAGCAGCCGCGGTTCACGTGCGTGCCCGAGGTCACCATGTACGCGCCCTGCGGCGCGCTGCCCTTGGGAACGCCGGTCGAGGAGCCGTTGCGCCAGTAGCTGTTGCCCGGGTTGATGTAGAGGTCGTACACCTTGTGCCCGCCGGCCGTCAGCGACTGCCGGGTGGCGCTCGACGGAGTGTCGTTGCCGCCAGCCCCGCCGGGGCCCTGATACAGCAGGGTGTTGCCGTGTCCGGACTGATCGTAGATCGCCGTGATGACACAGGAGGTGCCTGCGCAGAAGGAGTCCTGAGCCGCGGCGTTCGCGTAGCCGCCGACGCTCAGCACACCAACGTTCAGCGTGTGACTGTCCGAGCTGCGACGCACCTGGTAGAGCGGGCCGTTGTACGCCGCGTACAGCGCACGAACAGTGCTATGCGCGGCGACGCACGGGGTTCCACCCGCCTTGTAGATGTCGCACGGCAGGCTGGTCGCCGCCGACGCGGCCTGAGTGCCGGCAACGGCGGCACCGGCGAGGGCCAGCGCGCACGCGGCGAGCACGGCCCCAAACCGAGTACGAATCTTGATACATCGCATGAGCATGCTTACACCCTTCTTCCGCCAGCGCTGCTGCGGGCGGCTCGCGGCGAGCACGATCGCCCCGCCTAGTGGATGCGGAAGGTCATCAGGGAGCGCCCGGGCACCGTCGCGGTGAACGAGCCGCTGCTCAGCGAGAGCGTGGACTGCTGCGCGAGGCTGCTGCCCGAGTTGGTCAGGTACGGAGTCACGGTGCCGCTCGACAGTCCGGCGCTGGAGACCGCGTAGGTCGCCGAGGTGCTGCCGCTGTTGGTGTTGAGGACCACGACGATGACTGAGCCGTCGGTGTTCTTGAACGCGGCAACGTCAAGGCCGTTCCCGGTCGTCGCGGAGATCCGCGTCGCGCCGGGCCGGACGAACCTGCTGTAGCTGGCCAGTGCGTAGTACCGCTTCGCCGCGGTCAGCGTGGAGCCCTTGAGCCCGATCAGGGAGCTGTCGTGCTGGGTGGTGCTGATGCCCCAGAAGTAGAAGAACGCGTTGTCGTTCCCGCGGGTCATCGAGGTGAAGACGTTCTGCGCCCAGTTGAAGCCGTCGGCCTGGCCGTTGTCATCCCAGGAGCCGTCCCACTGGTTGCCGTTGATGGACCACTCCGACTCCCAGACGGACCGGCCGGCAGAGTTGATCGGCGAGGTCGGCGCGCCCGCGTAGCCGTGGCTGGTGAACACGCCGACGGCCGAGTTCGCCGCGGAGTTGCTTTCCACCGCGCTCACGTAGCTCGGCAGCTGGTTGAATCCGAGCGTGTCGCAGCAGGTGATCTTCGTCGAGAGGCCGGAGGAACGCAGCGTCGGACCGAGCACGCCCAAGAAGTTGACCGCCTGGGACTGCGTGAACAACATGCTGCCGAAGCTGCTGGTACTGGTCGCGGGCTCGTTGACGAAGCCGAGGGTCGAAGGCGTCACCCCGGCCGACGACCAGAACTTCGCGTCCTGCACGAGGTAGTTCGCATAGGCCTGGCGCCAGTCGCCGCTGCTGCAGGAGACTCCCGGCACCCCGCACAGCCCACCGCGGTCCGCGCTGTTGGTCATGTACGGCGGCGGCGTCCAGGCGTTGTTGTAGAAGTTCGTCACTCCGTAGTTGTTCTTCGCCTGCAACGCCAGCCACAGCTGGCCGTCCTCGGTGCCGCCGTTGGACGGATTCCACACGTAATGCGGCGTCGCCGACGGGCTGCCGGGGCTGCTCGGCTCAATCGAATCGCTGCCCGAGGGGATGTCGTTGCGGATGATGCTGAAGCCCGCGCCGTTCGAGGTGTTGAACAACAGGTCCAGCGCCTGCTTCTGCGCCGACCCGCTCAGCCCCCGGATCGCGTTGGCCATGTTGAAGGACTCGGAGATGCCGAACCCGTCGATCTTCTGATACGAGCTGCCGCCGACGGTCACCGTCGGCGCGGCGTTCGCCGGCGTGCCGAACGCGAACACCGAGCCGATGCCCGCGAGGCTGGCCGTCGCCGCGGCGACGAGGCGCACGCGGCGTGCGGTTCGAGACATGATGGACTCCCTGCCAGCCGTCGAATCGGTGGGTGGCGACGGCTTTGGTCACGCCTGATCAATCGTCTGTGAGCGCCGGCCAGTGGACGGCGGCGCTGCGTCCGCGCCGGTCGGCACGGGCAGGTATGCAGGGTTCAGGGGATTCGTCGCGCCGGACATCGACACCGGACAGTGGACATCGCGGCAGGCTGACATCCCACGGATGTGAGCGTTAACATCCTCATACCGGTGTCAGCCAGGGTGCCAGTACTGATTCACTTCGCACGTCCTTGGGCGATTGTGGGTATTAGCGGCAGACCGCACAGCTTTGTCACGGCCCGCTACCAAGCGATCGCGCGACCGCATGCCAGATGCTCGGACCACCCTCCCCGAAGTGTCAACGTTATGAACAAAAGTGTCCGTAATAGCCGTTATGCGCGTCGAACAACTGTCGAATATTGACAACCGTCCGACACTTGCTCGCACGCCCGCCGCCTTCTCGGACGCGATCCGGCTCGACATGGGATGTCATTTTGTTCAACTCTTGCCGGTGATGTGGCGTCGGTGTACACAACAGCTGTGCATATGCGAATGCCGGACGCTCGGATCGGGAACCGGGAACGGGTTATCGAGCTGCTGCGTACCCGTGGCGCGCTGACCCGCGCCGACCTCGCTCGATCGCTCGGCCTTTCCCGGGCCACGGTCTCGAACGTCGTCGCCGCGCTGTATCGCGAAGGCCTGGTCGTCGAGACCGAGAGCACTGACACCAGCGTGCAGCCGCGGCAAGGACGGCCGGGCGCCCTGCTCACCCTCAACCCCTCGGCCGGCGTGGTCGTGGGGATCGACTTCGGCCACACCCACGTGCGGGTCATCGTGGCCGACCTGGCGCACACGGTGCTCGCCGAGAACACCCGGATCCTGACCCGGGATCACGACGCGCGCCACGCCTTGCAGACCGCGGTAGCCATGGCCGAGGAAACGCTCATCGCCTCGGGGGTGGATCGGACCAAAGTGATCGGCGTCGGCGCGGGCGTGCCCGGCCCAGTCAATACGCTGACCGGAGCCGTCGGCTCCTCGAGCATCGCGCCAAGCTGGGTGGGGCTGCGACCCGGCGAGGAACTCGCCGCTCGGCTCGAGTTGCCGGTGCTCGTCGACAACGTGGGCAATCTCGGCGCGCTGGCCGAGGTCACCTGGGGCGCCGGCCAGGGGTCACAGGTCGCGGTGTACATCAAGCTCGGCACGGGCGTCGGCGCCGGTTTCGTGCTGGGCGGCCGCATCTTCCGCGGGTCCTGCGGGACCGCCGCCGAATTCGGGCACATGACCATCGACCCGGCCGGGCAGATCTGCCGCTGCGGAAACCGCGGCTGCCTAGAGACCTACGTCGGGCTGCCCGCTCTGCTCGGCCAGTTGCGCACGCACTACGGGGCCGATCTGACGACGCATGATGTGGTCGCGTTGGCCCTCGCGGGCGACCGTGCCTGCGGCCGCGTGCTCGCCGACGCCGGCCAGCGGGTCGGATCCGCGATGGCGATCGTGTGCAACCTGTTCAACCCGGACCGGGTGATCATCGGTGGCGAGTTGGCCGCCGCCTGCGACATCGTGCTGCCGCCGCTGCGCAACGCGCTGGATCGCGATGCGCTGCCGTTCGCCGGCGGACATGTGACGGTGTGCAAGGGCCAACTTGGCGATCGCGCCGTGGCGCTCGGCGCGATCGCGACCATTCTGCACGCGACGACGCGCTTCGTCAGCGCGTCGCGCTCCGCGGCCCCGACCCGCCCCTGAAGACCAGCGCCCCGGAAAACCAGCGCCGCAGGCCCAGGAAGACAGCCGCTTTCATCCATCGAACACGTCGATACGATTCGACACACACGCGCTCAGCAGGGCCGATTCTCTGTGGCCTGATGATCCATCGAACGAGTACTTGCGCAACCGGACTGCTCACGCCATGATGACCAGAAGTTTCGAGATTCCGGCATGTCACACCGAACCGGACACGGTGTCGAACCGGATCGAAAAGGCGCGTGACTGACAGCGGTTTCATCCGCCATACCAGGCCACTGCGCGCCGACACTTTCACTGCGCGGGCGATTCGCTCACGGGCCGTGCTGATCTGACAGCCGACCCAGCGGCCTCGCCTTATTCGCCCGGCCAATTAATAACAGCCCTCTGATGCCCACGTATCGAGGAGATCTACCATGCTGAAAGCTGCCATATCCGCGTGCCCACTCAACCTTCGAACGCGCTCGGCCCGAATCCTGCTGAGCGCGCTCGCCGCGACGGTAGCGCTCGTGGCGATGCTTTTCACGGCGCTGCCGGCCTCCGCCCAACCCGCACCTGGAGCCGCACCCGCGCCGCACGCCACGCCCGGCAATCCCTATCAGCGCGGGCCGAACCCTACCCTGGCCATGATCGAGGCCACCCACGGCCCCTTCGCCACCGCGCAGATGAGCGTTCCGACCGGTCACGGCTTCAACGGCGGGACGGTCTACTACCCCACCGACACCAGCCTCGGCACCTGGGGCGCGCTGGCCATCGTGCCCGGATATACGGCCCTGTTCCGCAATGAAGAGGCCTGGATGGGGCCGTGGCTCTCCTCCTTCGGCTTCGTCGTGCTCGGCATCGAAACCAACAGCCGCACCGACAACGCCGACGCGCGCGCCACCGAACTGCTGGCGGGGCTGACGTGGCTGACCACGCAGAGCCCGATCCGCAACCGCGTCGACCCACACCGGCTCTCGGTGCTCGGGCACTCCGCGGGCGGAGCCGGTGCGATCATCGCCGCGGAACGCCAGCCATCGCTCAAGGCGATGGTCGGACTCGCTCCCGGGTTCCCGGGCAACGGTCTGAGCATGGCCACGGACAAGGTGCCGACTCTGGTCATCGGCGGCCAGAAGGACACCGCGGTGACCCCAACGTACCTGGCCGGCCTGTATGCCACCCTGCCCGCTTCGACGCAGAGCGCTTTCGCGCAGATCGCCGGCGCGACGCACCTTTACTACCTGCACCCGAACAACGTCGAGATGAAGCTGCTGATCCCCTGGCTGAAGATCTTCCTCGACAACGACACCCGGTACGAACAGTTCCTCTGTCCGAGCCTGCCGGACCCGAGCACCATCTCGATCTACCACCCCAAGTGCCCTTACGTACCCTCACACTGAGGACAAACCGATGCCACGACTTCGAACCCGAGGAGCGGGCGCGCTGACTGCCGCGGTCAGCACCCTCACATCCGCGGCGGTGATCGCCGTCGCCCTGCCTGGCCCGGCGAACGCGGCGAGCGAAACGGTGACGGTGAACCTGTCGACCACGCTCGGCACCCCACAGTACCGGGCCTCCGGCACGCTCCACGGAATGACCGAGAACGCCACCAACCCTCCAGACCAGTACTACCGGAACATCAAGTTTCAGTTCGAACGCGCGGGCGGCGCGCATCTGGGCAATCCCGGCGGCTGGATCTTCGGCACGTACGCCCGCCGCTGGAACTCGACCCTCGCTCAAGCCAAGCGCACCGCGGCGCTCGGCGGGACGTTCATCATCCTGCCGCACGACCTCTGGGGCGCTGGCAGCGGGAGCAGCGCACCGCTGCCCGGCGACAACGGAAACTGGACCGACTTCGACAACTTCCTGAGCACCCTCATCTCCGACGTGAAGGCCAATGGCCTGAACGTGGAGTGGGATCTGTGGAACGAGCCTGACCTCAGCGGGTTCTGGGCCAGATCGCAGTCTCAGTACCTGGCCATGTGGTCGCGAGCCTACAAAGCAGTACGCGCCGCGATCCCGAACGCGGTCATCGTGGGGCCGAGCACCGCCTTCAAACCGTCAACCGGCAGCGCCTGGTGGACGGCGTTCCTCAACTTCACGAAGGCCAACAGCGTTCTGCCGAATATCTACAGCTGGCACGACGAGCCCGGCGACCCAGTACCCGAGACGCATAACGCCGACACTCTGCTGGCCGCGCACGGCATAAGCCGCACCCGGCCGTACCAGATCAACGAGTACGCCACCTTCGGCCAGCAGCACGCCGGGCCCGGCGCCTGGTATATCGGGCGGCTCGAGCGCGCCGGGGCCGACAGGCTGCGCGGCAACTGGGCCAGCGGAATGGGCGAAGAAGATTACGAGGCCAATCTGCTGGTCAAGAACGGGGCCGGGCAGTACCAGCCGCGCGGAGAATGGTGGATGTACGACTTCTACGGCTCGATGACCGGCAATCTGGTGTCCACCACGCCGAGCACCGACCTGGAGGCGGTGGCCTCGAAGAACACCGGGATTGTCAAGGTCCTGCTCGGCAACCACGGCACCACTGGCACGATGACCGTCAACATCAACCGCCTGGACACCGTCTCGGGGTTGATCAGCGGCGGCCACGTCAGAGTCATCTTGCAGCGAGTGCCCGACAACAACGGCGGCGCCGTCACCGGCCCGGTGACCGTCTCCGACACCACCGTCACCGTCAACAACAACGCCATCGCCGTCTCAGTGCCCTGGACCAACGCCAAGGACGGCTACACCATCACCATCGAACCCTGACGCGGGAGACCGCTGGCGTAGCCGCGGCAAAGCCTTCCCGTCCACGACATCCAAGATCCGGACGCCGCGGACGGGAAGGCAGATCCTCAGCCGGTGACGATCAGCATCGCGCTTCCAGTCGGCACGGTGACCGTGACTGTGCTGCCAGAGACCGTGAGCTGTTGCGGCGTCGGGTGGAAAGCCGCAGTCACGCTCACGCCGGATCCCGCGATGGTAATGCTCTTAGACGTGAGTGACGGCGCCGTCAGCGGATAGGCGGCCGCCCTCGTCGCGGAACCCGACAGGTGCACGGTCGCGGTGAGCGTCGCAGAGCTCTTGTTGTCAAGCATCACATTCGCGCCGATGCCCCACGCGGTGACCCCGGACGCGCCCGAGACGGTCGCGGAGTGCAGCGTGCCCGCGCCGGCCAGGCTCCAGAGCAGCTCGGCGTAGTACACCGCCTGCACGCCGGTCGGGTTCAGGCCGCTGAACATGATCGGCGAATAGTACAGCGGGAACTGAGTGGAGGTGCCGCCATGGAAATTCACCCCGGAGCCGCCGTGCGCGGCCACGTCGTCCATGAAGTCCAACGCCCACAGCGCGGCCGCCTGCACGTCGCTGACACCCGGCTCACCGCCGTGGAAGTACGAGTTCGCCTCAGTCATTCGCCACTGGGCGACTCCACCGGCCGCGCGGGCACCGCCCACGGCGCTGCACAGATTCGTCAGCACTCCACCCGGCGCGGTGGAGGCGAGCATGCCCGAGATCGTGGCGCCGGAGTTGTTGCCGATGTAAGCGTGCATCGACAGGATCGTCAGGGCATTGCTGCGCTCGCGCGTGCCGAACGGCGTGAGCCACGAGGTCGTCCCGGCGGTGCCGGGTCCGTCGAACACCGCGCTGGGCACCTTCGCGCGGATCGCCTTGACGTAGTTGTTGTAGGAGGCTTCGTACGCCGACTCGCTGGTGTAGTAGTTGACCTCGTTGCCGATCTCGAAGGCGAGCAGGCTCGATCCGAGCGCCTTGGCCGCGTATGCCGCCTCGGACGCCGCGTTCGCGGAGTTGTTCGTCTTGAGGTTGATCCCGTAGACAACCTTCCAGCCGGTCGCGTGAACGAACGCGGCGAGCTTGTCCACGTCGGCCGGGGCGATCTGCGAGGCCGAGCCTCCAGAGCCGGTCGGGTTCCAGTTCACCATGTCGACGAGGTTGCCGCCGAGGCGCAGCACACTCGGCCCGAGCAGCCGGAACAGGCTGACCAGATTGGTGTCGTGCGCGTCGAACATGCCCGCGCCGACCCGGTCCTTCTCATAGCTGAAGCCGGCAAAACCGGTGCCGGACTGCCCGCTGCCGGCCGAACTGACGGTGACGGTCACGGGCGTCGCAGCCCTCGTCGTCGCGGTGCTCGTTCCCGCCGCGGCCGCGGTCCCGGCGCCGGACGCGCACAGCGCGGCGGCCACGCTCGCGGCCAGCAGGGCGCCGGCAGCGCGCCGACGCTCCAGAACTCTGATCATCAGAACCCTCCCTACCGACGAACCCGGTCTCCGCCGCGCGCCATGGGTGCGCCCCAGGGATGCCGGATTGTCGGATCGATTCGACTCAATTGTCGAGGATTGTAGGTAAAAATCATGAAGTACACCATAGCGCCCATATCAACACTGATTTATCAGCGCTCGCACCGCCGGCGCCAAGCCCTGGCCGCGGCGGTGGCTGCGCTCCTGGTTGCCGGCGCGGCTGCCGCGCTGGTCGCCGGGCCCTCGGCCGGATCGGCGAACGCGCTGGCCAACGGACTCGCCCTGACGCCGCCGATGGGCTGGAACGACTGGAACGCGTACAAGTGCAACGTGTCCGAAGCGCTGGTCAAGCAGACCGCTGACAAGATCGTGTCCTCGGGGCTCGCCACGGCCGGATACCAGTACGTGAACATCGACGACTGCTGGATGCAGTCCACCCGCGACTCCAGCGGCAATCTGCGGCCC
>Ga0134126_10009160_pt1 | contig 12474 bp, 10 predicted proteins | sample KB31752_FD_96881 | JGI IMG/M metagenome (GOLD analysis project Ga0134126, IMG submission 96881) | Terrestrial soil microbial communities with excess Nitrogen fertilizer from Kellogg Biological Station, Michigan, USA - KB3-175-2 | ecosystem: Environmental > Terrestrial > Soil > Unclassified ...
ATGCCGATGCGTTTTTTCATGGACGGAAAAAGTTAGCACAGTTCCGACGGCGCGCAAACTACTCTCACGTGATTGACAGCGTGGCTCTGGTGAGCGCATTCTTGGCGGCAAATTTCCACGATAAGGAGGTTGCCCATGAAGCTCACCCGGATTCTTTTCGCGTTTGCTTTGATTTTCTCAGCGGCACTGCTCGCGAGTTCGTGCGGCCAGCAACAGGCCGCGAACCCTGCGTCAGAGGCAAATCAGAAAACCACGACACATGAGCAGGATGAAGCGGCCATTCGTTCGCTCGACGCCGAATGGGTTAAAGCTGTGGCGGCGAAGGATGCGAACAACTCCGCTTCGTTTTATGACCAGCACGGCACTTTGATGGCACCAGGAGCGAAAGTCGCTACCGGCACAGATGAGATTCGGAAGACATGGGCTGCCATGATGTCCGCGCCGGGTTTCGCGTTGACGTTTTCGCCCAACACGATTCACGTTTCGCAATCCGGCGACATGGCTTATGAGCTGGGCACTTTCGAGCTCACGACCAGCGACAAAAAAGGCAAGCCGCAAACCATGAAAGCGAACTATGTGGTTGTATGGGGCAAGCAAGCGGACGGAAGCTGGAAAGCGCTAGTAGACGCGCCCACAACGACGCAGTAGAGCAGAGAGCGCGCGTTATCGAAGAGAAAGCGCGCCTGAGAAAACAATGCGGGGTTTGCCGGCGGCTGCGGAGTCGATGCGCCCAATGCGGAAGAAGCGCTCGCGGCGGCGCTTCAGCTCGGCCTCCACTTTTCCGGAATTTTTCGACGGCACGATCAAAATCATTCCAACGCCAAGATTGAATGTGCGCAGCAATTCGTCCTGCTCGATTTTTCCGAGTTGAGCGAGATAACGGAAAATCGGCAGAACCGGCCAAGAGCCGAGTTCGACGATAGCCTGCACATTGCGCGGCAGCGCGCGCGGAAGATTCCCGGGAATTCCTCCTCCGGTAATGTGGGCCATGCCGGAAAGCCAACCACGCCGGACAACATTTTTGAGCATGGGCCAATAGCAGCGATGCGGCTTGAGCAGTTCGGCGGCGATTTTGTTGCTGATTTCGGCGACGTAGGCGTCGGGTTTCAACTGTGCGACATCGAAAACGAGTTTGCGCGCGAGCGAATAGCCGTTGGTGTGCAGGCCGCTTGAAGGAAGGCCGATCAGGATGTCGCCGGCCCGCACGCGGCGCGGATCAGCCTGCTGCCCGCGTTCGACAACGCCGACGATGAAGCCGGCGAGATCGTATTCGCCGGGCGCGTACATTCCGGGCATTTCGGCTGTTTCACCGCCGATGAGCGCGCACCCGGCCTGGCGCGCGGCGCGGCTCATGCCATCGAGAATTTGTTCGATGATGCTGGGCTCGATGCGCGCCATCGCCAGATAATCCAGAAAAAACAGCGGCTCGGCGCATTGCGTAAGGATGTCGTTCACACAATGATTGACGATGTCCGCGCCGACCGTGGAATGCACGCCCGCGGCGGATGCGACTTTCAGCTTCGTGCCGACGCCGTCGGCGCTGGAGACGAGCACCGGATCGCGCCAGCGCTTGGGGTCGAGATGATAGAGCGCGCCGAATCCGCCGATGGGAGCGAGCACGGATTTGTTGAAGGTGCGTCCGGCAAGATGGCGGATTTTCTGCTTGGCCGCATCGGCCCGGGAGATGTCAACGCCGGCGTCGGAATATCGCATAAGCCCGCAAACATTGTAGAACGGAATTGGGTTTTAGAAGGTGTGGAAGAGACGATTCCAGCGCATCTCGCTGGGATGAATCAATATGCTCAAATACGTGCCGAGCCGCGCGCCAATGTGGCCGGGTTCCCAGACGTCATTATCGGGAGCCCGCACGGAAAGATAGATGAAAAGCGGCGTACCAATGATGTTGGCTCGTGGAACGAAGCCCCAATAACGGCTATCGTCGGAATCGTCGCGATTATCCCCCATCACAAAATAGGAGTGCGGAGGAACGTGAAACGGCCCGGTATTTTCCTGCGGGGCGTTGGGATCAGGCAAAGGATTGAGATAGGGCTCATCCAGTTGCTTGCCGTTCACGAACACAACGCCGCGTTTTACTTCGATCGTGTCGCCCGGCAGGCCGATGACGCGCTTAATGAAATCTTCGTTATTGGCGGCCTGCGGCGGCGCTTCGAAAACGATGATCTGCTGGCGCTTGGGATTGCGCCAAAGAGGGATGTGGTGTTCAGTGAAGGGAATGCCGATGTCGTACCCCACCAGGGTCACGATCAAATGATCGCCGATCAATATCGTGTGTTCCATGGACGCGCTGGGAATCACACGCGCCTGAATGACCATGGATTCGAGAATGAAGAACGCGAGTATGACCCAAAACCAGGAAAGCAGTTCGCGGCGAATCAATTCCTTGGCGGTGAGCTCGGGCTTCTGGGGCTTCTGCTGTTTTTGCCGCGTTTTCGCGCGAGCTTTCGTTTTGGTGGGCGCCATTCGTCTGCGGACCTAAAAACCGTGGAAGATGCGGTTCCAGCGAACTTCGCCGGGATGGATGAAAACGCTCAGATAGGTTTCCATCCGTTCGGCTATGTGACCCGGCTGCCAAACGCCCTCAGGCGCGCGGATGGACATGAAAATGAAAAGCGGCGTGGCGATGATGTTCCTGCGCGGAACAAAGCCCCAGTAGCGGCTGTCGTAGGAATCGCCGCGATTGTCGCCCATCACGAAGTAATCATTCGGCGGAACAACAAGCGAGCCGTCATGAACGTATTGCGGAAGCTCGGCGGCCCAGTTGGGCGTGAGCCCCTCGTAAACGCTATCGTTCGATGACGGGAAATTCTCAAGCGAGCTGGCCATGTCGGCGGGATCGCGGAGAACATAGGGCTCGCTCAACTGCTTGCCGTTGACGTAGACCATTCCCTGATGAATCTGAATTTTGTCGCCGGGAACGCCGATGACACGCTTAATCAGGTCCTCGGTCCCATTGAGCGGCGAAACGAGAATGATGATTTGTTGCCGCTTGGGATTGCGCCAAAGCGGAACGTGCAGCTCCGTATAGGGGACGCATAGCGAATAACCAAACGGGCTGACGACCATGTGGTCGCCGATGAGAATCGTTTTTTCCATCGAGCCGCTCGGAATCAGCCGGCTTTGCGCCATCGCGCTCTCTACGAAAAACAACGCGAGAATCAGCCAGACCCAGGAAAGAATTTCGCGTATGACTTTCTGACGCGTAGTTCTCTCCGGCGGGGCGCTTTTGGAATTCGCTGGCTGAGAATCAACAGGCACGATGGGCCTCCACTTCCAATTGCACAAGCTCGGTGGGATATGCGCCAGTGTAGCAGGAGGTGCAGAAATGGCCCTCGCTGTCCTCGACGGCAGCGCGCAGACTTTCGAGCGAGAGATAGCCGAGAGAATCCGCGCCGATGAATTCGCGAATCTCCTCGACGGAATTCCGCGAGGCAATCAGCTCCGATTTGGTCGGCGTGTCGACACCGTAATGGCACGGCGAAATTGTCGGCGGACAACTGATGCGCATGTGAACTTCAGCGGCGCCGGCTTCGCGCACCATGCGCACGATTTTGCGGCTGGTCGTGCCGCGAACAATGGAGTCGTCCACAAGAACAACCCGGCGATCTTCGAGCAGATTGCGCACCGGATTCAATTTCAAACGCACGCCGAAATCGCGAATCGCTTGCTCCGGCTCGATGAAAGTCCGACCGATATAGTGATTACGAATCAGCCCCATGCGAAACGGAATTCCGGACTCGGCGGCATAACCAATGGCCGCGGGCACGCCGGAATCCGGAACGGGTACAACAATGTCGGCATTAGTCGGATGCTCGCGCGCGAGCAGGCGCCCGAGTTTCTCGCGCGTCGGATTCACGGGCTTGCCGAACACGATACTATCCGGACGCGCGAAATAAACATGCTCGAAAATGCAGTGCTGGCGCGGTTTTTCGGGCGCGAACCGAATGGATTCGACGCCGCTGCGCGAAATGCGCACCATTTCACCGGGTTCAACATCGCGGACATATTCCGCACCAATCAAATCGAATGCGCAGGTTTCCGACGCGGCAGCCCAGCCATCCTGGCGGCGTCCAAGCGCCAGCGGACGGAAGCCGCGCGGATCGCGAATAGCGAAAATTTCGTCGCGCGTCAGAATCAGCAGTGAGTACGCGCCTTCCACCTGGCCGAGCGCGTCGGCGATAGCTCCGGAAAGATTCCCGATTTTGCTGCGCGCGATCAGATGAATGACGACTTCCGTGTCGCTGGTGGTCTGGAAAATTGAGCCTTTATGTTCGAGATTGCGGCGAAGCTCAAGCGCATTGGTCAAATTGCCATTGTGTGCGAGCGCCAGTTTGCCCTTGTTGCAATCACTCGCCAGCGGCTGCGCGTTGCTCAGAGAGGTGTCGCCTGCCGTGGAATAACGCGTGTGGCCAATGGCTGCGAACCCGAGCAACCGGCTGATAACATCTGGAGTGAACACCTCCTGCACGAGTCCCATACTCCGTTCGACGCGGAACTGCACCCCATCGGTAGCAGCGATTCCGGTGGATTCCTGGCCGCGATGCTGAAGCGAATAGAGTCCGAGATAGGTCAGTTTCGCCGCTTCTTCCGGGCCGAAGATGCCGAACACGCCACACTCGTCGTGAAAATGGTCGTCCGGAAGATAGTTATTCGCGCTCATTCTTTTTTTAGCGATGTTTCGAGGCTGCCGTCCCAGATTTGGAAAAGCTTGCCGACGGCGGAACGAATCACTGGATGGCCATTTAATTGGATGCAGAATTCGCCGCTGGTGACTGTGCCGATTCGCCGCGCTTCGACTTTATATTGTGCCGCAATGTGCTCGATGCGGGCAAGGGCATCGGGACGCGCGGAAACGACTACCCGCGCGCCGGATTCCTCGAATAGTGCGTATTCGACTGGATCCTCGGTCTGCAGATTCGCCTCCGCGGACAACCCACTGCTCGCGAAGCAGCACTCTGCAAGCGCCACCGCCAAGCCGCCATCGCTAATATCGTGCGCGGATTGCACCACGCGCTCCGCCGCGAGCGCGACAAGGCAGTCGTTGAGCGCCTTTTCGGCGTGCAAATCAATCGCCGGAGGCTCGCCGGCGATGATGCCGTGAATCGTCTTCGAATATTCCGAGGAGGAGAAACTCTTTCTCTGTTCTTCGGCGGAGCTGCGAGCCTCCATTGAGCCGCTCAGCAGCACGATCGCGTCGCCTTCGCCGTGAAACGCGATGCCCAGAGCGCAATCGGCATTCTCCAAAATTCCGAGCACGCCGATGATGGGCGTTGGGTAAATCGCGCGGCCCAGCGTCTCATTGTAGAAGCTGACGTTCCCGCCGGTAATCGGAGTGCCCATCGCGCGGCACGCATCGGCGATGCCATCAACCGCTTCGGTGAACTGCGCCATCACTTCGGGTTTTTCCGGATTGCCGAAATTGAGGCAGTTCGTGGCCGCCACAGGACGCGCGCCCGAGCAAGCCACGTTGCGAGCCGCTTCGGCAACCGCGTGCATCGCGCCGAGACGCGGCGCAAGCTGGCACCAGCGGCCGTTTCCGTCGGTCGAAAGCGCCAGCGCGCGATTCGTTCCTTTGATCCGCACGACCGCAGCATCTCCCGCGCCTGGTGCGACGCGCGTGTTCGTGCGCACCATGTAATCATATTGACCGAACACCCAGCGCTTCGAGGCAATCGCTGGAGAAGCGAGCAATTTGCGGAAATTTTCTGCGAGATCAATCGCTGCTGGCGCGAAAGTCACAACATTTTCCGCTGGCGGCTTTGGAATTTGCGCCGCGATTGGCCGTTTGTAGACAGGCGCTTCATCGGCAATCGCGTGCGCGGGAATGTCCGCGACCACGCACCCGCACTCGAGCACGCGCAACCGGGCATCACCTGTGACGCGCCCGATTTCTACGGCGTCGAGGCCCCATTTGCTGAAAATGTCGAAGACTTCGCGTTCGCGCCCGCGCTCGGCGATGAGCAGCATGCGTTCCTGCGATTCGCTGAGCATGATTTCGTACGGCGTCATGCCCGTTTCGCGCTGAGGAACGCGATTCAACTCGATCTCGATACCCATCCCGCCGCGCGAAGCCATTTCGCAGGAAGAGCTGGTGAGCCCCGCGGCGCCCATATCTTGAATCGCGACGACTGCACCGGTGCGCATCGCTTCGAGGCACGCTTCGAGCAGCAGTTTTTCCATGAACGGATCGCCGACCTGCACATTCGGGCGCTTCTGCTGCGACTTTTCGTCGAATTCCGCTGAAGCGAGCAGCGAAGCGCCGTGAATTCCATCTCGCCCCGTTTTCGCCCCGACGTAAATCACAGGATTGCCCGAGCCTTTGGCACGTGCGAAAAAGAGTTCTTCGCGCCGCGCGATGCCCATGGCCAGCACGTTCACAAGCGGATTATGCGAATAGCACGATTCGATTTGAATTTCACCGCCTACAGTAGGCACGCCGAAGCAGTTGCCGTAAAACGCGATGCCGCTGATTATGCCATCGAGGATGCGGCGGTTGCGCGCCGCTTCCGCCGCCGTGACATTGGCATCCGGCGCGAGCGGCCCGAAGCGCAGCGAATCGAGCACGGCAATCGGACGCGCGCCCATGGTGAAAATATCGCGCAGAATTCCGCCCACGCCCGTAGCTGCGCCCTGAAAAGGTTCGACGAAACTGGGGTGGTTGTGCGATTCGATTTTGAAGACGGCGCAATAGCCGTCGCCAATATCCACCACGCCGGCATTTTCGCCAGGTCCTTGCACAACGCGCGGGCCGGACGTCGGCAAGCGCTTCAGATGCACCTTGCTCGATTTATAGGAGCAGTGCTCGCTCCACATCACGCTGAAAATTCCCAATTCGGTCAGAGAAGGATCGCGGCCGAGGATTTGCTGCACGCGGGCGAATTCGTCGGCAGCGAGGCCGTGCTCCGCGGCGACTTCGGAAGTGATTTTGGTTGCCGTTCCGTTCATCGGAAAACTATTTTGCGCTCACGAAATCATAAACAATATTCCAAAGAAGTTGCAGGCCATCGGTGTAATTTTTCACCGGGATGCGTTCGTTGTCGCCGTGAACGCGAGCATCGTCTTCGTGAGTGACGGCGAAAGGCTCGAAGCCGTAGCTGACGATTCCTTTGTCGCGTAAAAAATGCGAATCGGTAAATCCGGAATCGACGGTTTGGACCAGACCCGCGTCCGGATCGAACTGATGAACCGCTTTCGCAATGGACGCGTAGAGCGGCGTGTCGGTGGACGAGGCCGCTGGCGGAAAATTCAGAATGACGTCAACGCGAATCGCGGGATCGTCAATGACTTGGCGAATCTGCGCAATCCAGCGGTCAATTGTCCATCCCGGGAGCAAACGGCAGTCAATTTCGGCGCTGGCTTCGGGAGGAATAATGTTCGTTTTGTTGGAGCCCTGCAGGGCGGTGATGGAAATTGTATTGGTGAGCCGCGAAAGAATATCGGGGCGAGTTTCCAGCAAATCATAAGCGTCCGGCTGGGCGAGAAATTGCTGCGGGTCCGCCAAACGGCTGCGCCACGGCTCCGGCTCGTAAGGCGCGTGAGTGCGCAACATGGCTTCAACGGGAGGAGTAAGTTCAAGAGGCGGACGATACTGGCGCAATTTGTCGAGCGCGGCAATCAGATGATTCGGCGCCGAATCGACAATGGGAACAGAAGCATGTCCTGCGCGGCCTGTTGCGGTGAGCCTGAGCCATGCGGGCGTTTTCTCGGTTGGCCCAACGCCAAAGTACACGGGCTTGCCGGAATCATCCGCGAGCGAACCCGCTCCTTCCGTGAGCATGAAGCCCGCGCCGGCAATCCATTGCGGTCTCTCCTTCACCACCCAGCCCGCGCCCATGTTTCCGCCGGCCTCTTCATCCGCGGTGCCGACGAAAATCACGTCGCGATTGAGCGGCACGTGCAGGCGATGCAGTTCGAGAAACGTAAGCAATTGCAGAATTCCGAGCGACTTCATATCCAGCGAACCGCGGCCCCAAATGTATCCGTCGCGAACGAGCCCCGAAAACGGATCCACGCTCCAATACGAGCGGCTCACCGGAACCACGTCCATGTGGTTCAGCAGAATCAATGCAGGCGCTGAGCCCGTTCCTTTCAGTCGCGCGACTATATTTCCGCGACCCGGCGCGGCTTCGCCGATTTCAAAAGGAATTCCTTCACCCTGAAAAATTTTCCCGAACCATTGGGCGCCGCGAATTTCATTTCCGGGAGGATTTGTGGTGTTCACCTGAATATACGCGGAAAGCTTTTGGACCGCTTCGGTATCAATCGCATTCCAATCGGGAGAAGTTGCGCTAGCCGATTGAGCCTGCGAAGAAGGCGCAACGGAAAACACAGCGAACAAGATCGTGAACATACAGAGAAGAAGCGGGCGTGGCACCAATATCCTCCCTAGCGACGCGCTGCGCTACGCCAGTGCCGTGGCTTTCTCGGTTTTGGCTGGGGCTTTGCGCGTCAAGGCATTTACGATGGATCGGAAAATCACCAGGCCGTCAGTAGAGCCGAGCGATGCTTCGACAGCGCGCTCCGGATGCGGCATCATGCCCATCACGTTGCGCTCGCGATTGCAGATTCCCGCGATTGCGGCGAGCGAACCGTTGGGATTCGCGGAATCTTCGATTTCGCCATGCGGCGTCGTGTAACGCAGGACAATCTGGCCGCTTCGCTCCAATTCCTCGAGCGTCTTATCGTCGGCGAAATAGTTCCCTTCCATGTGGGCAATAGGAATTTTCAGGATTTGTCCGCGGCGAGCGGCGCAGGTGAAAGGCGTGTCGGTCGTTTCCACGCGCACATGAACGTCGCGGCAAAGGAAGCGCAAATCGCGATTGCGCAGCATCGCTCCAGGAAGGAGGCCGGCTTCGAGCAGAATTTGAAAACCGTTGCAAATGCCAAGAACCAGTTTGCCGCTGCGCGCGAATTTTTCGACCGCGCTCATCACCGGCGAAAAACGCGCGATCGCTCCCGTGCGCAGGTAATCGCCGAACGCAAATCCGCCGGGGACAATGATGGCGTCAAATCCGGAAATTTCCTGCGAGCGATGCCAGACGAATTCGACGGGTTCGCCGAGCACCGCGCCGACAGCGTGAAACGCATCATCGTCGCAATTCGATCCGGGGAACACTACCACGCCAAATTTCATAGCGGGAAATCCCTCCAGAATAATTTTAGCACATTAACAACACGGAATTTTCAGTTTGCGCGAGGAGGAAATTCAGCGTTTGCGAGCTTTGCGATTGGCTCGTGAGCGCGGTTTGGATGTTGATTGGCGCGCACCGCGCTTCGCGGCTGATTGCGAATTGTTTTTTTTGCCGGCAGGTTCGCTGTTTGCAGCAATTGGCGATGCATCGAGCATTTTCTTTCGCCGTTCGGCGACCCACCCGGCTTTGTTGACCTGGCGTCCTCGCGCGATGGCCAGCGAATCGGCGGGAATATCGTCCGTGATCGTAGAACCCGCAGCGATGTACGCCCCGTCTCCGACCGAAACCGGAGCCACCAAGGCTGAGTCGCTGCCGACGAAGACGCGTTCCCCAATGGTGGTCGGATTTTTCTTCACGCCATCGTAATTGCAGGTGATGGTGCCCGCGCCGATGTTGGATTCGCGTCCAATCGTTGCGTCGCCGAGATACGTGAGATGCATGGCCTTGACGCCTTCGCCGAGAGTGCTTTTTTTCACTTCGACGAAATTGCCCACGCGCGCGCCGGCTTTGAGTTCTGCTCCTTCGCGAAGGTGCGCGAAAGGCCCAACGATAGTGCCGGCGCTCAGGCGGCTGCCGGTGATTACGGAATAAGGCCGCACCAAAATGTGGTCTTCGAGCGCGGCATCGCTCAGTATGCTGCCTGCCTGAATGCGGCAATGCGCCCCAATGACGGTGTTACCGAGCAACTGAACGCCGCGTTCAATCACAGTGTCGCGTCCGACTTGCACCGGCGCGTCAACGACAACAGTTTCCGGCAAATAGATGGTCACGCCGGCATCCATCAATTCCGCTGTTTTTCGCGCGCGCAAAATGCGATCCGCGTCAGCCAGTTCGCCGCGCGTATTGCAGCCCAGAATCTCTTTGGCGCTCTCGGCGATAACGGCTGCGACGCGCTCTTTTCGCTTCGTCAGTTGCGCAATTGCATCGGTTAGATAAATTTCGCGATGGACATTTTCGGGACGCACTTCCGCGAGGCAAGGCCACAATTTTTCGAGCGTGAAGCAATACATGCTGGAATTCACTTCGCGGATCTTTCGCTCAGCATCGCTCGCGGATTTTTCTTCGACAATCGCTTCCACGTTTCCTTTCCGGTTGCGCACGATTCGGCCGTATCCAGTGGGATTTTCCAATTCGGCGGACAGGATTGTCGCCGCGGCTTGCTCGCGAACATGCGTGTCGAGAAGGCTTTTCAGAGTTTCGGTGCGGATCAGCGGCGCATCCCCCGGTAAAAGAATCGCGATCTGCGCGGTGGGCGCGATTGCGTTGCGCGCGATGAGCATGGCGTGCCCTGTGCCGTTCTGCGGCCTCTGCAGAATGGTGGTTGCTCCCAAGGAAGTGACGGCGGCGGCTACGTTTTCCGCCTGGTGACCGACGACGACGAGAATGTCGCCAGAGAGTGGCTGGCAGGCGCGTACGACGCGTTCAACGAGCGGCTGGCCGCCGGCGCAGTGCAGCACCTTTGCGGTCTCAGATTTCAGCCGCGTCCCTTTGCCGGCCGCGAGAATGATGCACGTCAGATTTGCGTCGGACATGGAGCAACTATTTTCGCTTTCCTGTTGTGGTTTGGCAATCATGAGTAGAGATGGAGTTTTCGCGATTGAAAATCGCAGCGCGCGCTTGCGGTCACATCGTCAATTTCGCCGAAAAAAAAACGCGAAGCGAGATCTTCTGATCAGCAACTTGATTGCGTGATTTGAAGCGCATCGGAATGCGCTAATCGGCGACGGCCGCGTTTTCGAGCGCCAGCGCGGCGGGATTCAGTTCACGATCGTCGGATACTTCGGTCCAGTGGGATGGCTCCGCGAGTAGACGCGTGACGAGGCGCGTGTGGAGCGCGTGTCCCGCTTTGTGCGCGACGACGAGAGCTTTGAGAGGACGGCCCAGCAGAGCCAAATCGCCGATGAGATCGAGGGCTTTGTGGCGGCTGAACTCGTCAGCGAAACGCAATTCGCCTTGCATCAATCCATCAGGCGTGAGCACGATGGCGTTCTCGAGCGAGCCGCCGCGGATCAGACCCATGGCGCGCAGCTTTTCGATTTCGTGCGTGAAGGTGAAGGTTCGCGCGGGAGCGAGCTCGCGGCAAAAAGATTCGCGGCCCACGACGATTTGTGTTTCCTGCTTACCGATGAGCTGATGGGGAAAATCGATGAAGCAACGCACGCGAAATTCGTCGGCGGGGTAAATGCCGATGCTGCGGCCGGATTCCGAGATTTCGAGAGGCTTGGTTACCTTCAAATATTTGCGGTGTTTGCGCAGGCGGCGGGTGCCGGCCTGGCCGAGCATGCGCACAAATGGCTGGGCCGAACCATCGAGAATGGGCAATTCCAGGGCGTCAATTTCGACGAAGACGTTGTCGATTCCGCAGGAATAAAGCGCTGCGAGCAGATGTTCGGTGGTGGAGAGCAGCACGCCGTTTTTCATAAGGCTGGTGGCGTAGCTGACGCGAGCGACGTTGCTGCCGTGGGCTTCAATTTCAAAATTGTCCAGATCGGTGCGGCGGAAAACGATGCCGGTACCGGCAGGGGCAGGGAGCAGACGGAGATGCGAAGCGACGGCGGTGTGGAGGCCGATGCCGTGGACTTCAACGGGGCGATTTATGGTCTGTTGAAATTCCAAGGTGACCTTATATGGTGCATTTTGAATGCCGCTGCGTGTTGATATAAGTTGTCATGGAATCATAGGCTTACGAAAAGACATTCAGGCGCCGAATGCCAGACTGTTGTTATTATACAACATTCACTCGGTTTGCTGTGGCGTAACAGCCTTCACCAGTAAGTCGTCTCGAGAACCTTTAATTTACCTTGGGGAAAGTGCGATTTTGTGTCGATTAGGAAAACGTTTACCTGTGATGCTGAAGGACTTACGTGAACTTCTAATTTTTCATAGGTGTGTCGATTAGGATTTTGCAGGGTACTAGAAAATTTTAGTACTCGGTATGCGACGGGATTCGCAAAGGCCACGAGAAGAACACAGACTGAGAGCCTGTGCCATGAAGGCAACCGGCCAAGGCGAGATTCCTGCGAGGCAGGCAAGCTTCGCCAAAAGAAGGGCTCAGCCATGACAGCTGGGGCAAAGCCCCGGCAAGTTCGCTTGGGGCTGGCAAGCTTCGCCAAGGCCAGGCTCAGAATGACAGCTAGTGCAACGCGCCGGACCAGCTCTTCGCTACGAATGCGAAGAATGGGGCAGCCGCAAGATCGAGTCGTGTTGAATTTGACTCCGTGTGTCACGTAATAGGAGGTGCCGGCAAAGTCTAAGGCCAAGGCAA
>Ga0134126_10009161_pt1 | contig 12473 bp, 9 predicted proteins | sample KB31752_FD_96881 | JGI IMG/M metagenome (GOLD analysis project Ga0134126, IMG submission 96881) | Terrestrial soil microbial communities with excess Nitrogen fertilizer from Kellogg Biological Station, Michigan, USA - KB3-175-2 | ecosystem: Environmental > Terrestrial > Soil > Unclassified ...
CCGTGGCCTCTGCCGTTCACCGGGCGACCCGCCCGCCATGGCTTGCCCCCGGTCCTGCCAGCCACGAGTCGAGCGGTGCCGCCGCGCTGTCCTGCCACCGGATCCGCCACCAGTACTCGCTGACCTGGGCAGCCTGGTAGGACCACTCCGGCGGCAGGCTTGTCAGGCTGCAGGCACGGAAGGCCAGCCTTGGATCGTCAACCGCGATGCGGCCGGAATTACGACTGAGGTGATCGAAGACGGCTTCGCAGCAGCGCCGCATGGTGACCTCGCTCGGCACGGTGCTGTCCCTGAACGCCGTGGCGCGCTTCTCCAGGTAGTCGAGGCACCCCGCGCGCCATTTGAAGTGATGCACGGGAAGGGGAGGGAGGGCACCTGCTCCTATCCGCAGCCCGGGTGCCCAGTGGTTGCCCGAACCCAGCGGGATGCCCGACCGCGCCGCCATGACCTTACGTGAGTCCCCAGCCGTTATCAGGTGCGTAAAGAAACCTCCGAGTGGGTAGCTCCGGTCAATTTCGGCCCCGTCCCACGCGGAGATCTCCCCGGTCCGGGACACCCGGTCGAACAACAGGCCTTCTATGGTAAGTTGCCCGGCATTCTCCGCCTCGTCGATAGCGGCTGGCAGCGAGGACGGGTAGAAGTGAAACTCGTCGATATCCGCGAAAACCTGCCAGCCGGAACCCGCTTGGGCGCGCAACGCGTCTCTTATCTCACTATTCGTCTTCTCGACCCACAGTCCCCGGCTCACCACCCTAGGTTCCCCGACGAGATCCCGGCACGTTTGCAGCAGCGCGCTTGAGTCTGAGACAGCCACGTCGTCAGTAAAGTGGAACCCCAAAAGGAAATCCGTCACCCGGGCTTGCCTGTAATGCTGCACAAAGGCCCTGAGCAATGCGGGCTCTACATTGCCGATGACGGCTATAAGCGGAACCATCTCACCCTGCGTTCCTGTCCGCGGTCAGTAGGGACGGCCGTTGACCTACGAGGTAGCGAAGTAGCCCGAGTCCGCCGCCCGTGTGGATCATCAGGCTTGCCTCGGGGACGACCGCGCCCTGCGCGACCAGTTCCGACATCATGCGAAGAAGCCGGCCAGAGTAATAAGGGTCAAAAATTATGCCGTTTCGCTGCCCCGCTGCCCTGGTTTCGGAGAGATCGTTTACCGATATCTCTTCGGCGGAGCCTTCGCGTGCCTGCCGCGCAACGATATTCACGTGCGATTTCGCCATACCCAGGGATGCGATCCAATGACGATGGATGGAAAGCAGTTCATCGCGGCCGATCGCGGTGCACAGGATGTACAGGTTACGCCGCTGCCCCGCAAGCTCCCAGTAAAGGGCGAGGGCGAGGGAACTCAGCCCGGATCCCGCTTCTATGAAGACATTGTCAAAACGCCGTCCCGACTGGCGCTCGTTCTCCTCGATGTCGATGCCCAGGGTCATCGAGCCGGGCAGTGCCCCGGCGCACGAGGCACCTTCCGGTATCACATAGGGTGACCCGCCGTCCGCCTTAACTTGTTCGACAGCGCGGTCGCAGGCCAGCGGGTACGCCTCGGGCCAGGCGGAACGCTGGACAAGGTGGACACGGCGCTCCGCGACCATGTGCGTGATCAGCATGGAAATGATGCCTGGGAGCCCGCGGTCCCGCTGCTCGCGCAGGACCAGGACGGGAGTTATCCCGTGCTCGGGAAGGTACTGGACGGCAGCCAGGACGTTGTTGGAGTTCTGACCGCCGATAACGACACCATGCGTGGCCCCCTGCCGGACAAGGTCCGGCAACAGGCTCGAGTACTTCCTTACCTTCGAGCCCGACGCGCCGAATGACAGTTCGTCGTCGCGCTTGACCCAGGCCCCGTGCTCCCTCGCGCCTGCGTGAAGGTACAGCCGGTGCACGCGGCTGTGCAGCGGGAGGGGGCTTTCACGCCAGGCCGCCTGGTCCGCCCGCGCGGACGGGTCGAACCCGCCTGCCGCCAGGCACAGGAGCCTGCGCGAGTCGTACTGGTACGGCATCATGGCACACCGTCCGTCCGCCGCGCCGCAGCATACCGTTGCATTTTCCCGGAGGGAGCCCGCGGGAGCTCACTGACGAATTCGACGTACCGCGGCAATCTCGGCCCCGACAACCGCGGACGGCAATGATCGATGATTTCCTGGTGCGTGACCCTGCCGGCCGGGACCACATATGCCTTGGCAACCAAGCCGAGGTCATCGTGCGGCGCGCCTACCACCATGGCGTCACGTACCGCCGGATGGTCGAGCAGAACCATCTCGATCTGCCTCGGGTAAATGTTCTCGGCACCTGAGATAAACATCTCATTAGCCCGGTCAACGAGATACAGGTACCCGTCTTCGTCGAGATACCCAAGGTCACCGAGGCTCAGATACTTGCCATCGTGCGCCGGCAAGTCGCTGGCCGGTCCGATGTACTGCGGCGGACCGTCGTGCGGGCGTAGGAAGACCTCACCAATTTCCCCGGGAGCGGCCTGCGCGCCACTATCGAGGACGATCCGCACGTTCCTGGCTCCCGGCCGGCCTACACTGCCCGGATGTGCCAGCCACTCCTGCCCGCGGATGTAAGTTGAGTACAGGTTTTCGTGCGATGTGTACGATTCCAGGATGCGTTCTGGTCCGAGCAGTTTGATCCACTTGCGCTTCACCTGCTCCGGGCAGGGCCCCCCGCTGTGATGAACGGTGCGCAAGCTTGACAGATCTGCCGAGTTTATTAGCTCGCTGTCAAGCAACCACTTCATCTGGGTCGGTATGACGCACATCTGATTGACCGCGTATTTCTGGATTGAAGACAGCACGAGTCTGGGGACGAAATGCTCTAGCAATACGATGTGCTGTCCTAGCATGAGGCCACCGTAAAGACTGTGGAATCCCCAGTGATGCAAGGCCGTTACTATCAGTTGAACATCGCCAGGTTCCATTATTCCCCGGTGAGCGGCGACGAAGGCTTCGTCGTATACCCAGGGGCGCTTCCCGACTACAACTTTTGGCTCGCCCGTGCTTCCGCCGGTTAGCGAGACAGATCGCGGCTCCGCCCCGGCCGCGCCCGTAAGGGGGTGGTTCCGGGTTCCGGAGGGCCGCAGCCGCCGGGCGTCCTTGACGCCCTGCTCCCGGTCCACCAGGAAATCCGCCGCGGCGATATCCAGGATCCGTTGTATTTCCAGCTGCGGCGCGGCCGGGGGGAGCGGCAGCACCACCGCCCCGGCCTGCCATGCCCCGATCGTCGCCGCGACGTGCCGCAGCGACGCCGGCAGCGCTATCGCCACGATGTCACCCGGAATTACCCCGCTTTCGCGCAGATCACGGGCGGCGCTATCGGCGTTTTCCATGAGATCTCGCCACCGCCACGAGAAATCCCCGCCTTTCCGGTTCACAAGCGTGACGACGGTGGCGTCGGGCCGCTGGCGGGCCAATTCGTGCAGGCGATCCGGTAGCGGTGTCATCTCATCCTTCACTGCCCTGGCCGTAGATCGTGATGGTAGGCGTTCCGGCGGTCAGGCGCGACGGCGCGCACCAGATCGGCCGGCTGATGACGATAAGGAGTCATCTGGCGCCCGCCGCAGTGTCCCGCCGGCGGGACGCCCGCCAGGTCAGCGGGAATGGGAAGCTCGCCCCCCTAGCCAGGCAGACTTTAGCCGGAGGGCCTGCGGGTGTCGAGCCTCCTGCGGAGCGCGCCGGGTAGCGCACGAGCCGTTTCCCGCGCCAGTCCCTGGGCCTTGAGTATCCGGCCTGATTCCTCAATAATTTCTCCTGCTGCTGACCGCGAGCAGCCACCTGACTAACCGCCTCACAGGGATGTTCAATGGCTGATTCCGTCACCCAAGGTCAAAGCCGCGATAACCGTCAGATGCGGAATCCGGTTATTTTCACGCTATGCGTGACGCGCTAATGGGCGCCGACCGGCACGATAATCAATTGCGCTACTGGCTCGATTTGCTCGGCGACGGAATCGAGGCACTTGATCTTCCCGGCGCGGCCCGCGGTCCTGATCGGGAAGGCGGCGGGAAGGCCGCGGTGACGACCGTACTGCCCGCCGGATGCGTGCGTGACCTGCAGAGCCTGGGCGAGCGCCACGGCGCGGACCTCTTCATGACCCTGCTCGCCGGTCTTTTTGCCTTGCTGCGGAGGTATACGGGACGCGATGACGTCGCAGTCGGCACCGTCGTCGCGAGCCGGGTGCGGCAGCGGGCCGCGTCGCTGGCCGACGGCCTGGTGTTCCGCGTGGACCTGGCGGGTGACCCGTCCTTCGAGGTGCTGATCGGCCGGGTGCGCGACGCCTGCCTCACGGCCCACGGCAATCAGGACGTCTCCTTCGACCTTGTCCTCCGGGAACTCGCCCGCCGGCCCCGTGCCCGTCCAGCGAACTTCTTTCAGGTCATGTTCACGCGAGACGCCCCGCCGCTGCGGCTCGGCCCGTCCCGGCCGGGGATGGCTGCGGATCTCGTGGTACAGGTCGGCGGCCAGGATCCGGTCACGGTTGGGTTCCGCTACGACTCCGGCGTCTTCGGCCACGAGATCATTACCCAGCTCGCCGCTCACTACCGCGCGTTGCTCGAGGCCGCTGCCGCCAACCCGCGCGACAAGATCTCCCGGCCGTCCCTGCTGACCCGGACGGAGCGGCACCGGGTGCTGGTGGAGTGGAACGACACGGGCAGCGCCAGGCCGGCAGACGCCTGCCTCCACCAGCTGTTCGAGCGGCAGGCGATGCTCACCCCCGGTGCCGTCGCGGTCGGCGGTCCCGCCGGCGAGCTGACCTACCGGCAGCTGAACCGCCGTGCAAACCAGCTCGCTCATTACCTGCGCGAACGAGGCGCCGAGGCGGACGTCCCGGTCGGGGTCCGCCTGCCGCGCAGCCCCGATGCGATCGTCGCCATCCTTGCCATTCTCAAAGCCGGCGCCGGCTACCTGCCGATCAGCCCCGACTACCCGGTCGAACGGGCGGTTCGCATGCTGCGCGACGCGCGGGCGCCCCTTGTCATCAGCAGCGGCACATGGCCGTCGCGGCTCGGCGATGGAACTGCCGTGCTCGATCTCGCCGAGACGCGGCAGCAACTCGGCGCTTATCCCAGGGACAACCCCGCCATCGGCGGCGGCCCCGGACACCTCGCCTACGTGATCTACACGTCCGGTTCGACCGGCCAGCCCAAGGGCGTGCGCGGCACGCACAGGGGCATGGTGAACGTGGTTGGCTGGCTGAACGGCGCATACCCGCCCGGCCCGGGCCAGGTGGCGGCCCAGCGCACCTCCCTTGTGTTCGTGGACGCGGTCTGGGAGATCTTCGCGCCCCTGCTCGCCGGCATTCCCCTGGTCATCGCGCAAGACGAGGTGGCCAGGGACCCGGGCCTGTACGTGGAGTTCGCTGAGCGGCACCGGGTCACGAGGACGGTGGTGGTGCCTTCGTTCCTGAACGTGCTGCTACAGGTCGGCGGCGATCTCAGCGCGCGGCTAGCGAGCGCGCGCTACTGGTTCAGCAGCGGCGAGCCCCTCAGCGCCGAGCTGGCCGGCCGATTCCGTGATCGCCTCCCGGGCGCGGTCCTGCTGAACATCTACGGGTCGTCAGAAGTCTCAGCCGATGCGACCTATTACGATTGCACCGCGTCCACCGGCGAAGGCACGATCCCCATCGGTCGGCCGATCGCCAACACCCAGGCGTACATTCTCGACACGAACCTCGAACCGGTCCCGGTAGGCGTCGCCGGCGAGATACATATAGGCGGCGCTGGCGTCGCCCGCGGGTATCTCAGTGCCCCGGACCTGACCCGGGAGAAATTCATCAAGAATCCATTTAGCTCCGACGGAAGCAGCCCTCTGTATCGGACCGGAGACATAGGACGGTACCGGCCAGACGGTAACATAGAGTATCTGGGGCGTAAGGACGCACAAATCAAGATTCACGGCGTCAGGATCGAGCCGGCCGAGATCGAGGCTGGGCTCAGTAAGCATCCAGGTATCCGTGAAGTCGCCGTGGGAGTCAGTTACCGTGGTGCAGTTAAACGGCTTGCCGCATATTACGTGCCGCTTCCCGGCGCGCCCGCACTCGAGCGGCGCGAGTTGCGAAGATTTCTCAAAGAAAGCCTTCCCGGTTTCATGATTCCTTCGCTCTTTATACATGTTGACGCGCTGCCGCGGACCTCTACAGGGAAAATCGATCGGGCTGCACTGAGAGCCATCTCCGCACCGGATAACTCCCTGTCAACCGTTCCGTCAAGGTGATATAGGAATGTCTGACCGTATATTGATTACTGGCGGGGCCGGCTTTCTCGGCCAGCATCTCGCGAGGCGCCTGGCGAGCGAAGGCCACGATGTCGACATCTTGGACATCAAGGCTCCCGGACGCGGCGTACCCGTGCAGTTCATCCAGTCCGACCTGCGAGAATGGGTCACTAGCGCTCGCAAGCGGTACGACACGGTCTTCCATCTCGCGGCACTGGTCGGAGGGCGCAAGACGATCGAAGACCGGCCGTTTTCGGTGTACGGTAATATCGAGATCGACCGCGCGATATTCGACTACGCGGTCCGGCGCGACTGCGGCCGGGTCGTCTACATGTCGTCTTCGGCGGTCTATCCGGTCGACCGACAGCGCCAGGTGACCGACGACCCTCTGACGGAAAAGGAAGTCGATACACAGCGAGGACCGCTGCGCATACCGGACTACACCTATGGATGGGCGAAGATGTCTGGCGAGTTCATCGCCGGGCTTGCCCGTGAAAAATACGGCCTGCCAGTTGTCATTTATCGACCGTTCTCGGTTTACGGTCCCGGTCAGGGCTCCGATTACCCTATTCCCGCGATCGTCGCCCGCACCGCGAGAAAAGAAGACCCGTTGACTATATGGGGATCGGGGCTTCAAGTCCGCGACTTCGTATACATCGACGACTTTCTCGCAATCGTCATGGGAAGCTACCGGACGCTCCCGTTCGCGGAGCCGTTGAACATATCGACGGGCAGGGGAGTGAATTTTCATGAGGTCGGCCAGACCGCTGCGACCGTAGCCGGATACGCCCCGCGGATCGCGGCGGACGCGAGCCAGCCCGCCGGGGTGCTATGCCGGGTCGGCTCAATCGCGGCGATTCCCGAGCGGCTGCGCCCCCGGGTCAGCCTGCGGGAGGGGCTTACGAAAATGTTCCAGCACCTGTCCCCTCGTAATCGGTGCAGCAGCATCCTCAATTAACATTCGTTTCAGCAACGGGAGCGGCATGGAATCAGACCCCCAGGCCAATGTCCTCCGCCTGGCCCATATATATGAGACCGGGCTGGTCCTCCACTGCCTGTCCGCCGTCTGCAGGCTCGGGATACCTGACCTGCTGGCCGACGGCCGGATCACCGTGTCCGAGCTCGCGGCCCGTTCCGGCGCCTCCGAGGAGCCGCTGCGGCGTGTCCTGCGGTTCATTTCCGATCATGACATAGTGCTGTTTGACGGGTACACCGTCGCGCTCACGGACCTGGGGCGCCTGCTGCGCAAGGAGCACCCGCTGTCCATGTGGACGAGCTTCGCCGCACCGGGACCCGCCGATGTAGCCCATGCGATCGCTAGCTCGCTCCGCACCGGCCGGGCCGCGGCCGAGGAGGTTTTTCATGCGCCCTTCTGGAAGTACCTCGCCGCGCACCCGGCGGAGCAAGACCTGTTCGACGATCTCATGCGGCGCCAGGCCCAGGGGCTGGCCCTGAACTGCATCCCGGCTCTGGCGTGGCCCGGCGGCGGCACCGTGGCCGACGTCGGCGGCGGGCTCGGGCTTATGCTGGCGGCCGTGCTCGATCAAGACCCGACGCTCTGCGGCATCCTGGTCGAGCAGCCGCAGGTGCTCAAGCGCGCCCGCGAGTTCCTCTCCGCACGGCACCTGGCCCACCGGTGCCAGCTCAGGCACAGCAGCTTGTTCGAGCCCGCACCGCCGGCGGATGTCTACTTGCTCTCGTTCATCCTGCATGACTGGGGCGACAAGGACGCGGAAAAGATACTGAACGCCGTTACCAGCAACGCCGCGGAGAACGCGGTCCTGCGCATTTTCGAGCGCCTGATCCCGGAGGATGGCCGTCCGCACGCGAGCAAGCAGTTCGACATCGGGATGCTGCTCCTTCTCGGCGAAGGACGCGAGCGGACGGCACGCGAACTGGAAGGCCTGCTCCGCCGTACCGGCTGGGAAATCGACGAGATCATTCCGGCATACGGCACGATCGACATGATCCAGGCACGCCGGGCCGACGGGTAGCCGCAGCGTCTCACGCGGGCCGGAGCCGTTCCCCGGTTACGCTAACTGCCGTTACGGCTTCTACGCCGACCGCGGCGGCCAGGGCGCGTCCGGGGGGGAGGACAACTCGAACCGCGCCGTGCCGAGAAGCGCTCTCAGCTCCCGGGCCGCCCCAGGCGGTTCGCCGACCGCGCGGGCGGCAGGCAGGCGCTGCCACAATGGCGCGCTCAGAACACGGCGCGGATCCGCCGCCTTGACTCTATGCAGGACCTCACGGGGAACGGAGTCCGTGTCGGTCACGGCGTGCTCCGCGACGATCTCGCCGTAGCCGGCGGCCAAGACGGTGCTGCCCGGATCCAAGTCAAGCACCAGCAGGATCCCGGTCGGGGATGTATCGACCGGGATGACGGTGAGATCCTGCCGGTATCTCTCAAGTACGGCCGCCAGCTTGTAGATATCACCAGTCCAGTCTCGCGTACGCCGGACCCTAGCGGCCTCGGCCACTGACCTCGGGAAGATATCGTCTATGAGTATCACGCTGGCCGGGGCGCTGATTTTCTCGCTGTTCAGAAAATCGCGCAGCCCGAACTCGAAAAGATGGAGGCCGTCGATAAGGGTCAGATCGACGACACCTTCGGGAAACCATGACAACGCGTCCGGCCGAGCGAAAAACTCGTCGCTTGTCAGCTTGACAAGTTTTAGCGGGCACTCTACCTCTACGGTAATCCTGAAATCGGGGTCAACTCCGATTGACCGTGTACGGGACAATGCGAGGCTGAATCCTCGGTCCACGCCAATCTCAAGGTAATTGCGAGGACGGCAAAGCCGATGTACGGTTTCGATGAACTCGTCGCGATCCATCCGCATGCCACCAGCCTTCCGGCCGTTCCGGCCGGGCTCAACCGCCCGCCCCGGTGATTTCCGACCCGGTTATCTCTCCGACCCGTTGCGTCAGTTCGAGCATCATATCTTCGACCTGGCGCCCGGGCAGCACCCCGGGGTTGACCGCCATGCTCACGGAGACGCTGTCGCCGGTTCCCCGCATCAGGAAATAGAAATCCCCTGTCATACCACCCCCGACCTCCACCTGAAGGGGAATAACGTCGCGATGCCTCTCACTGGAGCCGATGACTCTCGAATTGATATACTGCGCGACCGCTATATGGGATCCGATGCCAAAATATACTCGAAGCATGGCATCATAGATCACCTGTAGATCTCGCGTCCCCCATTCGTTGACAAGATCATCGAAGGGAAATTCTTGAAAACGGAGTGCCCGCTTTAGGTGCGACGCCGTATGCCTAAGTCGGCTGGAAAATTCCTCCCTCTCCGGCGGCCCCATCAGATATATTCTGTTGGCCAAGCACCCGACGAGGTGCATCTCGCTGCCGGTTCCCCGGTTGAAGGTTGGAATGCAAATCACGAACTCCGTCGTTTCGGTCCGCGGTGCCATGACCTCGAAGAGCACGGTTAGCATAAGCGCGAATGGCGTGCACCTCTCGGCCGCGGACCGTGCCCGCAGAGCGTCCCACTCGCCCCGCCCGAAGTCAGCGGTTGCCCACCTCGTTTCCCGCTTTTTGGTCCAGACCACGTCCGGTTCCTTGACGACCTCCCCGGGAGGTGGGCGGAACCGCAAGGGCTGACGGGACGAGAATATTTCCTGCCAGTAGTGTCGCGCAGCCGCCTCTTCGTCCAAATGCTGGCGTTCCGCCATGCTGGCTGCGTAATCAAGGAAACTCGGAGCCTTGACCGGCTCGGCCGTGTTTTCCCCCTTCCCGGACAGCCGATCGACGTAGGACATGAAAGAAGCGAAGAGCAGGTTCATGGACCACCAGTCGGCCACTAGATGGTGCGCGACCAGGCAAACCACGACCTGCTCGGGCGCCCATAGAACATTCACGCGGAAGAGTGAAGAATCCATGTCCACCATGAAGGGATAGGCTGCCGCTTCCTTAAGCCACTGGTCGAGCGGCTTGCCGTCGCCAACCGGCCACTGCTCGGTATTTACATGCACGTCGGCGAAGGGAGGCTGCACCGCCCAGAGAGTTCCGCGGTCAAACGTGAACCGCAAGTTCAGCGAGTCATACCTCTCCACCAGTGCCTTACCCGCCGCAGAGAGCCATTCCGGTCGCACGGGCCGGTTGATCTTCCACGCTCTGGCAACATTGAGGGTTCCCGGCGGACGCATGCCTTCAATGAAGTACATCGCTCGCTGCTGGCCGGTTGCCGGCACCCGTCGCGTCGACGGAATAGGTTTCATGATTGCTCCCGAACGCTTACCCGCTCAGTATTGACTAGCTGCGGTCGCGTCTGCCGCTGCCGGTGATTAGGCGCGTGCTCTTGTTATACCAGCCGTGTCCCGCCAGGCGGGACACGGCTGGCGGGACTTGGGGGAAAGCGACCCCGCTATGGCAGGAAGTGCAGATATGCCGTATCGTTCTAGTGCCCTTATCTTGCTATCGCGTGGCTAACCGGTAACCGTTTTCCTCGGCGTGCAGCTACCCCGCCTTGCATTATCAGTGAGTGATGAACTAAGTTAGCCGGTCGGGCGCCGTTCGCGTAAGGCCGGATTCAAATAGTCACATGAGAAGCCGCTACGAGGTCCGCTATGAACGCCGTGCCCGCCTACTCACATGCCGCACTGCTCCAGCCGCGTTGCGGGCTCTCCTTCCGCGACGCCCGGTTCTTGATGTTCGTCCTCGACGACATGGCCCAGCAGTATGAACAGGAGTATGCCAACGTCATCCGGCTTACCCTGGGGAAGTCGGAACTGCCACCTGGTACGGCCGTGGTGGACGCGATGCTCAGTGCATCGGCCGACTACCGGAAGGCCTCGCTCGTCTTTCCCGCGGGGCTGCCGGAACTTCGCGAACGCCTTGCCCGTGAGTACCGGAGCAGACACGGCGCGGACATCCCGGCCCGCAATTTCGTGGTGAGTACCGGTACGAGCGCCGCGTTCCGCAACCTGTACCAGCTGCTCGTCGGGCCCGGCGACGAGATCGTGGTCCCGCTGCCGTACTACCCGCTCTACGTCTTTTCCGCTCAGCTCGTGGGCGCGCGAATCCGCTACTACCAGGTGGATCCGCTCACCATGCGAGTAGATCTGGGCTCGCTCGCCGCCGTGATCAGCGAACGGACCCGCATCGTGGTGGTTAACTCCCCCGGCAACCCGCTCGGCAACGTGATCGGGAGGGAGGAGTTTCTGGCGATCGACCGCGTGGTGGCCGGCCGGGCCCTGTTGCTAAGCGACGAGATCTACAACAACGCGCAGTTCGAGGGCGACCCTTATTCCGCCGTCTCGCTTGTCGGCGCGCTCAGCTGCCCGCTGGTGGTGAGTAACTCCTTCTCCAAGGGCCATCGCATGTACGCGCGCCGGGTCGGCTACACCATCCTGCCCGATGAACTCGTCGAGCCGATGACTGTGGTACAGCACCACACGCTGCTGACGGTCGACCCCGTCCCGCAGTTCGGTGCGATCGCGGCGCTGGACAACCCGGGCGGGGCGGAGGAACTAGCCAGGATCTACCGCGCGCGACGCGACTACACCGTCGCCCGGTTCGCCGCGGTCGAGGGCGTCAGGGCGCTGCGCGCCCAGGGCAGCTTCTACATCACACTCGACTGCGCGGCGTACATGGAACGACAGGGCATCGCCACCTCGCTCGCCCTGGCTGAGCGGATCTTGGCGGCCCAGCACGTCGCCACGGTGCCAGGCGGTGACTTCGGCCTCCCGACGTGCCTGCGGCTGTCTTACAGCGCGATGCGCTATGACGAGGCGGTCGACCGGCTGGTCCGATTCTTCACCGGCGCCAACGGCTGAGCGGGGCGGGCGATGGCATCCTGCCCCTGTTTACCCGTATCCCTGAGTCGTCTGGCCAGCGGATCTTTCAGTCCGGTATGGATATTCCGTTACTTGGGTTTTGTTCTTTGCGGCTGGCCGCCTGGATGGCGAGCCAGACGTTGGCCGGGGTGAGCGGCATGTCCGCGTGCGTCACGCCGAACGGGGCGAGCGCGTCCACCACCGAGTTGACCACGGCGGGCGGCGAGCCGACGGTGGCCGACTCGCCGATGCCCTTGGCGCCGACCGGGTGGTGCGGTGACGGGGTGACCGTCGCGCCGAGCTCGGGCGACGGGCACTCGAGCGACGTCGGCAGCAGGTAGTCCATGAAGGAGCCGGACAGGCAGTTGCCCATCTCGTCGAACGCGATGTTCTGCATGAGGGCGATGCCGATGCCGTCGGCCAGGCCGCGGTGCACCTGCCCCTCGACGATCATCGGGTTGATCC
>Ga0134126_10009162_pt1 | contig 12473 bp, 11 predicted proteins | sample KB31752_FD_96881 | JGI IMG/M metagenome (GOLD analysis project Ga0134126, IMG submission 96881) | Terrestrial soil microbial communities with excess Nitrogen fertilizer from Kellogg Biological Station, Michigan, USA - KB3-175-2 | ecosystem: Environmental > Terrestrial > Soil > Unclassified ...
AACCGTTCAAAAATCGCCAGCGCCTTTTCATATTCCAGGATGGCCTGCTGGTACTTCCCAGTCAGGTATAGAACGTGGCCCACCGCACGGGCGCTTTGCGCGGTGGAGGAAGGATCGTTGAGGTGGGCCGCGATCCACGAACCGGCCTGGGCTATCCTGCCGGCTTTTTGCAGGTCGACGCGGGCAAACGTGACAACGGCTTTGTAGAGAGAACCCACGGCAGCCGTGCTGCGCATTTCCGGACGAGTAGCCAGAAAAGCACGGCGTTGCTCTTCGTCTGCAATGGCCGCAAGATCGGTGATCCATTGCTCCAACCCGAAATTCTGCTCTTGTAAAACCATTTAGAAGCCCAGTTCAGCCAGGATCTTTTGCAGCCGGTTGAGGCAGCGCCCGCGGATAAAGCCAATGGATCCTGTCGCCAGTCCCAGTTTCTGGGCCACCTCGTTGTAAGGGACCGGCGGCTGCTCATAGAACAGCAACTTCACCAGCTCCGCGCAACGCGGCGTAAGCCGCAGGATGGCGTCGCGTACGGCTTGCTCCTCCTGGACTTCCTGCAGCACCATGGGAGCGGCCGCAATTTCCTCCGCCAATTCCTGCTCCATAGCGTCAAGTTCGACCTCTCCGCGCTGCTGCTTTTTCCAATGAAAGCACTTATGCGTTGCCACCGTGATAAGCCATGAGCGCAGCGATTCAATCTTCCTGACCTTGGAGAGATTGGTGAAAAGATCGATGCAGACATTCTGGAAAATGTCCCCGGCATCGTCCGGGCTGAAGCCGTATTTGACGGGCACGGAATAGATCAGGCGCTTGTATTTATCGATGAGCGTGTTCCATGCCTTCTCGTCGCCGCTCAGACACTCCTGCACCAGCCGCTCGTCTTCAGCGGTCCCAGCGTCCCGGATTGTGGATAAAGGTAGTTCCTTGGCGTTTTCTTCCATCAAATTTTCCGGCGCTGCTTTCCGGCTTACTGCTTTCCGGTGGGGGTGTGCCAAAAAAGTTCGTCTGCGTTCCAAAAAGTATACTGTTCGATGATGGCTGGATGGAAATTACCAAGGTTTTCATTTGCGCCAACCAGAATATTGGGGCTGGCCAGGTACACCATGGGGAGTTCCTGCGCCAAAATTTCCTGCACGCGGTCATAAATCTTCTTGCGCTGCTGGTAATTCAGGGTAACCAGCTGCTTTTGCATTAATTGGTCCAGCTCTGCCTCCCAGGGAGTTGCAGGCGTTTTCTCGCCCATGTGCCACAAATGTGTCTGCCCATTTGATATCAGGATGTTCATGTCCGGAGTTGGATCGGCGTCTCCGCTGACCAGCCCCATCACGATTGCGTCATAGTCGTGTGAATTCAGTACGCGATCGTTCGCTGAGCGGACCTCCAGGGGCACCACGTGCGCGGCCATTCCGATTGCCTTCAGATCGTCCTGAATGAGCGTGGCCATCTGCCCGCGCTGTGCATTGCTCGAGCTAACCAGAATCGTAAACTCTACGGGCTGGCCTGTGGAATCCACTAACGTGTTATCGGATCTCCAGGAAAAGCCGGCTGCCTTTAAGAGCTCCCGCGCATGAGAGACTGAGCGTACCGGGACAGGAATGGACGAATTGAACCAGGCTTTGTTTCCCGGACTCACATGCGTGGCCAGCGCCGCGGCCCGATTGCGATACACCAGCCGGACTATGCTCGCCCGATCAATGGCAGCGGAAACGGCCTGGCGAAAACGCACGTCTCGGAACCACTTTTGCTTACGCGCGACCTCCGGCAGACGGCCCTCGGTATCGCTGTTCAGGTTAAACATCAGAAAGTTATATTCAAGCCCCGGCCCTGCGTCATACAGCTTAAAGTGCCTTGCCTTCTGCTCGGTCTCCAGAGTGGCATAATTGTCCGCGCTCAGGCCGCTGATAATCTGCGAGTCGCCAGCCTGAAACCGGATCACCTGGGCATCCTGCGTAGGAACGGCAATAAATGTAAGCTCGTCAAGATAGGGCAGCCTTTGGCCTTTGCCATCAATTTTCCAGTAGTACGGATTGCGCTCCAGTACGATGCGGTCGCCAGGGATAACTTGCTTCAGCCGAAACGCTCCCAACCCGGCGATCTGAGCAGGCGGTGTGTTGAGCGTCCAATCCTGCCCGATCTTCCCTTCCTGATAGTCCTTTTCCAGCAGGTGCCTCGGCAGAATGGCCAAACCATCAAAAACCCGTTCCGCGGGCGCATACGGTAATGGAAAAGTGAAGCGCACCGTATAAGCATCCAGCTTTTCCACTTTGAAGGGCTTTCCAGAGATGATCAGGAGGTCGCGCTGTGACGAATGCACCTGCTCATCGAGATAAACCTTAAAAGAGAAGAGCACGTCATCAGCATCAAACGGCTGGCCGTCAGAAAAGCGCAGCCCGTGGCGAAGCTTCAAAGTAAATTGCGTGCCATCTTTGGAGACAGTCCATGATTTCGCCAACGCCGGTTCTGTCTTTTGCGTCGCGCGATTGATGTGGATCAGGTCCGCTTGCAGGCGCGCGTTCACGCCATAGGAATTTTGGTCCACGGCGACCACCGGGTTGAAAGTCCGCGGCTCAGACCGTTGTGCGATCACCAGCTTCCCGCCACGAATCCCCGGCTCGGAAGTAGTATGCAGGAGGTCTTCCTGAGCAATGGCTTGCGTGCAAGCAAGGAGCGGCAAAAGTGCGGCGGCACACCAAAAAAGAGAGCGTCTGAAGCGCAAAAAAACCGGCTTTCTGTGCTGGATTAGATGTTTGATTTTATCCGCTCCTGTAAGGTCTCCGCTAATGAGTGATACGCCAGAAATACCGGAACGGGCGCCAGTCCGGGCAAGAGCATCCACCAATAAGAAACCAATACGTGATATTGCTGCGCCTGTGCCAGCATATTGCCCCAACTGGGAAATGGCTCGCCGATTCCCAGGCCGAGAAATGACAGGATGACTTCCGCCAGAATGAACTGCGGAATCAACACTGCCATTTGCGTAAGCAGCACACGGAACGTGAGCGGCATCAGGTGCCTGCGCAGAAGGTAAGCGTTGGACGCACCAAAGCCTCGCGCGGCCAACACAAAGTTGCGTTCGCGAGCGCTCAAAATCACGCCTCGAACCAGGCGCGCAGGACGGCTCCAGCCGACTATTCCAATTACTGACACCACCAGCAGAAACGCGGTGACCGGACTGATCTGCAATGGCAAAAACGCACGCACGGCAATTAAAAGATAAAACCATGGAATAGTGATGAATACCTCGGCAAAGCGCATGGCTGCATCGTCCACGCGGCCACCGTACATGCCCGCAATCCCTCCCAGGAGTAAGCCGGTGATTGCGGAAAATGCCGCTGCCACAAAGCCGGCAAACAGTGACACCTGCCCGCCATAGAGCAGACGCGAAAACTGGTCGCGCCCAAAACCGTCCGTGCCCATCAAAAAAAGACTGGCGGGAGACTGCACCCCGAACAGATGCCGCGTGGAAGAGAACATTCTCAAAATGGTGTAACCGTCTCCCTGCGGAAAGAATTCGATTCTGGCCGGTTGAGAGCAATCCTGCCGATATTCATCCGGAGCGTTCTCTGCCGCTTTGGTGACATACACGAACGGTCGAAAATGAAATTTTCCCGAGCAATCCACAAAGTGCAGGCGCGTGGGCGGCGCATAGGGATGTTCTCGCTCCTGCGTCTCAAAACTATAGGGTGCGATAAATCCTGCCAGCATCACCACAGCATGGATCGCCAGCAGGAACCAGATGGCCCAGGCTTTCTGTAATCCCCAGCGGAGCAAGGGACCGCTGTTGTTAAAAATGTTTTTGGGGTTCATAGGTGAACCTCAAGAATCCTTGCGGGAACAAGGATTGCTCGCCGAGCCAGGGATTTCAGAGAAAGTAGAACCTCAAGAACCTTTTTGGCGATAGTGCTCTCTCGCTCCCCACTCCACCACGCAAAGAACGCGCGGCGGGGGCCCCAGGTCGCTCGGGATTTCAGAAAAGAAGTTTTCATCCCTGCCTCCGGATTCGGGGATCAAAGGCATAGAGCAGCACGTCACCCAGCAGATTTCCGGCAATCAGAAACACCGTGGAAAGCATCACGGCGCCTATCACTACAAAGAGGTCGCGCGCCAGGATGGCTTCCAGCAACAGTGGGCCGATGCCGGGCCAGCTCATCACCACCTCAATCAGCAAAGAAACGCTCAGCAGCAACGCCACGGAAAGTCCGAAAAGTGAGATCAGCGGGTTGGCCGCAGCCGGCAATGCGTAGCCAAATAGCAGCTTAAATCGCGGCAACCCGTGGCCTTCAGCGGCACGCATGTAAGAAGATTCCATGACCTCGCTTATGCTGGCGCGTACATGGCGCAAAATGATCGTCAATGAACCGATCACCAGCGCGGCCACCGGCAAAATCATGTGCCAGCTCAAGTCGCGCAACCATGCCCACATGCCTTGGTCTTGCGCATTGACTGAGGTCATGCCTCCCACGGGAAATATTCCGGTCTTCAAAGCAATTAACAAAACCAGCAGCGCGATGAGAACATCGGGCAACGCTAGCAGCGCGGAAGTTCCTCCGGAAAAAAGCCGGTCGGCCCAGCGGCCTTTCCATCCCGCCGCCAGAACCCCGAGCGGCACGGCGATCAGCCATGAAATCAGCAACGCCGGAACACTGAGCAGCAACGTATTGCGCGCTCGCGGAAAAAGCAGCGTCGATGTCGGCGTGTTATACGCGAATGAATAGCCAAAGTCGCCCCGGGCGGAAGACTTCAGCCACTGCCAATAACGCACCGGCATAGGTTGATCGAGCCCATATTGGACACGCAGTTTGGCGATCGTGTCCGGTGAGATCTGCGAGTTCACCTTCATCTCGCTCAGGAAATCTCCGGGCGCAGCCTGGAACAAAAGGAATATCAGGATGGAAACGCCAAATAGCATGAGCAAACCATGACCTGCGCGGCGGGCGAGATAGAGGATCATACAGCGGCCTCCACTCCCGGCGCATGCAGCCGTTCACCGGCCTCCACCAATTCCCGCGTGGCGGGATGCACGCTCTGGCCCAATTTTTTCGGCGTGGTCCGCTCCACAATTCGTCCGGCATCCATTACCACAACTTCCCGCGCGAACAGCGAAATAAAGTTGAGGTCATGTGAAATGTAGAGATAAGTTAGCCCGTGCCGCGACTGTAAATCCATCAGCAGCCGAACCATTTGCGCTTGCAGTGGCATGTCCAGGCCGGAAAGAGCTTCGTCCATAATGAGCAGCCTGGGTTCCGCGGCCAGGGCCCGTGCCAATGCCAGCCTTTGCCGCTGTCCGCCGCTGAACTCGCCCGCCAGACGCGCAGCCCAATCAGGATCAAGACCCACTTCTTCCATTAACTGCATCGCACGAGCCGTGCGCTCTGCTTCGGATTTCCAGCGTGCGATCTCCAGCGGCTCTGCCACAATTTGCCGCGCCGTGAATCTGGGATTTAGCGACGTCGCGGCATCCTGAAAGATCATCTGCACCTCTGCCCATTTACGCGCAACAACCACGCGTGAATGGGGGCCCTGCCGCGCGCCGTCGTTCTTCCCTTTCAGCTTCCCTTCCAGCAATATCTCGCCCGCATCCGGCGTTTCAAAACCAGCAAGGCAGCGCGCCAGCGTTGACTTTCCCGATCCCGACCGTCCCAGCACGGCAACCGTTGAACCGGCTGGCAATACCAGATCGATTCCATCCAGCGACTGCACGACAAACTGTTTTCGCGAGAGCATACGCTTCTGGACAAATCTCTTGCTCAGCCCGCGAATTTCCATGAGCGGCCCGGCGCTGTTGGTAGCAGCTTCGCTCTGCGACGCGTTGGCCAGGCTCTTTTCCGGAAACAGAATGCCCTGAACATACTCGTTAGCACTCGCCTGTAACTTTTCCATTGTGCCGCGCGCGACTGCTTCTCCTTCGCGCATTACAACAATGTTGTCCGCCAGCGCGGCGAGCGTCCCGGCATTATGCGTGATAAACAGCATGGCCAATCCGAGGTCGCGCTTCAACCGCAGCAGCAGGTCAAGAAGCTCCGCCTGCGTGGCCGCATCCAAAGCGCTGAAAGGCTCGTCGGCGATCAGGAGTTTGGGCCGGCAGATGAGTGCCTGGGCAATAGCAACGCGCTGCCGCTGTCCTCCGCTCAACTCATGCGGATAAGCGCGCAAAATGCGTTCAGGATCGGGAAATCCTATCTGGCGCAGCATGTCATTGCAGCGCGCGTTTACATCCTGCCGGGTAAATTTGCCGTGCACCCGCAAAACGTCGGCAAGCTGCTGCCCTAAAGATAGTACAGGGTTCAGCGCCAGCGCAGGCTCCTGTGATATGAGCGCAACTTCCGCGCCGCGCATCGCCCTTAATTCTGCCGGAGAAAATTCCGTTAAGTTGCGGCCGCGATAATCAATGCTTCCTGAAGCTACGCGCGCATTTGGCGGCAGCAAACGCATGAGCGCCAGCGCCAGTGAACTTTTGCCCGAACCTGACTCGCCCAGCACGCCGATGCTATCTCCACTGGCAATCTCAAGATTGAGATTGCACAAGGCACGAACCACGTCTCCGCCCGCAGCGTCATAGTCGACGCTCAAAGCCGATACGCGCAGCAATGGCTCGGGTTTTGGTAAGCCCAGGTCGCCGGAAGTCAATATCTGAGTGCTCTCCCCATCAATTTGTAAGTGGAACTGTGTGCAACATTATGACGCACTTTGGCGGATTACAAATATCTTCCGTCACTGCTGCAAAAGCCGCTTAGAGATTTGCCTTAACCCAAATCGAGGGCGTGCTTGATAGCGCTCGGCCGGATGAGACTTCCCACCGCGGAAGCTCACGTGAAAATGCAGCTTGGATTCAGCAAACTCTCACATTTGGTAAAACCGATTGGGAATTAAACAACTTACGTTGACCTGAAAATTCACGCTGACGCAGAAGAGTTATGCCCTCCTTGGGGCATGTGCCTATCTCCGATTAAGTCCATGGCCTCCCGTTACGCCGTAATCACCTAATCTCAGGCTTTCAACGTAATCCAAGATGGTCCGCTGAGTATTACATTGCCTCTCGCGATTAACGCAAAACCAATTTTTAGCGGGAGGGCCCATGAGAGTTTGGCAGACTGCTCAGACTTGCATTTCGATTTTCGCTTTGTCCCTGATGCTCACGTCCTGCGGTGGAAGCGGTTCCTCTTCGGTCTCGGCAAGTTCCATACCATCGCCCAATGCATCGCCAACTCCAAGCCCGACACCGGGCACGATCCCTTCGCCTTCGCCCACTCCAACGCCCACCGGTACCGCAACCGTAATCAATCGAGTTGAGGAGTCGCCGTGGTTGACTTGCGGCAGCTGCGGTAACAATGGCGGCGTCGGCCCAACCGCGGCATACTCCGATACACTTGGCATCTCCGCACCCAGTGAAGACGGCTCGGCCACGCAGTTCAGCATCGCTGCGACTGTCCCATTCACGAACGGATATTTCTATCAGCACCACACGCCCGTGACCACACAGATCAATGCGCTGACATATGAGTTCGATATTTACATTCCTGTAGGCTCAGAAAACCTGCCGCAGGCAATTGAGTTTGAGTGCCAGCAAATCGTCGACGGATGGGTTTACAACTTTAGCTGGCAAGCGCTTTATCCCACAAACCAGTGGCGCATCTTCGACTACGGCCTGAAGCAATGGGACGCAACCGGAATTGCTCTTACGCGCTTCACTCCGGGAACCTGGCACCATATTGTGGCCGAATACCACAATGACACCGTGGCCCACACCGTGCTGCACGACGCGCTTACCGTGGACGGCGTTCGTACTCCTGTGAACATCACGCACAACGCGTTTTTCTCAGGCGCCGTCAATAACCAGTTCACCAACGCCGTTCAACTCGATAGCAACAGCACCGCCGCGGCTTACAGCGTTTTCATCGACCAGATGAAAATTACGTATCAATAAACCCACGATTAACCGGCCGGGAAAAAACTTATCACCGCATGGTTATCCGGTGGCAAGGGGCAGGCAGTCATAAAAAAAAACATTTTCAGCATTTAGATCTTCGATTACTGCCCCTTCATTGCGAAGTTCATTCTGCCCGCAACCTCGGCGTTCGATGTCCCCGATTCCCGATCACCAGATCACCCAATCTCATCCCTACCCTTCCTATTCAATGCCCGTTTCTAATCCGCGATCATCCGCGTTGATCCGCCGGTAAAATTTCCCGGCTTTCCTTTGCGTCCTCTGCGTCCTCTGCGTCCTTTGCGGTGAAAAAGAATATTTTCAGCATTTAAATTTTCGATCACTGCCCCTTCATTGCGAAGTTCATTCTGACTTCAACCTCGGCGTTCGATGTCCCCGATTCCCGATCACCGGATTACCCAAAATCTCATCCCTACCCCTCCCTATTCAATGCCCGTTTCTAATCCGCGATCATCCGCGTTGATCGGCGGTAAAATTTCCCGGCTTTCCTCTGCGTCCTTTGCGTCCTTTGCGGTGAAATGGTTTCGAAATCAGCGTCATCAGTGTGAATCAGTAGTAAGCCAGGTTTAATGGCACAACCTTGCCCGAGATCGACTTGCCCGAGATTAATAAGAAAATAAGCCGGACTTCCATAATGGCCCAGAGTTCCATAATGGAACTACTTTGGTACTAACGTAACAGTCAACTTAGATCGTACCGTTTGCTCTGCATAGATCAACCTCCATAATGCAGCTGGCTGTGAGAAGTTCCAGAATACAGCTTAAAGGGAAGGCAAACTGCATGACCTCACTGACTCGAACCATAGTTGTCCTATTTATTTCTCTGGTTGCCGCTGTATCGGTTTTCGGAGCAAACAACAGCATCACCGTGGCATTGGTGCCGGATGGATTGTTGCCGGAGCAAAGAATCCCGCTGCAAAACTATCTGAAGCAATACATGGGGCGCGACGTGAAGCTAGTCACGCTCAATTCATATTCAACTACATTAGATAGCCTGTCCAGCGGATCTATCGACTTTGCATGCCTGGGAGCAGTCACGTATGTGCGTGGCCGGGCGCAGATAGGGGTCATCCCCCTGGTACAACGAAGCAGCGACTTGCAGTTTCACTCGCTTATCATCGCAAATACCAGCAAACCGATCTATTCTCTGAACGACCTTAAAGGGAAGCAGTTTGCTTTTGGCGATATTAACTCAACCAGCGGACACGTGATACCCTATCTTGAAATGAAGCGCTCGGGCATCAACCCAGGCACCGACTTTGAGGTCCGTTACAGCGGAGAGCACTCAGCAACAGTGAAGCTGGTGGAAATGGGAATCGTGGATGCAGGCGCAGTTGATGAAAGCGTCTTCAACGCCATGATCAAAGACGGCCGGGCAGACCGGGCCAGACTGCGCGTAATTTATACTTCCAAGCCGTTCGTGGACTACGTGTATGTCGCCCGCCGCGGCTTGTCCGATGGCGAGCGGGATAAATTTACGGCAGCGTTGCTCGGATTAACGGAAGGAAAGAACGATGATGTGTTGAAAATCCTGCGTGCCAGCAAATTCGTTAAAGCGACTGACGGGGAATACGCCGCAGTTCGTGAAGCAGCGCAACAATTGAAAATGTTCTGATGAAGCCAGGCCAGCGCTAATTATCGCTGGGCCAGCAACTCAGCCACAATTACTGCAGGGTTCTTGGAGCGGGCGTTGCGGAGCGTGCGCAGGAATCGCGCCTGATGAAATCCCGCTTGGAGAAATTCGCGAAGGAAGGCGCCGCCTTCCTTTGCTCCTGCAATTCATGCAAACCAGTTGCTTTCACTGGCGTGATCGCCTTCGGGCAGCGGTCTGGTTAGAATCAACTCGGCAACATACGCGCGCCCCTGGGGACGGAGCACACGCACAAGCTCAGAAAATATTTCTTTTCGTTTTGGATTCAGGTTGAAAATCCCATTCACCAGGGCCACGTCAACGCTTTCGTCCGCCAGGGGAAGATATTCAGCATCCCCCTGCTGAAATTGGAGATAAGGGAGGTTGACCAGCTCTTTAGCAGCACGCGCGCGAGCCAACATAGCTTCACTAAAGTCGATTCCGGTAACCCGCCCTGTTGGTCCTACCCGCCGCGCGGCAATTATCGAGTCCATGCCCGCACCGCAACCGAGATCAAGAACCGTGGCGCCAACAGGCAATTCTGCGAACAAAGAGACATTTGATACGCCTGCGAACGCTTCCACGGAAGGATACGGCACGTCATCCAACACTTCAGATGGATATTCCAGGTTCTCTGCCAATTCCCGACCTATTGGAAACGGATGCTTCTGCTCCGGGCGGGTAGCTGCCGCCGAATAGGCTCCGTTGACTTTAGCTCGGAGAAGGTCTGCTTTTGCGAGTATTGGCTGAGAGACGCTCATTTAGGCCTTTCTTTCTGCAATTCCCTTTTGCGCAACACTATAAGTGCAGTACTTGCCACGCAATTGAAAATAGTATGGCTGGCAACAGCCTAGAGTCAACCTATTTTCCGCGCTATTCTGAAACCAGAAAGAATAGTTCCAAAATGGAACAGAAAACTAAGGTGATCCTCGTAGATAAAGATGGTGTAACTGTTGGATCTTAAGAGACTCTAGCTTGTATTTCCGATTTTCAGAAATTTATTACTGCACTGCGCACTACCAGGCGCACACACTTATACTTGCGCCTCTTATGAAAAAGGGCCAGATGCTTAAGAACCATCGAATGCGAATAGTGGTTGGATTCATATCACTGTTCTTATTATTCCAGTCAGCAGTGGGCGCCGATAATGCTCCGGTCAATGTAGGCATGGTTCCCGATGCCGGTACAACACAGGTTTCCATCAAGGAAAAAGCGCCACTCAAGGCCTATTTAGAGCAAAAATTAAGACGGCCCGTCAACTTGGTCATCCCTACAAGTTACAACGCCACCGTTGAAGCTCTGGGCAACGGCTCACTCGATTTTGCTTATCTTGGCGGCCTCACCTACATCAAGGCGCATGCTCGGTACAGCGTAGTGCCGCTCGTACAACGCAGTAGCGATTTGCAGTTCCGCTCCTACTTTATTACCTCCTCCCATTCTAGTATTCATTCATTGGGTGACCTGAGAGGGAAGGCTTTTGCTTTTGGCGACATTAATTCCACAAGCGGCCATCTCATGCCATATCTGGAGATGCGTCAGGCGGGTGTAGATCCTGATAGCGCTCTGAAATATCGCTACACAGGCAGCCATCCCGCCACGGCTAAAGCGGTTGAATCGGGCGCGGTTGACGCCGGCGCTCTGGACGAGTCGGTCTATAACTCAATGATAGCTGAAGGCAAGCTCGATCCCAACAAAGTGCGTGTCTTCTATATGTCAAAGCCCTTCGTGGATTATGTATGGGTGGCCCGCAGGGAGGTTGATCCGGCCACGCAGGAAAAGTTTGTTCAAGCTTTCACCGATCTTAAACAGCCACAGAACGATGAGATCCTCAAGATTCTCCGAGGCTCGAATTTTATTCGAGCTAGCAATGAGGAATATACGGTTTTGCGGCTGGTTGCCGAGGATCTGAAGATGTTTTAGGTTACAACCGCGGTAGGATTCATTTTAGAAGGTAGCCTGGTTTTTCCATTACCCCCAATGCTTGAAATACATGACCTCGTTGTTTGCCGTGATCGCAAAAGTACCCACGTACTGAATCAAATCTCCCTGAGCGTCCGCCGGGGAGAAAAAATCGCCATCCTTGGGCCCAGCGGCGCGGGCAAGACAACACTGTTTCGCAGTATCAGTGGGTTTCTTCCCATTCTTTCGGGAAGCATTTCCGTGGATGGAGTTGAAGTGAGTGGTTTACGCGGCCGGCGGTTGCGAAACTTGCGTTCCCAGATAGGCTTGATTTCTCAAAGGCACGATTTGGTAGACAGGTTAGGCGTGCATCAGAATGTGATGGCTGGAGCGCTTGGGCGCTGGACAACGCTTCACGCCTTGAGATTTTTGCTGCGGCCCACGCCCGCCGAACTGGAAGAAGCCGAGCGGGCGCTCTCCCGCGTCGCCCTGGAACGCAAGCTGCGCTCGCGCACCTCCGATCTTTCTGGAGGTGAACACCAGCGGGTCGCAATCGCGCGTGCCCTGGTGCAACAGCCTCTGGTATTGCTCGCAGATGAACCTGTAGCCTCTCTTGATCCCATTTTGAGCGGGCAAATTCTTTCTCTTCTTTGCAGCCTGGCCAACGAGAACGGCTTTACGTTGTTGTGCTCTCTGCACCAGCCTGACTTAGCCTACGAATACTTTGACCGTGTCATCAGAATTGAAGCTGGCAAGGTTGCTTCAGACGAACAGTGCCAACCTGCAGCTAGCTCGGCAGTAGCAGTAGCAGTAGGGGCCTGATGACTGGATTTGAAAGCGTCTTCTCCCTGTTGCGCCAGTTTTTTCCGCCCGATCTCTCTTTTTCCTATATCAGGGCTGAAATTGTTCCCTTGTTTGAAACTTTGGAGATCGCCGCGGGAGCTATGTTCCTGGCGCTCATTATCGGCTTATTGCTTTCTCTTATCATCGGCGCGCGATTGCC
>Ga0134126_10009164_pt1 | contig 12473 bp, 11 predicted proteins | sample KB31752_FD_96881 | JGI IMG/M metagenome (GOLD analysis project Ga0134126, IMG submission 96881) | Terrestrial soil microbial communities with excess Nitrogen fertilizer from Kellogg Biological Station, Michigan, USA - KB3-175-2 | ecosystem: Environmental > Terrestrial > Soil > Unclassified ...
AAGGAACCCGCTCTGGCGCGGTGCTAGCCACTCGGCGATGTCGGCTATCACAGCCGGGTCTACGTGCTGTGCCGCGGCGTAGTCCGCTGGGGTGGACCGCCCTGTGCCGGCGAAGAAGAGGTGGTTGTCGGCGTCATGGACGCGGATCGTGACGTCGGACTGGTGGCCAAGGCCTTCCCGCCAGCGGGTGAGGTCGTCCTGCACCGTCACCTGGTAGTCGCGGCCGCCCTGGAGGATGAGTATCGGCTTGCCGAGCTTTGCCGCTGCGGCTACCGGGTCGTACTCGCGCTCGTCCAGCCAGAAAGAGGCCGGCATGCCGAACGGCAAGTCCGCGGCCGGAGTCGAAGGCGACAGGTCTGGGCTGTCCACCAGTTCGGCCTGCTTGGTGATGGTGGTGACGGCGTCCTCGACGTCCGAGCCGGGGTTCACGCTCGCCAGGTAGCGCGCGACGCGGATCGCCGAGCGGTGCATCGGGTTCGCGTCTGCGGCGAGGAGCACCAGGCCGGCGACTGACGGCTCGGCCGCGGCGACCCGCGGCGCGGTTTTGCCGCCCAGGCTGTGACCGAGCACGAACACCCGCCCAGGATCCACCCCTGGCTGCTGCTGGAGCAGGCGGACCGCGGCCACCGCGTGCGGCACGTACTCCTGCGTCATCGTGAAGCCGGGCTCGCTGGTCACCGCGCTGTGCACATGGGTCACCTTGTCGAACCGCAGCACCGCGATGCCGCGGCTGGCCAGGCCCCAGGCCAGGTCCTTCAGCGGCTTGTTCGGCCCGTTGGTCTCGTCCCGGTCGAATGGCCCGCCGCCGCCCAGCAGTACGACACCTGGCCGCTTGCCCCCTCGCCGTGGCAGGGTCAGCGTGCCTGGCACGGCCAGCGCGCCGTCGCCGATGGTCACCTCCTGCTCAGCGAAACGCCTCGGCGCGGCATACGCCGGCGGCTCCCAGCCGCCGGCCGTCGGCGCGATCCGCAGGCCCTGCAGCATGCCCTCGTCGTCGATGGCCATGTACACGGACAGCTCACCCCGCTCGAAGGTCACCGGGACGATGACTCGCACCAGATTGCCCTCGCCGGGTTCCGTCGCCGGTGTCCCGATTCCGGTCACCGGGCCGAGCTTTGCCTGCTCGGTCGTCCACGCCACCCCGAGCGTGCCACCAGACACCGCCGCGCGCAGTTTTGGCCCGAACAGGGCCGCTACCTCGTCGAAGCGCCCGTCCCTGGTCATCTCAACGACCGCTATCGCGGTTGTCGCCGCGTCAGTTCTCATGCTCACAACCTTTCTCATACTTTGCGAACGTTAGTATGGCATGAGATAGTTGAGAAGTGGATGTTCTGGAACTGCTAGCGCACCCGGTGCGGCTGCGGATCGTGCATGCGATGCGCGGCAATCGTGAGCTCACCATCGGCCAGCTGTGCGCCCGCCTGCCTGATGTCTCGAAGGCGATGGTCTACCGGCACGTCGACCTGCTGGCGGCCGAAGGCGTTCTGGAGGTGGCCGGGGAGCACCGGGTACGGGGCGCAGTCGAGCGCGTGTTCCGGCTAAGACAGGACCGGGCCGTCATCGATGCCGAGGCCTTCCAGGCCATGTCGCCCGACGATCACCGGCGCGGGTTCTCCATCGCGCTCGCCGCCCTAGTGGCCGAGTTCAGCGCTTACCTCGACAGCGGCACCGCTGACCCGCCGGCCGACCAGGTCGGCTACCGCCAGCAAGCGATCTGGCTTACTCCCGACGAGCGCACCAAGCTCATCGAGGGCCTGCGTGCGGCGATCCTCCCAGTACTGGACCACCAGCCAGGCGGAAACCGCACCCGCTACCTGCTCAGCCCGATCCTGTTCCCAACGGCAGAACCGCCGGACGACAGCGCCTGACGCTAAGGTCGGCGCCGCGCGAGCCGGCGGTCCGTGTCAGTCGGGCAAGCGCTGCTTGCCGATTTTGCCGAGGTGGGTGTCCTGGAAGCTGCTGGTGAACTTCAGGCCGTAGCCGAGGATCCGGTCACCGGCGATGTGAAACGCCCACAGCAGTCCAAGGAACGCGACCCAGCGCGACCCACTCAGGACATAGCTGAGCAGCAGTACGCCCGGCACGATGTAGGCGTGCACCAGGTTGTAACAGACGGCGCCGACACGGTTGTTGAGCGTGTAGCCCACCATCGACACGTCGAACGCTATGAAGAGGACGGGGAGCCACCACCAGGAGAAGTGCAAGTGTACGAAGGCGACGACAACCGCGGCGCCGATGGCGAGGTTCTCCGCTCGTTCGAACCAGACCGGCAACCGTGTCATGGCGTTACTGCGCCGCTGCCTCAAGGGTGAGCCGCACGGCCTCGCTTGCGCCGCCGTTCCAGGCAGGCCCGTGCCCCGGCAGGACCCAGGTCGCGTCGAGTTCGCCAAGGCGGGCGATGGAGGTCATGGCCTGCTTGGGTTCGAGCGTGAACGGCGCGGGCTTGGGGCCGGTCACGCCAGTGAGTACGTTGCGGGTCGTCATGGTGTCGCCGATGAAGAGGGCGTCGACCGCAGGGACGTGGACCGCGATGCTGCCAGGCGTGTGGCCGGGCACGTGGATGATCCGAGGCGAGCCAGGGACGTCGAGCACCTGGCCGTCCTCGACTGGCTGCAGTTTGCCGGCCGGCGGGATCTTGAGGCCGCCTTGGGTGGCCGAGTACCACATGAAGCCAGCCAGCGGTCCGATCTTGACTGGCCCCCAGCCGCTGTTGGGCTTCTTCACCTCCAGGTGAGCCCGCGCGTCGTCAGCGGGGTGGAGGTAAGCCGCGATGCCCTTCTCGCGGCTCAGTTGGGCGGCGAAGCCAATGTGGTCGGTGTCGCCGTGAGTGAGGATTAGCGCCCGCACGTCATCGAGGGTCTTGCCAAGCTGCGCGAGTTCGCTGTTCAGGTGCTTCCAGTAACGCGGCAACCCGGCGTCGATGATCGTCACGCCGTCCGCACCGACGATCAGGTAGCTGTTGACGATGTCCGAACCGATGCGATGCAAGCCCTTGGCTATCTGCATGACGACGCCTCTCAAGTGGACATTTAAGGCTATGAGGGTTAGCCTTCGTAAGGCTACGATAGTTAGCCTTTGCGGCCTTCTGCAATAGGATTACCGTCGTTCACTAACATTTCGCTAACAGGGGGCTGGATGCCCGCCCACGCACAGACCTCGACCGCCGCCATCGTGGCAGCCGGGCGGCTCCTGCTGGAAGAGCACGGCATGGAGGCCCTGACCATGCGGGACGTGGCTAGCGCAGTCGGAGTGCGCGCGCCGTCCCTCTACAAGAGGGTTCGCGACCGCTCCGATCTCGTCCGGCTCATTCTGGAGGACGTGGCTGACGAGCTCACCTCGACGCTCGACGCGGCGGCAGGCTCTGGCGATCCCGCCGCGGACGCGCGGGTGATGACGCTGGCCTTCCGCAAGTTCGCCCATGCCAACCCCGTCACGTACTCGCTCATGTTCGCCCCGCAGGCCGCCGGGCCCGGGGCGACCGGACGGTCCGTGCGCTCTTCGGCCACTTTCTTGCGGACGATCGCGGAGCTCGTCGGCCCGGAGCGCGCGCTGCCGGCGGCGCGCATGATCGTGGCCTGGGCGCACGGGTTCATCACGATGGAACTCGCTGGCGCGTTCCGGCTTGGCGGCGACGTTGAGGAGGCCTGGGACTTCGGCCTCGACCGCATCTTCACCGCTGTCCGATATGCCTGATCCAAGGAACGGAGGCAGTACGGTGCTTGGGTGGAATTCCCTGCTTACTGGCTTCGCCGGCCCGAACTGCTGACTGATCCCCAGACGCTGGCGGCCTTCGACCGGCTCCTGGACCAGGCGCTGGCGCATGGCCCGGAACGCCCGATTGGCTACCGGCTCGACGCACCGAAGTGGCAGTTCCTCTGCCATGCGGCCGAACGGGCGAACCTCGTGCTGCACGGTTCAGGGGATCCCGGCATCGAGCAATTCGAGCCCCGCCAGCCCGCAGACTCGCTTGAGTTCAGCAACCGCCGCGCCGTCTTCGCGGCGACGGACGGTATCTGGCCGATCTACTACGCGGTCCTCGACCGCGAGCGCTACCCGATGATGCTGTGCAACGCCTGCGTCCGCGCCTTCCCCGCGACCGGCGAGCGAAGCGACCCGCATTACTTCTTCTCCATCAGCGACACGGCGTTGACGCAACGCCCGTGGCGCTCCGGCGTGGTCTACCTGCTGCCAGCGGACAGCTTCGAGGCTCAGCCGCCGCTCATGGCCGGCGACGCCCGCATCCAGGTCGCCCAGGCGGCCAGCCCAATAGCCGTCACCCCGGTCGCTAAGCTCATGGTGGACCCCAGTGACTTCCCCTTCCTCAAGCAGATACGAGGTCACGATGATGAGCAACTACAAGTCCGCATCGCTGCAGATCCCGCTGGTTTCCCCTGGGTCGAGGACCGCGCTGACCTACCCGGATAGCGGTGCTTCGGGCAACATGAGGAGCATGACGGATAGCTCGGAGTGGATCACCCTCACGGCTTACGAGAACGTGGCCGGATGCCCCGCGCCTACGGCGTGGGTGCTGGCTTGACTGCGTGAGCGCGGCATCGACTGGATGCCCTTCCGGGAAGACGAAGTCCTCATAAACCTCGCTTGAGGCCCCGACCGTGTCAGCGGTCGCTGGCGAGGCTGGTTCAGCATCCAGGTCGAAGCTGATGCCCTTCGACGTCTCGGGCTCCACCCCGAGCAACCCACTTCAAAGATCATCGGTCCGTCCCCGCCCAAGTGGTGGCATGCCGCGGCTGAACGCGCTGCCGGGCTAGCGAGGCGATCCCCGCGTCGCTAGCCCGGGCCCGGGCCTTCGAACCCGGACGTGCGGGGAATGCGTTAGATGCTCCCCTTTTGCCGCGCGGGGCTTAGCAGGTAAATTCCGCGCAACGGGTAAGTTTTTGGCGGGATGTAAGAAAAGTGCGTGTGACACGTATTTACATCGGACCAAAATCCTTCACGCTAATGCTGGCAGCGCAGCGGGTGTCATCCTGTTGGAATGCGACAGGTCACCGTACTCGGCAGTTGCGGCGCGTTTCCAGAGGCGGGCCGCGCATGCAGCGGCTTCGCGGTGGACTGGGATGGTTACCACTTGGTGCTGGACCTTGGATACGCCACGCTTCCCCGGTTGCTTGCCCACTGGACAGACGGCGGCGTGGACGCCGTCGCCATTACCCATGAGCACCCTGACCACTGCATTGACCTGCATGGGCTGTTTCGGATGCGGTACTACGGGGCTTCTCCTAAACGACGACTCCCGCTGTACTGCCCGCCGGGCGTACTCGACCGGCTCGCCGGGCTGGAGCCCGATGTGGACCTGGCTGCGGTCTTTGACCTGCATCCCCTGCCTGGCACCTACCAGGCGGGACCGTTTGAGTTGACCGGCGTGCCACTTCCGCACTTCGTGCCCAACGCCGGCATCCGCGTGCAGGCCGACGGGATCGCTTTTGCCTACTCCGGGGACACTGGGCCGGATCCGCTCCTTGAAGAACTCGGACGCGACGCCGACCTGTTCATCATCGAAGCCACCGACCGAGTCGGGGAGACCCAACGTCGTACCCGTAACCTCATGACCTCCGCCGAAGCTGGGCACTGGGGCCGGCAGGCAGGTGCCCGCAGCCTCATGCTCACCCACTTCTTCCCCGGCAACGACCGAACTGTTGCCGTCGCCGCTGCCTCCGCCGCTTTCGGCGGTGAAGTGCTGGCGGCCACGGAAGGTCTCGTTGTCGGCCTCGGTCAGTGAGACTTGTCCCAGCCGGATCGACCTGGGGAGGCCGAGGCGGCTGAGGTGGGGAAGCAACAGGGAGGTGGGGGATGGCGACACTCGCTGACGTGGCCCGGCAGGCCGGCGTCGCGATGAGCACGGTCTCGTACGTGCTCAGCGGCAAGCGGTCGGTGTCCGACGATACGAAGGAGCGGGTGCACCGGGCCATCGAGGAGCTCGGCTACCATCCGCACGCCGGCGCGCGGGCGCTGGCGAGCAGCCGGTCGAACGTGCTCGCGCTCATCGTGCCGCTGCGCAGCGACACGTACGTGCCGGTCATGATGGAAATCGCGATCGGCGTGGTGACGCGGGCCCGCGGCTACGGCTACGACGTGCTGCTGCTGACCAACGAGGAAGGCCCAGACGGCATCCGCCGAGTCGCCTCAAGCGCCCGGGCCGACGCCGTCATCCTCACCGACATCGGCATGGAGGACGAGCGCATCGCGACGCTCGCGGAAACCGGGGTCGACGCGGTCCTGATCGGGATTCCGGCCGACCCAACCGGACTCGACTGCGTCGACCTCGACTTCGCCGCGGCCGGGCGGCTGTGCGTCGAGCACCTCGCACAGCTCGGGCACCGCACGGTGGCGTTCATCGGTGAGGCCGACGGGGTCTACCAGCGGCACCTCGGCTTCGCCGAGCGGACCTTGCGGGGGGTGAGCGGCGGCGCGGCGGAACTGGGCGTCGACCTGGTGCACCGGCCGTGCGACGGCACGTTCGAAGCCGCCGCCGGCACTCTCGCGCGGATCCTCGAGGAACGGCGGGGCACCACCGGGCTCATCGTGCAGAACGAGGCCATCATCCAGCCGCTGATCTCCCTGCTGCGCACCGGCGGGCGCGCCATCCCGGAAGACATGTCGATCGTCGCGCTGTGCCCGGACCACGTCGCCGAGCAGACCGCGCCCCGGTTGACGTCCGTGACCATCCCCGCCACCGAGCTCGGCATCCGGGCGGTCGACCTGCTGGTGCGTCGAATGGGCGCCGCCGCCGCAAGCGAGGTGCAGCTCATCCCGCCAACCCTGACGGTCCGGGGGAGCACCGGGCCGCGCCGCACCTTATTTCCTCATTCAGCACGAAGGAACTGGAAGCCGACGTCGCCGTCCCATGACGGGTGCGCCGGGGCCGCGCTGCGCAGCGCGGCCCCGGCGCGGCGGATCCGCTCCGCGCAGATGTCCGCGATCGTCGTGAAGCCCTGCTTGTAGGCGGCCGAACGGTGGTCGCATCGCTCGGGCAGTTGCACCGCGATGAACGCGCGGCTGCCGCCGTCCGCCGCGTTCATTTCCAGTACCGCCTGGGCCATCGTCCCGGTCCCGGCGAAGAAGTCGAGCACGACGCTGGACGGGCCCGTCGCGTGCTCCAGCACCCGCCGCATGAGCTTCACCGGCTTCGGGTTGTTGAAGACCTTGCCGTCGATCAGCGCGGCCAGGTCCCTGGTGCCCTCGTCGGTGTGCCCGGCGTACTCGTGGCTCCAGAAGTCCGTCGGCGTCAGCCCGCGGACCTCAGAGAGGAACATCTTGACCGACGGCACCGGGCTGTGCCCGTCGGTGCCCCAGTACAGCAGGCCGGCTTCCGCCATCCGCTCGTACTCGGCCTGCGAGCGCCGCCAGGCGTGCGTCGTCGGCAACGTCACCCGCCCGGTGTTGGGGTTCGTGATCGGGTAGCAGAGGTTCGGCCGCTGCGCGGGCGGCAGCGGGTTAAGGAACGACGCCGGCTTCCACGGCCCCCGCTGGTCGTTGTCCGGGTTGCCGTAGCGGGCGTCCGCCGCCGCCGTCCGAGGGAGCAGGTTCACCGTGAACGCGGCGCTCTTGGCGAAGACCACGATGTGCTCCACGACCGTGGTGAAGTCCCTGGTGTTGTTGCTGCGGGTGTACCGCTTCTGCCAGACGATGTCGGCCCGGAAGTTGGCCTCGCCCATCACCTCGGACAGCAACTGGATGAGGTGGGCATGCTCGGTCAAGCCAATGCTGACGAAGATCGCCCCGTCTTCGGTGAGCAGTTCCCTGGACAGCCTCAGCCGCGGGTACATCATGCTGAGCCAGTCGGCGTGGCGCCGTCCGAAGTCATCGTTGTAGACGTACTCGTGCCCCGTGTTGTATGGAGGGTCGATGTAGATCAACTTGACCTGGCCGGCGTACGACGCCTGCAGCAGCTTGAGCGCGTCTAGGTTGTCGCCTTCGATGAAGAGGTTCCGCGTCGTGTCGAAGCACGCCGATACGGTGCGGTCCGGCTTGAGGGCCCTGGCGCTGGGGGTGTGCGCTGCGTCGGCAGCAGCTTGCTTCCCCGGCCAGTGCAGCTGGACCAACTTCTCCATCGGCCCAGGCTAGCGATCTGTTCCCAGAAGCGGCAGTAGGCCACGGCCGGCAGTGCCTGCACGCAAAGGCAAATATAAACATTCTTGTATTCGCCCAGAACTATCGCAAAGTTGCGCAGTCTCCGTCATGCTATGGCGCTAGAACCACACCAGAACCGGACATCTACCAACCTGTCCGGTCATGCGGCTCTTTGTCACGCAAGGGAGTATGGAATGCGTCTACGCCATGTGATGGCGGCCTTCACGCCTGTCGGTGCTGCCTCGGCGCTCGCGATCCTGCCGCTCGGTACCTCGGTCGCGCCCAGCGCGGCCGCGGTGGCAGGCCACATGACGCCGGCAGTCGCCGCGCCACATGCCTACGCGTACGTCGGCAAGGCCGGCTCGGCGCCGGCCGATTCCGGTTTCCTGTTCAGCTGCCAGGAGCCCGGTGCCGCGCTGAATTGCTATACCCCGCAAGAACTCGCCACCGCCTATAACATCCCGACCAACCTGACTGGTGCCGGGCAGACGATTGTCATCGTGGACGCCTTCGGCGACCCGACGATCGCGCAGGACGTCGCGGCTGAGGACAGCGTCTTCGGGCTGCCCGCCGCGAACCTTAACGTGATTTACCCAGACGGCCAGCCGACCTTCGACCCCACCAACGCGGACCAGGTCAACTGGACCGGCGAGATCGCGCTAGACGTCGAGTCCGCGCACGCCATCGCGCCGGCCGCCAAGATCGACCTGGTGATCGCGAAGAGCGACAACGACCCTGACATCACGAGCGCGATCCAGTACGCCGTGTCGCATCATCTGGGGAACGTCCTGTCGCAGAGCTTCGGCGAGGCCGAGTCCTGCGAGGCGACGTCGATCGTGAACAAGGACCACGCCCAGTACCTGTCCGCTCGGGCTAAGAACATGACGGTGTTCGCTTCCTCCGGTGACGACGGCGCCGCCCAGCCGACCTGCGACACCACCAGCTACCTGAAGTCCGCGGGCATCCCAGCCTCCGACCCACTGGTGACCGGCGTGGGCGCGACGAGCCTCACCGCGGCGCAGCCGACTGGCACCTACGAGTCCGAGACAGCATGGAACGACGAGTACGGGTCGAGTGGCGGCGGCTACAGCACGCTCTTCAAGCGCCCGGCCTTCCAGAACGGCTTCGTGGCGTCCGCGTACCGAGGCGTGCCTGACGTGGCCTACAGCGGTGACGTCAACAACGGCCTGCTCGTCGCCTGGTCTGGCGGCGACCCGACCCAGGTCGGGACCTTCTATCTGTTCGGCGGGACCAGCGCCGGCTCACCGCAGTGGGCCGCCATCACCGCGCTCGCCGACCAGAAGGACGGCCACCCGGTCGGCTACATCAACGATGAGCTCTACTCCCTCGCGCGCAGCTCGCAGTACAACTCCGTCTTCCACGACATCACCAGCGGCAACAACACCGTCTCGCTGGCCGACTCGAACGGGAACCCGGTGAACATCGCGGGCTTCGCGGCGGTTAAGGGCTGGGACCCGGTGACCGGCCTCGGCACCCCGAACGTCGCTCACCTGCTCCAGTACCTGAAGTAAGGCTCCCTCAGGTTTATAGCGCTGAGTGACGGAAAGACCGAAAGCCCCCGGGTTCAACCCCGGGGGCTTTCGTTGTTTACGTAATAATTACGTGTTCAGAACAAATGAAGAGCGTCGGTAGGATTACCAGAGTGAAGCGGACTAGACGCTGACCCCTCGTCCCACCCCCGAGAGGAAACGTCGCTGATGGCCGAACTCCCCACGGAGATCGACACCTCCAGGCCGCATGCGGCCCGGATTTATGATTACTTTCTCGGCGGTAAGGACAACTTCGCCGCCGACCGCGAGACCGCCGCCAAGGCGCTCGAAGGCTGGCCGACCATTAGGGCGGCCGCCAGGGAAAACCGCGCGTTCCTCGGCCGCGCCATTCGGTACCTGGCTGCGGAAGCGGGTGTTACCCAGTTCCTTGATGTTGGCTCCGGCCTGCCCAGCAAGGGGAACGTGCACGAGGTCGCCCAGGAAGTCAATCCCGCGACGCGCGTGGTCTACGTGGACAACGATCCCATCGTGCTCGCGCACGCCCGCGCCCTGCTGGCGAGCAGGTCCGAAGGCAAGTGTGCCTACATCCAGGCCGACCTGCGTGACCCGGACTACATCCTGAACCAGGAGGCCACGCGGGACACGCTCGATTTCACCAAGCCGATCGGGCTGATCCTCTGCGCCGTGCTGCACTTCATGCCGGATGAGGACCAGCCGGGCCCGGTCGTCAAGCGGCTGGTCGACGCGCTTCCTTCGGGCAGCTACGTCGTTTCCTCACACGCCACGGCCGAGTACGCGGAGCAGAGCCTCCTCGGGGCGGGCAAGGCCTACGAGCGTGGCGGTATGCGGGGCGCGATCCGCGATGGCCAGGAGTTCGCGCACCTGGTTTTCTCCGGTCTTGAGCTGGTCCCGCCGGGCGTAGTCGTGGTGTCCGAATGGCGCCCCGAACCCGGCCACATCCTGCCCTCTGCCGCCGAGGTTGGCATGAACGGCGCCGTGGCCAGGAAGCCGTAAAAACCGGGAAAAAATGATCAATGTCCGCCATGATGTGACGCGGGACGCGCATCGGGGCTGGACATTGCCTGGATATGTCGAGCGATGCGGTCCCTTGTTATGTGAGGGAGCGGAAATGCGTTTTCGTCATGTCATGGCGGCACTGGCGCCGGTTGGCGTCGCCGCGGCGTTCACGGTGCTGCAGGTTGGCGCATCAGCGACAGTGGACGGCGCGGCTACAGGTCATGTGACTCCGGAGGTCAGCTCCCCGCTGGCGTACAAGTTCGTCGGCAAAGCCGGCAAGAGTTCCGCCAACGCCGGCTACCAGTTCACCTGTCAGCAGCCGGGCGCCTCGCCCAACTGCTACACCCCGCGCGAGCTTGCGACCGCCTATGACATCCCGGGCAACCTGACTGGTGCCGGGCAGACCATAGTCATCATTGACGCTTACGGCGACCCGACCCTTGGCCAGGACCTGACCTCTGAGGACAGTACGTTCGGCCTGCCGCACGCGAACGTCTCCGTCATTTACCCCAACGGCAAGCCGACTTTCAACCCAAACAACGCCGACGAGGTCGCCTGGACCGGCGAGATCGCCCTTGACGTTGAGTCCGCGCACGCCGTTGCGCCGGGCGCCAAGATCGACCTGGTGCTCGCGAAGAGCGACAACGACCCCGACGTCTTGAACGCGCTGAAGTACGTCGTGGCGCACATCCCGGGCTCGGTACTGTCGCAGAGCTACGGGGAGGCGGAGTCCTGCGAGACCAACGCCATTGAGCAGGCTGACCACACCCTGTTCGCGCAGGCCGAGGCTAAGGGCATGACGATCCTCGCGGCCTCCGGCGACACCGGCGCCGCCATGCCGAGCTGCAACAACAAGACCTACATCAAGTCGGTCGCCCTCCCGGCCGCGGACCCGCTGGTGACCAGCATCGGCGCGACCAGCCTCACCGCGGCCCAGCCGAGCGGCACCTACAAGTCCGAGACGGCGTGGAACGACGCCTACGGCGCAAGCAACGGCGGCTACAGCGCACGGTTCGCCCGCCCGTCCTTCCAGTCCGGCTTCGACACGAAAAGCGGCCGCGGCGTGCCGGACGTTTCCTACAGCGGCGACGTCAACAACGGCCTGCTGATCGCGTGGTCGCAGGGTGACCCGAGCCAGGTGGGCAACTTCTACGAGTTCGGCGGCACGAGCGCCGGCGCACCGCAGTGGGCCGGGATCGTCGCGCTCGCCGACCAGAACGCCAAGCACAAGCTCGGCGGCATCAACGCCAAGCTCTACTCACTCGCGAAGACCCGGTACACCACGGTCTTCCGGGACATCACCGTCGGCCACAACACGGTCGTCACCGGCGGCGACACCGCAGTTCCCGGCGCCACGAACACGGACACCGCCCGGGTGCGCATCGTCGGTTACCCGGCGGCCAAGCACTGGGACCCGGTAACTGGCCTCGGCACCCCGATCGTCCAGCACCTGCTGCAGTACCTGAAGTAACCCAGCGGCGCGCCGGAACCGAACAGGGTGGATAGTCCTGCACACCCCGTTGTGCAGGACTATCCACGCTCCCGGCTTTACTCCCAGCGGCGCGGGTTGCGGCTCTGCGGGACGTTCGTCGGCTGGGACGGCGGAGCGGGCCGCGGCTGAGGCGGGTACTCGTACCCGCGCCCCGGGGCGTATCCCTGCTCAGGCACACCCTGCGCGTAGCCGTCGGCGTCGTAAACCTCACGCGGAGGCGGCGGCACCGGCCGGCGGACCGCCCGCGCGGCCACCCTCGTGAGCAGCGTCGTGATCGCGATCCCCAGCACGAGGTTGACGACCGCGGTGGCGGCCTTCTGGTCAAGCGGCGCTGACGTGCTGAACGGGTACACGACCGCGGCCAG
>Ga0134126_10009165_pt1 | contig 12473 bp, 5 predicted proteins | sample KB31752_FD_96881 | JGI IMG/M metagenome (GOLD analysis project Ga0134126, IMG submission 96881) | Terrestrial soil microbial communities with excess Nitrogen fertilizer from Kellogg Biological Station, Michigan, USA - KB3-175-2 | ecosystem: Environmental > Terrestrial > Soil > Unclassified ...
ATGTGGTCACCTGCATCCGCGAACATCTTGTTCTGGAGCAGGCAGGGACCCGGCTTCAGGCCAATGCGGAACGCCACCTGAAAGACGCCGGCGAAATGGCGCGTCTGTTCCGTGATGCGCCACAGGCGGTGGAAGAAACCATCCGCTTCACAAACCGCATCAGCTTCACCCTCGATCAGCTCGGCCAGCGTTATCCGCGCGAGCCGGTACCGCGCGGCAAGACACCGGACGGACATCTGCGCGATCTCACCGAGGCGGGTCTGAAATGGCGCTATCCGGATGGCGTGCCGCCCCATGTAGCGGCCCTGGCGGAAAAAGAATTGACCTTCATCGCCAAGGGCAAGATCGCCCATTACTTCCTGACGGTACATGACATCGTGAAGTTCGCCCGCGGCCAGAACATCCTGTGCCAGGGGCGCGGTTCGGCCGCCAATTCCGTGGTCTGCTACGCCCTGGAGGTTACCTCGGTCGACCCCACCGAGGTCGATGTGTTGTTCGAGCGTTTCCTCAACCCCGAACGGCGCGAGCCGCCCGACATCGACGTGGATTTCGAGCATGAGCGGCGCGAAGAGGTCATCCAGTATGTCTATCGCCGCTATGGCAAGCGCCGCGCCGCCCTGACCGCCACGGTTATCCATTACCGGCCGCGCAGCGCCATTCGCGAAGTGGGCAAGGTCTTCGGCCTGACCGAAGACGTCACCGGCAAGCTGGCCGACACGGTCTGGGGCCATCATGGCGATGAACTGGAAGAATATCAGGTGCGGCAGGGCGAGCAGGACCCATACAACCATGCCGTCAAACGGGCCGTGACCTTCGCCAACCGGCTGATGGGTTTTCCCCGTCATCTTTCCCAGCATGTCGGCGGCTTTGTGCTGACCCGCGACAAGCTGGACTGGACCGTGCCCATCGGGCCCGCCGCCATGGACGACCGCTATTTCATCGAATGGGACAAGGATGATCTCGATACCTTGGAGATCATGAAAGTCGATGTGCTGGCGCTGGGCATGCTGACCTGTATTCGCAAGGCCTTCGACCTGATCCACGCGCATGCAAAGAGCGGACGCGAGCCCAAGCTGTTGCTGGCCACCGTGCCGCAGAAAGATCCGATCGTTTACGACATGCTGTGCAAGGCCGACACCATCGGCGTCTTCCAGGTGGAGAGCCGGGCGCAGATGAGCATGCTGCCGCGTCTTCGCCCCCGCGAATTCTATGACCTGGTGGTAGAAGTGGCGATCGTGCGGCCCGGCCCCATCCAGGGCGGTATGGTGCATCCTTATCTCAAGCGGCGCGCCAATCCTTCGCTGATCAAATTTCCTTCACCGCATCCCGATCACGGCCCGCCGGACGAGCTGTATGAGCTGCTGAAAAAGACCAAGGGCGTGCCTTTGTTCCAGGAACAGGCGATGCGCCTGGCCATCGTCGCCGCCAAATTCAGTGCTGACGAAGCCAATGGCCTGCGCCGCGCCATGGCCACCTTCCGCCATGTCGGCACCATCGGCACTTTTCAGGAGAAGTTCATCGGCCGCATGACCGCGCGCGGTTACGATCCGGCTTTCGCCGCATCTTGCTTCGAACAGATCAAGGGCTTCGGCAGCTATGGCTTTCCGGAAAGCCATGCCGCCAGCTTCGCCCTGCTGGTCTATGTTTCGGCCTGGATCAAGAAACACCATCCTGCCGCCTTCGCCGCGGCGCTGCTGAATTCCCAGCCCATGGGCTTCTATGCGCCGGCCGAAATCGTGCGCTGCGCGCGGGAGAATGGCAACGTCACGGTGCTGGCACCGGATGTCGCCTTTAGCCATTGGGATTGCACCCTGGAACGTGACACCAAAGGTGACCTATGCCTGCGGCTGGGCCTGCGCCAGATCGATGGTTTCAAAGAAAACGACGCCCATACCATCGCCAATGCGCGCGGCTATGGCTATCGGAGCTTCGCCGATTTCGTGCGGCGCACCGGGCTTTCCAAACGCGCCCTGGTGACCCTGGCGGAGGCCGACGCCTTCCGCGGCTTCGGCCTGGATCGGCGCGAAGGATTATGGGCAGTGCGCCGGCTGCCGGATGACAATCCACTGCCCTTGTTCGCGCCACGGGCGACGCCAGAACAGGGCGCGGAAAAGATCGCGCCCTTGCCGGCGATGCCGCTCAGCGAACATGTGCTGGCCGATTACCAGACCATGCGTCTGTCGCTGAAGGCCTATCCCACCCAGTTCCTGCGCCCCCGCTTCAAGGCCGAAGGCATTACAAGCTGCAAGGGTGTGGGCCTATTGAAGGATGGTGCATCGGTCCACTGTGCCGGGGTGGTGCTGGTGCGCCAGCGCCCCGGCGAAGGCACCACCTGTTTCATCACCCTCAGCGACGAGACCGGAATCTGCAATGTGGTGGTGTGGGAACGCATCTTTGACCGCTTCCGCAAGGAAATCATGGGCGCGCGCCTGCTGCTGGCGGAAGGAAAGGTGCAGAAAAGCCCCGAAGGGATTGTACATCTGATGGCCGAGCGGTTGATCGATCGCAGCGCCGATTTGCGGCTTCTGGCCGGCCAGGAGTTGCCCACCCCCAAACCGGTCCATCGTCATCCCCGCGACGTGCGCATCCTGCCGCCGTCCAGGGATTTTCATTAGCGGAAGATTCCGCATTTCTCTTATTATCACGGCGCAAAAAAAGGGATTCTGGCGCCGATGGCGGGGGAGCCGATCTGGACGCCGCGGCACTGGCCGGAAAGCCGCCTGACCGGTGTCACCTTGCTGGCGGCGGCCCTGCTCATGGCCGTGCCGCTCTGGTCGGTGTGGGCACCGGCCATGCCCGATTATCCGGCCCACCTGGCCAGCTTTGCCCTGATCGAACAGGTCAGTTTCCATCACGGCGCTTCGGGCGCCGCGAACGGCAATATCTATCACCTGCACTGGGCCTTCGTGCCCAATCTGGCAGCGGAAGTCCTGGTGCCGCTGCTGGCCCAGGCTGTCGGCCTGGTAGCGGCCACCAAACTCTTTCTGACCGGCGCCATTTTTCTCTGGGTACTGGGACCAGGCGCGGTGCATCGCGCCCTTTATGGCCGCACCGGCATCGCGCCCCTGTTCGGCGCCTTCTTTGCCTATAACGCCAACTTCGTCTGGGGCTTCTTCAACTACTACTTCTCTGCCGGATTGAGCTTTGCCGTCCTGGCCGGCTGGATCGCCACCCAAAATCGCAATGGCCCCGGACGCGTCGCCGGTTTCGCCATGGCTGTCACCCTTCTTTACTTCTGCCATCTGTTCGCGGTTGCCAGCCTGCTGTTGATGCTGGCGGGCTTTGAACTGGCCCAGAACTTGCGCCTGGAAAATGGCAATAGGCGGCTGCTCACCTTACGCGCCGCCCGCATCGCTCTGCTCTACCTGCCGGCGGCACTCGCCTTCTTCCTGCTCAAGCCTCCCGCCAGCGAGGATGTCGGGCTTCAGTTCAACCTGCTGGAGACGATGCAGGACCGTTATGAAAGCCTGATCCAGTTTGCGTTCGACCAGAGTGCCTATCTTCTTCCCGCACTTCTGTTCTGCGGCCTTGCCATCGCTCTTGTCCTGCGCAACGCGCGCATCCATCCCGCCATGCGCATCACCCTGGGCCTGTTGCTGCTGGGCGCGCTGCTGGCGCCGGAATGGGCGATGGGCGGATGGGCGGTGCATCTGAGGCTGCCGGCGGTGTTCGGCACCCTGCTGTTTGCGTCCGCCGAGTTGCCGATGGGCCCCAAGGTGCGCACCGCATTGGCTTTCATCGCCCTGGGCCTGATCGGCTGGCATAGCTGGCTGTTGGCGCAAAGCTGGCTGGGCTATGACAGGCAATATCGCGAATTCGAGGCGGTCTTGGAGGAAATCCCGCACGGCAGCCGCCTTCTCACCGTGCTGGATGGCAGCGCCATCGGTGATCGCTCGGACCAGCCCTATTGGCACATGGCCGAATTCGCCATCCCTGCGCGCGGGGTCTTTACCCCCTTGCTCTTCACCACCCGCGGCCAGCATGTGGTGCAGTTGAATCCGCCTTATGCGCGCTATGCCGCCGCCACCGCCGAACAGGGGTCACCCCCCGATGTGAACGAACTGGGTTTCCTGGCGCGCGGCGAGATGGATGCTGACGACGAAATGAAGCAGAATGTACCCTATCTTAACCACTTCCAGTGTCACTTCGACATCGCGGTGCTGGTGCATTTGGATGGCAAGCGCACCCCTGTCCCGCCCATGCTGAAATTGCGCCATGCCGGCAGTTTCTTTTCCTTGTATGACATCGTGCCCGACAGGAGCTGCCGGTGAAGCCGTCGCTGACCCTCAGTGAGGCCGGCATCGCCGTGCTGCTGCTGGCGGTGCTGCCGCTGTTCGTCCGCGACCTGCTGGCCATTCCCGTCCTTGTGCCGCTTGATCCCAACGAAGGCTGGAACGCGGCCCACACCCTGGCCCTGATGGCCGGCCAGGCGCTTTATCCGCCGCCACAAAGCCTGATGGTCAACAATTATCCGCCGCTGTTCTTCTATCTGACGGCCGCGCTGACCCGTCACGGCCATGATGTGATCGTCATGGGCCGCTGGCTGTCCATGCTGACCTTTGTCGCCACGGGCGGCGCCATCGCCATCGCATTGCGCCTGATGCGCTGCCAGTGGATACCGGCCGCTTTCGCAGGCCTGTTCTTCTCTGCCGTGGTGCTGGTCACCAGCGATTATGCCGGCATCAATGATCCGCAAATGCTGGGCCATGCGCTGCAACTGGCCGCGCTGCTGCTGCTTTTGCGCGAGCGGTTGATCCTCTCGGCCCTGCTCTTTGCCGTCAGCCTTTTCATCAAGCACAACTTGCTGGCGCTGCCGCTGGCCGGGGCCTTGTGGCTGATCTGGCAGGACTATCGCGCCGGTTTTTCCTTCCTGCTCTGGATGGCAGCGATCGTGCTGGCGTTCCTCATCGCCTTCCAGCTCCATTTCGGCTTCAGCCTGCTCGATCAACTGGCCTCGCCGCGGCTCTGGGCCTTTTCCAACATCGTCGCGGCGGCGACGCGGCTGTGGTGGATGCTGCTGCCCCTGGGCGCCGCCGCCGGCATCTGGCCCGATCGTGCCGGCCTGCTCTGCGGACTTTACACCGCCATTGCGCTGGTCCTGGGACTGGGCTTTGCCGGCGGCGATGGCGTGGATGCCAATGCCTTCTTCGATCTGGCGATCGCGCTGGCCATGACCTTGGGGCTTGCAATGGATCGCGGCCGTTGGCCCGAATTGGCGGCCGCATCCGCCCTGCCGCTGATCCTGTTTCTGGCCGTCACCTTCCACGACAATAATTTCTTCTTCACCCGCGCCTTCCGCGCGCAAGCGCCCGCAGATATCGCCTTTCTAAAAAGCCGGCCGGGTCCGGCTCTGTGCGATCAGCTTTCGCTCTGCCTGTGGGCCGGCAAGCAGGCGGAGGTGGACGTTTTCAATGTCGGCCAGGAGATCAAAACACGTGCGCGGGATCCCAGGCCGTTGACACAGCTTATCGTCACGCGCCACTTCGCCACTCTGCAATTGAACGATCTGGATGCGCTGGGGCCGCAGGTCCGCGCCGCCATCGCGGCGCACTACCGCGTCCATCACAATGACGATAACGGCGCTTTCCTCGTACCCAACTAGGCCCGCGCCCGCACCGTGCCGTGTCGTTCCAGCTTGCCCCAGCCCACAAAGGGGCCGCGCAGCGCCGTCCACAGCGAGCGCACCACCACATAGTACATGATCTGGCGATAGCCGAAGCGTTGCAGCGGCAGCCACCAGAGCAGCCGCCAATCCTCGCTCTTTTCCATCACGAAGCCGGCCATCGCGGCCAGCAGGTCCACCACAATGAAGACCGCATAATAGATGCCGACGATCCTGAGATTGTCGCCGGTATAGGTCCCGACATGCTGGGCGTAATTGATGTATTCGGCGATCAGCTGCCAGACCAGAAGCAGGTCGGCCACCGGAGCAAGCGTGGTCAGCACGATCTGGAACAGCCAGACCTGCGGCAGCGCCACCAGGCCCAGCTCGCCATACTCGGCGTTGAAGGTGATGCGGCGGTACTTCCACAAGCATTGCAAGGTGCCGTAAGCCCAGCGGAAACGCTGCTTGGCGAGGCCCTTCACGGTCGCCGGCGCCTCGGTCCAGGCGACAGCGGTGGGGTCGAACTGGACGCGATAGCCGCGCGTCTGGATGGCGATGGTGAGATCCTGGTCTTCCGCCAAGGTATCGACGGGGAAGCCGCCCAGCTCGCGCAGCACATCGCGGCGCCAGGCCCCGACCGCGCCCGGCACCACGGTCAAGGTATCCAGCGCCGACAGTGCCCGGCGCTCCAAATTCTGCGCCACGATATATTCCAGCGCCTGCCAGCGGGTGATCATGTTGATGCGATTGCCGACCTTGGCATTGCCCGCCACCGCGCCGATTTCCGGATCGCTGAACCAGCGCACCAGCCGGGAGATGGTGGTGCGTTCGAACTGGGTATCGGCATCCAGCGCCACCACGACTTCGCCGCGGGCATTGGCCAATCCCACATTCAGGGCATTGGCCTTGCCGCCATTGGGAACGGACAACACATTCACCCGCTTGTCGTTCATGAAATGGGAGCGGGTGATATAGGCGGTGTGATCCTTGGAGCCGTCATCGATCACCAGCACATCCATGTCGGGATAGTCGCTGCTCAGGATGCGCTCGACGGTCGCGACAATGACCTTCTCTTCATTGAAGGCGGGGATCAGCACCGTCACCACGGGCGGCGGACCATCCACAGGTGCGGGTACGCCCAGTCCTTTCATCCGTTTCCACAATGCCAGACCCGCCAGTGCCAGCAGCCGCGCCACACCCAGCACGATCGCGCCCAGGAAGCAGTAATAAAGGAACTGCGCCACATAGCTGATGGTGAGGAACACCGCCCGGTCGGCGTAGAGCGAGATGGTCAGGGGTAGCCGCGGCATCACATCGTCGCGGCTCTTGCCCACCAGCTCCGATAGCGGCACGAACTGATAGCCTTTGGCGCGCAGGGAATCGATCAATTGCGGCAGCAGGACCAGGGTCTTGCTGCGATCGCCGCCCGAATCGTGCATCAGGATGACATTGCCGCGCAGATCGCGATTGGGATTGTTCAGCGCCCTGTACACATTGCCCATCATCTGGGGCACGGTCAGCGGTTCCCAATCCAGCGTGTCGAGATTGGACGTGACCTCGATATAGCCCAGCGCCTGGGCCTGCTTGATCGGCTCGATCTCGTCGGCGTCCGAGGGATGGGAATCGCTGAGATAGGGCGAGCGGAATAGCCTGAGGGAGCGGCCTGTCAGGGCCTGGAACAGGCGCTGGGTCGCGTTCAGCTCCAGCCGGGTCGCGGCGACCGACGTCTCCGCCAGATTGGGATGGGTATAGGTGTGATTGCCCACCTCATGGCCGTCGGCCAGCACCTGCTGCACCAGGCCGGGATGGGCCTCCATATTGGAGCCAATCATGAAGAACGCCGCGGGCACATGCTTGTCCTTCAGGATCTTCAGGATCGTGGGCGTCCAGTCCGGATCGGGCCCATCATCGAAGGTCAGCGCCAGCTTGCCTTTGATCGCGCCGCCGGCGCGAATGATGTAGCTGGTGGGCAGGCTGTCATAGCTTTCATCGATGATGTCGCCGGTGCCCGGTTCGATGGTCAGCGAGCGCGAACCCAGCGCCGGATCGCCTTCCACCCGCAGGAACTCTCCCGCGCCGTCATAGTCCACATTCTCAACATTGTTGGCGATGTGCTTCAGGCTGGCCGGCGCGGGGGCGTTATAAGGCCGGCCCATCAGGGGAATGAGGGACGGATCCTCGAAGCCCAGCTTCCACAAGGCATAGCCGGCCGGACGGTAAGGATCGGCGGCATGCATCTGGTTGAAGGCCGTAACCGCGTCCAGGAACCAGACCTGGTGGGTGCCGTCATTGTCATCATAGCTGAAATGCGGATTGTTGGTGGCGGAATCGAACTGCACCTGGGCGTTGTTGTCGCGCGCCTGGGTCATGGCGTCTTCGAAACTGTCGACCAGGGTGGTGCCGCCCTTCACCCAGTTATAGCCGTACGACCCGATGGCGATGATGGTCGAATCCGCCGGCAGCTGCTTCATGCGCTTGTCGAGGACCCGCTCGTACCAGTCCTCACCCGCCACCGCGCCCGGATCGCTCTGGTCCTCATGCTGGTCGTAGGCCATCAGGATGGTGTAATCGACGATGTCGGCATAGGTGCGGTACGGCCAATCATCGTCGTCAAAGGCCACCGACTGGGCGATGATCCAGTCATGCGGGGCAAAGGCCGCCGACAGGCGTGTGAGGAAATCCTCGAGATCCTTGTGTGCGCCGGAGGGGACCTCCTCGAAGTCGATGGTCACGCCCTGGAACTTGCCCGCCGCGACAAAGCGGGTGATCTGGTCCAGAAGCTGGTCGCTGCGGCTGCGGTCGGCCAGGAGTTTCGCCAGCCCCGCGCCGTCAAACTTGCCGCCCGTAGCATTCTGGATCATGGGCAGGATCGCCACGCCGGGCTTGGTGGCGTGCATGAAATCCAGCCCACGCTTGTCGATCCAGGTGCGGAATTTGAGATCCGGCCCGTCCAAGGTGATCCAGAGCGGCACCACCCAGTCCAGCTTCTTCAGCGAGCGTTTCAGCGACGGCCAGCTCGGGTCGTCCTTGCTGTAGTTGGTGTAGAAGCCGATCGCGAGCGGCCGCCCCGGTTGCGGCTTGAGGATGGCGGGCAGCACCCGGCTGGGCAGCGCCCCCTGCGCGGGGTGCAACTTGGCGATGTCGTCCAGCCGGCGTTTGCGGGCCGCCGCGGCCAGCCGTTCGGCGCGCAGCAGAAGGCCTGGCTTTTGAGCACGCTTAACCAAGTTCGGCGGCGTGATGGTACGCGCGCCCGGCAGATTTAGGCCTGTCGTCTTTGGCGCGAGAGCCAGGCTGGTGGCGAAACCAACCAGGATTACCAGGAGCGCGATGCCGACCGCCCATGCCACGACCTTGATCCGGGCGGCCCGACGCCCGGACGCATCGAAGAAGATGGGATGATTGGCCATTGGCTTTTGATAGCGCGCTGACAATGGCAATTCTAGGACAGGCGGTCACAGCCGCGTCACCGGCGCGTCATCGCGTCGCCATAGGCTGGAGCCGCATGGCGCCCCCGCGCGTTCATGCTAAGTCGTGAGCTCACCTGATTTGAGCCGGGTTACCGCATGCCATCCTACAATTGCGCCAAATGTCCGGGCTATTGCTGCTCCTATCCGCTGATCCAGCTCACCAAGCGGGACGTGGAACGGCTGGGCCGCCATTTCGGCCTGGACTTCGAAGCCGCGCGCAAGAAATTCACCAAGGTGGATCCGGACGCCAAGTACGCCATGCGGCGCAAGGCCGATCCGCACTTCGGTAAGATCTGCCAGTTCTTTGATACCAAGGAGCGCCGCTGCACCATTTATACCGCCCGCCCCACCATCTGCCGGGAATATCCGGGGGGCGGCTGCGGCTATTACAGCTTCCTGATGGCCGAGCGCAGTTCGCAGGACGATCCCACCCACGTCGCGTCCACCTGGAACGTATAGCCGCGGTCAGCCTCGCCTCAATTTAAGTGCGCAGCGGTGGCCACCATCATCTGCCGCAACATCGCTCGCGAGGCGGGATCGCGCCTCTTGCTGCAGTGCAACAGCTAACTGCCCGACTTTCTTCATAAAAATCCCTATGTCCGCATGACAGCGAGCGTTTTCCTGCTCTAAGGTCCGGCAACAATGGGAACCTGGGCTTCGCCCCGGGGCGATGAGGGGTATTTGCGCATGGAAATCTGGCATCAGGTCTACGACCCGCTGAACAACAAGTTCCTGTCCACGGCGGTCGCGGCTTTGCCGATCGTGCTGCTGCTGGGGATGATCGCCTCTAACAAGGTGAAGACCTATTGGGCGGCAGCGATTGCCCTGGTCCTGACCATCCTGGTGGCGAGTTTCGTCTTCACCATGCCGATGGAGATGGCGGTCAAGTCGGCAGCCCTGGGCGCGGTGGACGGGTTCTGCAAGATCGGCTGGATCATCCTGAACGTGCTGTTCCTGTATCGCCTGACGGTCGAAAAGGGACTCTTTGCCGTCTTCCAGCATTCCCTGGGCCGCATCACCGGCGACCGGCGCCTGCAGATCCTGTTGATCTGCTTTTGCTTCGGCGCCTTCTTCGAAGGCGCGGCCGGGTTCGGTACCCCGGTCGCCGTCTGTGCCGCCATGATGATGGGCCTGGGCTTTTCGCCCCTGACCTCGGCAGCCATGGCGCTTTTTGCCAATACCGCCACGGTGGCGTTCGGCGCCATCGGCGCGCCGATCATTGGCCTGTCCGCCTCCTCCGGCATCGACACCGTGATCTTGGGCAAAGCGATCGGCATCCAGTCGGTGCCTTTCTCCTTCCTGATGCCTTTCTTCATGCTGTGGGTGTTCTGCGGCTGGAAAAAGACCTTCGCCGTGACGCCTGCCGTCCTGGTGGCGGCGTTATCCTTTGCCATCCCGCAATTCATTTTCTCCTATTACGTCAGCCCGTTCATCGTCGACGTGGCCGCGGGCGGCATCTCGCTAGCCTCCATGGTCTTGTTCCTGCGCGTTTGGAAGCCGGCGGAGATCATGACCGATCCCACCGCGCGCTATGCCGATGACAGTCACAGCGACATGAAAGCGCCAGCGCCGCTGGAGGAACTGCCCAGTGGCAAACAGGTGTTCGATGCCTGGTTGCCTTGGGTGATCCTCTGCCTTGTCCTGGCTTTCTGGGCATCGGATTATTGGAAGCATCTGGCTGGGGTTCTGTTCGCGCCGAAATTCCCCATCCCCGGCCTGGACAAGATGATCATGGCGATGCCACCGGTGGTGCGCACGCCAACGGCCCAGGCGGGCGTCTTCGCCTTTACGTTCCTGTCCTACTCCGGAACCGGGGTGCTCGTTTCCGGGATCATCGCAGGCCTGCTGATGGGCTTTTCGCCCGCGGCGCTGGTGACGCGCTGGTTCAAGACCTGGTATGCGGTGCGTTTCGCCCTGATCACCATCACCTTGATGCTTTCGCTGGCCACCCTGACGGGATCTTCGGGCATGCAGGCAACCTTGGGGCTGGCCTTCGCCGCCACCGGCGCATTCTTTCCCTTCTTTAGCGCGGTGCTGGGATGGTTGGGCGTGGCGGCAACCGGCTCGGATACGTCGGCCAACGTGCTCTTCGGCGGTCTTCAGGTGGTCGCCGCTCACCAGGCCGGCTTCAATCCGGTGCTGATGGCGGCCGCGAACTCCACGGGCGGCTGTATGGGCAAGATCATCGCCATCGCCTCCATCGTCATTGCGGTGGCGGCCACTGGCTGGGAGGGCAGCGAAGGCAAGATTCTGCGCTTCGTCTTTCCTTACGCCGTGTTTTGGGGCGTGCTGGTCGGCCTTATGGTGATGCTGCAGGCCTATGTCATTCCCTGGACGGTGCCGACCTTGCCCGGAATGTGACGAGGCATGTGACAAGTTGTACTCTCGCGTGACAAAGGCCGGGCCGGCCAGTGTCCCGATTCCGAAATTCGCATGATCTTGATATCGATCTCCGAGCGAATTTCGGAATCGAAGGACACTGGCAACTTATTGATTCCTAGTGCCGTTTGGTTTCGAAGTTCGCGTTGGGGCTTATACCGGATGGTGGCGAACTTCGAAACCACGACACCAGGACGCCCGGCCTTTTCATTTTGACCCGGCCTGTTCGCTATTTTAGGGTTCCACCTCCCCTCAAAAAGAAGAGCGTCATGGTGGAAAGAGTTACGGTTCACGGCCTGCAAGTCGCGCGCACGCTGTATGACTTTGTGAACACCGAAGCCCTGCCGGGCACCGGTATCGAGGCAGACAAATTCTGGTCCGGCTTTGCCGCCCTGGCGGTGAAGCAGATGCCGGAAAACCGCTCCCTTCTGGCCGAGCGCGACCGGCTGCAGGCCGCAATCGATGCCTGGCACAAGGCCCATCCCCAGCGCCCCATTGACCAGGCCGCCTATACTGCTTTCCTGAAAGAGATCGGCTATCTGGTGCCGGAAGGCGCGGCTTTCTCGATCGGTACCGCCAATGTGGATCCCGAGATCGCCACCATCGCTGGCCCTCAGCTGGTGGTGCCGCTGACCAATGCCCGTTTTGCCTTGAATGCGCTGAATGCGCGCTGGGGCAGTCTTTATGACGCGCTTTATGGCACCGATGCCATTTCGCAGGAGGGCGAGCTTGCCGCCGGCAAGGGCTACAACCAGAAGCGTGGCGAGAAGGTCATCGCTTTTGCCCGCGATGTCCTAGATCAGGCCGCGCCGCTGGCAAGTGGATCGTGGAAGGACATTTCCGACCTTTCCGTGGAAGGCGGCGCGCTGAAGCCGGCACTGAAGGACCCGTCACAGTTCAAGGGCTATGTCGGCGACGCCAAAGCGCCGTCCAAGCTCCTCCTGGTCCATAACGGACTGCACATCGAAGTCCATGTCGATCGCAATCACCCCATTGGCAAGACCGACAAGGCCGGCATCAGC